>R25__coassemble_235_pt1 | contig 35745 bp, 52 predicted proteins | sample R25__metabat2_low_PE_004 | metagenome-assembled genome bin R25
CATATTTTATTATTTGTCAGTCATCTATAATAAAAGTTTGGTTAGTAACTATAATGTGAAAAATTGCTTTAAACCCATAATATTGTTCCCAAATCTAAGAAAAAAGATTTATACTAGATTAAACAAAATTAATTCTGATAATACAACGTATTATCAACAATACAGAAATTTCTATAACATTTCATTAAAAACATTCAGATACTCGCTTCTATGAATAAAATTAAAACAACATGTTACAACAAATATAGAAATTTCAACTACATTAACGGCTAATGTAAAAACCGTATTAATACCCAAAAATGTGATTCCATGCAACCCATGGAATCATAAAAAAAAAGTTAAAAAATGAGAGAATTTAAGAGTTTCTCCCAAGTACGAAATCTGCAATATCTGAAAGTACCTGTTTAGATGAAGAGTCAGGTAATATTTCAAGCACTTCTTTTGCTTGGTCCACAGATTCTAATGCCAAATTACGAGCATATTCAATAGCACCGCAATCTGTTAAAATTTGAATCGCTTCAGCTATATCATCATCTGAATTATTATCATCTTTTAAGATTTCAAGTAATCTTCCAGAGTCATCACTAGCTAAACCTTTGATTGCAATGATGGTCATTTTTCCTTTTCCAATATCGGAACCGATAGGTTTACCTAAGGTTTCCTCATCGGATGCAAGGTCAAGATAGTCATCCTGAATTTGGAAAGCAAGACCAATCAATCTACCGTATTCATACATTGCTTCAATCACTTCGTCATCTGCTCCGCCCATAATAGCTCCAGCTTTGGTAGCAGCAGCAATTAAAGCACCGGTTTTCTTGAAGATCATTTCCATGTACTCATCTTCGGTAACATCGAATCTTTCTTCAAAGCCCATGTCCAATGCTTGGCCTTCACAGATTTTTACACATGCATCAGCAACAGTAGCCAATGCCTTGTTGTTTTGTTCGGAAGTGGTTCCTTCTGAACCTATAATTATCTCAAATGCCTTTGAAAATAATGTGTCACCAGCAAGAATAGCAACGTCATCTCCCCAAACCTTATGGACAGAAGGCATTCCTCTTCTCATATCATCCTGATCCATAATATCATCATGGATTAATGAAAATGTGTGGATTAATTCAATGGCTGCACCGGCCTTACGAGCAGATTCACGTTCTCCACCAACAGCTTCAGCAGTGATTAATGTTAAACCTGGCCTGAGCATTTTTCCTCCAGCTCTTGTAAGATAAATTGATGCTTCCGCAAGATTATCTGGAGTAATAGTGGATAATTCTTCTTCAATTGTTTTTGTAATATCAGTTGAATAGTTTCCAAGTACTTCTTTTACATCACTCATTTTTAACCCTCTTCTAACTTTTAAAAACTTGTGCTTGAGCATTTCTTAAAATATGAATATCATATCCTATTCTGTATCCTTCTTCTTCTGCAAGTTCAGCATAAGCCGCAAGCATTGATAAGTCTCCGTGTGCCGGAATGATATGTTGAGGTTTCAACATTCTGAGGAACTCCCTGTGGTCCTCCCTTCCAGCGTGTCCGGAAACGTGAGCATTAGGATAAATTCTAGCACCTTTCAATTTTAATCTCCTTTCCATAATGTGCCTGTTTGCAGCATTGGTTGGATTTGGAATAATTGGTGCAGAAATAATAACATTGTCTCCTTTTTTAATGTTGAATGGTGTTCTACCATTGGCAATTCTTGGAAGCAATGCGTCAGGTTCACCTTGGTGTCCTGTTGTTACAAGCAGGTAATTAGCCCTATCCTCATCCGCTTTCATTAATGCCTTATTCACTGCCTTTGGAGATCCATAAATGCTAGCGTTCTTAGGCAATTTCAATATTCCTAACTTTTGTGCAATACCACAGAACTTTTCCATGGACCTTCCGAGGAAAAATATTTCCCTATGGCTTTTCTTAGCAATGTCAGCAATAGCTTGTACACGTTCTACGTGAGATGAGAAAGTGGTAACAATCATTCCTGTTTTTTCATGTAGAGGTCCTCTCATTACATCCTCTAAAATATTTCTAGCGATTCTTTCAGAATGAGTTTTAACCTCACCGTAATTTTTGGCATTAGTTGTTTCAACTATTAATGCAAGCACACCTTTCCTACCTAACTCTTTTAGCCTTTTATAATCAGGTGGAGGTGATACTTTTTGATGGTTATCAAATTTAAAGTCCAATGCATAGACGATGACTCCTTCAGGAGTGTGCAATACCGGAAATACTGCTTGAGGAATACTGTGTGTTGACTGTACAAATTCCAATGTGATGTCTTTTGAAAGCTTAACCTTGCTTCCAGGGTTTAAGACCTTAATCGGATTTGTCACTTTAAATTTACGTTCCCCTTTAATTTGTTTTTCAATTAACGCTGCAGTATAAGGTGTTCCAATCAATGGCGCATCATATCTGTGAGCCAATTTTGCAACAGCACCTATGTGATCTAAGTGACCGTGGGAAAATACAATTCCTTTAACTTTACCATCAACATCCTTCATTAATGTGTCGTCTGGAATTACTCCCCTTTCAATTAGATCTAGACTATGCATCCTGTCGATATCAGTGTCCTCGTGCATGCTAATCCTGTCTAGGTGAATCCCCATATCAAAAATAACAACATCATCACCTATGCGGATAGCAGTCATGTTCTTCCCGACTTCCTGATATCCACCAATAGCGATTACTTCAACGCTCATGTTTTATCTCCTTGAATAATTCTTTGTGTTAATACCTCTTTCGTCTAGCCATTCCCTTGTTTTTCCACGAATGACAAGATTAGATTGTTTCAATTCTTCAATATTATTTGCTCCAACTAAAAACATAGCAATTCTTAGTGAATCATTAAATCTATTAATAAATGTGTTTAAAGCGTCTTGTGACTTGCAATTCTTTAAAAATGGCAATGCCATACCCACGGCATCAGCTCCAAGAGCTATTGCTTTTGCAGCTTCCAAACCATTTCTGATACCTCCAGAAGAGATTACAGGAACATCAACAGCATTGGTAACTTCAGCAGTACTAACTGCAGTTGGAATTCCCCAATCCCAAAATATCTCTCCCAAATACCTGTCTTCAGCACGGTATGTTTCAACGGCAGCCCAACTGGTACCTCCCGCACCTTCAATATCAATAAAGTCAACGCCTGCATCAACCAATGTTTTTGCTGATTCAGCGGAAATTCCGCATCCTGTCTCTTTTGCAACAACAGGAATGTCTACAGAATCAGTTATTTGACCTATCAAATCAGTGTATCCCCTTGCATCCAAGTCGCCCTCAGGCTGAATGGACTCTTGAAGAGGATTTAAATGAATAGCGAGAATGTCAGCATCCAATATTTCAACTGCCTTTTCCGCCAAATTCAATTGAGGTGCACCAATGTTACCTACAAGTAAACAGTTAGGCGCATTTTCACGAACAACAGTGTAAGTATCCGCAAGTTCGGGATGTTCACAAGCAGCCCTTTGAGAACCTACTCCTAAAGCTATTCCATTATTTTCAGCAGCAATTGCCAATTGTTTATTAACTTCCTTAGCTGCAGGGTGGCCCCCAGTAATTGCAGTAATGAATAAAGGTGAGTCTAATTTCTTACCAAAAGCCTCAGTAGACAAGTCTATTTCATTCTTATCTATCTCAGGCAAGACATTGTGAATTAGTTCAATGTCCTCAAATCCAGTGGTTTTATTCTTAAACTCAACATCATAATTTTCACAAATTAATAAATGCTCTAATTTTCTATCTGAAATCATAAATTAATTTCCCCTTGAAATTACTGTTCCTTTAACTTCCATGTTTTCCAATACTTTAAAAATGTTATCTTCAACTTCAGCATTTATTATTTTAGATTCGATTCCTAAATCTGCTAAATATAAAAGTTCTTTAATTTTACCGACCATTCCACCGGTCACATCAACGTTTGTGGTTCCTTCCAATGTGTCTAAATCCTTAAGGGATGTGAATTTATCAAAAAATATTGCATCATCATGTGTTTTAGGATTCTTATTGTAAACGCCATCAACATCAGTTCCCAAAATAACCTGTTCAGGATTGAGATTCATAGCAAGATATTGGATTATCTGATCTCCGGAAATAACGCAAAATTCCAAATCAGTGTCCAGAACAACATCCCCGTAGATAACTGGAATAAAACCCTTATCCAGATATCTTTTAAACAAGTCCAGACTACCTTCAGTTATTCTTTTATCGGTAGCTGAAATGAAACTTGAAGCGGGAAGCGCAACGGTTGGCAATCCCATCTTGATAAACTCCTCACATATGAACATGTTTAGCTTTTTGACTTCATTTTGAATTTCACAAAATCCTAATCTCTTTTCAGGGTATTGGGATTTGTCAAATTCCTCTCCAATCTTATGTTTTTTAGCTGGAGGATGGCCAAATGAACCCGCACCATGGACAATTATCAAATCTTTTGGAGAATTATCTAAAGACCTTTTTATTTCAGATGCAATTCTTTTAAGGCTGATAGCGTCAACTTCACTTGTTTGTGAATCTTTATTTGTTAATATACTACCGCCAATTTTTAAAATAATCATCAAATCACTTATAAACCCTTGAAGAAACTCCTTTTCTGGTAAATCTGATTTTTAAGACATTGTCATCACGACTAATTGCACGAGCCACTTCTTCAACCTTACCTGGGCAAAGTGCAATGATACTGCCTCCACCACCAGCGCCAGTGGTTTTGGAACCAATAGCACCGGCTTCCCTAGCATTATACACCATACGAGACAATTCCAAAGTGTTAACACCTAAAACATCAAGGAATCCATGATTAATATTCATCAATTCGCCAATCTTATCGAAATCCCTTTTCAAGATAGCCTGTTTAGCATAATTTGTTAAGTTTCCCATTGAAGTGATGACAGGATTGATGATTTTTGGATTTCTAGCTTTGAGATTTTTAACATCCTTAACCATTTTGCCTGTATTCCCATGCTTGGTTGTATAACCCACAACAAATGGTACATTAAAATTAACATTGAAATGCTCAACTTTCTTGTTTCTGGACAAATAGACAAGACCTCCATATGTGGAAACTAATGTATCAAGAGGGCTTGCAACTCCTTGAACTGCCTGCTCAACCATATGAGCATCATGTGCAAGAGATTTCTTATTAAAACGAATATTATGATAACGATAAAGAGCAGCTAGAGTAGCTACTGTAACCGCTGCTGATGAACCTAATCCAGATCCAATAGGAACATTGGAATTTAATGTGATGTCAATTGGACTGTGGTCATGAACTTTATAAAGAGCTTCTAAAATGTATCTAATAATACCTGGTTTTCCCTTTAGTAAAATATATTTTTTATGCTCTGTAAGTAATTCAGCTTCAAAACCTATATCTGGAGCTCTAAAAATAGTTTTACCATCTTCAGACTCTTTAATTGTAACATAAGCTCTTTTATTTACAGCTCCCGCTATTGCAGGTTCGCCATAAACAACAGAATGTTCCCCAAATAAAATAGTTTTTGCCGGAGCAGAAGCTTTAGCTATCAAATAACTCACCTATTTAAAAACACCTGAAGCATAACCTACTACTGATGTTAAATCACCAGTAACATCTCCACTAGTCCCATAAGCCAATATATCACAATCACTCTTACCGCATCTCTTTGAAAGAGAAATGGCAGTCATTACAGGACCATAACCACACATTGTAATATTATACTGAACTACCTCTTCAAAAAGCTTGAACTCATTCATCTCATCAATGTCCTCCAGAACAAAGCCATCAACTTTATTTGCTTTCTCTTGATTGTTGAAATGAGATAAATCAGTGCTTGCAATTACGCAATAAGACTTGTTTAACTTATTTCCAGCTTCATAAATTGCATTTGCAAGATCATTTGAAGTCACAAATGTTTGTTTGCCCATAGTTATAGGCACTATTTTAAAATCAGCAGAAAAGTATTGTAGGAAAGGTAGCTGAACTTCAATACTGTGTTCTCTTAAATGAGCAGTGAATTCCGCACAAGCAATGTCTGAAAATTCGATTATGCTATCCGCAAACTCGTTGTCAACATGAACATTGCCTAAGGGAGTAATCCATTCACCCTCATTGAATACTGAAATTTCACTACCGAATCCAGTATGGTTTGGACTTAAAATTATAAAAACTTCAGGAAAACCATTCTTAACGATTTCACAATAGCCATGAGAGGCTATTGCACCAGAATATTGATAACCTGCATGAGGAACCATAACATTGATTGGGTAATCATTACCTTCAAATGAATTCAATTCCGGCACATATCCAACGCCAGAGTCATCTAAAAAACAGCTTTCAATAAGCTTTTTTAGATTTTCAGGGTCATTTGGATAAAATGCCCCAGCCACAGCAGGTTGTCTTAACATTTAACTCACTTAAAATTTAAGTTCGAATTCAGTTGCATCAATATCAAGGTCACCGTCTTCTGGGATGTCTCCTCTTTCTCTTAAGATTTGTCTTGCGAGTAACCAGTAAACTAAAGCGATAGCTTTTCTACCTTTGTTGTTAACAGGTACAGCAATGTCAACAAAACTGAGTAAGTTTTCAGTATCACATAATGCAATAACTGGAATACCGTTTTGTTTGGATTCTAAGATAGCTTGAGCGTCAGATCTTGGGTCAGTTACTACAATAATTTTTGGTTCAATGAATTTAGCATAATTTGGGTTGGTTAAGGTACCAGGGATGAATCTACCAGGAATGGTTTTAGCACCGGTTAATTCACCGAATTTTTTAACAGGAGCTTGACCGTATTGACGGGTTGCTACTACTAAAATGTCTTCTGGGTCGTATTTTGCTAATAATTTTGCGATTTGTCTGATTCTTTCATCAGTTTTTTGAATGTCTAATACGTATAAACCATCAGATCTTACTCTGAATATGTATTTTTCCATGTCACTAGTTTTTTGCTGGGTACCAATGTGTAATCCAGCAGCTAAATAATTATCTAAGTCTATTAAAAGTTCTTCATTTACCATATTTTCACCTACAATTTAAAAATCATCTTCAATTTGAATACATTCATTAGGACAAACGTCCATACATACTTCACAATAACTACAGTCCTCAGGATTTTGAATTACAATTTTGTCTCCTTCAAGAACTAATACTTCCATAGGACAAACATCAGCACATTCTGCACAGTCTGCGCCGTCACATTTATCATAGTCTAAAATTACTTTTGACATAATTCTCTCCCCAATAATTTTTAAAATTTGCCCATTCTTGAATTTGGAAGTTCTTCCTCAATACGAATTAACTCATTAAGTTTAGCTATTCTTTCACCACCGATAGCTCCGGTCTTAATCATTGGAGAGTTAAAACCAACAGCCAAGTGAGCAATAGTTTCATCAGTAGTTTCACCGGATCTGTGGGAAACAACTGGTACAATACCATTTTCTTTTGCTAATTTTACAGTAGCATGAGTTTCAGATAATGAACCAATCTGATTAGGTTTGATAATAATAGCATTTGCAGCATTCATGTCAATACCTTTAGCTAAAAGTTCCTTGTTAGTTACAAACAAATCGTCTCCACAAATGAGACACTTGTCTCCAACCTTACTAGTTAACTGAGCAAATCCATCAAAGTCAGATTCATCAAATGGGTCTTCTACATAAAACATATTATAAGTATCAATAATATCTTTTACGAAATCTATTTGATCACCGGTATCTCTTTTGATACCATCTTGAGCATAAACATATTTTTGCTCATCAGCATCCCATAACTCAGATGCCGCCATATCCAAAGCAGGTCTGATTTCAAGTCCTAACTCATCACCAACCTCTTCACATGCTTGAGCTTGAATCTCTAAAGCATCAGCATTAGTGATATTAGGCACCCATCCACCTTCATCTCCTTTTCCACCAGTAAAAGCAGAATCTTTAGACTGGATTAATTCTTTTAATTTTTTGTGAATAGAAGCATTTGCAAAAATTCCTTCAACCATGTTGTTTGCTCCAATAGGAACAACAAGGAATTCCTGAATATCAGGAGCATTAACACCTGCATGAGCACCGCCATTCATCATGTTACCTAATGGGTACGGCAATTCATTTACCAGACTGCCTCCAAGGTATTGATATAACGGCATATTATAAGATGATGCAGCCGCTTTAGCAGTAGCCATAGAAATAGCAACAGTAGTATTGCCTCCAATAGCTGCCAAGTTATCGGTACCATCTATTTCTCTAAGCACTTCATCAATTGTCTTAATATCACATGCATCCATCCCAATAAGCTCTGAAGCGATTAAATCTTCCATTTCACTTACTACGAGATCGACCCCACCTTCTGGGAATGATACCACTTCTCTTGATCCTGTGCTCGCTCCACTTGGTGCAGCAGCTCTACCGTAACCACCCCAAGTTTTTACATCAACTTCAATGGTTGCGTTTCCTCTGCTGTCCAAAATCTTTCGAACTCGGACGTCTTCTATTATACTATCCAAAAAAACACCTCAGTGTCTATTCAATTTATTACCAATTAACCTATACTCTTAAAAAAATTAGTAAGTTTCTTTATAGAGTTATATTGGTATTTACTATTTTTTTTAAATAAATTATGAGAATAAATAAATAAAAAATATTTATTCATCCCTAATAACATCTAATGGTAAAACTCCAGCTTTGAGTTCTTCATAAGCTATATCAATTGGATCTAAGGAATCAGAAATTTCCACTAAAGGTCTTGCTCCCATAGATATTTGAATTGCTCTAGCTCCAAGAAGTCTAGCTTTTTCAAACCTTGTTAATTTTTTTTCAACATCCATGAATATTACTCCATTTTTAGGCATATATTTTACCAAGATTAAATTTTATCAAAAAAATATCCCTACAAATTGTTTACTCCCAGGTTTCCACGTGGGAAATTAACATTCTTCTACAACAGTATCTAGTTAAACCTAAATCGTCTAAAACATCTTTAGACTTTTCACCAGCTGCAACTCTTTTATTGTATTCATCAAAGTAAGCTGATACAGGTTTTCCACAACTTAAGCATCTTATAGGAATCATTTATATCATCTTTTTTAATTTAAATAAAATATAAAATTACAGATGAATTTATCTGTAACTTTTTTGTTTACGAGCTCTTGCTCCAGGACCACCATATTTTTTAGGTTCTGAACGTCTTGGGTCACCTACTAACATGGTTCTGTCATATTGAGTGAATTTTTCTTTTAAATCCATATCTTGAGACCATTGTACGAGTCCTTTTGCAATTACCATACGTGCAGCTTCAGCTTGACCCATTACTCCTCCACCAATAACATGGATATTGATATCCACTTCATTAGCTAAGTCTCCAGCTAAGGTTAATGGTTCTTGTAATTTTAATTGAGCAAGCTCTGGAGAATAAAGTTCTAAAGGAACTTTGTTGATTCTTACTTTACCAGTTCCTTCACGAACAGTACCTCTTGCGATAGCTGTTTTACGTTTTCCACTAGTATGAATAACTTTAACCATAATTACACCTTACTCATCTAAAAGGTAGCTCCTAAAAGTTTGGAGATTTCTCCTAATTCGATACCTTTTTTAATATTTTTGTATTCTGCTTCAGGAACTGCGGTGAGTTCAGCATCAGCATATTCAGCAGGTACGCCAACGAAAGCTTTTAAACCTTTGAATGCTGTTTTACCTTTGGATTTTTTGAAAGGTAACATTCCTCTTACAGTTCTTCTAAATATGTCATCTGGTCTTCTAGGATATTTAGGACCTAAATCACGAGGGTTAGAGATACTTGCTCTGTCCACTCTTTGTTTGTATTTAGCATAAGCCCAATCTTTGTTACCAGTTAACATGATTTTTTCAGCATTAAGAATTACTACTTCTTCGCCTTCTAAGAGATTTTTACTAGTTACACTAGCTAATCTTCCTAAAACGCATCCTTCTCCGTCAATAATCATCATAACACACATCTCCTCTTATTCCATAATCCTGATGTTTGATCCTTTAGGATTACTTTCCATGATTTCTTCAATTGAGATGCATTCTCCACCAGCACTTTCGATTTTTTCTTGTGCTTTTGCTGAGAATTTTAATGCTACAACATCTACTTTGTTTTCTAAATCACCATTTGATAAAACTTTACCAGGTACTAAAACAGTTTCATCTGCTTCTGCATATCTAGCAATGTCTGATAAATTTACTTCAGCAGTTCTTCTGTTAGACCTTTCAAGTCTTTGTGCAACATCTTTCCAAATAGCTGCATCTTCATTTCTTGATTGTTCATAAAGTTTATTAATAAGTTCAATAAGGTTAGGATTTGTTTTTACTACTTTCTTAACCATTATTTACTTCCTCCTTCTTCACTAAATCTGATAAACTTATCCGCTTTTTCACCTAATACGTCACAAGCTTTTAATAAAACTTCTTTAGGAGGCATAGCACCATCAGTTTCGATTCTGAATATGAAATCATTTTCACGATATCCAACATTGATGTAGCCATTTTCAGAAGCTCTTACACAGCTTTTACACATGGCACAATCTTCGATATCTAAGATTTTGATTTTTTTAGATCTTCTATCTGATTTTAAAATACCTCTTGGACATGCTTGAGCACAATCATAATCGATTTCAACATCCTCATTGAAAGTGATTTCAGGATATTGTTTGTAAGCACATACAGTAGTTGGCATCCATTTAGCATGTTCTTTTCCGTATCCAACTTTTGCTACTGCTTCAATGTTGAGCTCTTCACCGTCTTTAAGTTTTACTAAAGGAATAGTGTCGTAAACTGGTTTAATTTTTGAGTCAGAAGATTTCAAATCTTTAGAATAAACTACTTTAGGTCCAACTTCATTCAAAGTGAACATGATTCCGTTTGAATACTCCTCCCAGTCATCATCTTCAGGTAATGACAATCCTTCAAGAGCATCTAAATCAGAAACTAAAGGAGTTAAACCAAGTCTATGAGCAAGCACCTCATTAAACATAGCAGAATCATTTCTGATAATATTAACATCTTCAATTGCTATTTTAGGTACGTTTACCATTGCACATCTTCTAATAGCATTAACAAAAGGCACTTCTGCATCACGGACAATGAAAATCATTTCATCATCGCTTTGACTTTTTACTTCTATCTCCATATTAAACCCTTCCGCTTATACTCTTCTTCCTCTTTTACCACCAGGTCTTCCAGTACCGTCGTGAGGAATAGGAGTGATATCTTCGATTTTTCCTATTTTAATTCCAGCTCTTGCTAAAGCACGGATAGTAGCTTGTGCACCAGGTCCTGGACTTCTAGGTCCATTTCCACCAGGAGCTCTAACTTTAATATGTAATCCAACAAATCCTTTTTCTTTAGCATCATCAGCGATTCTGGTTGCTGCAGCCATTGCTGCGAATGGTGAAGCTTGTTGTCTGTCTGCACGAACAACTTTTCCACCAGACCATTGTGAAATAGTTTCAGCACCAGTAATATCGGTTACAGTAATAATAGTGTTATTAAATGATGAGTAAATATTAGCTATACCCCATTTTTCATCTTTTGCCATAGTTACACCTTTTATTCTTCTGTATTAGCTTTATTATCCTTACCTTTGTTGTACTCTTCAATTTGTTTTGCTACAGGTGAAGAACGGTAGAAACCGATTTCATCTTCTTGACCATCTAATACTACATAACTTGGTGAGTTGATTTTCTTACCGTTTAAAGCTATGTGACCGTGTACAACAAACATTCTTGCTTCTTTAGGAGTACGAGCTAAACCTTTTTTATATACGATAGTTTGTAATCTTCTTCTTAAGATATCTTCAACGTTTAAGTCTAAAATATCTTCAAGAGCTGCACCTTCTGGCAAAACACCGGTTCTAGCTAAGTGTCCTAATAATTCTAATTTTTCTTTTACCATTTGATCAGTACCGAAACCAAGTAAGTATCTTGCTTCCCTACTGTATCTTCTGACTAAAGTATCAGCTTTCCAAATTTCTTTTTTGTTTTTTAAACCGTATTTAGTCATTAATTTATTTTCATTTTTAATTCTTTCCGCATTCCAAGGATGTGGTGGTGTATTATACTTTTTCCTTGATTTTCTAGGTTGTCCCATTAAAACATCTCCTTATAAAATTGAATTTAAATATTTTAATTTGCAAAAAAAAGCTCTTGCCTATCCTCTTGAACGTTTTACACCAACTGAAGAACTTTTTCTGAAAGTAGATTTGGTTCTTTGACCTCTAACAGGTAAACCAACTTCATGTCTTCTACCTTTGTAACTTCTGGTCTTTTTCATTCTGTTTAAATCATCTCTTAAAGTCATATCAAGATCAGATTCGATTAAGTGAATGTCGTCACCAGTTTCATAGTCTTCTCTTCTGTTTAACATCCAGGAAGGAATGCCAAAGTCGAGAGGATTTTCTAAAATTTCTTCAATTTTTAAAACATCTTCGTCAGCAATGTATCCAATTTTAGCATCTAAATCTAAGTCTAAAACACGACACATAGTTTTAGATAAAGAGATTCCAACACCTTTGATTTCAGTTAAAGCTTGTTCAATGGTTTTGTTACCACTAACGTCCTTTCTTGAAATACGTACTAAATGTTTGAATTCGTCTTCCATTAAATAACCTCCATTTATAGAGCGAACCTACGAGACGTAAAATATAGATTCGAATGTTTTGAATTTCAAAACACAGTTCTTTCAACAGTTATAAACTTAGCATATAAGCTAAGAGTGCAATAAATATCAGTTTAACAAGTATTTTTGTAATAAATCAAAAAAATATAGTTAAAAACTAATAAACGCCGAGACTGGGATTTGAACCCAGGAGGGCTGAACGCCCACGAGATTTCCAGTCTCGCGCCTTACCAGGCTAGACTATCTCGGCATTAAAATAGTTAGCAATACTTGCACATCATATTCTCTAGAACAATATGATAAAATAATATTTCTATGTTACACTATATAAAGGTTTGGATAAAAGCAGGATTTTCATTAAAATACCATGATTATATAAAATATTATATTTTCCAGTTAATAAAACTAAAAGGCAAAATATAATTTTAAGATATATGATATTATTATGTAGGTGATAGAATGGATAATTTAATTATATGGATCATCATTATAATTTTAGTGATTTTTGCAATCGTGACAATAGTACACATGTACAATAACTTAGTTGGACTCAGAAACCGTGTTCAAAACAGTTATGCACAAATTGATGTTCAGCTTAAGAGAAGAAACGATTTAATACCTAATCTTGTCGAAACAGTGAAAGGGTATGCAAGTCATGAGAAAGGAGTTCTTGAAGAAGTGACAAAAGCAAGAACCGGCGTTATGAATGCAACAAACATTGAAGAAGCAAGTGCTGCAGACAACCAACTGACTGGAGCTTTGAAAACATTGTTCGCAGTTGCTGAAAACTATCCTGACTTAAAAGCTAACAGCAACTTCCAGCAATTACAATCTGAATTAACAGATACCGAGGACAAAATCTCATACGCAAGACAATTCTACAATGATGTTGTTTTAAAATACAACAACGCTTGCCAAATGTTCCCAACAAGCATGTTAGCAAAACTGTTCAGATTTAAACAAGAATCATTTTACAAAGCACCTGAAGCAGAAACCGCAGTACCTGAAGTGAAATTTGATTAGAGGAAATTATATGAATGTTAAAAACGCATTTACTATAATTTTACTTTTTTTAATATTATTTTCCACAATATCAATAGTATCTGCAGATGATGACAGAAGCTATTCCATAACAGATGCGTTCGTTAACCTTACTGTCAACAGCACCGGCCTTCTCCATGTTGATGAACAGTACGACTACTCCTTTGACGGTAAATTCAATGGAGTCTATAGGGACATCCCACTAAAATCCGGGGAAAGCATAGAAAACATTAAGGTCCATGCGGATGGAGCGTATGCAGTCCTTCAGGAAAGCAACGACAATGGGTATAAGCATCTAAAGATTTACCTATACTCCGATGCGGCACATACCAAAGGAATCCATGACTGTAACGTGAAAGTCTATTTAAGTTATGATTTGAAAAACGTCGTAACCCTTTTCAATGATGTTGGAGGACTTCAATATAAACTTTGGGGAGACGAATGGGACGTTGGAGTTGGAAAGATTCATGCAAAAGTGAACTTGCCTGGAAAAACAGGAAATGAATATTTCCTTAATCCTCAAGAATTCAACGTAACCAGTGAATTGAAAGGAGACACCATTACTGCAGAGACAACCTCGATTCCAAAAGGGGATTTCTATGAATTGCTTGTCCTGATGCCAATAAGTGATTTTGATGATGCAACCAATGCGAAGCATGTGAACCAAAACGGCCGGGACATGATAATGAAAAACCTCAATGACAGTGTTAATGGACGTAACTTCTGGAACACATCTTATCTTATAATGGGACTGTTGTCCATATTAAGTCCAATTGGAGCAATTCTGACCTATTTGAGATATGGAAGAGAGCCAAAGGTCAACTATGATGGAATTTATGAAAGGGACCTTCCAACAAATGACCCTCCGGAGGTAATCAATGCATTGATTGAAGACAGAACTGATCTTGGAACCCCAAACATGAAGGGATTCGAAGCCTCAATCATGAATCTCATTGACAAAAAGGTATTTAAGCTGTTCACTGAAGAGGATGCAGACACAAGCATGAAGGATTTGATTTTGACATTCAATTATGAAAAATTATCTGAATTAAGCGAAAGTGAGAAAATAGTGTTCAAGACTCTGGAAAACTTTGCGCAGGACAATACCTTGAATCTTTCAACATTAAATTCAAAGTTGTCCTATGAGTTAAATGCCAAATGGTTCATGAGCCAACTTGAGGATTGGGAAGAAAGCGTTAAGAATCAGATAAACATTTCTGAATACTTTGATGATAGAGGTTCAACTGTAATATCTGCCATTTCAATAGGCGGACTTATATTTGGAGTCATTTTTGCAGCATTAGGTTTCATGACTGAACTTAAAAGTGGAATGTATGCAATTGCAGGAGGAATATTCCTAATCATATTTTCAATAGCAATAATGAGGCTTAATGAAGATATTTTTGGAAAATGGACTGAAAAAGGTAGAGTCTTCTATCTCAAATGGAGAAACTTTAAGAAATTCTTGAAAGACAATAGTTTAATTAACGAACACCCCCCAGAATCAATAGTTGTTTGGAGGAAGTACCTGATTTATGGTGCGGCTCTTGGAGTAGCCGATAAGGTCTATGAGAACATGAAACTCCAAGTTCCAAACTACCTGGATTATGATGATGACATTTTCATGTATCATTACTACGGAGGATACACAATGATGTATTCCGCATTCAGAACAGGTGAAAGTGCAGCAATGCCTTCATCCGACTCAGGTGGCTTCGGAGGCCTCGGAGGAGGATCTGGTGGTGGAGGTGGAGGAGCATTCTAGCTTCCCACTTCATTTAATTTTTAACATTATTGTGCAAGAATTCTCTGGCTTCTTTAAGTCGAAAAGGTTCAACAAAATCAGAACGGCAAACTAGCATATTTAGCATTGATTTTATAGGATTTAGTATTCCAGTTTGCTATTTTTCCTAAAGAATTCTTATAGCTAGTTGCATCAGCACAAACCCAATTTTTACCTATTAAAACCTGAGTCCAAACGTGACCTACAACATCCCCGTCACTGAACTTGCATACTCCGTGAACGTATCTTGCCTTAAATCCTGCAGTCCTAAACATGGAAACCAGCAAGTGAGAATGGTCGACACAGTTTCCCTTTTTAACCTTTAATGTGGTGACTGCACCATATTTGGTATCATAATAATAGCTATATGCTAAGGTATCCCTTACATAGTTGTAGATTACCCTGGCCTTATCCTCATTTGTTGTCAAACCTTTGGTTAGGGACTTTACCAATTTCTTAATCTTTTTAGTTCCAACCTTACAATGGCTGGATGACTTGATATATGCCTTGAGATAAGAAATGGAATTCTTCTGGTTAATTCCATTTTTAAATAATGAAAGTGTCACCTTCACGGATTGAGAGGACAAGCTGGAAAGGTAATTATTGTTTCCATCAAATTTAAATGAAACCTTATAGGTTCCCAATGCGACACTTGTCTTGAATGTTGCATAACCCTCAGAGGAAGTTTTTGCACTGTAAGTTGCACCGTCTATTGTCAACTTTACAGTTTGGCCAGAAATTGGCTTTCCATTAGAATCTGTCAATAGAATCTTGAAAGTTTGCAGATTATCCTTGAATGAAGTTCCGCTTTTCCAGCTCAATTTGGAAGCGCTTCTTTTAAATACATCTATATCAAAGGACCCGGATGTTCCATAAACATAAGAGTCATTGCCTGTTTGATAATCAACAGAATAATTTCCGACATTCATATTAATTGGCAGATATGCAAGACCGTTATAATCTGTAGTTTTAGTATAAGTCTTGCCGTTGACATTCAAGGAGACTGCCTTTTTCACCAGAGGAACACCTCCCGCTGTGTACTTGACTTTTAGAGAAGTTCCTGCACCATAACCAAAACTGGTGATTCCATTAGGAGCCAGTTTAGTATTTTTATTGCTCAATATGGTTACATAATTTGTTGAAGTTGCCTTTTTAAAGAATTTATTTCCCCCATAGACATATTGAACTTTATAAAGTCCTTTATCCAATGAAGGCAATTGAAGGTAAACCATTCCATTAGAGTCAGTTGTCCTTGAGTAGGTAACTCCATTAATATTAATTTTAATTGTCTTTCCTGACTTTGAGTAATCCCCTAATGCTGTGGATAATTTCACTTTTATTTGCTTGGACTGATTTGTATAGAATGTATACATATTGGTTGTTAGTCCAGTGGAAGCTTTTCTTTTGAAAACCTTGATAGTGTAAGTCTTAGAAAGCCCATCCTTATTATAGCAAATTACTTTATATGTGCCCTTTTTAAGATCTTTAACATTAAGGTTCACTATTCCCCAGGAATTTGTCTTATACTTCTTGGTTTTTCCCTTGAACTTAATCTTGACATACTTTTTGGATAACGGATTGCCGTTACTTTTGAAAAATTTTACTGTGAACTTCCTGCTGTCTCCCTTAACCTTATTAAGATTACTGGAGCTGACTGTTGAGAGAATCTTGAATGAGGTAGTTAGCTTGTATCCAGTGATTGGATCTTTGGAAACAATCTTATAGGTGCCTGGTTTTAAATTGACATCTAAACTTAAAACACCCTTACCATTGGTTTTTTTAGTGTAAGATTTTCCATTAACACTCACAACAACATTACGATTAGCTAATGGGTTTCCATGGCTGTCATAAAATGTGGCCGTGTATTTTGTAGCTCCTTTATAATATTTTGTAATGTCACTTGCCTTAATTGTTGGCAAAATGGAAAATGAGGAAGTGAAATTACTTGACCCATAATCACAATCCCCTTCAAAATAAGCGGCAATATCATATTTGCCTGGATCTAATTTTAAGTTGACAATAGCAACTCCGTCGTTGTCAGTTGTGGCCGTATAATTAACATTATTTATTGTAAAAATGATTGTCTTATTAAACAAGGCAGTATTTGAATTTGAATCCTTTAAAACTACTTTGTAATCACCATGGTAGTAAACTTTTGATGATTGTGAAGACAGTTCCGTAGCGTTAGTTTCCCCATCTTGAGGCAAATCGTCTGAATCATCTGATAACACATCTTTATTATCCAATCCGACTTCATCAAAACCGGATGCATCACCTAAAGAAATATTATTATCACAAACAGTTACCACAGCAGTTGAATTAATATCCTGCGCTTGAATTGCACTAATTGAAAAAATAAGAATTAATCCTAAAAATATAGTGAAAACAAAATTTCTGTTTAAAATAAATTTTTCCTCCTTGCCTAATGTTCATTTAATATTTAAATAAAATTATAAATATAAACCTTTAGGTAATGGAAATCAAAAACATTACTTCCAGAATCTTGGATAGGTGTCCGGTTTCATGAATACCTTAGAGACATTAACTGCAAAACCTGAATCAGCTTCAAGAATCTCATTAGAAGTCAATAAAGAATTTCCAGCTGCAACCAATTCACCTTTCATGGTTTCAATTGCCACTATGTCATTCTTTTGGATGCTGTCAGCCAACTCGACAATTCCACCGTTAGCAAGGTCTGCACCGTGACATACCGCATCTACAGCGGAGTCTTTAATAATTATTTTTGGCAAGTAATCTGCAGCCCTTTCCATAGGCATTATTGCATCGCGTAAAAATGATTCGTCACCATCCTCTTTCCAGAAATGATATGCATCAGTCACATCCTGCAAGGTTACCAGTTTATTCTTTTCATTGAAAGAACCAACCTGTGTTCTTCTAAGTTCCGCCATATGAGCCCCTACGCCCAACGCTTCACCTATATTGTGACAATAGGTTCTAACATAAGTTCCAGCTTCACAACCTATTCTGAAAAGCACATCCCTACCTTCAATTTCATAAATTGTGGAATAATAAATGTTACGAGTTCTAAGCTCACGTTTTACTGCGGACTTGACCGGAGGCAATTGAAAAATTTTACCGGTAAATTCAGCGAACACTTCACGAATTTTGTCCTCTTCCACATCCTGATGGAATGTTAAAAGACAAACATACTCCTTAGGAGCAGTTAACAATAATTGAATAGCACGAGTAGCATCATTAAGCCCAACCGGCAGGATACCTGTTACCTTAGGGTCCAATGTTCCACCGTGACCGGATTTTTCTAAGTTTAAAATACGTTTAACCCAAGAGTCTATTTCATGTGATGTTGGTCCGGAAGGCTTATCCAAATTGATAACACCTTTTGAGATATAATCATTAATTTCACGATCTTCTGGCTTGCAACCAAATTCAGAACTAGTAAAACTTTGAGATTTTTTAACCATATTGAATTTCATGAAAAAGACCTTTTAAAAAAATAGTAAATAAAAAAAGTTATGAATAATTTTTTTTAATTATTCATTTAAATTTATAAGTCAGCTAAAGCTGCTTTGATAGATTCTGCATCACCGGAAACATCGATGGAGTCTTCGGTTGGTTCTAAGTGAGCGATGTTACATCTTCTGTTTTTTACAGCTTCACCAATTACTTCAACATAGTTTTCATCGATAATTTCAACGATTGCGCATTTTTCGCCTGCTTCTCTACCAGCAGTTTTAACACATACTCTACCTACTTCGATTGATGCCATTTATATCACCTTTAATGTTTGAATAATGATTTCTGATACACTTTCAGGATCAAAAGTGTCAGTGTTTATAATTAAATCATAGATATCCATATTGGAAATATCAATATTATGGATTTCCATGTATCTTAAGGCTTCGCTTTTTTCACGAACAATGATTTCGTCTTTAGCCACATCAACAGACTTCTCTTCCCTTTCGGATATTCTTTTTGAGCGAACATCAAATGGAGTTACTAACCAAAGTCTTAAATCAGCATTGTCAACAAAGTATGCTGAAAGTCTTCCTTCAATTATGAGATTTTCTGCTTCCTTAGCTTTTTGAGCTTGCCTTCTGTCAATTTCTTTATCAATATCATCATTACCTTCAGCAAATTCACTGAATTCAAGAACACTCATTCCTTTTTCAGCAGCCATTTCCCTAAAAACAAATCCTGCAGAAATATATGGAATATCTAACTTTTCACTGAGCAATTCAGCGGTGGTTGTTGTTCCGGTCCCAGCTAATCCACCGATAGTAATTATCATTATTTTCTAGCCTCGTTTTTGAAATGTTTACGAGCACAGCTTGAACATAAGTACCCACCATATGGACGGTTAGGTCTTTTAGCTGTTTTGGATAATTTTCCTATTTCATATGGACGTCCACGAGGAACTCCATGTAAGACTGCACCACATTCAGCACAAACATGCTTAGATGGTTTTTTCTTTTTATATCTTAAAACATTTTCCCCACCGGGAGTGTTTTTGTGAACTCTTTTATATGATCTTGATCTAAACCTATTTGCAGGCATTTAATCACCTTAATTAATTTTTTAATAAATTATATAATAATTGTGTAATAGCGTATTCAAAATAGAATACTACAATATATCTTTTTCATTATTAATAAATGTATGTAAAAAGGGTTGAATTAGAACCCTTGTTTAAATCCTAAGAATTTTCTTAATATCTGACTCATACCGAAAGTACAAATCATATACCATAATAACCAACCGATACCATAAGGGATAGTCGCCTTACCACCATAAATGACACTACCAATAGCATGCCATACCGGTGTTAAAGTAACCCAATAAACAGATGGAGGCAATAACACAACCAAATTACTAATTGTAGAAGTCCTCATCCAGAAGAATATCAAAATAATTGGAACGAATGTTACAATCATTGGTTTGAATTGATTGGACATCATTTTACTTTGGTCTTGCATCATTTCAGTTTGTCTAGCTTGAAGTTCTGCAATTTTTTTACCGTCACCTTTCTTCTGAGCTTCACGTAACTCACTGGTTAACTTTTTGCTTCTAGCCTGAATTTCATTCATCTCATCTTGGTCGACTAAATATTTATTTGCAATAGTTGTGATTAATGAAACAATAAATGCAATAATCAATACAGTTAAAGCAGGATTAGTTGGATTTGGATCCAAAGCTAAAATAGGATTGAAAACTGTATTTAATGCTTGATAAATCACTCCAAATGGATCAGCCATAATTATACCCCTATAAGTTTAATACATTTACTAATTTTTTAACTGAAGAATCTAAATGATTGTCATGATTTGCAACAATTTTAACAGTAGCGCCAGTTAAAGTAGCGTAAGCCATTGAGGTAGCTCTGTTCATTTGTTGGTGTAAATCAATCTCTTTCACTTTTTGAACATCTCTTTCACGAGTATCATCATTTAATCTTCTGTAAATAATCTCATCAGGATTTGCTTCAATTAAAACAAAAAGATCTGGTTGTAATTGTTCTAAAACCCAAATTGGAAGTCCTGGTAAGAATCCTGCAGGAGTGTTGATTGTACAATGAGTATCTACAATAACATTGTCCTTTTCAGATCTTGCTTTGATTTCTTTAGCTGCTTTAGCTTGAATTTCTTTTTGTGTTTCAGCAGGTAATTTTCTTAAAGCGTCCCTATCATCTACAATTTCTTCTTTAATTGCAATTTCAGTCATTATGTCTCCATAATTTAAGTGGACATAATCAACTTCGTCTAATGCTTTTCCAAGTAATGTTGTACTTCCAGAACCTGGAATACCAGTTAATACTACTAATTTCATTTTAATCCCTCACTTTATTAAAAGAGAAAAAGGAGAAAATTAATCTCCTCCTAAAACTTTCCTAAGAACTGGATTTGCGGACATGAGTTGTTCTTCAGCCATTTCTTCGTATAACTTGTGAAGAATACCTACAGTAAGCAATACACCAGTACCTCCACCTAACGCACCGGTTAAATCTGCAAGGAAAGCAATAAGACCTACATAGATACCACTGATAATGGTAAGTGCAGGAATATATTTTTTCAAAATCTTATATAATTGACGTTTACTACTTCTAAAACCAGGTATTTGAATACCGGATTTGTAAAGTTGCTCTGAAATCTTTTTAGCATTTAAACCACTGATTTCAACCCATAAGTATGAGAATAACATACAACATGCAATAAAGAATATTGCATAGATTAAAACATGTATTGGTTCAGTGACAAAATTCTGCAAGGTAGGTGTTGTTAACAACCATGCGATACCATCAACAGCTTTACCTTTTTCCATGTGACCTAAAATCGGGACCCCGATTTTTTGGAAAACGTTTGCAAATAAAGTAACGTTAACAAGCAATGCACTTGTCAAAATTACAGGCATGTTACTTGAGTATACAAATTTCAATGGGTATTTACCTACAGATCCTCTGATTCTTCCGTGACCTCTTACACTACCATGAGAAATAGGAATTTCCACTCTCATAGATTCACCATAAAGAACAACTAAGAATACAATAATAGTTGCAAACAATGGGATTAAGATTGATAAGTCAGGAGTACCAGCTGCGATTTGTTGGATAAATTTAGGAATAATACCTGCAAGGAATCCATTTGTACCAGGTAAAATACTGAATGTACCTACCATAATAGCTTGACATACACCAGCAGCAATGAATAAACCAATACCACTACTGAATCCCCATTTTGAAACAACTTCATCAAGGTAGATAATTACTAATGCACCAAGAACAAGTTGTCCGATTAATATTAATGTGTATGAACCATCAATAGGGACTAAATTTCCAGTAAGCACCAAAACACTTGCTTCGAATACTGTAAACACAATTGATAATACTTTTTGTGTAGCTTGGAAATGAGATTTATCCTTATGGGATGAAAGATCCAAATCTAAAAGATTTGAACCAACTAATAATTGTAAAACAATAGAAGCGGTAACGATAGGACCAATTCCTAAAGTAAGAATTGAACCAAAACTTCCAGCCATAACTGCTCTTAATTGAGCAAAACTGTCAATAGCTCCAGGAGCTAAACCATATAATGGAATTTGAGTTAAAAAGAAATATAATACTAAAACAAGAGCAGTCCATTTAAGTTTTTCATTAAAATCTTCTCTGTGAACAGGAGATTTTACTTCAGGAATAACTTTAAATATTGGCTCTAAAACTTCTAATGATGACATTTTATCCCCTGAGGAAGGAATAAAGCTATAATAATATAGCTTCTCCTCCTAATTCTTCAATTTTTTCAATAGCAGATGCTGAGAATTGAGGTGCTGAAATTTTGTAAGCTTTAGTTATTTTTCCTTTAGCTAAAACTTTGTCATAACCTAATTCTGTAACATCGATGACAATTGCATCTCCATCTTTGGATGCTTTTCCACTTGCGATTAAATCATCAGCATGTTCTTCTAAGTAATTCAAGTTAACAGCATTGATTTTTTTAATCATTTTTTGAGGTCTTTTGAAACCATGTTTACCAAAGTGGTCAGGATCGTGGATTACAGTCCAGGTCCAGTGTTGTTTACCCATACCTGCTTTACCTTTTCCACCTTTGTTACCTGCACCTCTACGTTTTTTGGTACATCCTCCACCGTTGGATCTAGAACCTCTTTGTTTATTGATTTTACGTTTTGTTCTAATCATAATATACACCTGAGTTTAAAGCATTCTTTTTGCAAGATCTTTAATTTCTTCTCCCCTGTAACCTAAAGATCCACCTTCTTTAACAGATAAACGGATATCTTCGTAACCTTTTCTTGGAGGGTGTAAACGGAATACAGGTTTAATACCTACATCAGCTAATTTAACTTTACCATCAACTAAAGCTTTAGCTAATTCTTCAATATTGTTATAATCAGAATTTTCAGCAACATACTCATCAGTAACTTTTACATTACCAGGGAGTCTTCCTCTTTTAGCAATCATTGCTGCAACAGTTTCAGCGTCGATTTCTCCCCAGGTGATGTAATCCTTAGCTTTTTGAAGCATACCTTCGTAACTAGGATTTTCTTCTACTAATACTGCATGGCTAATTCTGTTAAGTCTTAACATGTCTAAGGTGTCAGCAATATTTTTGATAACACCAGTAGTTCCTCTAACTCTAATAACTAAAAACATGATATCACCATTTAGTAGTTAACTCCCATTTTTTTGAGATCTTCTTTGCTTGCTTTAACGTTACTTAATTCTTTTAAAGCATCAAATACAGCATTAGCAAAGTTAACAGTGGTTTGAGTTTGTCCGAAAGTTTGAGACCATACATCGTGGATACCAGCAAGTTTTAAGATAGTTTTACCTACATCTCCAACTACTAAACCTACACCTGCAGGAGCTGGCATTAAAGTAACACTTACACTACTGGTTTTACCTTGTACTTTGAAAGGTACAGTGTGTTCTCTTCCACAAACACAACCCCAATCTCCACAACCTCTTCTTACTTTAATAAGGTTGTATTTAGCGTTGTCTACAGCTTTTCTAATAGCAGGACCGACCTCTTTAGCTTTACCTTGACCTAATCCTACATAACCATTTTTGTTACCTACAGCAACAATTACTCTGAAATTAACTTTTCTACCAGATTTATGCATCCTTTGAACTAAGTTAACATCCATTACTTCTTCTTCTAAATCTGGAATTAAGGCATCAACTATTTCTAATTCCATAATTGGAAGACCTTTTTCAAAGATTTCATCGATATCAGTAATGGTTCCATCTTTAACTAATTTACCCATTTTAGTTTTAGGTTCCCATTCATCAATATTAAAACTCATAGTTATTCCTCTGCCTCATCAATATTCTTAATAGTTTCATCAAAGTTTTCAGGTAAATCTTTAGGATTAAGACCTCTTTCAAAGTACTTTGAGAATTTTTTAGCTACTTCTTCAGCATCTAAAGATTCAGCATAATTAGCAACGTGTTCTCCTCTAATACGTTCATCTTCTGGGAAAATGAAGTCACCGTGAGGAATTTCTAAACCAGCATCAACAGCACCTTTTAATGCTGCGAAGATTTTAGAACCTTTAATTGGTGATTTTAAACCAATGTCTAAAATTGCGTTTTCAACACCAGCTGCTAAAGCTCTTTTAGCACATAAGTATGCAGTTAAGTAGAATGCGGAAATATTTCCAGTAGCACCTAAGTAACCGTAATTAGCTAATTGTTTACTTACTGCTGAAGCTACAGTGATATCTCCTTCAGGAGCGTAATCAATAACTTGAACAGTTGCATGAGCGTTAGAAACTCTGACAACTAAACGAGATTTGTCGTAGTCGACTAAGTTCATTCTAGCTTTGTAATCAGTTTTTCCTTGTCTTCTTCTTCTGAAAGCTACTTTATAGTTAGTTCCTTGTGCCATGCTTATTCATCTCCTTTAATTAAATCATGGTCACGGGCATAGTTTCTCATGTAAGATTTACTTCTGAATGCGCCACCCTTAGCCATTTTGTATAATTTACGGTAGGTTGTAGCATCGATAACTTCTTCTTCACGCATTTCTTTAAGATCTTTTCTTAAAGCTCTGATGGTGGTCATCCAAGCTTTTTTCTTAGGAGTACGTGCTTTTTTAGCTCCTTTTATACTACCTCTACCTTTTCTTTTTCCTTTTGCTTTTTGTTCTTTAATTTTTTTAGACCTGTAGCTACTAATACCTTTTTGAGGTTTTGCTTTAATAGCTCCATCGTTAATTAACTGCTTTACTCCTTCTCTAGTAATCGCCATAGAGACTTCTTCTAATCTTTCTGGATCAATCCATACACGATTAAGCCCTACTTTGAGGATACTAGCAGCTAATCTTTTTTGAGTTGTAAGATTCATGTATATAATCCTCCATTTAGATAAATTATCTAAATTCCCTTTTTAATTTAGCAGTTAAATCAATTCAAATAAAAGCCCCAGAATTGATTCAACTTATAAATATGATTTATTTGTTTAATACTTTAATTCCGAGCTCAGATGCTTTTTCTAACATCATAGCTTTTTTCCTTTTACCAATAGAAGCGCTTATTCTTGCAGCATCAGTTGCTGGGTCTAAGTCTTCTAACTCTTGCATATTGTGAACAAGAACATCATTATATCCTGAAGGGTGTAAGTCCCTTATAGCTCTAGGGGTTCTGTAACCAATAGCTGGCATGTCAGGTTTACCTGCTTCATATCTTCTCATTTTACTGGTTTTACCTCTAGGGCGTCTCCATTTGATTCCAAGTTTTTTATAACGAGCATATTCTTGTCTTTTAAATCTTTTATTAGCCATTCAAATCACCAATTTATTCTTTGCTAGTTAAGTATATTCCGTCTTGGAATACTCTAGGATCTCTTCCTTTAATTTTAGTTGCTTGTTCTAAGTTAGCCATGGTTTGACCAACATGTTCCTTATTAATACCGGTAATTGTTACCTCATCACCTTTAACTGCTACTTTTGCAGATCCTACAATTTTAGCAGTTCTTGGGTGTCTTTCCCCGAGGAAGTTGTCAATTACTACTGTATCGTTTTGAACTTTCACAGTCATTGGAAAGTGAGCAAATACAATTTTCATATGATATTCAAAACCATCGGTTACACCGGTTAACATATTGTTAATGTGTGCTTTTGTGGTTCCGATCATTGCTTTGTCTTTCTTTTTAGGAAATGCTGTTTCTAAAACAACAACATCATTTTCTTCTTTAATACTTACATTAGGATAAGTAAATTTTCTGGAGTCTTCTCCATTAGGTCCTTTTACAGAAACCTCATTATTTTCAATTATAACTTCAACGCCTTCAGGGATTTCAATTTCTTCCCTTATAGCTGCAGCTACTACCATTTTATCACCTAATACATGTAAGCCAACAAACGTCCACCAATTCCTCTTTCTTTAGCCTCATAGTGAGTCATAATTCCTTCAGGAGTTGTGACGATTAATATACCGAAATTTTTTGCTGGCAAATATCTTTTTTCAAATTTCTCAAATTCATCTTTCTTAACAGCATGACGAGGTTTAATAACACCACATTTGTTGATGTTACCTTCTAATTCTACTATGAATTTTCCTGCCCTGTTGTCATCAATATATTCAAAATTACCAATATAATTCTCTTTTTGCATAGTGCTTAAAACTTGTCCAATTAATTTGGAAGCAGGAGAAATAACACAAGAATCGTTCACTTGTAATTCGTTATTTCTAATGTTAGTTAAAGCATCAGCGAGAGGATCCATAAGACTCATATTTATAACCTCTAATTATATTTTTTAAATCCAATTTTAGGAGCGATTTCCCTAAAACATTGTCTGCATAAATTTAAACCATATCTACTAATCATAGCGGAGTGGTCACCACAACGACTACATTTTTTAGCAGCTTTTCCGTATTTTCTTGGCAAAACAATCACCTTATTCAGTTACATAATTTACTTTGAAATTTTCTTCCATGAATTTCATAGTTTCTTCTTTAGAAATTCTATGTTTTTGAGGAACTTTCTTTTGTTGTATTTTTCTTTTAGCAATTCTGTATCCTGGTTTTTCAAAAGTAACAGAAACGTTCATACCGAAAATACCAATATCAGGATTATATCTCATACCTGGGATATCGATATGTTCTCTAATACCGAAAGAAAGGTTTCCTTGAGCATCAAATTGAGTAGGTCTAATATTTCTATTAATACCTTCTAATACCATTTCGATAGCTTTTTCTGCTTTTTCTCCACGTAAAGTTAATTTACATGCGATTGGTTGTCTTTTTCTAATTCCCCATTCTGGGTTAGTAACTTTAGAGAAAGTTTTTACAGGAGTTTGATCGAACATTTCTTCTAAAAGAGTAATAGCACGAGATAATTTTTCACCTGCTTCACCAACACCGATACTAACAGTAGCTTTTTCGATACGTACTTCGTTCATTGGGTTCATTTATTAACCTCCAATAAAGATATTGTTGGTGCATCTTTACCAACTACAAAAGCATAATCTTTTAAAGTTAAGAATTCATCTTTTGAACTATTTTCGATAATAATAGTATTCGGATTAGAAGATTTATTTTCAATAATTTCAGATACGGTACCTAATTCACCGGTGTGTTTACCACCAGTAACAAGAACGGTAGCTCCTTCTTCTAAAGGATATACTTCAACAATTTCTTGTTCAGGTACTTTTAAACAAATTACATCTCCAACGGAGTATGCATCTTCATCAATGATAACGTTTTTACCATCGTGAAGGTTTAATTGAGTTTTTCCACCTTTAATGGTAGATTTATTAACAATTTTAGATAATTTAGCACTGCCATCTTCAATTAAATCTAATTGTAATCTTCCTTTTCTATCTAAAAGAACTCTATAAGCTTCACCAGTTTTTGGGATTTCTACAATATCCATGAATCCAACTGGGAATTTATAATCTTTAACAACTCTTCCATCTACTAAAACGTTACCGGAGTTGATAATCCTTTTAGCTTCTCTTGCGTTGTCAGCTAATTTTAATACATCTCTAATAACTAAAGTTAATGGAATAGCTTTATCAATGGAGTGAGAACCTGCGGAAGGTTTTACAGTCCATGTGTCTTCTTTAGGATGAATAGGCCAAGATTTTGGTGCTTTATATCTTTTAAGATGTTTTCTAGATCCCATTTTAGCCATATTAATTATCTCCTTTATTTTTAATTCTTCTATCGTCGCTTAAATCTGCATCAATAATCATTACGTTAGATGGATCTACTGGGAGGAATGTGGAAGTTCCGTCAGGTTTAGCTAAAGTAACTTCTTCAATAGTTACTTTGTAATTAGTGTAATCTACAGTGAGAACTTCACCTTCATGTTCTTTAAAGTCTCCACGGAGAACTCTAACTTTATCTCCAGCTCTGATAGGTAATGATTTTTTACCTACTTTTTCTCTTAAATCTTTACTTAAAGAAGCACTTAGATATTTTCCACGTGCGTGAGCAGGAGCATTATAACGAGCTTTTCTTTGTTTTCTTGGTTGAATTGACATTTTTTCACCTTATACTAAAATACTTGCTGCACTACCAACACTAGGCCATCTGTCAGCTGCTTCTTTAGCAACAGGACCTCTAATTTCTGATCCTTTTAATACTCCTTCAGGAGTAATAATAACTGCAGCATTATCTTCAAATTTAACACGAAGACCATCAGCACGTCTATATTCCTTTTTTTGTCTTACTACTACTGCATTAACAACTTCTCTTCTCATGTCAGCAGTTCCTTTTTTAACTGATGCAACAACTAAATCTCCAACACCAGCAACATCGAGTCTTCTTCTTACACCTTTGAATCCTTTTACAGAAATGATTTCGATTTCACGAGCACCAGTATTGTCAACACATTGGAGTCTTGCTCCAATAGGTAATGCTTTAGTCATGCTTGAGGTTAATGGTTTCATAATAATTACTCTCCTTTAACTTCAACTAAAACAAAATGTTTAGTTTTACTTAATGGTCTACATTCTGCAACTTTCACAGAATCACCAACATTCACATTTAAGCAATCAGGTTTGTGAACATTGATTTTAGATTTCCTCTTTTCGTATCTTTCATATTTTTTAATGAATTTATAGTAACTACGTTCAACAGTAATAGTCCTTTCTGCTTTGTTACTTACAACAACACCTTCAAGAACTTGACCTCTTACAGGCAAGGTTCCGTGGAAAGGGCAGTTAGGATCATCACATGTAGTTTCTGGTTCTTGAACGTTAAGCCCAACCATATTATCACCATTTATATTTTTTTAAATCTTTTTTTTATTCTATCTTCAGGACGAATAGACAAAATATTACCATCAACTTCTATTTTTTCCCCGTTAGGAATTTCAAAGACAAATATAGAACCTTTTTTAGGAATAACCCTTTCTATATCGTCATTTCCTTCAATTTTAATGGTATTTTTTGTCTCATCAATTATAGTTCCTTTTAAATTAAGAGATTCATTCTTATTACTTGTTACATGAACATTCAAACCGATGAATTCATGATGAACTAAGTTTTTTGATGTAATCATAATCCCAATCTCTTAATGTAACATTTACAATAAATTATGCAGTAAAATTACAAAATTATTGAAAAACATATCGAATAGATGAATTACCTTCTTTTCTTATTGTTCTTCTTAGATTCACGAATCTCAATAGTATCGGAAGAGAAACCCATATCAGATAAAACTTGTTTCACTTTAACTTTGTGATCACCTTGAAGTTCTATTTGACCGTTTTTAGCTGTTCCTCCACAAGCACATTTTGCTTTGAGAGTTTTAGTGAGCTCTTTAATATCAATATCGTGTTCATCTATACCTTCGATAATAGTCATGAGTTTTCCGAATCTTCTTCTAACTGTAAAAACTTTTAGAGTTTGAACTTCACGTGCAATTTCTTCACAAACACAAAGTTCTTCAGGAAGCCCACATACATCACAGATTTTTGACATTTAATTCTCCTTTTGTTTTTCATTTAAAATTGTAAGAACACGAGCAATTGTTCTTTTTAATTCTCTAATTTTTCCAGGGTTTTCAACTACCCCCGCAGCTGCACTTTTAGAAACGTTTTTGGATAATTCAGTTCTGAGTTCAACTAATTTGTCTTGAATCTCATCAACTTCCATGTCCCAAATTTCTTTACTTCTTAAAATCGCCATTGTTCCAACTCTTTAGGATAATTAAATTTAAGTATTTAACTATCATCTTCTGCTGCCTCTTCAGCAGCTTCTTCTTCAACAACTTCTTCTAATTCGTCGAGATCTTCTACTTCTTCAATGATTTCTTCTTCGATGACTTCTTCGGTTTCAACATCGATTTCTTCTTCGATGACATCGCCGTCTTCTTCGATAATCATTTTTGGAGGAAGAATTTCAACGGAATCAGGCAATACAGTTTCCGGAGGCATAATTCTTACATAAATACCTAATACACCAGGTTTTAATTCAGCAGTAGCGAAACCTTCTTCTACTAATCTGATGGAAGGTTCTCCACATTTTTTGATGTATCCTTCAACGAATTTAGCTACAGCAGATCTAGAACCTCTGATTTTACCAGAAATAGTTACTTCTACACCTTGAGCACCTGCTCCCATGATTCTACGAATGGTGGAGTAAGCTACTCTTCTGAAGTGCATACCTCTTTGTAACATGTTAGAAATTTTGTAAGCCATGATTTTTGGGTTGAGTTCTGGAACTTCAACTTCTTTAACTTCAATTTGAGGATTGTCTAATCCAAATTCAGTTTTAAGAACGTTGGTAATAGTTCTAACGTTTTTACCTCCTCTACCAATAACCATACCAGGTCTTTCTGCGTAAACAATAACCATGGTACCTAAAGGAGTAATTTGAACTTCCATACCACCGTATCCAGCTCTTTCTAATTCTTTTTCTAAGTATTCATCAATTCTGGTTCTTCTAAGGCCTTCTGAAACGAAATCTTTTTCTATCATTAGTTAGCCTCCTGTAATACAATTTGAATATGAGTAGTAGGTGTGTTGAATGGAGTCATTCTACCGAATGCTCTTGGGATGTAACCAGGGATTACTACACCTCTGTGACTGGAAATATGTTCAATGAATAATTTTTCAGTGTCCATACCTTTGTATTCTGCATTAGCTTCAGCATTTTCTAAAACTTTTAAAATTTGTTCTGCAGCTTTTACAGGATATCTTCCAGCAGCCCATCCTTCTTGTCCTTTTCTGTGACCTACTTTTTTATTGTGTCTTTTGAAAGGAACAGATTTTTTCATTTCAATAACGTCTTCTAAGTAAGCTTTAGCTTTAGCGACGTCCATTCCTCTGATTGCACTGCAAATCTCAACACTGTGTTTTGGAGAAATCTTAAGAGATCTTGCCATAGCACGTGCAGTTTTTGCTTCATCAACTTCTTTATTATAAGCATATTTGTTAGCCATGTTCTAATCTCCTTATTTAAGTGGTACAAACATGGATGATCTTGTAGCACCCATACCTGGGTCTCCGTGTTGAACTCTTTTTCTGGTTGGTGCGTATTCACCGAAGTAATGACCAATCATTTCAGGTTCAATAGTAACTTCTACAAAATTTTGACCATCGTAAATACCGAAAGTGGTTCCAACCATTTCAGGTATAACAATCATGTCTCTACAGTGGGTCCTAATTACAACAGGACGACCATCTTTAGTTCCTTCTTTATTCAATTTTCTCATTTTATCCAAAACAATTTGTTGTCTTGGTAAGAATCCTCTTTTTAAAGATCTTCTTTGTCTTGCAGGGAATAATTCCATTACTTCCTCTAAAGACATGTCTTGAAGTTCTTCAAGAGTATAACCTTTATATTTAAATATTTTTCTTGCCAATGAAACACCCTCTATCTATCTTTTTAAACCTGTTCTTTTAGCTGCAATTGAACCAACTTTTCTTCCTGGTGGTGCGTGTCTGGAAACAGTAGTTGGACGACCAGGATGTTGTCTGTTACCTCCCCCGTGAGGGTGATCTACAGCGTTCATTGCTACTCCTCTTACAGTCATGAACTTCTTACCTTTAGCTTTATAAGCATGCCATTTTTTACCTGCTTTAAGGAATGGTTTATCTTTTCTTCCTCCACCAGCTACTACACCAATACTAGCACGGCAGTTAGGATTTAAGTATTTTAATTCCCCAGATGGTAATTCAACAACAGTTTGGTTAGCATCATGAGTAACAACATTAGCGTAAGTTCCGGAAGATCTTACAAAACGACCTCCATCTCCAGGAGTGTTTTCGATATCATAAATTGGAGTACCTTCAGGAATTTCAGCAAGTGGTAAGGTGTTACCGAATTTGATAGGAGCAGAAATACCACATTCGATTTCATCATCAACTTGAATGCTTTCAGGTGCTAAGATGTATTTCTTTTCACCATTTTCGAATTTTACTTCTGCAATAGGAGCGGTTCTTGCTGGATCGTGAACGATGTCAATAACTTTTCCTTTGATACTGCCTTCTTTTTCTAATGCATCGTAAGATCTGTATCTGATTTTGTCTTTAAAACGATGCGAAGCAACACGGTGAGCAGGAGTTCCTCTTCCTCTTCTTTGGTGGATTAATCGTTTACCCATTTTTCATTCCTCCTTAGAATACTCCTAATCTGACAGCAAGTTCTTCTGCCATTTCTTCTTCAACAAGTTTTATGTATGCTACTTTTACACCTTTAGTAGTAATGTGAGTGTTGACTTTTTCTACTTTTTCTTCGTATAAGTCTTCAAAAGCACGTTTGATTTGACCTTTGTTAGCTCTACGATCTACTACGAAAGTAATCTCATTGTTTAAATCGATTAAATTCATGGTTTTTTCAGTAACATGAGGTTTAATAATAATTGAATATGAATCCATAATAATCACCTATTTTTCCAAATTATTGGAATAAACCTCCTAACTTTTCAACAGCTGATTTAGTGTAAACAGTGAGTCTTCCTGGGTGAGTACCTGGTGCTAATAATTCAGCGTTTAAGTTTTCAACAACCACAACATCTACACCAGCGTGGTTTCTTGCACCTAAGGAAATTCCTTTATCTTCACCGACTACAACGAGAGGACCTTTAACTTTTTTGTATTTTCTTCCTCTTGTTTTTCCTCTACCAGCTCTAATTCTTTTACCTTCTTTTGCACGGATGACATCATCGTAAACTCCTAATTTTTCAAAGATTTCACGAGTTTGTTTAGTAGTTTTTACTTCTTCGATATCGTCTTCAACAATGATAGGTACTTGTTCTAAATCATCTACTTTGTGACCTCTGTTTTCAACAAGCTCTTTGTTGACAGTTGCTGCAACAGCAGATCTGATAGCAAATCTTCTTTCTTTAATATTGATTTTTTCATGATGATTTTTTTCAGCTCTGGTAGGATGTGCTTGTCTACCACCAATAGCCATTGGTACGAAAGCTGCTTTAGAACCATTTTTAATCCTAGGTACTCTTGCGGTACCTCTACCTGAACCCCATCCTTTAGCGGAGGTTCTTTTACCTGCCATTGGGTCATTACCCCATGGTTGTACTCTAGCAGATTGTGCTGAAAGTACAGCTCTTTTGATTAAATCTGGTCTGTATACTTCATCAAAAATAGCTGGAAGTTCAATTTCTTCTTTAACTTCCCCATTAATAGAATAAACATTAACTTTCATGATTATACCCCTTGTTTAGATTTTGTACTTATGTAGTTTATTTGAGGTATATCCTCAGCTTTATTATTAGGTCTAATAGGTTGTCTTAAGATTACTAATCTTTTGGAAGGACCTGGTAAGGAACCTTTAACTAAGACATAATCGTTTTTGACAAGTCCGTATTTTACAAATCCACCATCTGGGTTGATTTCGTCAACTTCATCAGCTGATGCGATTTTTAAAATTCTTTTATTGAATTCAGTTCTTTTGTGGTATCCCATTTGACCTGCTTGAGCTACAGTCCACATAGTTCTTCTTGGTGTCCAAGGACCAATAGAACCGACGTGTCTACCTTTACCTGCTCTTACAGCTTTACCATATTGAATTCTAATTCCCCATCTTTTTACTACACCTTGGAATCCTTTTCCTTTTGTAGTTGCAATTGCATCAACAAATTCTCCTTCATTGAAGATTTCGCTAGCTTTTACTTCATTACCTAATAATTCTAATGCAGTATTTAATTTTTCTTCAGGATTTGCTCCTCCAATTCCACATTCGAATATGTCTGGTTTTTTCTTAGGTACGCTAGTTACTTTTGGATTTGTGTGTACTAAGACTCTAATTTCTTCTGTGTTTTCTAATGCACCTTGTATTTTTGCAATAGCTTCAGATTTGTTGTATTCTTTAGGAAGGGAAATCTTCCTTGAAAGTTCTTGATCTAAATTGTCTGCAAGTACTTCGGTGATTACTTTCAAACCACGAGAAGTTTTTTCATAAGCTCTAATTCCCATTACTACGACCGGAGGCACTTCCAATACAGTTACAGGAGTGAAAACATCCATACCTTGAGTTGGAGAGTTTTTATCGGTGTCAGTCACTAAAGCGTGAGTCATACCGACTTTATAACCTGCGAGGCCGAGTAATTTTGGTTCATCAATTTGAGGCCAAGATTTTACTCTAGGGGTTTCTTTAGCTGCTCTTTTTCTTGGACTAAAAGCAACAGACCCTTTTCTTGGCTGGTGATGTCTAACCATTTAATTTAACCTCCTTATTAATATTTTTCCTTTATTTTTAATTATTTTAAATTTTTTGAATTAATAGCTCCAATAAAAGCCATTAAACAAGTTTTGATGAAATAACTTCATCGAAATGATAAATAGCTATAAACAAGTTTATAACTAGATAAACATTAAATTTCAATATATTCCATTGAGTTTAACATAATTGAAGCACAATAAAGAATATATTCAATGTATAAATCATTCTGTGCTAAGCATATTTCTAGGGAGTCCTAAAAATATAATCTGTATAAAAAGTTGAGCAAGTTATCTATTAGCGTGTAAAACTAATAATTTATAAAGAGAATTAAAATCTCATAAAGTTAAATAAAGAAAGTGTAGCGACAACTGCCTCTTCAGTTCTAACAGTTTCAGTTCCTTGTCCAGGAAGAGTATTTACTTTATATAAATCCCAATTTGGATTTGAAACGTCTTCTGCAATTGAAGAATAAGGGCCACCAAATAAAATAGCAATACTTTTACATTCATCTACTTTACATTTTAATTCATCAAAAATAGAATCAATATAATCCCCATATCTTGTAGTTTCCACAACAAGATCTGGCTTAATTAATTTTAAGCTATTTTTAAGACTCTTATTAGAGGAGATAACATTATATCCCCAGTAAACGTCATCTGGTTTATCAGGTGTGACTATTACTTCTTTCTTAGCAATTTTAGTAATCTTAAAGTCAAAAATTTTCTTGACTGTAAGTTGCTCTTTACAGAATGCAAGTTTATCCATACCTATATCAACGAAAGTTCCTTTCTTATTTCTCTTAACAGTGAAACCTTGTCTATAATCTCCCACGTCTGGTTGATTATTTACAGGATGATGAGGAGTCCTAAGCGGCGGAAGGATACCTACATGCTTGAGTTCAGCTTTTATAGGAATAGCTTGTCTCCTCAAGTATTGAGGTGTATTCATATAATTTAAAACTTCAGCAATAAAAGCTCCATCCTCTTTCCCATCAGCATTTTTTTCATGAGTATCATTATAGATAACCACATTATCTGCTTGAAAAATAGCTAAAGCTCTTGCTAAAATACCTACTTTATAAGTACGAATTTTAAGATCTTTAGACTCAGAAAGAAATGAGTTTGGAATAAATATAGATAGCTCATCTTTATACATTAGTAATACATTTGGCATGTAAACTATATAAAGATTACCCTACATTTATAT
>R25__coassemble_242_pt1 | contig 34896 bp, 40 predicted proteins | sample R25__metabat2_low_PE_004 | metagenome-assembled genome bin R25
ACTGGAACATAAAAAACGAAAAAGAAAAAAATCACACAAGTTTTTGAAAGAGCCTTCTTTTAATTAAAGTATATTAATATGGTTAGATAAAAATAGATATGTATATTTTATTTTGTTGAATAATTTGACAAAATAACAATAAATATTTTAAGAAATAGGTGAACTTAATGGATTTGGTAGTAATAAAATTCGGTGGAACCTCGGTAGGAAACGGTTCCAGAATTAAAAAAGCGGCGCAGTCCGTTGTAAATGAATATATGAATGGTAGTCGAGTGGTAGTTGTGGTTTCAGCTGTCAACAAGACTACAGACGACCTCATAGGATTATCTGATGAGGCAATTGGTGCTAGCTTAACAGATAAGCAGAAGGCAGAAATCGTGTCTATGGGTGAATTAACTAGCGCTAGATTATTCTCTGCAACTATTGAATCTTTAGGTGTCAAGTCCGAATTTATTGATCCATACAGTGACTTATGGCCAATCAAGACTGATTCAAACTATTTGGAAGCAAGCATTGACTTCAATACAACAAAGAAAAAAACTGAAGGAATCATGCAGCTTGTAAACCAAGGTGTTATTCCTGTCATTTGTGGATTTTTAGGTCAAGGTCCTAGCGGTGAAATCACAACTCTCGGAAGAGGTGGAAGTGACATCACAGCATTCTTAATAGGCCACTGCCTAGACGCAAATGAAGTGATTATCGTAACCGATGTTGATGGAGTAATGTCAACAGACCCAAATAAAATTGAAGAGGCTGAATTGCTTGAAGAGATATCCGTTGAAGAGTTAAGGGATTTGGCTACTCATGGAGCTCAAGTCTTACATCCTCATGCATTAAAATATAAAGATCCATTAATAACTGCAAAGATTATAAATTTCGAGCACGGAGACTTGTCTTCAAAGGGAACACGTATTTTGGGTCCCTATGAAGGTGAAATGATGAAATGTGTATCAATTTATAAGAACCCTATTTCTCTTATTGCTATTGTCGGTGAAGCTATGGTGAAAACACCTGGTCTAATAGCGAAATTATCTGGAAGTCTTGCTGACTCAGACATAAACATTTTCGGCATCTCCGCAGGTCAGAATTCAATAACCGCATTTGTCGACAAGGCTGATTCCAACAAGGCATATCATTTATTGCACAATGTAGTGATTGAAAGTGATGTTTTAAGTTCATTATCATTAGGAAGGGACACTGCAATGATTACATTTGTAAGTCCAGACATTATTGACACTCCTGGAATCATTTCAGATGTCACAGAACCACTTAGAAAAAACAATATCAATATTGTCGAAATTATCTCATCACAAACCGCAATTGTACTTTTCGTCGATTGGGAAGATGGTGAAAAAGCACGCGAATTAATTAACGAGGTTTTAGAATGAAATTTGAAGGAACATATGTTGCAATGGTTACTCCATTCACAAAAGATTTGGAGATTGATGAAGAAGGATTTAGATCCAATATCAACTATTTGATTGATAAAGGGGTCACAGGTTTAGTCGGTGCAGGTACCACCGGTGAATCCGCTACCGTGAATCATGAAGAGCATCAAAAGATTATCGACATCTTGGTTGATGAGGTTGATGGCAGGGTTGAAACCGTAGCCGGAACCGGAAGTAACGCTACTTCAGAAGCACTTTCCTTAACCAAATACGCATATGATGCAGGTGCGGATTCCGCATTGTTAATCACTCCTTACTACAACAAACCTCAACAACATGGTATGATTCAACACTATGGAACTATTGCAGAAGCTGTTGACATCCCATTGATTGCATACAACGTACCTTCCCGTACCGGTATCAACATGGATGTTGAAACCATTGTTGAACTTGCTAAAATCGACGGTGTTGACGCTGTAAAAGAAGCAAGTGGAAGTGTGGATAAAGTTTCAGACATTTACAAAGCTCTTTCAAATGAAGGACTTGAAGATGACTTCAGCATCCTTTCAGGTGAAGACTCATTGACATTACCTCTCATGGCTGTCGGAGCAACTGGAGTTATCAGTGCATCCGCAAACGTTGACGCAAAAAGGATGGTGTTGATGGTTGACAGCATCTTGAACGATGACTACACAAGAGCTATGGAACTTCACTATGAAATGGTTGAATTGATTAGGGCATTATTCATTGAAAGCAATCCGGTTCCTGTAAAAACCGCAATGAACATTATGGGACTTCCATCAGGACCGTTAAGACAACCATTAGCTCCAATGTTAGATGAACATGTTGACATTCTTAAAGAAGCATTAAAAAAATCAGAATTAATTTAAGTTGGTAATAATATGATTAAAGTAGCAGTTACCGGAGCGGCCGGAAGAATGGGCTCTGGTATTATTAGAAAAATTACAGAACAAGATGATATGGAAGTAGTTGCAGCTATTGAAATGCCAAACACTCCTCTTGCAGGTAAAGATGCTGGTGTTCAAGCTGGAATTGATGAATTGGGTGTTGCAATCTCCGGTTCTGAAAAATTAGAAGAAACATTAAAAGCTTCCAAACCAGACGTATTGGTTGACTTCACTATTGCTCACGCAGCAGTTGAAACCATTAAAATAGCAACTTCCTGTGGTGTTGGTGTTGTAGTTGGAACCACCGGTTTCAGTGAAGAGCAAATGGAATCAAACATTGCAAATGTTAAGGATAATAATGTTCCTGCAGTAATATCATCCAATATGGCTATTGGAGTAAACGTATTTTTCAACACATTGAAAAAATTGGCTCCATTATTATATGATTTTGACATTGAAATTATCGAGGCTCACCACAATCAGAAAAAAGACGCTCCATCCGGAACAGCCATGACTGCATTTGAAGTCATCGCTAAGGAATTGGAACGTGACCCTGAAGAAGTGGGAGTTTACGGAAGACAAGGATTAGTAGGTAAAAGAACTCCTGAAGAAATAGGTATCCACGCCATCCGTGGTGGAGACATTGTTGGAGATCATACCGTAATGTTTGTCGGTGACGGTGAAAGGATAGAGCTCAAACATCAAGCGCACACAAGGGAAGTTTTCATTGCTGGTGTAATCAGGGCTATCAGATACATTCCTAATGCTGAAAAAGGTGTTGTCAGCAGCATGAATGATGTCTTAGGATTAGAATAGGTGTTAAATATGGTAAACGTGGGAGTACTTGGTGCAACTGGAATGGTCGGCCAAAGATTCATTCAATTGCTCGAAAACCACCCTGATTTCGAAGTCACTGCATTAGCGGCTTCTTCCAGATCAGCGGGTAAAAGATACGAGGATGCTACAACTTGGTATATGGATAATGAAATGCCTGAGTCTGTTAAAGACATAGAAGTCATTGAAACAAATCCTGAAGCTATGGATAACGATGTGGATATTGTATTTTCATCTCTTCCTGCAGATTTCGCATTGACTGTTGAAAAGGAATTTGCAAAGGATTATGTTGTTGCAAGTAATGCTAGTGCTCACAGGATGAAGAAAAATATTCCTTTAGTGATTCCTGAAGTCAATCCTGAGTGCTTAGACATGATTGATGCTCAGCAAAAGGAAAATGACTGGGACGGATTTATTGTAACCAATCCAAACTGTTCCACTATTGCTTTGGCTTTAACTTTAAAACCTATTGTTGACAATTTCAATGTAAACTCAGTTAGAGTATCAACCATGCAAGCTGTATCCGGTGCAGGTTATAATGGTGTACCATCAATGGCTATTGTCGATAATCTCGTTCCTTACATTGGTGGGGAAGAGGAAAAAATGGAAAGTGAATCCCTCTATCTGTTAGGTTCATACGATGGTAACGATGTAGTTAATGCAGATTTCAAATTGAGTGCATCATGTCATAGGGTGCCTGTTATCGATGGTCATACCGAGGCAGTATTCATTGAATTGGATGATGGATTTGACATTGCTGATGTTGCTGATAAAATGGCAAACTTCAAAGGATTGCCACAAGAACTAAATCTATATTCAGCTCCAGAAAATCCGGTAATTGTCAAAAATGAAAACGACAGGCCACAACCTAGAATGGACAGAAATGCCGGCAATGGTATGGCGGTTACTGTTGGTAGATTAAGAGAAGACAAAGTATTTGATAATAGTTTCAAATATGTTCTTGTTGGACATAATACTATTCGTGGTGCTGCTGGAGCATCAATATTGAATGCTGAGTTAATCAATGATAAAATACTTTAATTTTATCAATTTATTTTTTCTATTTTTTTTAATATTTTCTGATTTTTCTATCTGTTTTCTATTTCTTTTTAATTTCAATTATAGGTTAATTTAAGGGTTTAATTTAAATAGTATAAAATTAATATTTTATATCAAGGAATTATATTGTACAATATATCGATGATTTCAAATTTATAATTTCACACTAATTTGAAATCGATATAGGGATAAAATTTAAACTAAGGGATAGAATGGAAATAGGAATTGATGCTGAAAAAGATACTTTACAATCTTTGATTCGATCTTGCCTATTGGAGCTCAATAACTTAAAATTCGAATTGACTGAGCTTGAAGTGGAACGGAAAAATGATAACACTCCACAAAGGATTAAAGAACTCGAAAAAGATATTGTAGATAAGGAAAAAGAAGTTTCTGTTATTAAATTCAAAGCAGAAGACGAAATTAATCTTTTGAAAAAACAACTTGAAGAAAAAGACATTTTAATCAAAAATCAGGAGGATAGGATTTATGAATTAGATTACGTAAACAATTCTCTTGATGAGATTAAAGAATATTTTGCAGAGCAATTGCATGATTATAAGAAAAAAGAATTAGCTGATGTTAATGAGAGATTAACCGAATCTTATAAAAGTATTGCTGAAAAAGAAGCTCAAATTAATACTCTTTCTAGGACTATTGATGAATACAAGATCAAAGTTCTCAAATTGGAAAATGATGTTGAATCCCAGGCTCAGATATTGGAGCTTGAAAAGCAAATTGAACTTAAAAATAATGAAATTCGCATTAAGGAAAGTGAAATCGATCAAATTAATAATGAGTTAAATATTTTAAAACAGCAAACAATTCCTAAAGATGAATATATTTCTCTTCAAACTCAATTTGAATCTGAAATCAATGCGATGAATAATGAAATTTCTAATTTGAAACAAGACAGTATCCCTAAAAAAGATTATGACGATTTGCAATCCAAATTCGATTCTGAAATTAAAAGTTTGGATAGTCAAATTGTTGATTTGCAACAAACCACCGTTCCTAAGGATGACTATGTGAATCTCAAGAACAGGTTTGACACTGAAATTGATGCAAGAGACAGTGAAATACAATACCTAAGAGAAAGGACTATTCCTAAAGAGGATTATGTCAGTCTTCAAAATCAATTGGAAAGTGAAATCAATGCTCGTGAAAGTGAACTTCGCTTTATTAGGGAACAAAGCGTTTCACGTGAAGATTATTTGAAACTCCAAAATGAGCTCCAAAGAAAAGATGATAAAATCAAAAGATTAGAAGAAATTAATAATTTCTTTAATGATCTTCAGGAAGAGCAGGAGGCTTACGAAACTCAAGACAGGACTCCTCCTTTCAGATTGGAGAAAAAACAAGGTAGATAATTCTATCTTATTTTTTTATCTTTAAATTTTTTATTTATTGTTGCAATCATCTATCTATCCCATTTAATTTACTATTTTTTTAGCACTGTTTTCAAAATAATTGATTTGCTCATGATTTATTTTGGGTATCTTTTCTTGAAGTGTTAAAATTTTTACATGTTGCTTGCATATTTCGAGGGGTACTTTTTCATTGGATTTCTCAATTATTCTTTTTCTTACTTTAATTTACTTTATACCATAAAGTATTTATATAACCTTAAACTCATGTATTAAGTAGAAAGGTTTAGTCAACACTATAAACTTATTTTCTCATGTTGATAATTAAACTGATCTATTTATTTATTAAAATTAAAAAAAGGTGATTATTAATGGCACAAGGACAACCAATTTTTATTTTACCTGAAGGTACTAACAGGTCTGTCGGTAGAGATGCTCAAAGAAACAACATCTTAGCTGGTAAAGTATTAGCTGAAACCGTAAGAACCACATTAGGTCCTAAAGGAATGGACAAAATGTTAGTAGACGGACTTGGAGACATTGTTGTAACCAACGACGGTGTAACAATCTTAAAAGAAATGGATATTGAACACCCTGCAGCAAAAATGCTCGTAGAAGTGGCAAAAACCCAAGAAGACGAAGTCGGTGACGGAACCACTACTGCAGTTATCATTGCTGGAGAATTACTCAAAAAATCCGAAAACTTACTCGACTCTGACATTCACCCAACAATCATTGCAATGGGATACAGAAAAGCAGCTGAAAAAGCACAAGAAATCTTAGACGAAATCGCAATCGATGACGTAGATTCCGAAACCTTAATGAAAGTTGCTATGACTGCTATGACTGGTAAAGGAACCGAAGCAGCACGTGAACCATTAGCAAAATTAATCGTTGACGCTGTAGAAGCAGTTGAAGAAGACGGCGTAGTTGACACTGACAACATCAAAATCGAGAAAAAAGACGGAGCTGTTGTTGAAGAATCCAACTTAGTTGAAGGTGTAATTGTAGACAAAGAAAGAGTACACCCAGGTATGCCATCTGAAATCAAAGACGCAAAAATCGCATTAGTCAACGCTCCATTAGAAGTAAAAGAAACCGAAATGGACGCAGAAATCACAATTACTGACCCTGCACAAATGCAAGCTTTCATCGAACAAGAAGAAAAAATGGTCAAAGACATGGTCGACAAAGTTGTTGCAGCAGGAGCTAATGTATTATTCGCACAAAAAGGTATCGACGACTTAGCACAACACTACTTATCCAAAGCTGGTGTATTAGCAGTAAGAAGAGTTAAAAAATCCGATATCGAAAAATTATCCAGAGCAACTGGTGCTAACGTCATCACCAACTTAGATGACTTAACCGAAGACGACTTAGGTATTGCTGGAACCGTAGAAGAAAGAAAAATCTCCGGTGACGACATGATCTTCGTAGAAGAATGTTCCAGTGCAAAATCCGTAACCTTATTCGTAAGAGGTAGTACCAAACACATCGTTGACGAAATCGTAAGAGCAATCGAAGACGCAATCGGTGTAGTAGCAGCTACCGTAGAAGACGACAAAGTTGTTGCAGGTGGAGGAGCTCCTGAAATCGCAATGGCTAAAAAACTCAAAGACTACGCAGAATCCATTTCTGGTAGAGAACAATTAGCTGTAAACGCATTCGCAGAAGCTTTAGAAATCGTACCAAAAACCTTAGCAGAAAACGCAGGTTTAGACAGCATCGACTCCTTAGTAGACTTAAGAGCTGCACAAGAAGACTCCTTCTACATGGGATTAGATGTATTCACTGGTGAAGTTGCAGACATGAAAGAAGCTGGAGTTATCGAACCTAAACGTGTTAAAAAACAAGCTATCCAATCTGCATCTGAAGCAGCTGAAATGATTTTAAGAATCGACGATGTAATTGCATCAACCAAAGGCCCTGAAGACATGGGTATGGATCCTTCCGCAATGGGCGGAATGCCTCCAATGATGTAAATTCTTACATCTTCTTTTTTTCTTTTTTTTATGAATTCCAATAGACTAATTTTTAAGACATCACTTGGTGATGAAATATATTATTTGAATGACACTATCTTAATTAATTTTGGGGTAAGCCGTAATGGATTGTCAACCTCTGAATTGAATAGTGGCACAAACGATTTGTATAAAACTGTTTTTAACCAACACCTGTCTCAAGAAAAAATTGATTATCTTGTGGACCATGACGTTCATGACTACCTGATTAAGGAATGCGAAAGGCTGAATGTCGACTATCGTTATGCCACAGGTTTGATAACCTTGGCGGAAATGAAAAACGTAAGCATTGTCAACAAGTCTTTCAGGAATGTTGATGTCACTGCCGTGGTCACTGCAGGCGTCAGGACAAATGCGTCACGGGCGGGAGACCCTGCATCATATTGGCAGGAAAACGGTGAATTTCATTTTGGAACCATCAATGTTATTTTGCTGACTAATGTATGTTTGGACGAGTCAACATTGACAGATGCATTCATGACAATAACCGAAGCGAAGACCGTTGCATTGAGCAATCTGAAAATCCCTTCTCAATATTCGAATGGATTTGCAACAGGCACCGGAACTGACGGTGTGGCAATATTTTCAAACACTGACTCAAAAGAGATATTGACCAATGCGGGAAAACACTCCAAGTTAGGTGAATTAATTGCCAATGCGGTAATTGAAGCAATCTCCAAGGCAATTGGGAAGCAAGTCTGGATTACAAGCAAGTCCCAGTCCAATGCATTGGTAAGGCTAAACAGATATGCCTTGGACATCAACAGGTTTTATGACGATCTTGACGACGATAAATTTGAATTTATAAAACAGTTGAGAATCGATGCTAGAAAGCAGGAAAATGTGGCAATCACCACTTCAATCCTAAACTTAATTGATGAGGTTGAAAATAATCTGATTGAAAAACAGGTCGCCTATGATTTGGCGATAAAAATAAAAGAAAATTGTAATAGTTATCCAATAAATGCATTACTGGAATACTGGATAAACTATTTCATTCGTTAGTGTTGAACTCTATCAGTTCTCCGTTATCCTGAACTATCTTTGCGATTGATTCTTCTGCAACTTCTAATTTTTTGTTACAAATCTTGACAAGGTCCATCGCTTTTTTAAATTCATCAATTGCATCGTCCAATGGCACATTACCATTTTCCAACTTGTTAACAATGTCTTCTAACTTTTCTAAACTTTCTTCAAAACTTAATTCTTGCTCCATCATATCACCTTTGTATTAATAATTCCATCGTCAAATTCAATATCCACTTCATCTCCAACTTCAACATCTTTTACGGAAGTGATTACCTTTTCTTTGGTCTTCGCTATGCTGTATCCTCTTTTCAATGTTGAAAGTGGATTTAAAACTTCTAACTTATTTATATTCTTTAAACATTCGTCCCTCTTCTTCTTGGTTATTTCGGTAGGATTCTTTAAAATATGGGAATTTTCTATCTTAAACAGCCTGTTTTTATTTTTGACAATAATGTTGTTGGAAGTCATGTTCAGTTTGTTAATCACTTTCTCCAGATCCATCCTTTTTAGCTTATACATTGATTCCGGATTCTTAAACACTGCTGAGCTTTCTAATCTGACCAGCTTATTTTTATTTCTTGTCACAATATTCTTGGATGTGAAACTTAATCTGTTGATTAGGTTATCCAGGCTCATCCCTTTTATATCATAAATCGATTCGGGATTTTTTAAAATGTTTTTTTGTGAAATGTTGTTCAATTTAGTTTTATTTAATTCAATCCTATCGTTAATGGACTTATTTGCCCTTCTGTTTAACTGGCTCACGCTCTCCTTAACTTTTCTAATGTCCGGCACGGCAATTTCCGCCGCTGCAGTTGGGGTTGGTGCCCTCAAGTCCGCCACAAAGTCGGATATTGTAAAGTCAATTTCATGACCCACTGCGCTTATGACCGGAATTCTGCAGTTGTAGATTGCATATGCAACTTCCCTTTCGTTAAATGCCCATAGGTCTTCAATGCTTCCTCCACCACGGCCTACAATTAGTGTGTCCAAATCAAATTTTTGGGCATGAATGATTTGTCTGGCAATTTGTGGTGCAGCGTTATCTCCCTGAACCAGAGTTGAAAAGACCAGCACGTCACAAATTGGGTATCTTCTTTTGATTGTTGTGATGATGTCTCTTATTGCCGCACCTGTCTGTGCAGTCACAACGCCTATTCTATTTGGGTATTTAGGTATTTTCTTTTTATGGGTATCGTCGAATAATCCTTCCTTTTTAAGGTCTTTCTTTAATTGTTCGAAAGCTATGTGCAAGTCTCCAAGGCCGTCTTCAGTTATCCTTGTTGCATATAGCTGATATTTTCCGTCCCTCTCATATACTTCAATCTTACCCTTGATGATTACTTTCATTCCGTCTTTTGGTTCAAATTTGAGGAATCTGTCCTTATTTCCTTTGAACATCACTCCCGGAATCTGTGATTTCTCATCCTTTAAAGTAAAATAGCTATGTCCGCTAGGGTAGGTTTTGTAATTTGAAATTTCTCCCTTTATGTAGATGTTTTTCAAATTTTGGTCCAGCTTGAGCTTCCTTCCAATATAGTTATTAATCTCAGATACTGTGAAAGTTTTCTCTTCCATGCATTCACCTTAAAATTAATATTGTTAGTATGTTGTTTGTATTTAATACAATTTTGCATTGACATTAATTTTTTTTAGAAACTATTAATTAATATTAAAAACTATTATTAATTAAGGTGTTTTTTATGAGAATTCGAGAAGAATTATTTGGAAAAGAAGTACTTAATGCAGAAATTCAAATTGTTGGAAAGGTTCATGATGTAATTCTTGATAAAGATTCATTAGAAATTACCGATTTGGTGATAAAAAGATCCGGATTTTCCGAACAAATCAAATCCAGTGAAGACGTTGTTCCGATGGAACTTATAAAAGTCATTGGGGATAAGATTTTACTTAAAGGCGAAGATGATATATTATGACTTCAAAGGAATATCTGATTGATTTATTGAAAGAGAATGAAGTGTTCCTTGAAGGGGATTTCACTTTATCTTCAGGTAAAAAGAGTAATTATTACATTAACATGAAAAAGGCTATTACCGAACCTGAAATCTTATCAACAATCTCAAAATTGATTACAGAAAAAATATCTGGCGAGGGCATTGACAAGGTTGCGGGTCCTGCATTGGGTGCAGTTCCAATAGCCACTGCAGTTTCACTCGAATCTAAATTGCCATTGCTGATGATTCGTAAGGAAAAGAAAGGCTACGGTACATCAAAACTCATTGAAGGCGAGCTCAACGAAAATGATAATGTGATTGTTGTTGAGGACGTTTCCACAACTGGCGGATCTCTTCTAAAGGCAATCAAGGCTATTCAAGAGAATGGCGGCAATGTTGTTAGGGCTTTTGTTGTCGTTGACAGGCAAGAAGGTGCTGTTGAAGAGTTTGAAAAGGCAGGCATAAAATTAGAACCTTTAATAAGTGTCAACGAGTTTTTTGACTAAAAAAATAAAATCATGATGAAATATTTATTTCATCATTTTTTCACATGATGGACAAAATGAGGCAGTTCATCAATGATTAATCCTAAAGCTGTTTTAACAGCATTTGGGGAGCCGGGCATCGAAAATATGATTGTTTTTTTATAGACTCCTGCAGTCGCTCTTGAGAGAAGTGCTGCAGATCCTATTTCTTCAAAAGATTTTGCCCTGAAGAGTTCTCCAAAACCATCAATTTTTTTTTCAAAAAGTGCTTCAACGGTTTCAACGGTGATGTCACGTTCATCAAGACCTGTTCCACCGTTTGTTAGTATCACGTCAATTCCCTCGGAAATCATGTCATCTATCGCATCGGTTAGGTCTTTTGGTTCATCAGGAATTAATTTTCTAGATTTTAATGTGTATCTAGATTCGATTTCCTCTGCGATGTATTTTCCAGACAAATCTAATTTTTCTGATTTTCTGCTGTCGCTAAGGGTTATTAATCCGCATTCAATATCATCAGATGATTGTTGCTTGTGTAATTTGGAAGTCTCACTTTTCATTTTTTCCCTCATTTTTAATTGATTCTTTAATTAAATTATATTCGTTTATATTCTTTAATAATTTTTTGCTGGGGCGATAATAGTAATTCTGCTCAAATTTTTCCTGTGTGATGTAGTCATATTTTGAGATTAGCTGTATGTGGTAACATATCGTTTTGTAGTCTAGCTGAAGTTTTTTTGATAATTGGTTTCTGTTGTATGGTCCTTCAAGTATTGCATCTATGATTCTTGCTGTTGTTTTTCCGCCGTCTCTGCTTTTAATTAAGTATAACAGTTCTTTGTTGGTCAAATTCCAGATGTTCGTTTCAGTTTTTTTAATTTTAATCACCGCCAGTCTATTCAATAATGATTAATGAGGCCAAATGCCCACGTTAAGGCATTCTCATCCTTGGCAATTAAGATTTGGCTGTCGTCGTAATGACCGTCTTTAAAAAATAATGTTAGAGACATGAATTCTTCTGAAATTGTCAAAAATAACCTTACCTTCTGCTTGGTTATTTTTATTTTGACTTTTTCATTTTCAACAAGGGACTTTTTCAAGTCGGCATTGCTTTTCATTGAATTTAAGATTTCACGGTCAATGGTTAATTCCAGATTCTCTAATTTATTTTCATCTAGCAATTTTACTAGATGTTTCAAATGTTTCTCGGAATAGATCGGAAGAATAATCTTCAATGTTTTTGCTTTTGAAATTAATTTTAGATATGAATTGAATGCATTGGACAAATCGCTTGTAGTGGAATGTATATATTCGGCATCCTTTAGAAGGTACACGTTTTTCAAAACATCATCTGGAATATCTGACAAATCGTGATTGTTCCAAAAGGCCTTGCTTTTGTTTACGGCATACCAGTTTTCAACAAGTTTCACCATGTTTACGGTTATCAGGTATCCGTTTGAAGTCAGTTCATATTGTTTGTTGACTTTCTTGATCAGATTGTTGTTTTCCAGTTCCTTAAGTCCATGCAATATTGTTGCGGAAGGCTTTTTCAACACATTTCTCAAGTCATCCAAGTTTTTAGGTCCATCATAAATTGCCAATAGCAGTCTTGAACGCATTCCTGAAGTCAAAATGTATTTGATTCCACTAAACTCTTTGTTTATTTGTTCACGGGTTTCTGTGCTGGTCATTATATCACCTGATGTTTCACATGTTCAAATAATTTCTCAGCCCATTTGCCGGATTGCTCATCGTTTGAAACTAGGATGCGATTCTGGTCGAAGCTGCCGTCGTTTTTGAACAAGCCCAATCCTATGTTTTCATCGCAAATGCTCAAGTACAAATTCAATTCGTCTTTAAACTTGAACACTCTCAATTTTTTACTTTTGACTGCAGGCCTTCTAATGTCTCCATTGATTTTGAAAAATAATTCTTGGAAAATGCTTTGCGGAATGATCAGTTCAACAGTGCCGTTGTTCTCCAATACCCTTTCAATTAATTTGGGGTATTCCGGATGCAAATAGGGAAATATTGCCTTTACGCTTTTAGATGTGACCATCTGCTGTTTTATTGTATTGTGTGTTTTGAAAATCTCTGTTGGTGTCGCTTCAATTAGTGCACAATTCTTCAAATCGGTTATGCTTTTTACAGAGTCAATGCTTAGCTGATTCAAGTTATGATTGTCCCAAAAAGCATCGTAATCACTAACCAGGTCCATGCTGTTTTTAAAGTCCATTAGACTTTTCAGATAAACTTCTGCCATTGGAGAGATGTGGTACCTCTTGTTGATTTTTTGAATATGATTGTTTTTCTCTAATTTTCCTATATTACTTGAAACGGAACTGTAGGTAATCTTTGTTTTTTTAACGATGCCACGTACATTATTTGGTTGTTTATACAATTCACTTAAAATTTTCAATCGAATTTCCGATTTTGCAAGGAACTTGATGTCGTTATTTATATCACTTTTGAAATTCATTTAAACATCTCCTATCCATAAAGATTTCTATTAAACTCTTCATGTAATTTCGTTAATATTAATTTAACGATTAGAATTTAAATAAATTATTCCAAATCCTTACAATATTTATCCAATATTTATTCTAAGCTTTTTCCAAACTTTTCCCAAATATTTCCCAAGGTTATTCCAAATGTATTCCAACTCATTGAATAGCTTTATTAATTTATAGTTTGTAATATAATATCATGGAAATTTATTATGTTCTAGATGCATCTGCTTTTATAAATGGATTTAAACTAATTTCTAAAAACAATTTCACGGTTCCAGAAATATCATCTGAAATTAAAGATTTCAAATCCAAATTAACATTTGATATGGCTCTTGAGGAAGGCAGGTTAATCATACAAGATGTGTCTTCCGAGTATATATCAAGTGTTAATGATATTATTTCTGATTCCGGTGATATTTTAAGATTATCCATGCCTGATAAAAAATTAATATCCCTTGCATACATGTTCCATCAACAGGGTCGCAACGTAAAGGTTATCAGTGACGATTACACAATCCAGAACACCTTGAAAATCATGAACATTCCGTATTCTGGAGTTATAACAGATGGAATTAAGGGAATTTACAATTGGAAAAAGGTTTGTGAAGGATGTAAAAAGGAATATGATGAGGATTATTCTTTTGATGATTGCGAGATTTGCGGTTCAAGAATATTCAAGAAAAGAATAAAGGTGAATAAATGAATATTGGAATTGTTGTTCACGGACCTAATATAATTGACTCAGGTTATGCCTTGAAACTGATTGGCCTGCTTAAAGAATATGGTGATGTTAAGGTTAGGCTTGGCGGAACAATGGGAAGGACTGCAGTGATTGATGCAAGCCTGGAGGATGTGATTGACATCTCCCGCAAGTTGGTTCCAAGCGAGTCCCTCAAGATATTTCATGATGATGGAGCGGATGTGATTTTCCTTCTGAATTATGGTAAATCGGATGTGACTGGCCAGGTTTTCGGATATAAGGTTTACAATCATTATGTTGAAAAGATCGACGATAACAACATTCCTGTAATTCAAATTGAAAGGCCTGGCGAAGAAGACGGTAGTGTCATTTTATGGAATAATGACTTGGAATTGGGCCATGATTTGTCTGAAAGGTTGGGCTTGAATATTGTATGGCCTGAAGAGGTTTATGAAAAGCATATTAAAAATGACAATGCAGGTTTGAATCAAAGAATTGTCCATGGGGTAAGTCCTGGTGAAAATATCATGGTTAACAGTGTCGTGATTGGAAAGACTAATTCCGACCGGCTTACATTGATTGCCCGTGACAATCATATTGTCGACATTGTTGGTGGTGAGCTTAAACAGCACGGCCTTGAAAAGCTGGGCGAGGTGGATCTTGATTCAGCAATAATCAAAACAGGTCTTTTAAGGCATGCAAAGGTCACTCCTCGTGTAATATCAAATCAAAAGCCTAATGATTTTAGGGTAACTTTTCTTGACCATGCTGGAGAGGATGTTTACAGATTCAGAGATTCCAGTCTTGTCATCACTGTTGGTGACGACACCACATTGATATCTTCAGACATTCTGTATAGATTTGATATACCTGTAATTGGAATAACTGATGGGGATTTGGATAAGGTTGTGGAAGATGGATTCAAGGTTAAAAATTCCATAATCTTCGAGGTCGAAAGTGGTTTTGATGACATCATCGGTCAAAATATTAAACAGGTAATGTTTGGCGGCAAACGGGAATGTGGTGATTTTGAAGATATCGAGGATGTTAAATGCAAAATCATTGAAATAATAAATAATATTAATTGCAATTACAAAATTAATTATATAGAATAAAATTGGGAAGTGTAATCTTTGGATTTAAAAAGTCTAGTAAAGGAAATTCAAGAATTTAAGGGCGTGTCACGTAAAAGTTCAATAGACAATGTAATATCTCTTTTAAAAGAATCATACAACGTTTCCGGTGATGTTGTGATTGACATTGGTGACGACGCTTCCGCTATTGACATTGGAAATGGTCAGGTAATGCTTATTGCGGCGGACGGCATTTGGGGAGACATCATGAATGTAAACCCTTATTGGGCAGGATATTGCTCCGTGCTTGTTAATGTTAATGATATTGCTGCGATGGGAGGAAAGCCATTGGCTATGGTAAACATAATGTCAATAAGCAATGATGATATTTACGAAGATTTGTTAAATGGAATAAAAGACGGATGCTTGAAGTTCAATGTCCCTATGGTTGGAGGACACTTGCATCCTGATGGTGAGGTGGACTCATTAGGTGTGGCAATTGTCGGAATAGCTCAAAAAGATAAGATAATTACTAGTTTTGGAGCTGAAGTTGGAGATAAGGTGATTGTTGCTATCGACCTTGATGGCAAACCTCATGAAATGTTTTCCTTGAACTGGGACACTACATATGACAAAGATGCACAACTCGTTCAAGACCAGATTACTGCGGTTCAATACTTGGCCGAACATGATTACATCAAATCCGGAAAGGATATTTCAAACCCTGGAATTTTGGGAACCTTGGAAATGCTTCTGGAAACTTCTCACAAAGGAGCCACAGTCAATCTTGACGACATTCCAAAAAATGAGAACATGTCATGGGTTGATTGGCTTAGATCATATCCTGGTTCAGGTTTTGTTTTCACAGCAAGTGAAGATAAATGTGATTACATTAAGGAATATTTGGCCAAATACTCAATTGCGGCCAATGTGGTTGGTGAAGTGAATGATTCCAATTCGCTATTGTTGAATCATGACGGTGAACAGGTGGAAGTGTTCAACCAAGATAAAAATCCCGTGTTTATTTTCAGATGAGAGGTAGGATATGGATTTATCAAATATCATTTTTAATTCATTGAAATATCCGTTTAGGAATATTGCAAAATTGCCGATTATTTCTATTCTTTTTATTTTAATAACCATTACTCCAATAGGTTATCTGTTGGATAATAAGATCATAATTTTCATTGGGGTAGTTGCATTCTTTATTTTCATTTTGATTGTACCAGGATTCTTCCTGGACGTTATTAAAACAGGTTCAAGGGAATCTTCGATGTTTCCTTCTTTCAATCTGGTGAACAGCGTATATGACTCAATTAGGGTTTTGGCATTGAGAATGGTTTATATGATTGTACCTGCCTTGGTATTTTTCATAAGCCTGTCCACATTGGGTCCCGCCAGTGTAAATCTTCTATATGAATACAAGATTCTTAGCTTCCTGGCAACTTTCTGGACTTTAACCCTGGTGATTTTAGTCACCTATCTGGTGTTCGAATTCCTTCTGTTTTTTGCAAAAGCCAGGTTGGCATATCTTGATAGCTTGTCAGAGGCCTTGAAAATTAATAGGGTCATTGGCGATATCAGGAACATAGGAATATTCAATATAATTAAATGGCTGATAGCGATGGCGATCTTGATGGTTGTAATTTCATTCGTCTCATCATTCGTTCTGACAATTCCTTATGTGGGATTCCTGATTGATGTCTGTATTATTATTCCAATCATGGAAAGTATTGCGAATTATTCATTGGGATTGCTATATTCAAATATCACATAAAAAATAAAAAAGAGTTCAAGGATTGCACCGCTTACACGGGATATATCCTTGGCTTATTGCATCGTCTCTTGCAGAAAAGAACACTTTGTTTCCTTCAGCCATGTCCTTGACACTGGAACATGACGGTTCGTGGAATTTGCCGGTGTTTGCATTTCCAACATAACTTGCAGAACCTGATGAACTTGTCGATTCGCTGCTTGTCGGATGTGAACTTGATGAAGACGAGCTATGTGTGTCTGCCACATGGGTGTTGCCGTTTGCCCAGTCATATGGGTAGAATTCACTTGGAGGCATGTACATTATTTCGGCAAGCCCTTCTTTTAAAAGCATCTCATTGACATTTTTTCCATCAACAATAACGACGCCTAATGTTCTTCCGTACTTGTCATTGTGTTTCCTATTGTCGACATCAATGCCCACTTTTTTGTTTAGGCAAAGTTTTTGCACAAAGTTTTTAGATGTAATATAACCTTCAACGCCTCTTTCAGGGGTGTTCACTCCTACAAAACGAATTTTTTCACCGTTATCCAGATATATAGTATCTCCATCAACTACATTGGTGCAGACTGCGCTTTCTTCAACATGACAGTCTGTCTTGTTGTATTTGCTTAAGATATCTGAAGCTGACAGGTCATAATATTTGGAACTTGGAATGTTGTGTGAAAACCCGGTTCCTGTGTATGCGCTTGCAATTGAGATTGCACTAATCGCTATAATCAAAATAACCAATAAAGAAAATATATGTTTTTTAGTGACTTTCATAAATTTTCCTCCTCAATTATTAATGTTATAATTTTGTGTTTATATAATTTTTCAAAATCAAATAAATAATTGTTTTATATAATAAACTCATAAATATATAATATTAAAATTCTTATTGGAGATTGTATGTTAATTAAAATTAATGGAGAGGAAATAGAAGTGGCAGATGCTTCTACAATTCAGGATGTAATTGATGAAACAAATGCCCCTTATACTCCAGGAAGTATTATTTGCTTAATAAAAGGTAAAAAAGAACTGGAAAAGAATATTAGCAAGTATAAAATTAAAACAAACAAGGGTTCAATAATTATACAATTGGACGAATCCGATGAGGCAAAACCTCTTGTTGATGTGTGGAAAAATCAATACGAGGAGTTTGTTGACTTGGACATTCGCTGGTCAACTCCTACAGAAGTGGCAGTTGGTCCTATTGTAACTGATTTGGAGCCTACTTCTGATGAATACAAGTATTTTGAGGGAGATGTTGTTTTAAGTTTATCTAGTTTTAGTAATGAGTCAACTCACTTTATAATGCTTAAGGAAAACACTACTAACGTTTACAGTGTTCCGCCATACAACAAGGGTATTTTTGCCCGTGTAATTGGTGGTAAAAAAACTTTGGAAGGGTTAACTGATGACGATAAGATAACAGGCATTGAGCCGGTCATTGAAAGAAGCACAACAACTGACAGTGCTTCCGTATCAGACTTAAGCACAGTTTTGGAAGAAGGAAATGAGTTATACACTTACATTTCATTCGATATTGATGAGGACTCTCCTACTTGTGTAGAGCATCTCTTTTCAGTTATTAAAGACGGTAGAATTAAAGTTTCATATGACAGTGAGTCATTCATAGGCTTTTATGACCTTGCAGGTATAGATAAACCTAAGGAAAACACCACTCAAAGAACTCGTGGAACAATTACTGTGAGAAACGATGGTGTAGGTGTTGGAAAAGTATTCATATATCGTGAAAACAGGGTATTGACTCCAAATCATACCACTGTTGGGCACATCGTTGCGGGAATGGAAATAATTGACATCGCAAAAGAAAACGATTTCATTACCGTTCAATCTGAACAACAAAGGTTAATGTTATTAAATAAAACTCAAAAAGAGGCTACAGAACTATTGTCTGCAGCTGGCGTTGAGCACATGATTGATGGATTGATTGATGATGATGCAATTATTGTCGAGCAAATTCCTAAACATACAATTGATATCCTAAAAGAAGGTCAGGTAATTACAAAAGCAATCAAGAAAGAGGACTTATGTACAGTCAAGTTTGCAGATAATGCTCCAAGGTCTGTAAGATACTTCAAATATGTTTCTGGTCTTTTGGAAAATCCTATTGGAAAAATCAAAGTCCACTTTGCAGTGCCTGGAATGCACATTGTAATTTTTGAAGGAGATAAGAAATTGGCTAAGGGTTTAGTTCCTGAGAATAACCCGGTCGATAAGGTAATTAGAGGTCAAATTGGTATTACCAACATGGCTTCAAAAAGTGCAGGTCTAATCGGTATCAGATTTGAGGACAATTCTGAATACGGTCCTACTGCAGAATCATTTGAAGCGACAAACATTGTTGGGGATATCACTTCAGATTATGATCACATTGAACAATTAAAAGAGGGAGTTGAAGTTTATGTCACAGAATCTAACCATGAGTCCTGATTTGGGTACTGAAGATTGGGATCCTGATGTAATCACTCGTATGATTTTTATTGGGCCAGGAGCTCATGTAAGTGAACAAGAAATCGTTACTGCATTTCACATGCTGGGTTTACCACTTACTATTAAAAATACTTGTTATGGATCTATGATTAGTGGAAAAAGTGAGGATGTATACAAGGCAATTGAGGAGATTAGAAAACTAGACCCTAATCACATTTTCACAAAGGAAAGAGGATTCGCTCCAGGTGATCCTAGAAGATGCAGAGGTCACAGGTTCGGTCCTAGGGAAGGTTTCCACCAAATGGAAAAGGAATATCGTATACTTGGTTTTGTTTCAAACGCTTTAGAAAATCCTAAAGAGGTTGAAATTGAAGAGAAAAAACCAGTTGACGTTGATGAATTTAAGAAAATCATGAATGATTGTTTAGATAAAGAAGAATAGGTGAAAATATGGTTAAGGTAGCTATTTATCCTCCAAACTCATTAATTTTGGCAGATTTAATTGAAAGAAAAGGTCACACTCCTTTAGTTTTACAAAAACAAATTAGGCAAAAAATCAAAGACCCTGAGATTGATTCTCCACCAATGAACATTACCGAAGAGGACCCAATCAAAGGACTTAAATACGCAGCTATTGAAGTTCCTTCAGGTGTTCGTGGTAGGATGGCAATCATTGGGCCACTTATAGATGAAGCTGAAGCAGCAATTGTTGTTGACGGCGCACCATATGGTTTCGGTTGTATAGGTTGTGCAAGGACTAACGAATTGTCAATATTCTTGCTAAGAAACAAGGACATTCCTGTTTTGGAAGTCACTTATCCTACAAATCAGGATGAAACATATGTTATGGTAAATGATATTAATAATTTTATAGACTCACTTGAAGAAACTAAGGAGGAAGAATAATGGTTAAAATCGCATTAGTTTCATGTGGAACAGAATACAGTGGAATTCAAAAAGAGATTGAAAAGGCAGCAAACAAGTTCGGTGCTGAAATCATTCTTCCTGAAATTGATTTAGATTACATTGATGAATCTTATGAGAAATTTGGATTTTCAGCTCAAAGTTCAAGTTTAAAATTAATGATTGCAAGAGCTATGGCTATTGTTGAAGGCAGATGCAAACCTGATGCAGTGTTTATCGCAACCTGTTTTAGATGTGCTGAAGCGGCATTGGTCAGAAATGAAGTAAGAAGATTTATTCAGAACAATACTCGTATTCCAGTAGTAACCTATTCATTCACTGAAAGAACAAAAGCGGACGAATTGTTCATACGTATGGAAGCATTGGCTACTACTGTAACTAGAAGAAGTATTCTTGCACGTGAAAAGCAAGAAGGACTTACTCTTGGTTTGGATTCAGGTTCAACCACTACAAAAGCAGTTCTTATGGAAAACAACAAGGTTATAGGAACCGGTTGGACATCCACCAAGGACATTATCGAATCTGCAAAAACAGCTGCTGCTGAAGCATTTGGCGAAACCGATTACGATTGGGATGACCTTGATGGAATTGGAACCACCGGTTACGGTAGGTTTACCATGGGTCAGGAATTCGGTGCGGAGCTCATTCAAGAAGAGTTATCTGTTAACGCAAAAGGTGCTGTATACTTGGCGGATTGTCAAAAAGGTGAAGCTACCGTATTGGATATAGGTGGTATGGACAACAAGGTTATTACCGTAAACAACGGTATTCCTGACAACTTCACAATGGGTGGTATCTGTGCAGGTGCATCAGGTAGATTCTTGGACATGACTTCTCGTAGGTTAGATGTGGACATCACTGAATTAGGTCCATTAGCTGTTCAAGGGGACTGGAGAAAAGCAATGTTGAACTCATACTGTATTGTATTCGGTATTCAGGACCTTGTTACTACACTCGCTGCTGGAGGTTCCAAAGCGGATGTTGCAGCTGCTGCATGTCATTCCGTATCTGAGCAAGTTTATGAACAACAACTTCAGGAAATTGATATCCGTGAACCTTTAATCCAAGTAGGAGGAACCAGTTTAATTTCCGGTCTTGTTGAAGCGGTTAGTGAAACATTAGGTGGAATTGAAGTTATCGTTCCGGAATACTCACAACACATTGGTGCTGTAGGTGCAGCTCTTTTAGTATCTGGAATGGGTCACAGACAAGATAATAAATAGATTTAGGGATTGATTCGATGTTAGTTGAATGCTATGATGAACGTGGTGCAGAAGTTTATGAAATTATCATTAAGCAAATCTTTCAGGATTTGGTTTTAGGCGCTTCTGTGGATGATTTAAGGGCTTATGTTAATCCGGATGATCCTGTATTTGTCTTAGCTATTAAAATGAGGAAGACTTCAAATATCGTTTTGTTTGAAGATGTTGCTAACTTGACTTATGACAAGCAAAGGGACGTAACCATGATTTTAATCGACAATGAGAACTACCTTCCAAACATCCTAAAAGAGCTATGGAAAAAGTTCTCAAGAGATGAAATCTACCAACCTAACAGATATCAGCTTGAAATCAGTGGTGATTTCACTGAATTAAAATCTGTAGTTGTTGATGATCCTCATTCTAATTTACAAAGACGTATTTATGATGCAGTCTTTAGGATATTGCCTGAAGGATTTAAAAACATTAAAGACTTATCCACTGAGGATATTGTAACTGTTGTAGCTACTGATGAGCTAATTAAGGATGAATGGATTGAAAAAGCTCACGAGTTTATCGACGAATTGAACAATGGCATGTAGAAAACTTTATATATTTGTTCGTATCAATACAAATTAACAAGAGTTATATTTTATGGAGTAGTGGTAATATGAATGAACACAACGGTTCAAGATTTGCACATATAACAAAAGCACATCCATGCTTTAATGAAAAAATGCATGATAAAGTCGGAAGAGCACATGTACCAGTTGCACCTAAATGTAATATCTTTTGTAACTTCTGTACAAGGGATATCAATAATGAGGAAGACCGGCCGGGTGTTGCTGGCTGCATAATGAAACCAGATGATGCAATTACTCACATTAATGATGTTACTGCAGACGGTCCAATTTCAGTTGTCGGAGTTGCTGGGCCGGGAGACTCACTTGCAAATGAGGAAACATTTGAATTCTTCGAAAAGTTAGCAAAAGAACAACCTGACTTAATCAAATGTATGAGTACCAATGGACTTTTACTTCCAAAATATGCTGATAAATTGGCTGAACTTGGAGTGAACTCCGTTACAGTTACAATCAATGCAATCGATCCAGATATTGCAGTCGATATCTATTCTTTCATCAAATACGAAGGAAAAGTGTACAAAGGATATGATGCTGTTGAAATCTTGATTAAAAATCAATTGGATGGTGTTGAGAAAGCTGCAGCAAACGGTTTGGTTGTTAAAGTCAATTCAGTTTTAATTCCAGGATTGAATGATGAGCATATTGTTGAAATAGCTAAGGAAGTCAAAAAACGTGGTGCAGCATTGATGAATGTCTTGCCTTTAATCCCATTGGCAAAAATGAAACATTATTCTCGTCCGGATTGTTCAATGATGGAAAGCGTCAGGGAACAAGTTGAAGAAATCATTCCAGTATTCAGGGCATGTACTCAATGTAGGGCGGATGCATACGGAATACCTGGTAAGAAAAGCGAAGACCATCATTTAGGAATGACTCCACAAAGTCATTACTAAACACTTTTTTTTTATTTTCATAACTTTTTTTTATATTTCATCTATTTTTTTAGTAATATTAAATACTGATGAAAAAGATAATTTATAACTGATATTAAGTTTATTTTTATCAATTCATAATTAATAGGAGTAAATAATATGGTTAAAACTTATGTTTTTGGACATAAAAGTCCTGATAGTGATACAATTACATCCAGTATTGTAATGGCTAATTTGGAAAACGAATTGGGTAATGCTGATGCAAAAGCTTACAGATTAGGAAACATCAACAATGAAACTGAATTCATTTTAAATTATTTGGATATGGAAGCACCGGAACTTCTGGAAGATGTTGAAGACGATGCAAATGTGATTTTAGTTGACCACAACTCTCCGGCAGAATCCGTTGACAATTTGGAAAATGTAAATATTTTAAAAGTTGTTGATCATCATAAATTAGCTTTAAAAACTTCTTATCCCTTATTCTTAAGATTTGAACCTGTCGGATGTACTGAAACAATATTATGCAAATTGTATGAAGAGAACGATGTGGAAATCACAAAAGAAATCGCTACATTAATGTTGTCCGCAATCATTTCCGACACATTGCTATTGAAATCTCCAACCACAACCGAGGACGATAAGGCTGCTGTTGAAAAACTTGCAAAAATCGCTGAAGTTGACGCTGAAGAATATGGTTTGGAAATGCTCAAGGCAGGAACTGACTTAAGCAGTTTTTCAATTGAGGAAATCTTGGCTTTAGACGCTAAGCAAATTGACTTTAAAGATGTAAAATCAATTATTAATCAAGTCAACACTGCAGACATTTCAGATGTCATGGCCATGAAGGATGATTTGGAAGCAGGCATGAACAAAATCATTGAAGATGAAGGATTGGACCTTTTCATGCTTTTAATCACCGATATCGTCAACAGCAACTCACAAGTGATTGCATTGGGTAAAGACGCATGCCTAGTCGAAAAGGCTTATGGTGTAAAACTTGAAGACAACACAGTATTGTTAGAGGGTGTTGTTTCACGTAAAAAACAAGTTGTGCCAATCATGACTGATAATGCATAATTAATTTTATTAGGTCTGACTAAAATAAAGGCATTTTCATGGTTTTTTATAAATATTTATAAATGATAATATTATAAGTAATAATTAGATGTATGTAAATACATCTCTAATCAATCCATTTTTGGATATTAAATTAGACGGGAAGCATAATTATAAACCTTTAATTGTATTTTTATACATAAAAAAATTAGAAACTAACGTTAATTATGCTTTTCAACTTTTTATACTTTTTTTAGACAAGGTGTTAAAATGAAAACACTTGAATGGGAAGATAACAAACTAAAACTTATTGATCAAAGAAAACTTCCTGATGAATTGACTTACGTTTACTGTGATAACTATCAGGATGTTATTGTTGCAATTAAAAATATGACTGTACGTGGCGCTCCGGCTATTGGAGTTTCAGCCGCTTTTGGAATGGCTCTTGCAGACATTGAAGGTGTTGACCTGGACAAGGCTGCAGAGGAAATCAAGGCAGCAAGGCCAACTGCTGTAAATCTGTTCTGGGCAGTTGACCGTGTATTGAACAGTGATGATGCATTGTCAGAAGCACTTAAAATGTATGAGGAGGATATGGCTACAAACAGGGCTATCGGAAAATTTGGTGCTGAAATAATTGATGACGGTGACACCGTTTTAACTCACTGTAATGCGGGTGCTCTTGCATGTGTGGACTATGGGACCGCTCTTGGAGTGTTCAGGGCCGCAAGGGATGCTGGTAAAAACATCAATGTAATCTGTGACGAGACACGTCCACGTGGACAGGGCGCAAGCTTAAGCGTATGGGAAATGCAGCAGGAAAACATTCCAGTTAAATTAATCCCTGATGTGGCTTCAGGATTCTTAATGTCTCAAGGAAAAATTGATAAGGTTGTCATTGGAGCAGATAGGATTGCCCGTGGAGGAGTTGTTAATAAGGTAGGTTCTTTCATGGTGGCACTGGCCGCAAAGCATCATGACATTCCGTTTTATGTTGCAGCACCATATTCAACTTTCGACAATGAGATATCCATCTATGACACAATCATTGAGGAAAGAGATGGTGATGAAGTAAGATATTACGGTGGTGCAAGAATCTGTCCTGAGGGAACAGATGTTATAAATCCTGCATTCGACATAACTCCTAAAGAATTGGTCACTGGAATTATCACCGAAAAGGGAATTATTGACCCAATCTAATTCCATTGTATTTTACATTTTAGATAAAATTATTTAAGCAATAAAAATATAAAATAAATATAACATTAATAGAATTAATTGTTATTATTACCGAGGAGATTTTATGGAGATTAAATATAATAAAGAAAAAACTTTACCTCCTTTGATTGAGGATTTAGTTGATGAATTATTAAAAGATGACTTTGTGCATTTCAAAATCCTATGCGCAAATGAGGTCCACCACTTCAGTAAGGAAGATGATTCAGTCATTGATTTCCAACAAACCTATGTGAAAGAAACTAGCGCTAACGGAGACATGTTATACATTGCTTATCCTGACATCTTCAGAGCTAAGTTATATAGGGACATGGACAAGTATCTTGAAGACGAAAAGAAATTCAACGCTTTCAATGATGATGACGATTGGACCGGTAACAGGATCCAATTCTAGATAAGATTTTTTTTAAAATCTTACTTTTTTTCTATTTTTTTAGCTATTTTTCTTAATTTTACCATCAATTGCCACATGCCATTCGCCGGGACTGGTTGACTTGACCTTGCGTGTGTTGATGATTTCAACTTCCTTTCCAGCTTTTCTGCATGCATCTTCCAAGCGTTTTTTTCCCTGTTCATATGAGTCAGAAAATTCATAATAGTTGATTATTCCATCCTCTTCAATCAAATCAACTGCAACGTCAAGGAAAGTGTAGGCAAGTCCGGGAAGGTTCATTATAATGCGGTCAAATTTTGAGTTAAATGATTTGCTGACCTCACGAACATCTCCGCAGTAAGTTTCAATGGACCCGTTAAGCTTATTCAATTCAATGTTCTCATCAAGATATCTGATTGCGGCCTCGTTGATGTCTACAGCTGTGATTTCAACATCCTTGTTTTTTGCAATGACAATTGGAAAAGGCCCTATTCCACAGAACATGTCAAGAATTCTTTCGCCGTCTTTTACGCTTTCCATCACTCGTTTTCTTTCGGTTGCGAGCCTAGGTGAGAAATAAACTTCACGCACATCAAGTTTCAAACGGGCGCCGTGTTCCTTGTGAATTGTTACTGAATCGTCCACTCCAGATAGGAATTCCAAATCTCTTACACGAGTTGTTCCCTTGATTGCGCTCTTTTTCATATAGATTGATTTTCTTTTTGTGAACTTGAGGGCAGCATCCCCGATAAGCTGCTTTTTATTTTCCAGATTATCAGGTATCTCCAAGATAACAACATCTCCTATTGTGTCAAATGATGTTCTTAAGTTTTCTATTTCCTCCTCGGTCAATTCGCCTTCAAGCAATTCAGAAAAATTATGTGGAACCTTTTTTATCTCTTCAAGTTCGACGTCCACAATTTCATAATCATCAATATCGTCATTTATTGGAATATATCCGAACTCCTTTTCCGCTTTAATCCTATATTCCATATTCATTAGTCCATTTTCCATCAATTTTATACGGGTGTCATTTAACTCTTTTAATGGAACTTTTACACATTTCATAAAGTTATTTATGCTTAAATTATTATAAATAGTATTATGTTTTATTTAGTTGGATTAGGATTATTTGATGAGAAGGATATTTCTCTTAAGGGATTAGAATGTTTAAAAAATGTTGATAAAATTTATGCGGAATTTTTCACATCAAGATTATTCGGTTCTAGTTTTGAGGCTATCGAAGAGCTGATCGGTCAGAAAATTGAAGTTTTGGTTAGAGGGGAAGTTGAAGAGGAACACAAGTTCATTGAAGAGGCCAAGACTTCTGATGTTGCACTAATCACTGGAGGGGACCCATTAATTGCAACCACTCACAGTGACTTTTTGGTCCAATGCTCTAAAAAGGGAATTGATTTTGAGGTTATTCATGGATCATCAATCCTGTCTTCTGCACCGGCCATTTCAGGTCTTCAGGGCTATAAGTTTGGAAAGGTAACCACTATTCCGTTTCCGGATTATAACTTTTATCCTAAGTCTCCTTATGAGGCTATTGAGGAAAATCTTAAAATGGATTTGCATACATTGGTTCTATTGGACATTCAGGCTCACAAGGACAGGTATATGACTGTCAATCAGGGTTTGGAGTATTTGATGAATATCAAGAACGATTTGGACCGTGAAGGATTGATAACTGAGGACACCTTGGCCATGGGAATTGCACGTGTCGGTTCAAAGGATGTTGTTGTCCGTGCAGGAAAGATTTCAGAATTAATCGATTTTGATTTCGGAGGTCCTCTTCACTGTATTGTAATTCCATCCAAGTTCCATATAGTTGAGGCTGAATATCTTGTTGAGATTGCTGGGGCAGATAAAAGCATTCTTGATGATGTTTAATTATTAAAAATAGGGGAAGTAGTGGAAGTAGTGTCGATCTACTTCCTAATTGAACATATTCTAATCATTTTGGAGATTATAAAATGGTTGACTGATGTTCATCATAAGATATGAAATTCTTTTCACATCGTTTAATACTTATATTTTCATGCTATATAAATCTTTTTATTTGTATTTGATTCCATATTTGGTGTTTGTTCAACTGTTTTTTTCGATATGTGAAATGTTAATTAAATGAGACAAATAAAAATTGTTGAATTGATACGTTTTTTTGACTAATTTTGGTTAAAATTTTAATAAAATAGATGGTATTCATTGGAAGTGGTGTTTTCTTCCAAAGGGGTATTTATATTATTTTGGAGATTATAAAATACCTGATTTATAAGTTTTTAAGTACACAATATTATTGTTACATACTAATGGTATATAAATGTTTTTAGGATTGACTAAAACCTAAGGTCTAAATTATTTAAATATAACTTTCAATATAATATTATTTGATGAAATTTGAAAAAACAATGGGTTTTTATGATTCTAACCGGTTGGGGGATATTCTCTTTATTTTCCACAAGAATCATAGAAAATACCTCAATGATGCGCTTTTGAAATATGATTTGAGCTTGATTCAGGCATTGTGCATTCTTATGATACATGAAAGCGATGAATTGAATCAGAAAGACTTGTCTGACGGATTGTACCTGACAAAAGGCGCAATTACAAAAGCTGTCAAAAAACTTGAGGGCAATGGTTGGATTCTTCGCGAAAGGTCAAGTGGGGACAGGCGCAGATATATCCTGAAATTGACTAAAAAGGGTGAGGATTTCATTCCGAAATTGTATGAAATCAATGATGAATGGGAAGATAAGATGGGATTGAAAAACCTTGATTCCCAATTTATGGAAACATTCAATGGGTTGACATTGAAGTCAATAGATTTGAATTTAAAAAAAGAATAAAAAAGGAATTATGAGTAATCATAAAATCCTTTTCCAGCATTAATACCGGTTTCACCGGCATCTATTTTTTCTTTAAGCATTTTGGCTATCTTTCCAGCGGTGGTGTCAGGGTCTTTAGACTCAGGGTTCATGACCACGATATTGTAAGCTGTGGTAAGGCCTACAATATCCAAGATGTGGAATGGTCCTGCAGGAGCACCGGTAGCTAGCATCCAGGTTTTGTCAATGGTTTCATGGTCTGCAACATCATTTGCAAGCAATGCTTGGCCTGCATTAAGGAACGGAACCAAAAGGGAGTTCAGGATGTATCCTGGCTGTTCCTTTTTGAGTTTTAAAGGAATCATGTTGATGTCTTCCGCAAACTGTGCCACTTGATCGTAATACTCTTGCTCTGTTCCAGGATGGCCCATGACTTCTGCGGTATTGTTTGCCCAGATTGTGTTTGCAAAGTGAAGAGCTAAATACTTTTCAGGCCTTCCGGTGTATTCCGCAAACATTGAAGGAAGCAATGTTGAGGAGTTTGTCACAAGGATGGTCTTGTCTTCCATGTATTTTGCAAGCTCTGTATAGAATGCAATTTTCTGTTCTGGATTTTCAGCAATAGCCTCGATAATCAAGTCTGCATCAGCTGCTGCTTCCTCATAACTTGTTGTCAAAGTCAGGCTGTCGTAGGCATCTTGTGCCTTTTGCTTTAATTCATCGAGTTCTTCAGCGCTCAAGTCAGTTGATTTCGCTAAACCTCTGCAGTATGCACTTGGGTCGGTTTTCATGGCTTCAAGTGTGTCTACATATATGTTTTTGAATCTTTCAAGTTTAGGTTTGGCCCTTTCAATTGATCCTTCGCTTCTAAGCCATATTGTCACGTCGAATCCACAGTATGCAGTTTGAAGAGCGATTTGGCTTCCAAGCACTCCTCCTCCTGCTACAACAACTTTTTTTATACTCATTTTAATGCACCTCATAGTAAATATAGTTTACTAGTATACTTATATTTGTTTTCATCACTTAAATAGTTGTATATTTATATGCTTTAAAATTCAAAAATAATGTTGATGAATGGCTCTGATGTATTGAATAGTTTACAAAAACGGAATGACCTGTTGAAATCAATATTGCTTCGAGAACAGTTAAAGTATGACAATTATTCTTTTGGATATTTTGAAAAATATGCAAAACTTCTTTTAAATGAGTATAAACAAACAGGCTCATTGTTGAAATCCTCTTTAAATGTGGGCCTTGATCAATTTGATGCATTGAACTGGTATGTTCAAGGCCAAATGGGAAATGAACTGTTTAGGCAATTTAGCCTTGAAATTGATAGGATTAACAATATTGCGGTTCCTAAAGAGGAAATCGTTGAAGAGGATACTCAGGAGATTTTTAATGAAACCCTTCCTGATGGCGACTACACAATTTCCCGGTATGGTGATGGATGGAGTTATAAGACATTTAAAAATGGTGAAAAGATCTTTTTGATATCTTCCGATTTGGACAAGCTGAAGGATAAGGTAATGTCCAAACATTTGCCTTTGGATTAGGTGATTGTATGGAATATGTTCTAAAAGAGTTTAATGGTCTTTCCCTTGATGAGCTTTACCAGATTATCCAATTGAGATTGGAGATTTTTGTAGTCGAGCAGGACTGCATATATCAGGATCTTGACGGTAAGGACAATGTTGCATATCACCTGTTTGTCAAGGATGATGATGAGATTGTGGCCGTCCTGAGAATCCTTCCCGAAAACGTTTCATATGATGAAATGGCAATCGGCAGGATTGTGGTCAAGAAGTCTCATAGGGGTCAGGGAATAGCAGGGGCCATGATGAAAAGGGCAATGGATTTCATTGTCAAAGATTTGGGAAAAAATAAGATTAGGCTTTCAGGCCAGGCTTATCTTGTTGATTTTTACACTAACTTAGGTTTCAAAAGGGTGTCCGATGAATATCTCGAAGATGGTATACCTCATTTTGAGTTCCTTTTTGAATGTTAATTAATTTTTTACAATTTTTAATAGTTTACTTGTTAATTTTATTTAATTTTCTTATTTTTTTTAAACATTGATTATAAATTATACATATTACTATGTGAGGGGTTCTTTTATTTTACTTTAATCATTTACATAAGGGTTATTAATGAGTTTCTATATATATATTCGGAAATCTGTTTTGTAAAATTGATTTTCCAGATAGGGTGTAAAAATGAATTTACATGAAGAAAAAGAGAAAATGTCAAAAAAATTAGACGAAACAAAGGATAATCTTAAAGTGAAGTCTGATGAACAGAAACTAAAAGCTGAAGAGAAAAAAGTCAATGCAAAAATAAAGGCAGAAGAGAAGAAACTTGATGTAAAAAAATCCGTTAACGAAAAGAAGATGGCTGCACACATCGAAAAGGCCGATAAAAAAATTGATAAGGCCCTTGATGATGCGGATAAAGATATCGTAAAGTTGTTGGATGCGGTTGACAAGGAAATCGCTGAAGATGTGGAAAAACCTATTGAACTCATTTTATTCAAGGCTAAAAATAACTTGGAAGAGATCTTTTTAAATGCACAATTGAAGATGCAAAAGGCTAAAAACGAGTTGATTAAGAACCTTGAAAAGGATATCGAAAAAGCCATTGAGTTAGCCACCATTGAGGAAGATCTTTCAGACGTCAAGGAAAAAATTGACATTGTTGTAGCCGGTTTGGAAGAAAAAATCGAAGCTGAGAAGGCTGAATTGAATAAAAAGGTCGAAGAATAACTTAACCTGATATTATGAAAAAAAGATATATTGCTTTAATTGTGATAATTTTCATGTTTAGCATTTCCAGTGCAAGTGCCGGAATATTCAACAGTCTGCTTGGAGACCAGTCCCCTGTGGATGAGGAAAACGATATCGAACTGGATAACGTGACATTCAGAACATATGCCATAGATGCTATTGATACACAGGAATACCTAGCAGATTTCAAGTCAGAACCTGAAACCTACAATAACAATGATACAATAAATTGGATGGAAAATTTGGAAGGGTATGTCATCATACCTTCAAAAGAGGGTGATTTCCTGGTAATGAATGCCAGCTATGCGTCAGACCTGCCCGTTGTTGAAGACAAGTTGGATGCGATTACATTCAATAAGATTTCATGCAAGATTACAGAAGCACATTCTATTGGAAAAGGAATGGTCGATTTGCTTTTGGTTGAAGATGTAAAGTTGGTTGGCACTGAAACTAAACATTTGCTCTAGATTATCAGATTTAGTAATATGACAAATTTAAAATTTCATGTTAAATAATTTATAAATTATTTTAAAATTCAAAAAGGAGGAATTAATATTTTCAAAATGAATAAAACATTGATGATCATTTCATTGGTTTTCATTTCATTGCTTGCAGTTAGTGCTGTAAGCGCAGCAGATAATGTATCTGATGTAGTTGAAGTTTCCAATGCAGATGATTCAAATGTTGTTGCTGTAGATAGTGAAGATGATGTAGTAAGTACTGATGTTGCAGACGACGTGGAAGTTGTTGCTGCAGATAGTGAGGATGAAGTCTTAAGCGCTGATGTAGTTGAAAAAGAAGACAAATTATCAAAAGATTCCGCTAGTGATGATACACTTAAAATTGGAAGCTCTGGTAACGGTTCAAGCTTTGACTTTTCAAAAATGTTCAATGGAACCTCCATCGATTTAGGTAACGGAACCAAGTTCAACTTATCCGACTTATTGAACGGAACTACCTTAAGCTTTGGTAATGGTACATCCATTAACATATCTGATTTATTGAACGGTAACTTCAGTTTCGGTAACGGAACAAGTTTCAACATCTCAAGTTTATTAAACAGTTCCACTTTTGGTAATGGTACCTTTGACTTCTCAAGTATCATTAATATGTTTGGCGGCAGTAAAGAGACCATTGAAGCAGCTGATTTAACTAAAGTATACACTGCTAATACCAAGTATAGTGTCACTGTCAAGAAAGGTAATTCAACTTTAACTAGTGGAACTGTAATATTCACAATAGATAACAAGGAAGTCACAGGACATATTGGAAGTGATGGTGTGGCTACCGTGAGTTTGAAGAATTTAAAACCTGGAACTCATTTTGTCGTTGTAGAATATGGTGATGTTTTAGTTAAAAAAGTTATTACAGTTAAAAAAGCAACTCCTAAATTAACTGCTAAAAATAAAGCATTTAAGAAAGCTAAAAAGACTAAAAAATATGCTGTAACTTTAAAAACAAATGAGGGCAAAGCTCTTAAAAACACTAAAGTTACCATTAAAGTTAAAGGAAAAACCTACAAGGCTCAAACCAACAGTAAAGGAAAAGCAACCTTTAAAATTACTAAATTAAACAAAAAAGGTAAATTCAAAGCTGTTGTTAAATCCAAAAAAACTGATTGCTACAATTCAGTATCTAAAAAATTAAAAATTAATTTTAAATAATTTTTTTTCTTTTGAATAAGTTTTGAGTTTTAAACTCAAAACAAACTATTTTTTTTTTTAAACAAAACTAATTTTATGTGATTAATTATGGCAGATAAGAATATTAGACAACGAGGAAAAGAAATCAATTCTGCATTAATCAAATACGGTTTCGGAAAGTTTATCAACCGTAGTATCAAAGCCAAGATTCTACCTTCCAAAGAGGAGGAAGAGGAATACAGTCTTTTATTGGATCCAGAACTTCCTGTTAATTTAAGATTAATGTTTCAAGAGTTGGGAACTGCATTTATTAAGTTAGGGCAACTGTTAAGTACAAGGCCAGATATGGTTGGAGACAAACTAGCCAAAGAATTTGAAAAACTTCAAGATGACAACCCTGCTATTAGCTATGAAGAAGTTAAAAGCATAGTTGAAAGTGAACTCAATGGAAACATTGATGATTTGTTTTCAGAGTTTTCCAAAGAAAGCCTTGCAACTGCTTCAATAGGTCAGGTTCATGAGGCAAGATTGCCTACCGGTGAAAAGGTTGCTGTTAAGGTTCAAAAGGGAGGAATTGCAGAAACCATTGACACTGATTTAATCATCATGAAGAAATTGGCTGAAAAGCTCCATGATAATGATGAACTTAGAAAATTCAACTTGCCTGGAATAATGGATGCATTCGACCATTCAATTCATATTGAAATCGATTACATCAATGAGTTAATCCATATGAAGCAGTTGGAGAGGAATTTTGCTGAAGACGACACTATTCACATTCCAATTGCATATTCTCAATATTGCACATCCAAAGTTCTTACTATGGAATTTGTTGAAGGAACAAAAATGCAGGATGTTATTGAAAGCGACAATGATGAGTTTGATAAGCCACTTATAGCAAAACGCGTACTTGATTCATTCATGAAACAGCTTTTGCTTGACGGATTTTTCCACGATGACCCTCATGCAGGGAATATGTTTGTTTTAGATGACAATGTAGTATGTTATATTGACTTGGGTACTGTTGGAATTCTTGACGATGACTTTAGAAAAGAATTGTGTGATCTATTGATGTTGGTTGGAGATAAGGACGTCAAAGGAGTTATTAATCAATTCATATATATGGGTGTTTTAGATTATACCATGGACACAACCGATTTAAAACGTGATTTGCGTGACTTGTTCTTCAGATACCTTAATGAGGATGCAGGTGGATTAAACGATGTATTGGACAAGCTGCTTTCACTTATGCAGGATTATGGAATAATTCTTCCAAATGAATTTGCCACTATGGCTCGTTCATTGTCAATGATTGAAGCTGTTTCAAGCAGTTTGGATCCTAATGTGGACATGATGGCATCCATAGAACCGATTGCAAAAACTGAAGTTAATCAAAGAATAGATATCAAAAATTTCATTAGCGATAAAAAAGGTAGCTTATTGTATTATAAGAACATGTTAAAATCATTATTGCCTTTGCTTGCAAATTCAATTCATAAAATTGAAAACGGTGATATGAGTATCAGGTTTGAACTTGATAGCCTAGATCGTATTGTAAGCAAGTTTTCATATGTGGTTTTACTGGCGGCCCTTTTGATAAGCTCTTCATTGGTTATGACAGTAACAAGGGGACCAATGTTGTTTGACATGCCGTTAATTGCAGTGATTGGTTATATTGTAACATTAATTTTTGCAATATTGGGCTTAATTAATTATTTATATTCCAGATAATTTTATCTTTATAATGCAAGAATACCATGACCTCTTTAGGTCGTGGATGAATTGCA
>R25__coassemble_283_pt1 | contig 32191 bp, 34 predicted proteins | sample R25__metabat2_low_PE_004 | metagenome-assembled genome bin R25
AATATAAAAATTAAATCGATTAAACTCAATAAAAATCTATTTAGAAAATAATATTCACTCAATAACTTATAAAAATTATTATAATTCAATTAATTTTATTTATACGTTTGATTATTAAATTAAAATTATAATATGAAATGGTACTATTTCAAATATAAGATAAGCATTTCAAGTGTAAAAATTGACTACTAATTATGATTTTAAGGCCTCAGATTCATTGTTGAAAATAGCATCTGAAAAAATTATCATGATTTAACACAAAGACAGAGAGGTGTGTTTCAAGTGTAATGTATTTTGTATGCGAGCCCAAAATCAAGACATGCATTTCAAGTGTAAAATTTGAAAAATCATGAATGAAAATGTAAAAAACAATTATAAGACGTTTAAATCAAAAAATAAGGAAAAAAATTAGAGATAAATTTCAAGTGTTTACAGTTGAAATATACCCCTTCAATCTCGAATATACCTTCGTAAACGTTTCACTTGCAATGCACCTCTCCCTCTCTAAATAAACATGTCATTCTCATTGGAGGGAGTTACACTGATAGAAACATTTCCAAATTTCTGGTCTATTAACCATATGCAATGTAATTTTGACTTGAAAACTCTTTTAAGAGTTCTTATGAATTCATTTTTGGTCAATCCATCCTCAAATATCTGATCAGTAACAACAAATTGCTGTAGAATATCCTGATTGACCTGAAGTTCATAATCAACTAAAAACTTATTCAAACCAAAGTTCAATTCCATGATGAAATCCTTTTGTGTTTTCTTATCTGAAGATTGCATCAGATTCAAGTGTTGAGGAGCCACTTGAGTTGCACATGCAACAACAACACAGTCCTTGTCTTTAGGCTTGACAACATCCATTATGTTTTCATTTGGAAATTCGATAATGAAATGGAAATCTGCATTTTCGTCATATTTCATTTCCCTTAGGAAATCTTCTTCAGTTAGCCATTGTCTTACTTTTTCTTCAATATCCATAATATCATCTTTAATTAATAAAAATTATAATAAATTATTTATTTTTTTATTATATATATTAAACTATGATTGAATATAATAATTTAATTAATGATATTATTAACACAAATATGAGCGGTATTGTCTCATTCAAGTTATTTTTATTTATTATATTAGTTTTAATAGCATCATTAATGATTGATATTATATTTGGAGAGCTGCCAACAAGAATACATCCTGTTGTCATAGTTGGATCATTGATTAGTTTTTTCAAAAATATATTCATAAAAATAAGAAGCAGGATTTCAGGACTGTTGGTTATAATAGGCGTGTGTTGTGTTTCAAGTGTAATATTATTTATTATTTATTTAATTTCATCATATAATATTATATTATTATTTATTATATTTTCTATACTATTATCTTCTTCATATTCAATAAATATGCTATTACAGACTGCTGTTGATGTGGAAAATGCATTAAATGAAAGTATTGACAAGGCAAGGCAACTTGTTTCATACCTAGTAAGCAGGAACACAGATGAATTGACAGAAAGTTTCATCGTTTCAGCAGCTGTTGAAAGTCTTACGGAAAACATAACCGACTCATATGTTGCACCGGTATTTTACTATTTTATTATTGGATTGATAACATTATATTATCCTGTTAACCATTATTTATTTGCTTTAATATTGATACCAATGTTTTACAGGATTTTCAATACACTAGATGCAATGTTGGGTTATCAGACTGATGAACTGATTAACATTGGTTTTTTCCCGGCCAAAATAGATGACATATTGAATTTCATACCGTCAAGAATTGCTGGAATATTTGTTGTTATCTCAGCATATCTATTAGGATTAGATGGAAAAAATGCGTATAAAATCATGAGAAGAGATGCAAGAAAATGTCCTTCACCAAATTCAGGTTACACAATGGCAACAACTGCAGGTGCACTCAACATCCAACTTGTCAAGAAGGGAACATATATACTTGGTGATGACAATAAAAAAATAACCTCAGATGACATTTCAAAGGCTGTCAAATTATCAAAATTAACTATTATTTTATTTACAATAACAGTTATATTATTATTTACATTATTATATGTGATATTATGAAAATAGCATTAATTTCAGTATCTGACAAAGGTTTAACATTGGCAAATGATTTGAAAGAAAAGCTTAACGACGATTCGACAATAATAAAAGTTGATTCCTATCATAAGAATGTTAAAAAATATTTTCCGATTTTGTTCGATGAATATGATGCAATAATTGCCATCATGGCTTCAGGAATATTGATCAGGTCAATTGCACCACTTATTGAATCAAAGGTTACAGATCCAGCAGTGTTAAATGTTGATGACAATGGAAATTTTGTAATATCAACCCTTTCAGGCCATCTTGGCGGTGCAAACAAACTAACTGAAAAAATTGCAGGTTTGATTGATGCAACACCCGTCATAACCACATCCACTGATGTAAACAACAAATTGGGAATTGACGTTATTGCTAAAGACTTGTATTTGTCAATTGATGATACAAAACAAATTCTTTTTTTCAACAAGGCCATTCTTGATGGGAAAGAAATTTCACTAACCGTAAATCCTAACAGAAATTTCAATTATCTATTTGATTATCTAAACAGTAATACACTTGAAATCAATGTGTCAATTAATTTTTCATCAAAAGTGAATACAGATGAAATACATGTCCACATTGATGAACATGAAATGATTTTGAAAGAGAGAAAAATTGTCGTTGGAATAGGCTGCAGACGTGGCAAGGAATGTGAAAAGATATACAATGGATTAACCCAATCAATTGATGAGCTGAACATTGATGTTTCAAGAATCAATTTACTGGCTTCTGCTGAGATAAAACAGGATGAGAAAGGCATATTGGAATTATCCCAAAAATTAAGCATTCCGGTTGATTTTGTTGAACTTGACAAATTGAGACTATTTGAATCAAATGATGTTGCAAAATCAGAATTCGTAATGTCAAAGTTTGGAATATGGGGTGTCTGCGAACCTTCAGCATTGATAATGGCAGGTTTTGATTCTAAGTTGATTTATAAAAAAACTTCTTATGATGGCGTTACAATTTCAATAGCGGTGTCAAAATAAAATAAAAAATAAAAACTAAATTAGATTGCTTCTAATTTAGATAGAACTTCCCAAATTAAAGTTCTTGCATGTACTGGGATGTTAGGATCATTACTGATTTCATCCAATTTTCCTAAAACAGTACTTATTTTTACTGATTGGTCTTGTTCTTCGTCTTTTAACAATTCAGTAGATTGGCTTGCTGCTTCTCTGATGTTACGAGGAACAGTATTGTTATCTGAAATATAGTCAAGTATTTCACATACTTCATTAATTGCATCATTACTCATTATAACTCCCTCCAAAATAAAATATTTAAAATAAGTAAAATAACTATATTATTTAAAATATATATGACTAATCAATTTAAATAGTTTATGGTATTTGAAACTATTTATTAGAAAAATTTATATTAAATTAAATTGAATTATTATACATGTCAGATATAAGCAAAACTACAATAAACTTACCTGTAGACTTAAAAAAAGAATTAAAAAAGATGGCAATCGATGAAGATACTTCCTTATCAGGATTAATCATTAAAATGATTGAAGAAGGAATGGAATCCAGAAATAAAACTGTTGTTTCAGATGAAGATTAATCATTATCTTCAGCTGAATTTAACATATATGTAACAAATTGAGTTTTAGCGGTCTCTTCAACAAAAACCGCAAGTAACATAGCTTCTTTTAAACTGTCACTAACACAGATTACACCATGGTTTTTCAAGATTAAAACATCCTCATCGCCGATACCTTCACTTGCACTTTTTGCAAGCTCATCGCTTCCAGGTTTTTTGTATTCAATGTAGGATAGATATTCCTGTTTTATTGCTCCGAAACCTTCTAACCTTTTAAGCTTTTTGTTTGAAAATGCAAATCCTGTAGCATATGGTGAGTGAGTGTGAACTATTGCCTGAACATCAGATCTTTTTTTGTAAATTTCCAAGTGCATAAAGACTTCTGAAGAAGGTTTTCCTTTTGTCAATACGTTACCCTCCATATCCACTAAAACAATATCCTCCTCACATAAGTTTGAAAGTGATTTCAATGTAGGGGTGATTGCCACCACATCTCCGAATCTAGCGCTTATGTTTCCGGATTTGCCGGAAACCAATCCTTTGTCATAAACTTCATTTGAAACATCAATAATCTCAGCAATATTTTTTTTCATCAAATAACCTCATAAAAATTTGAAATGTCTATATTTTCCCTTATGGATAATTGGAACTTCCGCAGGGGTTGGGTTGATGTTGTAAATTTTCTGGAACTCTGTCTGAGTCTGGAAAGTACCTGAATTGATCAAGTGAATGCCCTTGTATCTTCTGTAGCTGTTAATGTGAATGTGTCCTGTGTGGAAAATGTCTGGGACCTCATCAATAACAAGATAATCCTCAAGTTCTGAAGCGAGTGGAGTTCTTTCACCATAAATTGGAGCCAAGTGTCTTTTTTGCAATAATTCTTCCATTATAACATCGCTTTTCTCATATGAAAAGTCTTTTACAGCCATTACCAGGTCGTCGAAACTACGTCCGTGGTAAATCAATACGTTGATTCCGTCAAGGGAGACTACACCTGGATTTGAAATGAATTCAACGTTGTCAAGTTCATATAATGCCTTTGCATACTCTTCAGGAACCGCAGGCTGTGGTTCTGCCACTCTTGATGCGTCGTGGTTTCCAGGAGCGATGATGATTTTAATGTCGCTACGAATATTTCCTAAAAATCTTGCAGCCTCATTGTACTGTTCTGTGATATCCTTAATAGCAAGTTCCTTGTCCTGGTTAGGATACACACCGATTCCGTCCACAATATCCCCACCAATGATGAGATACTTAACGTCTTCTGCAACTCTTCTCTGTTCCTCATCACCATATTCGCAGTTGATCCAGTCAATGAATCTTTGGAATGCATCTTCGAGGAATGTTAAACTACCAATGTGAACATCGGATAGGAATACTATTCCAAAGTCCATAGGCTTTTCAGGAACCCTTAAAACTCCGGGCTTAATGATTTCCTGACCGAATGCGAAGTTTCTATCATCACTTTTATTAGCAATGACACCGACAACCTCATCCCTTACAAGCTTTTCGGCTTCTCTAAATAGGTCTTCATTCTTATTTGAGAATAATACTGAAATGTTTCCAGTGTCATCTTCAAATTCAACAATTTTATGACCGTTTTTACTGGTTCTTATTTCCTTAACCATTAGAATCAAGCTTAAGCTGTCCATTCCATCGTCAATGTCGGCAATCTTTGTGTAGTTTCTAAGGTCTGGCCTTTTGGATAGGATATTGGATAACTTTTCGTAACGGCTTTTGAAGTATGAAATCAGGTTTTCAAGCTCTCCGCTTGTGTATGATTTCTTACTTGTGTCCTGAATAATTTTAAAATCATATTCAACATTAATCTTTTGCTCATTTCTCTTGAATTTGATTTTAGTATCCTTAATTGTTTCAGATGCCTCTAATATCTCCTTATTAACGTAAGTTTCAGGTTCGTCAGTTTCCTTTTTAAGGCTGTCTATTGAAGATGCCTTTTTGACTTCCTGAACTTGAGGTTCATCATCAGGCTTTTTGGTTTCTTCCGTTTTGATATTTTTTTCAACCTTTGGTGTTTCGACTGCCGGTTTAGGAGTCTCTTTTTGTGGTGTTTGCTTTTTAACTTCAACTTTAGGCTCTTCATTTTGGACTAGGGTTTCCTGGGTTCCGGTTTCTTTAACCGTTTTTACACCAGTGATTTCGTCGACAGTTTCTCCACTGACGGAAATCAAATCCTTTGATGTAAATTTATCACCTTTTAATTTAACTATTAGATTAGATGCAAAATCTACAGGATTTTCTGCATTCATGACCTTGTCAAATGCTTCAGGTGATAGGTTAATTCCCTTTTTTGCAAATTTTAATAGAATTTTATTAGTTGACATATTAATAAAAATTTTATTTTTCTATATTAATAAACTTTGAGAATTTCTGTTTTTAAAATTGTTTTAGCAATATTAAATTTAGTTATATTTATTATATATTAAACATAAAAATTAACATATTATAAGATAATCTTTAATAATCAAAGATTAAGTTTGTGATAAAATGGCGAATAAAATAGTTAGAATTGTTTTAGTTGTAGTATTATTTATAATATTCTTTGAATTAGGACTATTTAGCTCATATACAATCGTTACAGCTGAAGCACCTAATCCTCAGGCATTGATAGATATGCAGGTTTCTAAAATCACTGGATTTTTCAGTCCTGAAAAGGTTAACGAAGCTTTGATTAAAGACCCAACTCCAGTTAACATCACAAATAAAAAAGATGTTGCACTGCAGATGGAGAATCTGTCGAAGGTTGACGGTGTTAATGTGGATTCAATGAATATAACAACCTATGATGATACAGATAATAAGAATTTAACAGTAAATATTGAAGCTTTAGGTTACGCTTCTCCAAATTCAACTTCAGGCCAAATTGTCATTAGCCAAGATCCTTCATATAAGGTTATAGCAACAGGACAGGCTAGTTTCAAGGAAAATGGTTTAAGAGTTGATGAGAATACAGTAACTATAAATTCAATCTTAAAATTGTACTAGTGATATATAATGATTAATGTAATAGGAATAGGCCAGAATAGAGACAACATGACTTTGGGAGCTGTAAAAGCCATTGAAGAGTCAGACGTTGTTATTGGCTATAAGAAATACATCGAACAGATAGATGACTTGATTCAAGGAAAAGAAGTCGTAAAAAAAGGAATGGGCGATGAGATAGCAAGAGCAGAGTTTGCAATTCAAAAAAGTCTTGAAGGCCAGACCGTTTCATTAATTAGTTCCGGAGACCCGGGTGTCTTTGGAATGGCAAACGTATTATATCAGATTGTAAGCAAGTATGAAGGTGTTGAAATCAAGGTTTATCCTGGAGTGTCTGCTCTGAATTATGCGGCAAGCCATTTGGGTGCTCCATTGCATGATTTTGCAGCAATAAGCTTAAGCAATATCTTGACTCCAATGTCTGAAATCGAAAAGAAATTGAGATATGCTCTTGAGGCCAACCTGATTGTTGCAATTTATAATCCCATAAGCAAAACACGTAAGGAACCTTTCAGAAGATTCAAGCAATGTGTTTTGGAAATCAAGGGTGAGGACGCTTTAATCGGTATTGTGGACAGTACCTATGAACCTCCGAAATCAACAATCGTTAAGGTCAAGGACTTGACAGAGGACATTGTGAACATGTCCTGCACTTTAATTGTCGGAAACGATTTAACTTATATTCAAGATGATAACCTAATAACACCAAGAGGATACGTTATCAGGTCTAAAATTCATCCTTTATCACAAAATCATTATGAAAAATTCTTGAATGGCGAAGTCGCACACGGACCTAACCGTGAATGTGAATTTTACCCATGCCACTGGGACGGCCAATACTGTGATTTCTGCTATTGTCCGTTTTATCCATGTGGAGACTCAGCAACAGGTGGAGAATGGATTAAGGGAAAAGGTGTCTGGAACTGTACAAATTGCCACTGGCTGCATGAAAAGGAGACAGTCGAATACCTGAGAGAACCTTTGGAAAACATTCTCGACGAAGTTGAGGACTTGAAAACCAAGAAGAAAACTTTATTGAAACTTAGAAAAGCATGCTTATTAAAAACAGATCCAAATGATCTTTAGGGGAATTTCAATTGACAATCAAAAATCTATTAATAGAAATGAAAAACTTGTCGGAACTGATGGTCGATTTAGCTTATTCAGCGGTTTTATTCAACAGTAAGACAGCAGCTGAAGAGGTTATTGCATTGGAAAACGAAGTTAATACAATGAATTATGAAATCAAAAAGGAATCATTGGTTGCCGCCAGGTCTTATGAAGATGCAGAAAAACTAACAGCATTACTGGAAATTGCAGAAGCTGCTGAGAGTATAGCAAACGCAGCTAAGGATTTAGCTGATTTGGTTATCACCGGTTTTAAACCACATCCGGTATTTAAAATGGTTATGGAAGAGTCCGATAAAAGTATTGTTAGGGTTACAATTGAAGAAAATTCAGACTTAGCAAACAATACCTTAGGAGACTTATTATTAGTAAATCGTACAGGAATGAGGGCTATTGCAATCAGAAGAGGTACATCATGGATTTATGGACCTGATAAACATACAACCCTGCTTCCAAACGATACATTAATTTTAAAAGGAACAGACGAAGGTGCAGACTTGCTTGAAAAATTGGCTGCAGGAACCTGTTCTTTAGAAGACATTCCAGAAGAATTAGAAGACGACTAGAAGAGTGATAAAAATGATTATGGGTAGTGATATGTGTGAAAGATCAACAGAAGAAGATTCGCAGTCCACTATCTGTAATTTCAACATTTCCTGATTTTGTTGAAGAACATAGTTCTATTATAAAAGAAAGCCTTATAGCATTGCTCATTTGCGCTATAGGCGATTTATGCGCTGGACTTATTTTAGGTAAGATGACATTTTTCCTTGAAGCATTTCCGGGATTATTGGTAATTATCCCTGGAGCAATCGGTATGAGAGGAAACATTTTCGGTTCATTCGCTTCAAGGCTTTCAACTAGCCTGCATATCGGTATCATATCACCTAAATTCAAGTTTTCAGAGTACTTGAACTATAACATATTCTCATCCTTTGTCTTGACACTGGTATTGTCATTGTTCTTGGCTATCATTGCAAAGGTTTTATGCCTTATCCTGCATCAGCCTTCTATGAGCATAATCGACTTTATATTGATTAGCGTTATTGCTGGAATAATTTCAAACTTGATAATGCTCCCTATTACAATGCTTGTATCATTTAAAAGCTTTGAGCATGGATGGGACCCGGACAACATTACAAGTCCTATCATTGCCGCATTCGGTGATCTGTTTACCTTACCTGCAATCATTGCTTCAGTATTCATATTGCAGGCCATGAACTTCAGCTACCTGTTTAAGGATGCTGTTTTGGCGATAATGTTGATTGCCGTTGCAGTCAGTTTCGTTTACTGTTACAGACTGTCAGATGAGACCAATACAATACTAAGGCAATCCACACCTGTACTGTTGCTTTGTTCCCTTTTGGGAGGAACAGCAGGTGCAATTTTGAATTCAGCGGTTGAAACATTGCTAACCAATCCTAGTTTGCTTACCTTATTGCCGTTATTCTCAGGTGAATGCGGAAGCTTAATCAGTATTTTGGGAGCCAGATTATCCTCAGGCCTTCACTCAGGTTTAGTAGAACCATTCAGAAAACCTGAAGGCGAAGCGGTTCACAACTTCATAATCTGCTTCATTCTGGCAATCATTGTATTTCCGGTAATCGGTCTTTTGGCTGAAGGATCATCATTTGCATTGGGTGTTTTAGGTGTTGGATTCGATAAGATATTGGAGATATCAACCTTGTCCGGATTGATTTTGGTTGCAATAATGGTTATTATCGTTTACTATGTATCAGTGACATCATACAACAATAATATGGACCCTGATAACATTGTAATTCCAATTTCAACAAGTATTACCGATTCAATTTCAAGTTTGACATTGATATCAGTTTCCCTGCTTATTTTGGGTGTTTTGATTTAATTCAATACCATGCGGTCAGTCTCAATTCACACTCGTTTGTTCTGAAGTAGTCATAGTCGAGAAAGCTCTTGTCGAAATCCTTTGGAACGCAAATTATCACGGCTTTAGGATGGGGCTTGTCCAGATGAACGAATGCAACGGCGCTGTCGTCGTCATAGAAGAATATCTTGTCATTTAGATAAACTTCCTTCGAACCTACTTTTTCCCAATATCTCTCCTTGACGACCCTTGTCGTGTCGACAATGTAGTTCAGGTCATATTCCTCATTGTCATCCACCAGTAAATAGTAATCAGACTTCTTGAAGTTTCCCGGAAAGACCTTGAAGTAGTTGCAGCTGTGATCCTTCTGGCTGTGGTGCCTTTCGCATTTTCCCTCGTTTTGAAAGTCCTTGATGACATAGCTCTTGTAGAAGTCGCATTTCACCAGCCTATTGACAGAAAAGATACCATTTCCCTCTTCAATGTCACCTATTTTTACACTTGAAATACTACTCTTCTGTGGGTTCAGTTCAATTGAGCTTTTAATCTTTGAGTTGAAAAGGTTTTCATATACCATCTTGTCATAGTTTTTTCCAAGGGCTATGAATTTTGCATATGAAACGCTGTTGGGAACAGTCTGTCCCTCCTCATTAACGATTGCAAGGCCGGGTGTTCCCCTATCATATTCGTTCCAGTTTTCAGGCACTCCAGGGTTGTTGATCAGGTTATCAAGAATTTCCGATGTTAGCTTTTCCATATTATTGATTTCCTGGGTCCTGATGATTTTTTGGGAGGTGTCCTCCACTGAAGACAAGACTACACCAAATATCATCAATATTACTATCAATATTATGCCTATTTCAATCAGTCTCATTGCCATAGTCACTCAATCCGTATTTTTTCCTGTGGGATGAATCCAAAATCAGGCTGTCCCAGTCGTTCGGGTCTATCTTTTCACCGTTGTAATGGTCTGCAAACACCACATGGTCAGAACATGACAGGGATTCGTTATTCAAGGGTGTGTGGGTTTGTATGAACACTTCAAATCCGTAATGTGGACATTTTCCCTTGCCTTCAAGTCTGCATAAATAGCAGCTTCCGTCGGCGCTTTCATGAAAATATCCAGTATCAAGACAATCCTCCAGTGCTCCCGGATCTCCATGATGGGTGTATGGATCATATGGACATTTCTTGATGGTCATTGGCGCTGTGGCTTCTATGTATGATTCCGGCGAGTCCAGATTATGCAGTAGCATGTATGCAGACAATGCGGTCTTATAATGAATCTTATCATCATATGCCATTATTCCGGATGCTATTGTCAGCTTGGCTATAGGAAGTGGGTCTCTCAGGCCTTCAATTGAGGCATTCCTTTCAATTATTTGTGAGAAATGCTCATTATCCTTTTGACCGTCAAGTTTCACCTTAAACAATATCTTCCAAGGTGAATCGGTGTTTTCAACTGATAACGCTTCAGAAGTCAGGTCAATATCATACTTCTCCTTATATTCCTCATTCTTTTCTTCAAGATGCTTATTCAAGTTCTTTTTGATTTGGTCTGGGCTGTTGTGAACGGGCAATCCGTTGTATACCTTTTGTGTTACCTCAGCTATCGATTCCCTCCCAAGCAGTTCCAAATTGCTGGAATAGTCATCAATAATGTACTTGAAGTTGTCATTCGATTGTGATTCGATATTATGGTTTTGGATATAATGTATGGAGGCTATTGTGAAAATGCATACCAAAAGCAATACTGCAATCAGAATAGCGGTTGTACCTACAATTATATTCCCTTTTGAGTCGAGCTTCATTTTTAAGAATTTAAAAAAAATTTTATAAATTACTTGTTGAAGTGCGACTGTATGATTTTGTGTTAATGTGTAATACTTTTTTCAAAAATGGCTGAAATAAGTAATAAAAAAAATAGTTATTTATATTATTGCGAATAAATTATACTTATTGAAAATTATGGAGGCATTACATGTCAGATACTGTAAGAACATGGCGTCATATTCAACAAAGATATAATCTTATAGGTTCTAAATGTAACACTTGTGGTGAAGTATTCTTCCCATCTCGTGTAGTTTGTCCTAACTGTAGAAGAAAAGGAGACCTTGAACCTTTCCAATTCTCTGGAAAAGGTAAAATTTATACTTACTCAGTAATTAGATCTGCTCCTGACGACTTCAAGAAAGCAGCTCCATATGCTGTGGCTGTTATTGAACTTGAAGAAGGTGCAAAACTAACCTCACAATTGGTAGATTGTGATGTTGAAACTTTAGAAATCGGCGACGATGTAGAAATGGTATTTAGAAGAATAAGAGAGGATGGAAAAGACGGAGTTATCTCTTATGGATACAAATTCAAAGTTATCAAGTAATTCCGGTGTAATCCTTGTCAGCCACGGCAGTACCTTGCCTTACGCTGAAGAGGTATTTACCGAAATAAAGGAGAAATTCATCAAGAAGACAGGCTATGCAGCTGAAATCGGTTATATGAAAGTTTCCGAGCCTACAATTGCAGGCGCTGTTGAAATCCTAAAGGATGAAGTCGATGATTTGGATAAAATCATCGCATTGCCTGTATTTTTAGCTCCAGGTATCCATACCAACATTGACATTCCGCAACTTTTGGGCCTTGAGCCTTTGGAAGTCGACCCAAGATGTCCTGACGGCAACTATCCGCCAGAACATTACCTGTCCATTGCAGATGACGTTGACTTTAACGGTGAAATCGTATTGCTGTCATCAATCGGACCAAGGGATGAACTTTTAGACATTATTGATAAGAGAATCAATGAAGCGTTAGCTGAATCCAAATTGGACGACGATGCAAAAACAGGAATATTGCTTGTAACTCACGGTTCAAGATTGAACTACAACAAGGAATTTGCAACCGCATTGTACAATAAGTTCGAAAAGACTTGCGAATATCCTTCAAGCTTTGGATTTATGGAATTGTGCGGTCCAAGCATACCTGAATCCATCAATAAGCTAGTCGATGAAAACGCTTTGGAAAGATTGGTTGTCGTACCGGTCTTCATCGCTCCTGGAATGCACACAACCCATGACATTCCACATATCCTAGGATTTTTGGAAGAGCATGAGCACGAGCATCATCATCACGACCACGGACACGGTCATGACCACTCACATGATTTGACTCCGGTGGAATTCGACGGTGAGATATTGTATCCAGAGCCAATAAAGGCGGATGACATATTGATAGATATTCTAGCTAAGATGATTGATGAAAAATTATAGATTTTTCATATATTTTTTTGAAAAATTTTTTTCTCAAGATAACTTAATTGAATTTAACATAAAACTTAATTATAATTTATTAATGGATGTTAAATCATGTCTGATAAAACAGGAATTTTATTGTTAAGCCACGGTTCCAGATTGGACGATGGTGAAGAAGTAATTAAAGCTTATAAGGAAATGTATGCAGAAGAGTTTCCAGACATGCCCGTTGAATATGGATTTATGGAAATCAGAAAGCCAGGCATACCAGAAACTATTAAAAAATTAACCAGTGAAAATGATTTGGATAAAATCATAGTTGTTCCAGTGTTTGTTGCACATGGACTTCATACAAAAAGGGACATTCCGGGATTGCTCGGAATTGAAAGTGATTTTGACCCTGAATCAATATCTGGCGGTCATCATCACCACCATCATGACCACGATGATCACGACCACGACCACCATCATGGACACGGTCACGGACATCATCATCACCACCATCATGACCATGATGACGAGCCGGTTGAGTTCGATGGTGAAATCGTTCTAACCGATCCTTTGGGAATCGACAAGAGAATGTATGAAATCATCAAAGACAGAGTTTCAGAACACTTGTAGTTCTGAAATATTTTACTTTTTTTTCTTAAAACTTATTTAATTTGAAATTTATACTAATATTCATGACATTAAGAGTCTCAGATATTGGTGAAAAGGAATTGGTTAAATATATCATTGCCCATTCCAAGGACATCACCCCCGATGATACAGCAATAACAAATTTTAACGATACTAATCTTATTTCAACCTGCGACATGCTGATTCAGTCTAGGCACTTCCCTAAAAACATGTCCTATTTTGACATGGGATTCAAATCAGTAACCGTTAATGTAAGTGATCTTGCGGCAATGGGTGCAGAACCGTTGGGATTTTTATTATCAATCGCAATACCTAAGGATTTGAATGTCGATTCATTTAAGGAAATCATCGACGGAGTCATTAACGCATGCGACTTTTATGAAATTCCACTGATTGGTGGAGATACCAATGAGGCTTCAGAGATAATCATCAACGGCACTGCGCTGGGAACTGCAGAAAAGCCTTTGATGAAGGACACTTATAACATGGGAGATCTAATCGCCATTACTGGAGACATCGGCCTTGCGGCATTGGGGTTCGAGATTGAGACTTTAGACAATATCTACACCAAAAAGGCATTGAAGCCATTGGCAAGGATTAGGGAAGGATTGATTTTAAAGGATTTCGCGACATCTGCAACAGACATCACTGACGGGCTTGCAAGCGAATTGTACACAATCAAGAAGGATGATTTCGGATTCATGATTTATGAGGACATGCTTGACATCACCGATGAGTACAAAAGCCTTGCAGGCGATTTGAACCTGGATTATCTTGACTTGGTGTTGCATGTCGGAGAGGACTTTGAGCTATTATTTACAATATCAAGGGATGATGCGGAAAAGTTGCCGATTGACTTTAAGGTCATAGGCGAGGTCAATGACTCTGATGTAATCGAGCTCACATTGGAAAACGGTTTTGTCGAAAGAATAAGGAATAGGGGTTACGAACATTATGTTAGTGAATAGCGATTGGTACAAGAAAAGCTCGAAGACTCAAAAGATCAGATGTGAGATTTGTGCAAACTACTGCAAGATAGCTGAAGGCAATGTTGGAATCTGTTGCCAGCACAAAAACATCAATGGGGAGCTATTTGACGAGTCCTATGGAATCGTATCATCATTGAGTCCCGACCCGGTTGAAAAGAAGCCTTTAAATCATTTTTTACCTGGAACCTTTACATACTCAATAGGCGGTTTTGGGTGCAATATGGGATGTTTGCACTGCCAGAACTATATGATATCACAGGAATACTATAACTATTCAAGGGGTATCGAAATAACACCAGAGGCAATCGTGGAAAATGCACTTAAATATGATTGCAAGTCAATTGCTTGGACCTACAATGAACCTACGATACACTTGCCATTCAACAAGAAAACTTCCCTATTGGCAAGGCAGAAAAACCTCAAGGTAATCTATGTCACCAACGGATACTTTTCAGACAAGTCACTCAATGAGGTTTTGGGTTTTGTCGACGCATTCAACGTGGACCTGAAGTCAATGTCCCAGGACTTTTACAAGAAGGTCTGCAGGGCGGACTTGGATGTAGTATTGGATAATTTGAGAAGAATCTACATGGAAGGAAAGCATCTTGAAGTCACCAATCTCATAATCAATGACTACAACGATTCGATTTCACAGATTTCAGCACTTTGCGACTTTGTGGTTGAGGAGTTGGGTCCTGAAGTTCCGCTTCATTTCTCAAGGGCATTCCCATATTATAAAATGGATGATATCGAGCCGACCAGGGCAGAGATATTATTTAAAGCGAAAGAAATAGCAAAGGAAAAGGGAATTGAGAATGTGCATCTTGGAAACATTTAGGTGATGGCGTGGCGGTGGGGGTCCGCCATGATTATTATTAACATTTAAAAAATTATTCTTAACACTATTTTTTTATGATTCTATGAGCTTATTTTAATGAAATATTTACATTTTTTGTTTGAAATGAAAGCAATTTTACACAGTGAAAGCAATAATAAAATTAACAATTTTTGCAATATTGTTTAAAATAACAAAAGAGTTATAAAGATGTTCGCGAGTAAATACTAACAATTAACTTTTTAAAAGTGATATAATGAAAGTAGATGTATTTATCAGCAGCAACATTTCTGAGTTTTCCGATGAGCGAAAACTAATAAAGGAAGAAATTTCAAAAGACCCTCTTTTTAGCAAGATTTTCAATGTGTTTCTTTTTGAGGATGAGATATCAAAACCGGATTCAGCAGACAAGGTGTTCATTAATGAGGTGGAATACACAGACATATACATTGGGTTGATCGGCTGTGAATATGGCGAAATATACAGAAAAGGATATTCTGCAACAGAATATGAGTACGACACATACATTTCCAACAAGGCCGATGCATATCTTTTTGTAAAGAATGTCTATGACCGGGATGAAGGCTCTAAAAAGTTTTTAAAAAGAATTTCTAAAAAGCATAAGTATCAGACCTTCAATAACCCTCAGGAACTTGTCAGCGAGATAAAAAAATCATTAACAAGCTATATCATTGAACAGGCCCATCGAGGAATCTTTGATGAGAGGATAATAAAGAATTCCTCATGTGAAGATGTTGACCCGAAGGCGTTGGAATTGTTTTTTGATAGTTTGACTGACGATTCTGTAAAACAGCTTAAGGGCTTGAGGGACATGGACAAGATTTTAGAATATATCGGTGCGGGAATGATTGACGAGTTTGGAAATTTCAATTTAAACAATGCAGGAGCACTATTTTTTGCAAAAGACATTTCTAAGTTTGGGATAGATCATGACATCAAGATGGTAAGGTTCAATGGGAATGAGCGACTTGAAATAATTGACCGTTTCATGTCTAAGAGTTCATTTTTCATATTGCTTGAGGAATTCGATGATTTTTTCAGAAAAAATACAAAGCTCGGTGCAGTTGTTGAAGGAATGCACCGCATTGACATTCCGGAATATCCAATTAAGGCTATAAGGGAAGGTTTTGTAAATGCACTGGCTCATAGAAACTATGACCTGCAGGGGGACTGCATTACATTCTATATCTATGACAACAGGATTGAAATCATCAGTCCAGGCAGTCTTCCATTTCCAATGACTCTTGACGATTTGGGTGTTGAGGAAAATCCGAAGCACAGAAACGAGAATATCTGTAAAATATTTGGAAAAACAAGATACATGGAACATGTGGGCACTGGAATTAAAAGAATGAGGGATGAAATGGCCGATGCAGGATTGAAGACACCCGAATTTTTTGACAATGGCTATTTTGGTGTGAAATTCTACGGGCCTGATGGCAAGTTGATTTACAATAAAGAAAATAACTCATATAATGTTAAAGACTTAAAGGAATATGATTTAAATAAGCGCCAGCTCGAAGCAATGAGAAAAATGGTAAATGAAAGACAAGTATTTACATATAAGTCGTATTCCCAATATTTTGGGTTGTCTAGAGCTACATCCAAACGAGATTTGGATGACTTAGTTGATAAAAAATTAGTGTCCCTGAATAAATTAGGTAAAGCAAATAATTTTTCATCCTTATGAACACATGCCGCCAAATTTTGGACACTTTCTGGACCACTGTTAAAATAAAGAATTGATTAATAATTTTATAGTTTTAATCATTAACTATAATTTTAATTAATCAAATTTTTTAAATTATTCATTTTAGAAATTTATGGACACTTCGTGAACACTTAATTTTTTTCCAAAATAAATTAATTAAAAGTTAGTTTATTCACCAAAACTAACTCTTTCGAATTTTTCTAATGTTTTAAGTGATTTTGTTGCGTCCACACCGATTTTGGTGGTGGTACCGTCACTTTCAGCCACAGGGTCTAGAGATGATCCACGGACATTTGGAACAATCATTATGTCACGGTCACCTTTCACACGGGTGGCTATTGCATACTCGACATCCTCAGCGTCAAATATGTTGACGTCTGTATCCACTGCAACGCAATGCTTAAGTGAAGGGTGTGCAGACAATGCGGCCATGATGGCGTTTTTACCGTCACCTTCAGTCTGCTTGTTGATGGATACAACAGCATGCAACCAGCAGCAGCCTCCTTCAGTCAATACAACGTTTTCAACTGTAGGAACCGCATTTTTAACAGCCTTGTAAATCCTTGGCTCTTGTGGAAGGCCTTGTAACAGTTTATGCTCGAATCCTGCAGGAACGATTGCATGGTAAGCAGGATTGTCCTTTTTGATGTGCATCTTTTCAAGGTTTATGATTGGCTGGTCACGGATAATGTCGTAAGTGTCAGTTAAATCTACAAATGGTCCTTCAGCGACAGTTTCTGTAACTGAAATCTTACCTTCAAGGATGATGTCAGCTTGAGGAACTTCGAGGTCTCCACATTTGATAAGTTCCAATTCACCGTTCTTGAATGCGTTTGCAACTTCCATCTCATTGTAGTCGATTGGTATTGAGGTTGTACTTGCAAGCAATATTGCAGGGTCCATTCCGATAGCTATTGCAATTTGCAAGTCCTCGCCGGCCTCTTGCGCATTCTGGAAGTAGGTGTAAAGGTTTCTAGGCACGATTCTGATAACCAGTCTTTTATTGTCTAAAACCATCATACGGTGGATTGAAGCGTTTTGGATGCCTGTTTTTGGGTCACGTGCAAAGACTACACCTGCAGTGATGTATGCTCCACCGTCACGTTTGTAATGGGTAAGGATTGGGATTTTATCCAAATCGATTTCCAAGTTGTCATATTCTGAAAAGTCTGTGAACTTTTCGACTTTCAATGGATTTTCCATTGCATCAATGATTTTTTCTGTGATTTCAGACACTTCACAGTTGATTGATGCTGCAATCTTGTCACGTGTATTGCAGATTCCGGTAACAACTGGCATGTCATATCCTTTGACGTTTTTGACAATGACAGTGTCCTTCGGATACTCTCTCAATACCTTTGAGATTTCATACTCGGTTGAAAGCTCGTCTGTAATTTCTATAATGTTTTCATCAGTAAGGTTCATGTTATCACTATAAGTTAATTTTTTTATCTTTTAATTTATCAAGAAGTCCTACAATTTCGGGATTGTCTATTGCAAGGATTTCACCGGCCAAAACCGCTGCGTTCTTACCGTTGTTTATTCCAACTGTTGCAACAGGAACTCCTGGCGGCATGCTGACGGTGGTGAGCCTGTAATCGTCACCGTTTTCATTGGTACATGGAACTCCAATGACTGGCCTTGCGGTAAGTCCGACAACTCCACCTGTCACCTGTGAGGAGTTTGAGCTGACACCAATGAATATTTTAGCGTTTTTCATTGATTTAACATAATTTATGAATTTCTTGTTTGATCTGATTGGGCAGACAACCTTTATGTCATGGGTAATCTTAAGCCTGTCAAGGATTGTTGCCACCTTTTTACCAACCGGAACGTCGGTTTGCCTTCCAACAATGATTGCAACTTCCGCATCCTTGTTTTTGCAGCCGCTGTTTTCCTCATCGAATTCTGCCTTGTTGATTTCAAGGTCCTTGATTCTCAAAAAGTCATTGTTGATGTATGGTCTGTCGATTGGTTGAACTATCTCTTCATTGCTTCTGATAACCTTTTGGGCATATTCCTTTCTCAATTCAACAACTTTCCTGTGAACCTCATCGTCATGAAGCCCAATGAACTGTGCCGCCAATATTGCAGCATTGTCTCCTCTGTCTATTCCAACGGTTGCGATTGGGGAAGGATAAGGCATTTGAATTATTGAATCCAATGCGTCCAAACCATCAGTTTTCACGTCCACCGGAACACCGATGACAGGTCTAGGGGTATAAGCCGCAATTGAACCTGGCAGGTGAGCGGCAAGACCTGCAATTCCTATAAAGACTTCGATTCCAGCATCAGTACCTTGTTGCACGATTTCACGGACAAGATTAGGTGTCCTGTGTGCTGATGCGATTTTCAAGCTGTATGGTATTTCTAATTTATCAAGTATGTCCATAGCTTTTTCTGCAATAGCAATATCTGATCCACTTCCAAGAATAATCATTATCTTTGGTGTCATTAAAAATCCCTTCTTAAATAAATTATTTATTCACTATATAATATTCATTTTAAAATATATTAAATTATCATAGACAAGTTGATTCTGTCACGGTTTGTATCAACATCCAAAACCTTGACGTCAACAATGTCTCCGACACTGACGATGTCCAATGGATGCTTGACGAACTTGTCTGCCACCAATTGTGAAATGTGGACCAAACCGTCCTGGTGAACTCCTATATCAACAAATGCACCAAAATCAACAATGTTTCTTACGGTTCCCTGCATTATCATTCCAATCTCCAAATCCTCAATTGACAACACGTTCTTTCTTAAAATCGGTTTAGGCATGTCCTCACGAGGGTCACGGCCAGGCTTTTTAAGTTCCTTGACAATGTCTTTTAATGTTTCAATTCCAATGTCCAGCTCTTCTGAAATCTCTTCCAGATTGATATTATCTAATTTTAATGAATTGGAGCCTATGTCATTGACGGAATAGTTCAGTTTCTTCAGTAGCTTGAATGTTGTGTCATATGACTCCGGATGTATTGTGGTGTTGTCCAATGGATATTCGGGATTGTCCACCTTAATGAATCCAGCACATTGCTCATATGTCTTTTTACCTAATTTCTTAACGTTTAGAAGTTCCTTACGTGAACTGAAGCTTCCGTTTTCCTCACGGTATGTGATGATGTTTTTTGCGGTTGTGTTCCCGATTCCTGAAACGTAATTCAATAGGCTCACTGAAGCCGTGTTCAGGTCAACCCCCACCTCGTTCACCACCTTCTCGACAACTCCGGTGAGTGATTCGCTTAGCTGCTTCTGGTTCATGTCGTGCTGGTACTGGCCGACACCGATTGATTTTGGATCAATCTTAACAAGTTCAGCCAATGGGTCCTGAAGCCTTCTTGCGATTGAAACCGCACTGCGTTCTCCTTCTGAAAAGTCCGGGAATTCCTCATCCGCAAGCTTTGAAGCGGAATATACTGACGCTCCGGCTTCATTGACGATGATGTATTCCACATTTGTTCCCTTGATTATTTGGGCAACAATCTCCTCTGATTCCCTTGAGGCGGTACCGTTACCGATGGCAATGACATTGATGTTGTACTTTTCAATAAGGTCACGGACTGTTTTGATTGATTCTTTTACCTTGTTTTGAGGTGCTGTCGGATAAATCAATGCTGTATCCAACACTTTTCCTGTATCGTCAATGATTGCAAGCTTGCAGCCTGTCCTGAAAGCAGGGTCCCATCCGAGAATGGTCTTTCCGACCAACGGGCTTTCCATAAGAAGCTGGTTCAGGTTTTTGGCAAACACCTCAATTGATTTCTCTTCAGCCTTTTCAGTCAGGTAATTTCTGATTTCACGCTCGATTGCAGGTGAAATAAGTCTTTTGTAGGCATCCTGCACCGCTTCCTTGATGATTGGTGTTGTATGCTTGTTATATTCAATCTTTTCAGGTATCTTGGATATGTTTTTAAGCATGTGCCTGTTGAGGTATTTAATAATCTCATCGCTTTCACACGCTATTTTCGCTCTGATTATCCCCTCATTTTCAGCACGGTTTATCGCTAAAATCCTGTGTGGAGGTATCTTTTTGACGCTTTCTGAGTAGTTATAGTAGATGTCATATTCTGTGGATTTTTCCTTATCCTTTGCTTTGGTTTCTATCTGGCCGGTAAAGAAGGTGTTCTGCCTGATTTTCTTTCTGAAATTGGAATTGTCGGAAACGATTTCTGCAATGATGTCCTGTGCTCCCTGAATGGCCTCTTCAGCAGTTTTTACTTCATCTGTTATGTATTTTTCAGCTATCTTCTTCACGCTTTGATTTATTTCCTGCGCTAGGATGATTTCCGCAAGTGGCTCAAGACCTTTTTCACGGGCCTTTGTTGCACGGGTCTGTTTCTTGCTTTTGTATGGCCTGTACAGGTCCTCAAGCTCGACCAATGTTTCTGCCTTTAAAATTCTACTCTTCAACTCATCGTCCAGTTTTCCAAGCTCATCAATCCTTTTGATGATTTTTTCCTTTTTGTCTTCCAGGTTCCTGAGGTATTTCAGCCTTTCATCGAATTTCCTCAAGGTTTCATCGTTTAGCGAACCTGTGACATCCTTTCTGTACCTTGCAATGAATGGTATGGTGTTGCCGTCATCAATCAGTTTAATTACTTTTTTTACTTGCCAGTTTGCAAGGTTCAATTCTTTTTCGAGGGTTTTTTCTATCATTAAAATTACTACCTAAAAACAATTTTTCTTTCAAAAAGTCAATATAGTTAGTTTAATCGGTTATCGAATAATAATTTTTTGTTTAGGTTTACAAAAACATTTATAACTGTTAATTAAAATATTTATTAATGTAGAAATTATTTTAATGGTGAATTTGAGTGTATTGGTTTTTAGTAATTGTTGTATTTTTACTGGCTGGTATAAAAAGCCAAAAGCCTAAGAAATACCAAAAGGTTTCAGTCATCATTCCCGCCTATAATGAGGAAGAGACTGTTGCCAAGGTAATCGGCGTGGTTAAGGAGGTATCGTTTGTCGATGAAATCATTGTTGTCAATGACGGATCAACCGACAATACTGAATCCGAAGCGTTGAACGCTGGAGCTGTTGTAATTAATCATGCAGTTAACAAGGGTAAGGGTGAAGCGCTGTATACCGGTTATAAGGAAGCTGAATGTGACATTATCGCATTCATTGATGCTGACATTTATAACTTAACTTCCGGTAAAGTAGAAGCGATGATTAGGCCTATTTTGGAAGGCAAAACCGATATTACAAAAACTAAATTTTCACGTGCCAGTGGACGTGTGACTGAGCTTACTGCAAAGCCTTTACTGAACTTTTTCTTCCCGGAAATCTCTTTTGAACAGCCTTTAAGCGGTCAGTTTGCGGCACGTAAGGAAGTATTGAAGAAAATCAATTTTGAAAAGGATTACGGTGTGGACGTAGGTATCGTCATCGATGCTGACGTTCTTGGAATTTCAATAACTGAAGTGGACATCGGTGCAATCGAGCATGACATGTCACCGCTTTCCGACTTGAATATTATGGCTAATGAGGTCGTAAGGACAATCATCGGCCGTGCAAACAAGTATGGTAGGGTTGTTATGATTGATGACATCGGTTACTTTATCAGAATGTCCATTGTAGGTTTGTCCTTGGTTATTTTAGGATTATTTACAATATTCTTTGTGAAGTTCGTTCCATTGGCTGTTGGAGTAATCATTTCCGTGGTCGGTATTATAATAGCTATTTATTACATAATCAAGGTCATTGTAAAATCCATCCACATGTTTAGAAAGACTCCAAGGGGAAACCTGGTCAAGTCCTTCATTAAAATTCATTTTCCAATGATAATTTCCATAATCGTGTTATTATTGATGATTTCAACATTCATCGGTGCCGCTCATTTTGAACATGGTGTTTTGTCAATTGAACCTAACTCAAGAAATCTAATTATTTATGCCGACAATAGTCCAAGCGATAATTCAATTTCTGTCAGGGGACCATACACTATTGATGCAGCTATCGAAAATGAATCAAATATTATTCGTATGCCGTCAGATGCGATGATGACGTTGGGAATAGGGCTAAACGATACGATAAAGATAGACGATCGAAATTATATAATCAATGAGACAAGACCTGGCGAGCCGGATATTTTAAGGTTACCAATCAATGCTAAAAATGAGTTGAATGTCGAAACGGGGGATATCATACAAAACAGTAGATTAAATGAGATATTTTCAGGATCAACAATATCACATGCCCATTATCTGGATAACAATACCACTATCTATGAAAAATTCACTGTTTCCGATAGGTATTATAATTCAACAAGTTTTGAGGTCTTTATAAACAATGAATCAGTTATGTATTCGACTGGAATGTTTAAGGAAAACTCAACATATGACATTGCGATTGGAGGGGAATACATCACTTCAGTCATGGTTCCTGAAAACAAATCACTGACTTATCAAAACAATTCTATAGATATAGAATTCATGGATACAAATTCAACTTCCATCAAGCAATATAACTCTAATGGAAATTTCTTGAATTTTTATTTTAATAATTAAAAAAAGAAAAAAAAGAATAACCTAAAAGGTTATTTGCCATAAGCCTTTACAGCTTCTTCAACATCATCATAAAGTCCAAGTGCTGCAAGAGCACCAACTTTACCTTGCTCACCAGTCACTGCGATTAATGGAATGTCCAATTCAGCTGCAACACTTTCTGCAGTTTCAACATCCATCATTCCGGATTTTGTAGCGATGGAATATTCCCTTAGTTTTTCAGGAATATCCAATCCTTCTAGAATTGCAATTGCGGTTTTGTCTGATAAAGTGTCTCTTTTAAGTATTTCAATGGTCTTGTCAATCAACTCTTGCTTTTTGTCGCTTTCAACAGCAAATGTCAATGCGATTGAAACACAATTTTGGGTTTTATGAGGGTTGTGCGGATATAATTGGACAATAATGTGGTCCAAGTACTCGAATCCTAAATCCCTAAGCTCAACACCGAGGTTATGTGCCATTGTCCAGGTTGCACCGGCATCTTTAACGTCAGTGTCGTCAACGCCAATCACGACTTTTTCAAGTTTTGGAGTTACAACGGTTGCTCTTCCTACCTTTGATCCTCCTCCGATGTCGAGAAGTTCGATGTATTTTACTCCTTCACCCATTCCTCTGCACATTCCAGCACCTACGCCAGCTCCGGCAAGGCCTGCATGTGTAACTTTCACTTCATCACCATCAATAGCGATCTCGTCAATTCCTGCGGCATTGAAACTAGCTTTCAAGTCAAGGGGTGCGGATCCGACATGGCATTTGTATACATGCTTGTTTCCGTCACGGTAAGCTGAATCAATTAGTTCTGAATTGTTTCTGTATTGATGTAATAACCAATGAGACCCTGAAATGCATGGGTGGTATTCCACAAGCTCTACCTTATCGCCGTCAACCATAGTCAATACTTTTTCATATGGTGCAATCCAAGGGTCTTGGAATTTTTCTCTTAATTCGTCTGGTTTCAATATTTCCATATGATCATCTAGATTTCTTTTAATCTGTCACACATTTTGATAGCTGCTTCAACAGCACTTTTTGCGTTTTTAACACGTCTGTGAGCATCCATTCTGGTCATTCCAGGTCCGGTGATACCGAGTGCGACTGGAGTGTCATATTCTAATGCTAAGTCAGCAATTTTACGGGAAGCGTGTTGTGCCACGATTTGGTCGTGGTCAGTTGCACCTTCAATTACTGCACCAAGGGTGATAATTGCGTCGTATTCGTCCTTTTGCAATAATTTTTTGATTACAAGTGGCATATCGAATACGCCAGGAACTGCAACCACTTTAGTGATTTCACAGCCTCTGTTTTTTGCTTCCGCTTTTGCAAGTTCCAACATCATTTGTGTAATGTCATAGTTAAATTCAGCTACTACTGCTGCTATTTCATATTTTGCCATTTTATCAAACCTCTTTATTTTATTTACATTCCGCCACTAAATATCATGAGTAAAAATCCTGCTACCCCACTTACTACCATAATGAATATGATAAAAAGTGCTGCCATTTGCATTTTAGTTAACTTTTTGAAATTCATAATTTATCTCCATTAATTTTATAGATTATTCTTAACCTCATTAGCCAGTTGCATAGTGGTTGCGGAACCGCCTAAATCTCCAGTTAATATATTAGCTTCATTTAAAACTTTTAATATAGCACCGTCTAGTCTGTCAGCAGCCTCATTTTCACCTATGTATCTAAGCATCATGACTGCTGAAAGCATCATTGCTATTGGATTAGCTATTCCTTTTCCTGCAATATCCGGTGCTGAACCGTGAACCGGCTCGAATAATGCAGCATTTAGTCCAATATTTGCTGATGGAATCAAACCAAGACCTCCAACAAGTCCTGCACCCTCATCAGATAGTATATCTCCAAATAAGTTGGTTGTAACTATTACCTGGAAGGTTTCCGGTTGTGTAATGAGATACATCGCTGTTGCATCTACATAGTAGTCCTCGGTTGCAATTTCAGGATAGTCCTTTGCAACTTCATAGAAAATCTCTTTAAACAATCCATCAGTTTTCTTCAATACGTTTGCCTTATGAACTGCGGTTACTTTTGTTTTGTTGTTTTCCTTTGCATAGTTGAATGCGTAATTTATGATACGTTCTTCAGCTTCACGTGTGATGATACGTCTTGCAATTGCCCCATTGTCAGTGTAGGACTCTTCATCTGCAATATACATTCCTTCCGTATTTTCACGCACAATCATAAAGTCAATGTCATCGGATAATGAATTTGTATGTGGATAAGCTTTAACAGGTCTTAAGTTAGCGAACATTTTCATTTCTTGACGTATTTTGACAATAACGTCTGCAGCGGTTTCTCCTGCAGCTCCGAATAAACATGCATCTGCATCTCTTATGATGTCCAATGTTTCACTAGGCAATGCTGAACCTGTTTTCTCAAGACACTCGTCTCCAGCTTCACCATAGACATAGTCAAAGTCAATGCCAAGGGCATCCAACACATGTATTGTCGCTTCCATTACCTCACGGCCGATTCCATCACCGGGAACGACAGCTATTTTATATTTATCTTTTGTTTTTGAGGTACTCAATCAAACCACCTTGTTCTAATATTTCTAACATAAATGGAGGCAATTTTTTGAATTCGATGCTTTCTCCATTCTGGGATGTTATTGTAGCGTTTTCCATATCTACGCTGATTTCTTCTCCATTCTCTACAAGTTCGCTAATTCCTGGAGCTTCAAGAAGTGGAACTCCAACGTTTGTAGCGTTACGGTAAAAGATTCTTGCAAAGGATTCTGCAATCACTGCAGCAACCCCAACACCTTTAAGCGCAATTGGAGCGTGTTCCCTTGATGAACCGCATCCGAAATTGGTTCCGGCAACAATAAAGTCACCTTCGCTGCATTTTTCATTGAAGTCAGGATCCAATCCTTCCATACAATGTTCAGCTAATCTTTCCTCATCTGTGTATATCAAGTATCTTCCGGGAACTATGATGTCTGTGTCAATATCGTTTCCAAATTTCCATGCTTTTCCTTTCATATTAATCACTCCGGTGCCACAATTCTTCCTTCAATAGCTGAAGCAGCTGCAACAGCCGCAGAAGATAAGTATACTTTTCCGTCAGGAGATCCCTGTCTTCCTTTAAAGTTTCTGTTAGATGTTGAAAGGCTTACTTCGTCTGGACCGATGATTCCGGTATGTCCTCCAAGACATGGGCCGCAGCATGGAGCTGATACGAGCGCTCCTGCGTCAACGAATATCTTAAGCAATCCTTCATCTAATGCTTTTGAATAAACTTCAGTTGATGCCGGTATCACTAACATTCTGGTTCCGTTAGCTATCTTGTTTCCCTTTAGGATTTTTGCAGCATCTCTAAGGTCACTAAGTCTTCCGTTAGTGCATGAACCTAAAAATACTTGGTCGATTTCTGTATCGACCTCACTGATAGGTTTCACATTGTCCACATTGTGAGGGCAAGCGATTTGAGGTTCCAAATCACTAACGTCAATATCAATTATATTAAGAGAAGATGAGTTCAAATCGGTTTTAAATACTTTATATGGTTTGTTGGAACGTTTTTCAACATAATCGATTGTTTTCTTATCAGGTTCCACCATACCGGTTTTACCACCCATTTCAATTGCCATATTACACAAAACCATTCTGTCGGAAACACTCATGTCAGAAATGGTTTCTCCAGCAAATTCACATGCCTTATAGGTTGACCCATCAGCACCCATTTTACCAATGATATGCAAAATAACGTCTTTTGCATAAACGTTGTCCTTGAGCTGTCCTGTGACATTAAATCTATTTGTTTCAGGAACTTTGAACCATAAGTTTCCTTCAGCAAACACCATTGCCATATCTGTTGAACCTATACCGGTTGCAAATGCTCCCAAAGCACCGTGGGTGCATGTGTGTGAGTCAGCACCTACAATTACCTCTCCAGGTACAACATGACCCTTTTCAGGCAAAATTTGATGGCAAACTCCGGCGTTTACATCATAGAAATGTTCAATTCCTTGTTCTTTTACGAATTTTCTCATTAATATGTGGTTATTAGCTGAGTCTATGGAGTCAGCTGGAACTTGATGGTCAAAAGGAATAACAATTTTTGATGGATCCCAGACTTTTTCAGCCCCAATTTTTTCAAAAGATTGTACTGAAAGAGGTCCAGTTAAATCATGTGTCATTGCTACGTCAATATTTGCTATAATTATGTCTCCAGCTTCAACTTCATCTTTTCCTGAAGCTCTAGCTAATATTTTTTCTGTCATTGTTGGCATATTTTTAAACCTCTTAATAATGATAAATGTATATGTTTTACAATGTATATAACTCTTTTTTTATTAGGCATTTTTAACCTATATATATAATGTCTAACAAAATATAATCCATGAGCAACTCATTTTTTAAAAGATTAAAAAAAGAAGAAGAACCTCCTATTATTGAGGACCAGACTTCTGTTTGGGAAGATAGGATTTTTTGGGTTTCAACATTGCAAAAGATAGCATACCCTGTCATAAGTAATTTATCCAAAGGCTCACTTAGAAAAAACATGCCTTTCGAATCAAAAACTGGTGAAGGACAGAAATTCGTTTATCTTGCAGCTTTTGCTCGTGTTTTCAATGGAATAGCTCCTTGGTTAGAGTTAGGTGTAGAAACTTCTGATGAAGGAAAAGTGCGTGAAAAGTATATTAAATTAACATTAAAGGCTATTTCCAATGCGGTTAATTCAAACAATAACGATTATATTCTTTTTGTGGAACCTAAACAATCTTTAGTTGATGTTGCTTTATTTGCTCAAGGATTGCTCAGAGCTAAAAAACAAATTTGGCTTAACTTGCCGATGGATGTTCAGGCCAGAATCATTCGTGAACTTAAAAATACAAGAATTATTGCACCATATGAGAACCATTGGTTACTCTACACTTCAATGATTGAGGCGGCATTGCTCGAATTCACTGGTGAATGTGATAAGGAAAGACTAACCTATGCAATCTCCAAGTTTAGAGATGAATTCTATGCTGGCGATGCGATTTATTCAGATGGAGAGGACTTTGATGCAGGCTATAAGAATAGTTTAATTATACATCCAATGTTAAATGATATTTTGGAGGTAATGAGAAAATATGGCCTTCAGGAAGGGGAATTTTTAGATGTGCAATTGATGAGATCCTCCAGACTGTCCTCACAGCTTGAAAGGATGATTTCTCCTGAAGGAACCTATCCTTTAGTTGGCAAATTTTTATCCGCCCGTTTCGGCGTTTTCCAATTACTTTCACAAGCGGCTTTGCTTAAGATATTGCCGAGAAATATTGCTCCGGCACAAGTTAGAAGCGCTCTTACAAAAGTTATTCAAAGACAATTCACAGGCAATCAAAACTTCAGTAGCGATGGATGGTTATTATGTGGATTGAATGGTTCACAAATTGATATTTGTGAAAAAGAAGAAAATACTGGCAGTAATTATTCATGTTGCGCAGTATTTTTAGCGTTAGGTCTTTCTTCAGAAAATCCGTTTTGGAAAGATCCGTCTGAAGATTGGAGTAGTCTAAAAGCATGGAACGGCCATCAAATACAACCAGACCAATCAATTAGTTTTTAATTCAATTTGTATAAGTTCCCGTAATTAATTAATTTAATTTCCTCTGGAACTTCTTTTATTATATTTTTAGTGTCAAATATCACCGCTTTTTTCATGTTTTTAGCGATGAAATCATAATCTAATTCTTTAAACTCATCATGGTCGCACAATACCAAAATCAAGTTGGCATTTTCGACAGCTTCATTGAAACTGACAAAATTAGGATTTTCAATGTGAGGGTCATGAATTGCAATCTCATAATTTGCACTTAATTTCGCTATGATTTCATATGCCGGGCTTTCCCTGTCGTCTCCGGTATTTCCCTTATATGATACTCCGAATACTGCAATTTTACCTTCTTTAATTATTTTTTTGACATTTTCACATACAAAATCAGGCATTGAGTTGTTTGTATCACGTGCAAGCTTAATGATTTTAGCGGTTTCAGGTGCTTTTGCATAAATGAAGTAAGGGTCGATTGCAAGGCAGTGTCCTCCTACACCTGGGCCAGGTGAGTGCAAGTTGACTCTTGGATGCTTGTTTGCCATTTCAATAACGTCAAGTGCATTTACACCAATTTCAGCACATATTTTTGCAAGTTCATTGGCAAGTGCAATGTTGACGTCCCTGAATGTATTTTCCATACATTTGGACAGTTCAGCGGTTTTAGCTTCTGTAAGCATCAAATCGCCTTCAACAAATTGCCCATACACTTCGCTTGCTTTCACTGCACATTCCTCTGTCACGCCGCCTATGATACGGTCATTGTGGATTAGTTCCTCTATGATTTTTCCTGGAAGGACTCTTTCAGGGCAGTGGGCAAGATACAAATCTTCACCAATGGTAAATCCTGCCTTTTCAAATATAGGCTTGATGGTTTCATCAGTTGACATTGGAGCTATTGTTGATTCAATAATGACGGTGTTTCCTTTTTCAAGGAAAGGTATTATTGTTTCGCATGCAGTTATGACATAGCTCAAATCGCAGCTGTAGTTCTCAACAATGTATGGGGTCGGCACTGTAATTATGAATGCATCTGCTTTTTCGGGAGTTAAGGACGCTTTGTAGACTTTATTATTTACTGCATTCTTGATGATGTCGCTTATTCCAGGTTCTTCAATATGGATGATTCCTTTATTTAAATTTTCTACAATCTTTTCGTTTATATCCACTCCAACTACTTCACAGTGGTTTCTTGTAAACAATGCTGCTGTTGGAAGTCCGATATATCCTTGGCCCATAATACATATTTTCATAATTAGCATCTCCCCTCTTTTTATATAATTAAGTATAATATATATTTTAACTAATATTAAAGTTTTTAAGTGATTGTCATGAAGATTTTAATTACCGGTTCTAATGGAATGTTGGGCCATGATTTGATTGATGTTTTAAAAAATAAGCACGAACTGGTCCTAACTACTTCCAAGACACTTGATATAACAGATAAAAATGGGGTCATCGAGTTTATTGTTGACGCTCATCCAGACATTGTAATCAATTCGGCGGCATATACAGATGTTGACGGGTGCGAAAGCAATCCTGAATTGGCATATTCCGTAAATGGAGAGGGCGTTAAAAACTTGGCCATGGCCTGTAAGGAAGTTAATTGTCCATTGGTTCATATCAGTACCGATTATATCTTCAACGGTGAAAATGACAGGCCGTGGATTGAGGATGATGATATAGGTCCGATCAGCGTTTACGGCAAAAGCAAGCTTAAAGGAGAGGAATACATTCAGGAAATCCTTGATGAGTATTATATCGTAAGGACCGCATGGTTGTATGGTGTTAATGGCCGGAATTTTCCAAAAACAATGCTTGAATTGGCCAAAAACCACTCCGAAATCACCGTTGTTTATGATGAGGTGGGCACACCCACATACACTCGTGATTTGGCTTACGGCATTGGCCAGCTAATTGAAAGTGAAGCTTATGGCATTTACCATTTAACCAATTCCGGAAGCTGTTCCTGGTGTGAATTTGCGAGATATATCTTTGAGGTTGCGGATGTCAATGTCAATGTCGTTCCCGTCACTGCAAAAGAGTTTGCAAGGCCTGCGCCAAGACCTCATTATTCCGTTCTGGAAAATAGGAATTGGGCAGAAAATGGATTTGTACCGTTAAGAAGCTACAAAGAAGCTATTAAAGAATATATAGAGTTGATTAAATGAACAAGAAATATGTTTTTGTCATTGCATTAGTCATTGCTCTTTTTAGCATTTCTGCAGTGAGTGCAGGATTTCTGGACTTTTTGGGTTTAGGAGGCCATGACAGCAATGTTAATGTGGTGGAAGATGGAGAGTACTGCACAGTTGATGAAGTTGCAGCCTATATCAAGGAGTTTCACAAACTTCCAAGTAACTACATAACCAAAAAAGAGGCACAGAGCCTAGGCTGGCATGGAGGCCCACTTAAGAAATATGCTCCTGGAAAAAGCATCGGTGGAGACACATTTACAAATAGGCAACATGTCTTGCCGGATAGCAGTTCCAAATACATTGAATGCGATATCAATGCAAACGGAACCAGCCGTGGAGCTGAAAGGATAGTTTATAATACTGGGGATTATTCAGTCTACTATACATCTGATCATTACAGCACATTTAAAGAGGTATAGCATGCAATTGGATGGAAAGTTGATAAAGGAAAACGGCCATGACTATCTTATGGAAGCACTGAATTTTCCGGATTATTATGGTAAAAATTTGGATGCATTGTATGACTGCCTATGTGAGATTGAATGTGAAATAATTCTGGTGAATTCCGATGATGTCGATGACGATATCCTTGAAACCTTCAAGGATGCCGCAGATGAAAACGATTCACTTGAATTTAGTATACAATAGAAAATTTAAAATTTATAGTATATTTCTTTTAATTTTTATACATATTATTTACATTCATAAACTTAACTGATAGTTCTTCAAATATCACTAAAGTTAATGTTATGTATCCGGAACAGGATACTCCTGAATAACCGATTTATCTTTATAATGCAAGAATACTATGACCTCTTTAGGTCGTGGATGAATTGCA
>R25__coassemble_296_pt1 | contig 31284 bp, 39 predicted proteins | sample R25__metabat2_low_PE_004 | metagenome-assembled genome bin R25
AAAATCCACTCAAAAAATTGAATTAATGGACGGACTCTCTAACATTTTTTCACCATGTATATTTTATATGATAATTTGTAAATCATGTTTAAAATAACTTGCTTTAAACAAATCAAATCATGGTGTTGGTTAGTTAAAAAATAAGTTGAAAGAAAACTCTTTTGAGTTTTCTTAGATTAGTTTTTGAATTTCTTCACGGACAATCTTGTTTACAAGTCCTCCGTCAGCTTTTCCCTTAAGCTGTTTCATGCACATTCCCATTAAAGGACCCATAGCTCCCATTTGACGTTCTTTCACCATTGCCTCATTGTTTGCAACAATTTCTGAAATGATTTTGGTGACGTCCTCATCGCTCATCATGACAAGATTGTTTTTCTCAGCGATTTCTGCTATGTCCATGTCAGGTGCCTTGATGGTTTCAACAGCCAATTTACGGACGCTGTCCTTGGCTATTTTGCCGTCTGCCAATAATGTGAAGATTCCCTTGAAGTGGTCAAGAGTCAACACATTGATGTCATGGCCTTCCCTTTTGATTTCCCTGAGGTCATATGCGAGAAGTGAAGCGACAGGTGTTGCATCAACGTCAACGTCTGCAAGGATTGCCTCAAACATGTCTGCCTCTTGCCTTTTGACAAGTTGTGTTGCAAGGTCTTCACTTAACTTGTATTCCTCAATGATTCTTGCCTGTTTCACGTCAGGCAATTCCGGAAGGTTGTTTGCTATTGGCTCAACTCTGTCAGGGGTAATCTTGAACAGTGGAATGTCTGTTTCAAGATACATCCTGTTTGCGGTAGGGAGAGGTCTCATGTATTCGGTGTTACTATCATCAAGAGCTTTTCTTGTCTCTTCGACAACACCTTCAAGACCTAGGTTTGCTCTTCTTTTGACTTCCTCAAGTGCGGAAATTGCAATGTCCTCGTCATGGGCAACGATGATGAATGCGTCCTCATCTCCAATGTTTAGGAATTCGGTGACTCTGTCGACTTCCTCTTGGGTTATTCCGTAAGCAGGCAATTCGTCGGAGTGGAATATTCCTGAAACTCCACGTTTTTTGGCATAGCTTGCAATTTCAGTACCGAATCTTCTTCCAGGTTGCACTTCACGACCGATCAGGCCGTCATAACCTTTAAGTACAACTGCCTTGATGCTTTCAGCGGATTTCAATATTTTGGATTCGGTGTCCTTGAATAAATCATCTAAATCATGAATCTCTTCAAGCACTTCAGCGTTTCTTTCCTGAAGCTGCTTTTTGATGTCAATCAATTCAAGTTGTCTTTGAACTTCTCTGTTTACGATTTCAGCCATCAAGTCAAGGTCTTGCACACCCTTGATTTCAACACGTGCACCTTCTGCAATGGAGATGTTCAAGTCCTGCCTGATTGTACCCAAACCTCTTTTAACGTTGGTACTTCTCAAGATTTGGCCTAGCATGTATGCGACTTCACGGACCTGGTCCGGATGGTGCATTGAAGGGTCTGTTGTGATTTCAGCGAGAGGTATTCCCAAACGGTCAAGCCTGAATTCGGTAAATCCGTCTTTTGTTTCAACTCTTCTTGCTGCGTCCTCTTCAAGGCCTAAGCTTTCAATGATAACTTTTCCATATGGTGTTTCAAGGTATCCGTCGGTTGCAACCATACCGGTTCTCTGGAACCCTCCTGTGTTACTTCCGTCAATTACCTGTTTACGCATAGTGTGGAATTCGTCAACAATGTGCATGTTCATGAGGCATGCGATGGTAATACAGATGTCCAAAGCCTCTTCGTTTAAACTGTGAGGTGGTTCGTCATCGTTTTCAACAAGACAGGTGTGCTTTTCAAAGTTTTCATACTTGAAGTTCAATCCTCTCAATGATTCCTGCAATGCAGCACGGTCGATTTCACCGAGCTCGGATTGTGTTGGCCTAAGCTTTCTTTGAACGAGTTCATCAAATTCATCATCAACAAGCTCTGTCTTACATGGGCAGAACAACTTGTGCTGACTGTTTAGCTGTTGGTGAATCTCAAGTCCCATTTTTAATCCTAATTTTTCATAATCCATATTAACCACCTAGTTCAAGAAATCCTTGATTGAGGATTTTTCTGAAAATTCACCTGCAATGTTTGTTTGCATAATCTCTTTAACTTCTTCGTAATCGTCACTTTGACCTAATGCCCAGCATAATTTTACGTATGTGGTTTCAGGGGTCATGTCACGTCCAGATATCACTCCTGCATCAAGGATGTTACGTCCGGTTGAGTAGACATTCATGTTGACCCTTCCGTAAAGGCACTGTGAGGTCATGATGACAGGAATCTTTTCATCCTGTGCCCTTCTGAATGAATCGATTAGGTCATTTGGAACGTGTCCAAGTCCTGTTCCTTCAATAACGAGACCTTTATATCCTTTATCTATGTGGTATTCAATGAACTCGTTGGAAATTCCTGGGAAACTCTTGATGAATCCCACTTTATCCTCAATTGATGCGTTCAGTTCAAGTTCATTCTCTCCACGTTTGGTGTAAGCGTAATCAGGGTTTACTTCAACCTTCTTGTTTTCAATCTTAGCTATTGGCTGAGCGTTGATGCTTCTGAAGGTGTCCCTTCTTGAAGTGTGCATTTTTCTGACCTTGGTTCCCTTGTGAAGGTAGTTGTACCTGTCGTTAAGGCTTCCGTGCATGCAGACACACACTTCAGCAATGTCTGACTTTGCAGCGATAACTGAATCGATTAAATTAATGTTAGCGTCACTTGAAGGCCTGTCGGAACTTCTCTGAGCACCGGTAATCACGATTGGGACAGGGGTTTTAAGCATGAAGCTCAATGCGGCTGATGTGTAGTGCATTGTGTCGGTACCGTGAGCAATCACGACACCGTCTGTGCCGTCAGATATGTAATTTGCTATCTCTTCAGCAGCCTTTACCCAGTATTCAGGCTTCATGTCTTCACTTAATATGTTGTACAATGCTTTCACATTGTAGTTTGCATAATCCAAGAGTTCAGGGTTAGCCTTTACAAGGTCTGAAGCGGTGAATTTAGGGTGAACCGCACCGGTCCTGTAATCAATAACAGATGATACAGTTCCTCCAGTGGATACGATTGAAATGTTTTGCTTATTTGGATCTGTTGGAATTTCTTCCGCATCATAACCGATTTTAGGCTTGTCACCCTTTTCGATGAGCTCGGCAGTGGTATCCTCGATAGCCACTCCAATGTTATATCCGCTTGACAACTTGATGACCAGATAACCGTCATCTGCATCTTCCGGCCTGTCAAGCAAAATACCGGTATAGGAGATGTCTTCCTTGTTGACTTTGATGGTGTCTCCTATACTTAAACCGTAATTTTCTATATATTTTTCAGCATTTTCTTTATATGTCATTAAATCACACTTAAGAATTGTTTTTAATCCATTCAGCTCCAGCTTCGAGCACGTCAATGTTGACATCAATCACCTTAGGTTTGGATGCAAACATTTCACGAATAGCGTTTTCATATGATTCACGTTTTAAAACGTCACTCAATTCAGTTAATGCACCGATCAATGCAGTGTTTGCGGTTCTTGCGTTTCCGTGTTCTTCTGCAATGTCTACACAAGGCATTGCGATTACGTTAACGTCTCTGTCGGTTTCGAATTCGCCGATTTTGGCGTCGTAAAGTATGGTTCCGCCAACCTTGACGTCCTGTGAGAATTGTTCTAGTGAAGGCTTGTTTAAAGCAATGAGAATGTCAATGTCATCAACCACAGGGGTTCCTATTGTCTCGTTTGAGATAACGACTGAACAGTTGGATTTTCCTCCCCTTTGTTCAGGTCCGTAGCTAGGATACCAGGATACGTGTTTTCCTTCAGCACAAGCTGCTTGTGCTATTGTGAGTCCTGCACTGAGTACTCCCTGACCACCGAATCCTGAAACCTTGATTCTTAAAGGCTCGATTTCATCGTCAACATATCCGGAATCGCCATCTCTTGAAACATTGAAAATCTTATCCAATGATTCGGTTGAAAAGTCACTGACAGGTCTTTCAACAGGGTCTTTCCGGTATAGGTTGTTTCTGAAGTTTTTAACAGGGAATTCCTTTTCCATTTGGTTTTCAATGAATTCCTGTGCACGTTTAACGTCTTGTTTCAAGTTGGTTGGGCAAGGGGATAGGATTTCAACAAAAGAGTAACCTTTTCCTTCTTTTTGAACGGTCAATGCCTGTTTGATTGCGTATTTAGCAAGTCTGATTTTTAATGGATTTGCAAGTGAAACCCTTTCGATGAACACAGGTGCCTTCAATGTGTTGATTAGCTCGCACATGTGGGTAGGGTGTCCTGCATAATCAGGATCTCTTCCGGTTTGGCATGTGACTGTCTTTTCACCAATCAATGTGGTTGGAGCCATTTGTCCTCCAGTCATTCCGTAAACTGTGTTGTTTACAAAGAACACTGCAATCTTTTCTCCACGGTTAGCTGCTTGCAGGGTTTCGTTCAAACCGATTGATGCAAGGTCCCCGTCACCTTGGTAACTCATGACAATTGCGTTGTCTTCCGCTCTTGAGATACCTGTAGCAACTGCAGGTGCTCTTCCGTGAGCGGTCTGGAAGTTTCCGCAGTTGAAGTAGAAGTAAGCGTACACTGAACATCCTACAGGGGAAATCATGACACATCTTTCCTGAATTCCAAGCTCGTCCATACATTCAGCAATCAACTTGTGAATAATTCCATGTCCACAACCGGCACAATAGTGAGTAGATTGGATATTTGTTCCTTTTCTAGGATATTCTTCTAAAAGGGATTGTGGATTTCTACGTATTTGCTCTTCATAATCTTTATTTAATTGTTCACTCATTTTTCCACATCCTTAGTCAATAATATTTGGGCTAGTCTTTTCATCGCTTCTTTTTGAAGTGTCTATCTCTTCGTCTAGGCCGGCTATTTCATAAATCTTAGCAAGCACATGCTTCAGTTCAATGAGGTTTCCACCCATCCTGTTTACGAGGTGGGTTCCTTCCCTTCTTAAAGCCGCAAACTGGACGTCTGCTAGGAGTTGTCCGTTACTCATTTCAACGGAGATGAACTCAACGCCCTTGTCAGCCAACTCTTTAATTCTTTCGGTTGGGAAAGGTGATAATGTGATTGGTCTTAAAAGTCCGACTTTCAAGCCTTTTTCACGGCTTTTGTCAACAGCTGACCTTGCGATACGGCTGCTGATACCGTATGAGACCAAAACGATGTCTGCATCATCAACTTGATATTCGTCCACAATGACCTCTTCAGCATCGATTTTCGCATACTTTTCCTGAAGCTTGAAGTTGAAGTCTTCTAGGTCGTTGAAGTCATTGAAGATTGAGGTAATGAGGTTTTCCATGGTTTCCTTGTTTCCTCTAACTGCCCATGACTCGTCAATTTCAGGTTTGATTGCCTCTTTCGGGAACACTAAAGGTTCAGCCATTTGACCTAGGGTACCGTCAGCGAGAACCACTACTGGATTTCTCCACTTGTCTGCAAGCTCGAAGGCTTTCATTGTCAAGTCGCACATTTCCTGAACGCTGTTTGGAGCGAGAACTATATTTTTATAGTTTCCGTGACCTCCTCCTTTAACGATCTGGTTGTAGTCTCCTTGTTCCGGTCCGATGTTTCCAAGTCCAGGTCCTGCTCTCATGATATCCACGATTACGGCAGGCAATTCTGCACCTGCAAGATATGTGAATCCTTCCTGCATCAAGCTGACACCAGGTCCGGATGAAGCGGTCATTACTCTGTGGCCGGTTCCTGAAGCACCATAAACCATGTTGATTGATGCTTCTTCACTTTCTGCTTGAACGAAGTTTCTTCCAACCATCGGGAAGTATTTTGATGCTTCATGTAGAATTTCACTTGCAGGAGTAATTGGGTATCCAAAGAAACAGTCGCAACCCGCATACATTGCACCAATGATGACTGCAGTATTTCCTTTAACCATTTGATTGCTCATTTAGTTTCCCCCTTGATTAGCTACTTTAGCTTTAATCATTTTTGCAACTGAATCATTAACAATATTCTTTATTTGATGTACTTCTAAGGCTAATGGTTCTGGACAAGTAAAGTAACAGTCCTTACATCCTGTACAGCCATTTCCACTGTAATATGCAAATTGATATCCTGCGTTGTTCATGTCTTGTGATAGTAATATTGCATTTTGAGGACATCCGACTATACATCTCATACAGCCTTTGCAAATTTCTTTATTTATAACTGGATAAGATATCTCTTCTGTCATTTATATCATCTATTTATTGTCGTTTTCTCTGATTTCAACTCTTCTTATTTTTCCACTGATTGTTTCTGGAATTTCATCAACATATTCAATCATTCTTGGGTATTTATAAGGAGCTGTAACTCTTTTAACATGATCTTGTATGTCTTTTGTAAGTGAATCTGATGGCTCGAAGCCAGGTTGCAATATGATAGTTGCCTTTACGATTTGGCCTCTCACTTCATCAGGATAAGCGGTAATTGCGCAGTTTGAAACTGCCTCGTGAGACAATACTGCACTTTCAACTTCGTACGGTCCGATACGGTAACCTGAAGACTTGATTATGTCGTCGTTTCTTCCGACAAAGTGAACGTATCCGTCCTCATCAACCCATGCGGTGTCTCCGCAGTGGTAGTATCCGTGGTGGATTTGCTTCTTGTATTTTTCCTCATCATTCACGTAGTCTTTAAAGAGTCCTGGGTTAGGGCCGTCATTCATTTTAAAACAGAGCTCTCCTTCTTCACCGATTTCCACTCTGTTGTGGTCTTCATCCAATAATTCCAAGTTGAATAATGGGGAAGGCTTACCGATTGAAGCGACTTTTGCGTCCAACCAGATGAATGTTCCGATGGATAATGTGGTTTCGGTCTGACCGAATCCTTCCTTGATTCTCAATCCTGAAAGCTCAAAGAACTTCTCGGACACTTCTGGAGGTAAAGGTTCTCCTGCGGTTGTAACGTATTTTAGGTTGGAAAGGTCATATCCTTCAATGTTTTCCTTGATTATGAATCTGTAGATTGTAGGTGGAGCACAGAATGTGTCAACTTTGTATTCAATGATTTTTTCAAGCAATTTCAATCCGTTGAACCTGTCGTAGTCATAGATGAATACGGAGGTTCCTGCAATCCATTGGCCGTAAAGGTTTCCCCATACAGCTTTTCCCCAACCTGTGTCTGCGGAAGTGTGGTGAATACCGTCTTCCACTACATTATGCCAGTATTTTGCAGTTGGGATGTGGCCTAATGAGTAGGTGTGCTTGTGTGAAACCATTTTAGGCATTCCGCTGGTTCCGGATGTGAAATAAATCAATCCGATTTCTTCTGCGTAGGTTTTATCCTCGCCTGTTGGTCTTTCAAACACGTCGCTTTCCTTTTCAATCGCTTTATTGAAGTTTATCCAACCGTTCCTGTCGGTTTCAATAGCGAGTTTAGGTATGTCGATTCCTAACTCTTTTTCAGCTTCTTCGTAATCTGGTAATAATGAGTCTTCTTCCACTGACACGACCATTTTAACGTTAGCCTCTTTTATCCTGAAGTCGATATCGTGGAGTTTCAGCATGTGTGTTCCAGGAATTGGGATTGCTCCGATTTTGTGCAATGCAATCATACAGAACCAGAATTCGTATCTGTTCTTGAGGGTTAGCATTACGCAATCTCCCTTTTTGATTCCTAAACTTTTAAATAAGTTTGCAGTCTTGTTGGAATACTCTTTCATTTCTTTGAAAGTGAAAATGTGCTCTTCTTCATGGTCATTTATCCAGATTAATGCTATCTTTTCTGGATCTATCTCTGCATACTTGTCTACAACATCGAATCCGAAGTTGTAGTCATCATCATAAGTAAGTTTAAAGTTTTCGTAAAAGTCTTCGTAAGAGTCAAAGTCTACTCTTTCTACAAAATTTCCTATTAATGAGGTCATCTAAATTATCTCCTGTAAATATTATATGATTACTGCTAAGAATTTAGCGGGTTTGTCGTTCAGCGCTACCATTGCGTGTCTGTGTGTTGAATCGAAGAAGATTGAATCTCCTTCGTTTAAGATGATTTCGTTATTGTGTATATAAATTTTCAAGGAACCTTCAAGGACATAGTTGAACTCTTGTCCTGGGTGTGAATTCAGTGAAGGAACAGGGTTCTTTTCAGGGTCTACCACTACAAGGAAGGTTTCTGCTTTTTTGTGAATGAATTTGGAACATAGGTTTTCGTGTGTATATTCCTTTCTTCTGTCCACTGAAACTCCCTTGTTTGCACGAGTAACATCAAATATGCTCATTCTGCTTTCTTCACCGGTTAATAATAATCCTAAATCAACTTTAAAGATGTGGGCAAGTTCATATAAGAAACTTGCTGGAATGTCTACTTCAGCATTTTCATATTGGATGTAGGTTTCTTCTGTAATGTTCAAGTCCTGTGCAATTTCGCTAATAGTAATGTCGGATAGTTCTCTGAGTTCTCTAATTCTGTTTCCAATATCTTTATTGTATTCATTCATTCATAAACACCTATTTTTCTAATTGATTTTTTATATTATAATTAATATTATAACATATAATAAATTTTGATTTTAAAATTATATAAATCTTAGTAGAAATCATTATAATTCGTTATAATTTTCTCGAACAAAATTTTTTTAAATTGTATCTTTTGTGACAATCATCGGAAAGTTTTATATAGTACAAACAATTAATTTTATTTAATAAATTTAAGGAGATTATAAAAATGTCATCTAATGATATAGGTACTAATGTGATTTTCAAAAAGCAGTTAGGACTCAACTATGAAATAGACCAAAAGTACGTTGGTTTAAAAATGAAGGAGAACAATATCTTATCTTTTAACTTTAGAGTACCTGGAGCTTTAATAGATGAAGTTGAACAATATTTCAAAAGGTTCAATTTAGGTGAGCCGATCATGGTTGATATTGGTGGAACAGGTGACATTAAATGTGATTTTAAAGGACTTTCACCAGTGCTTAAAAATAAGGATGAATTTGACCAATACTTCATCTCAGCTACTTTGCAAGAAGATAAGCAGTATGATCCTTTGGAAGAAGAAAAATGTGAAACTTGTAGTGGATGCGGATTCCACTAACTTAACTTTTTTTTAACTATACTTTTTTTTTAAGAATTTTGCTCTCTTTAATGATGTATTTGATTAGCAATATGCTTGCGATTATTGCGATTAATAATGATGGAAATACTAATGCTGACTGGGTTACGATTGAGCTTAGCTGAGTACTCTCCATTATTGTTGCAAAGACATTATTTAAAAAGTGTATGCTCATCGGAACCAGTATATTGTCTGTTTTCAGGTATAATATGCACATGCACATTCCGAATAAAAATGCACTTGTAATTCCGCCAACTTCATGGCCAACAGCAAAAATAATTGATGATATAATCATTGCCGGAATGATTCCTGCCCTAATTTTTAACCTGTTGAATAGCACTCCTCTAAATGTTAATTCCTCAACAATTGGCGCAAGGACTATGCTGACAATTGCATTAAGTATCAGCATGTCTGAATTGATGTTAACGGTGTTGATATCGTTCATTGTTATCCAGTTTGGATCAATAATGCCATTTAGAACGTCCACTGCAGAGAATGCAAACAGGAACAGATACCCGAACAGAATATTGATGATGAAAATGTATAGTATCTCTTTTTGGATATCCTTTTCAAGCAGCATTTCAAAATTATTTTTAATTCCATGGGTGCCTCTCAGAGCCCAAATGAATAATAATAATGCAATGGAGAAGAAAAGAATTATGAAATAATCGTCTCCTTCAAATATTGGTGCAAGAAGTGCTACAATGGTGCATAGCACAATACATGCGATGAATCCCAGTATCAAGTCCCGTATTCTTATTGTTCTCAATCTTGTATTGAAGTTAGTGATGTTTTTATCCATGTTTTCACCTGCTGTTTGTCCTGAACCATTCGATGGTTTTGACTAGCTGATTTTCAAATTCATCAGGGTTGATTTCAATATTTATTTTATTTAAGTTGCTTGTGTCTGCAAGAGAATGCTTAATGTCGCCTAAACGTTTTGGAAGATATTCGGGTTCTATGTCTTTTCCAAGGGCATTTTTAATGGTTTCATATAATTCGTTGATTGTTATGCTCCTTCCTGAAGCCACATTGACTGCACCATTAAAATCTGATTTGGCCGCAGCGATATTCGCATGGACCGCATCATCAACATAAAGGAAATCCCTTGTCTGTTCACCGTCCCCATAGATTATCGGCTGTTTTCCTTCAAGCAGAGCAGTGATGAAGTTTGGAATCACTGTCGCATACTCCGAATTTTTATCCTGTTTGGGTCCGAAAACATTGAAATATCTCAATGCAGTGTACTTTAATCCATAATTTTCATAAAAGGATTGTAAATATGACTCGCAGCTTGCCTTTGAGGATGCATACGGTGAAATTGGCATTAATGGTTCCGTTTCTTTAAGGGGCATGTTCTTATTTTGCCCGTAAACAGAGGATGATGATGAGAATATAACTTTTTCAACATCGTTTTTAACAGCCGAATTTAATATTTTAACGGTCGCATTAAGGTTTACCTCATTGCATTTGATTGGATTTTCAACGCTTAGAGGAACATTTGCCACAGCTGCAAGATGAAAAATGTAGTCAATATCGGATGTTAAATCCTCAAAATTAGCATCGCAAATGTCCTGTTCAACGATTTTCAGATTTTCGTGATTTAAATCATTTAAATTTTTAATATTTCCGGTGGACAAATTATCAATAATGACGACTTCATTATCATTCATTAGGTTATTTGCAATGTGTGATCCAATAAAACCAAGTCCTCCTGTTATTAAAATCTTTTTATTCCTCATTAAATCACCGTATTGCTATTTGGTTTAATATTAGGCAATAATACTAAATTTTTAAGAAGCAATATTTATATATTTTTATATAATATAATTATATTATAAGAGGAGTCTAATAATATGTTTGATTTGATGTACAATACCATATTTTTTGCTTCTAAGGCGAATTTCTTTGGGCTTAGCAATATTACAATCGGTGCATTTGACATTGTATTAGCTTATATTGTGACAATTATATGCGCTATTGTAGTTGCATTACTTTTAAAAATCCCATTGTTGCCAAGCAAACCATATAGGTATTCTTTTGATGTGAGTGCGATATATCCAACTCCAATTATAGCTATAGGAATATTGTCCCTATTTTTGGTCTTAAATTATACCTTCATGTATAATGGCCTGGTTTTAGCTGTTGTAATTGGTGTTATATCCGCATTATTTGTGAAATATTTATTTGATTTTGTATTTCCAAAACCTCTGGATGAAAACGAGGGAGAGGATATTGATGAATGAGGTAATTGGAATAATAATTGCCGCAATTCTTTGCTGGTTGAATTTTGTAATTGTAGATACATATTTCGGACTTCCCGAGCAACCTGGCGTAAGAGGCGCCAGTATAATAGGTAAAGATATTGAGAAAAGAGGGGGAGACATTGCTGGTGGATTCTTCCAAGGAAACGTTTTATGTTCTCCGGACGCATCTGCTGGTACATTATTAGCTTCTATTGGATACTTGCTTTTAGGAATTCCTGGAGGAATTATTGCAGCATTTTTCGTATTTATCGGAAACAGATTATGTGCTGATCCAGGGTATGCCGGAACTGTTGGAAGTTTAACAGCGACAATAATCATATTTTTAACATCATTCATAGGTTTAACTCCTGAAATGTTCATTGTTGGAATGGTCATCGCTATTCTGACCATTATGGGAATCGACCAAACAAGAGCTTCAATGGTTTTAGGTAAAATTGCCAAAAAATTCAATAGGCATGCTAGAGAGTGATTATATGTATGTTGAAATTATTGGAATTATAGTCATATTTGTAGCATTAAGGGCTTTGATAACCCAAAACCGGGCTGAAAGGCTATTGTATATAAACGTTATTGGGTTTGGAGTTTCAGCTATTATTGCATTAGTTATTAACACTCCATTTGCTCTTATAGTTGCAGCAGCATTCTTTATTTGTTCAACAATTAGTGCAAATGCTATTGCTTATACATTAAAGAGACTAGATGATGAAATACTACTGGAGGACTGAAAGTGGAGTTTTTCGTATCAATTATCGCAATAGCTTTAATGGTTATCGGTGCATTCGGTATAATATTCCTGAAAAGGCCGCTTGATAAGGTCATAATGTTTTCAATACTTGATGCAGGATTTGTTTTAGTTATTGTTCTATTCAAATATTTGGATGTTGCAATGTTTGCAGCTCTAGCCGGCCCATTATCAACATTAGTATTCATTCTATCTATTGTTAAGATTAAAGAGATTAGATCAAAGAAAATTACAAGTGGTGATGCATAATGATAGATGTCTCATTATTTTTCTACTTTGGAATTTTCCTAGCAATCGTCGGAAGTATTGCTACTGCTTGGGGTCCAGGAGTTAACGATCCTGTTGTAAGGACATTCAACACTGAAGTTGCATCTATTGGAGTTTGCCTGGTGTTGTTATGTTATAACCATGTTTTAGCGTTATTGACATTGCTTGCAACAACAGTTATCATTAGTTTAATTTTATTCAGAGCAATTATTCGTTTAGAAGAGATGGGGGCAGACGTATGAGAATTGGAGTTTTATGGAACAAGTTGGCTGACCCTAAAAACATTCCACGTCTATTCGCATTTAGTCTTGGAATAATTCTGATTGTTGGTTTGATTGTGCCTATGGCATTGAATCCTGACCAGTTATACCCTAGACCTGCTCCGCAAGAGCAAATCGATCAAGGTCTGGCAATTGCACCTTATGATAGGGGAGGAGAGGTTTTAGTTGCTCCTGGTGAGATTAACCCTCAATACCCTGATAATGCGGCAAGTTTAGGAATGATTACACGATACATGTCTCCATTGGCCCAATGGATATCATCAATTTCACCGTACTTCGGTACATCTATTTACTCATCCCCTGGTGGGTTGATTGACGAGATATTGTATTACACAAGAGGATTCGATACAATACTTGAATCAAGCATTTTGATGATGTCATTCATTATCGCTTCATGGTTGTCTGTCAATTACACCATGAACAGAAAAAATGATGAAGATGAAATCAAAAAAGACTTCAAAAAAGCTATAACCGATTCCACTCATGTGGCTAATGAGGTTAAAGCAAATGACATTAAAGCAAGGTCAAAACAGCTTAGGAGGGATAATTGATGTTATATGTTCCTCAAGAGTTCATCAGCATGTATTTGCCTGCAATATATGCCGGTTTGATAATCGGTTTTATTGGAACCATGGCAATTGCGATGAAAAGAGAAGAGATACACATTCTTATCTTAACTGACATTGTTGGTCTTGCAATGATATTCGTTGTTTCTGCGGTAGGAACAGACCTTGCAGAAGCATTGATTTTACCGGGTTTGGTAGTTGAACTGGCTGAGACATTGGCCATTTCAGAAATTCTTATCACACGTGAAATGCGTAAAATCGAACAGGATCCAAGAGCAAATCTCAAAAGGTCCTCTTCACTGTTCCCACAGGCATTTTCACTTGATATGGAAATCATGACTACTGCGCCAAATTTCATAGCATTGATTTTAATAGCATATGGTATATTCCTGACTGGTTTTACTGGAGGAGCAGTAGCTGGTGGAGGAATTGTACTGTACGCTTTATCCAAAAAAGCAAGAGGACTTCCAGTGCTTGTGCTTGACGGTATCGCTGGTGTTTCCGGTATTGCATGGTGTTTATGGATTATAGGATTTTTACTGTTCTTCGTCACACCGCAATATTGGTTATTAAGTTTATTCTTGGCAGCATGTGGACTATTACTGAAAGTAGCATCCAAAGTGGGTTTAATAGGCCTGCTTATGAGAGAGGATATTGATAAGGAGTAGGATAATATGGATTTTGTTACACTTGGAGGAGATTTACTTGGAACAATTCCGCTTGGAGATATTGTACTTTACATAAATCCGTTTAACTTGTTCCTTTTTGCGGTGCTGCTTGGTTTCACATTCCTTATTGCCATAAGTAAACCTGAAACACAAGTTGAGGCATCCAAATTCAACACATTAGGTGTTGCGGAAGTCAAAGTGGATGAAAAAGAATTTAGGCAAAGAAGATTTTTATCAATAATATGTGGTATCGCCTCCGCTGGAGCAATGATTACTGGAGATTTATTTAACTTCACACTGTTCATGGCTTTGGTGGGAATATTAAACATCGGTATCGTATCTGCAGTTAAACAGACAAGCGTTTTAAACTCAGCTTTCAATTACGGTTTAATCGCCATGATGTGCAGCCTGCCGTTATTTGGTGGAGCAGCTATCATTTTAGCTTCAACAGGTACATTATCCCTTGCAGTATTGTCCCAAATGCCTGCAAGTCCGATGGTAGTGTTTGGTGCGATATTGATGTTGATTGGAATTTTAGGTGAAAGTGGAGTGGCCCCATTCTTTGCAAGCAAAGCAGAGATGTTCAGGACTCCTGGTTCTCCATTCATTGTTATAATTCACTTAAGTTCATTATTCATTATTGTAAGAGCCGTTGAAATATTATTATTGGTATTGTGGTAAGTGGTTAGAATGGTTAGTCAAAAAATCGTTAGTATTATAGTATTGGTATTATCAACAATAGCAATCCTTGCATGCTTGGTTATAGACTTTGACGCATGGATAGTTTATACAGTTGCTATGTTCGGTATTCCAGCATGGGTTTTATCTTTAGGCCTATTGACAATGGCCAAACCGAAACCTGAAGATGTAGAAGGAAGGTTGAAAGAACCATTTACTGGATATTAGGGTGGTAATATGAATTTGATGGCAAATATTTTAATTCAAGTTATTATTGCATTCCTGGCAGGAAGCCTGCTTTTGGGATTGCATAGAAAAATCATGGCACGTGTTCAGAGACGTCCAGGTCCACCTATAATACAGCACTTGTTGCATTCATTGAAATTTTTCTTTAAAGAAACAGGTTTCCCAAAAACAGTTTCCAAACCATTTTATATAGGAATCACATTTATCCTTGCATTAATATGGGTTGTTGGAGTAATTGCAGGACCTGTGGCTCATGATTCATTACTCATATTATTTGGTGTTTATGCGGTCTACAAGATTGTTGAGCATAACTCAGGATCAAGTTCCGGTTCACCTTACGGTAAATTGAGCTGTGTGAGGGCTGTTCTTTCAGCGGCAACAGAGCTTCCATTGTTTGCAGCTATTGTGTTTGTCTATCTGGTCACCGGTACAATGAACATTGGGGAAATCATAACCTATCAATCAGTTCACGGACCGTTAATCTACACAATTCCGCTTGCGGCATTGATGTTTTTCATGCTGATAATTACAAAATCCCCTTACTCTCCGTTTGCGATTACAAAGGATAAGGCTTTAATTTCAGGATTTGAAACCGAACATTACGGTCTTTTAAGAGGATTCATGCATTTCTCAGAATCAATCGCATGGTATGTTATGCTTTGGGTATTTTTAACAATTTTCTTTGGACCATTAAACGCTGTTGGATACCTAATAGGAATGATTGTCATAACATTCATAACCGGTTTCATTAACGCTACAACACCGATTTTCAGTCCAAATCATTCAGTCATGACTCAAATCACTATTGGAGCCATATGCTTCTTTGGTACAATAGTAATGATATTTACTGGAGTGGTAGCATGAATAGTGAAAACGTTATTGTTTATTTAACCGCATTGGTTGCTATCGGTGTCATTGTTGTGGGATTGTTGACTACAGCATTGCATTCTTATCTAATTGTTCCAATCATAATAATCGGTGTGGTCTTAACAGCATTCGTATTGTTGTCCAAAGGCAATTTTTCACATAAGATTGAAAGCATTGAGAAATTATGTTTTGTGATTACATTTTTAGCAATTATATGCTCATTTATATTACTTTATAAACCTATGTAGGAGATATTATGTTAGATTATATGATTTACATAATTGCATTTGTTGTCGGGTCCATTTTGGGATTGCTTTACAGCTACAAGCAACATGGTGAGGCATTTGTTGCAGTGACAGACTTCAATACTGTTGCAGCAATCATCTCCATCGTCGGATGGGTCTTGGCGTTCAATGCAGGAAATGTTATTTTATCTGGTATCGGTTTTCTCCTTGCAGGATTTATAATGGGAGAAAGGCCAGGATATGGTAGAAAAGAAAGTGCAGTGGGATTAATTATATCAATTGTTGTGTATTTCCTAATGCACTGGACAGTATGAGGTGTTTTGCATGGATGATGAATCTAAAATGATATTGATGAAAGAAAGAATACTTGGAAGTTATGCATGGCAAAGAGATATAATAGATCCACTTTCAAAAGATTTTGAATGCACACCTGAAGAGTTAAAAGAGGTCTTCTTCAAATTGTTTGACATGTCCACATTGGAGGCATTTCATGGAACATTCGACATAGCTGACAGGTTATGTCTTTCAAAGAAGTTTCATGCCGACTTGAGGTTATGTTGGTTCGTCGGTTACTTGAATATTCTAACTGAAGAGGAAGGAGACAAACTTAAGGAGAAGCTAGTTGATGAAGTCAAATCAGGAAAAAGTTATGAAGATGCATTAAAAGAAGGTCAACTAGAATTATTTGATTTACTAAAGGAAAAATCAGAATATTAACGTTTATAAATTTATACAAAAAGAGGGAGTACAATGTTAGATGCTATTAAGGATGTTGTGAGAAAAAGCTCTATTCACGTCTGTATCGTAAATTGTGGCGGATGTAATGGATGCGATGTTGAATGCGTTGCATTATTATCTCCAAGATACGATTTAGAGCAATTCGGTATCTATGTTCACAACAATCCTCGTGAAGCTGATGTTCTGTTGTTAACCGGTGCTGTCACCGAACAATGGAAAGATAATTTAAAAAGAATTTATGATAAGGCTCCTGAACCAAAAATAGCGGTAGCGGTTGGAAACTGCCCAATATCCGGAGACGTGTTTGCCCAAGAGGGAGGTCATGTGAATGCTCCTGCGTCAAATTTCATTCCGGTTGCAGCAGAAATTCCAGGTTGTCCGCCAAGGCCTAGTGAAATATTGGAAGCTATCCTTGCCGTTGGACCTCAAGCTATTGCTGATCGTGGGAGGGAACAAAAATGATAGTGCCTATTGGTCCAATTCACCCAGCTTTAAAAGAACCTATCAGATTAAGACTTCAAACTGAAGGTGAAAGGGTTGTTAAAGCAGAAATTGAATACGGTTATGTTCATAGGGGAATTGAAAAGATAATTGAAGGAAAAACCTGGCAGAAAGGAATCTACTTGTCCGAAAGGGTATGTGGTATCTGTTCATATGAGCACACCCAAACCTTTGCAGAGACAATCGAGCAGATTTCTGATGTTGATGTTCCGCCAAGAGCTCAATTCTTGAGAGTCATTACAAACGAATTGGATAGAATTCAAAGCCACTTGCTTGGAAATTCTACCTTTTTCAAATCAATGGATCATGAAACATTGTTCATGCATGTTCTGGAGTTAAGGGAATATGCAATGGATTCAATCGAATTGTTAACCGGTAACCGTGTTAACATGGGTTGGAACGTTGTGGGTGGTGTGAGGATGGATGCAGATGAGCGCCACTTCGATGCAATACTCAAGAACCTTGATATCATTGAAGAAGGATTTGAACGGACAAGGCAATTGTTTGCTGAAGGTCCTGCATTGGCTTTAAGATGTAAAGGAATAGGGGTAATGACTAAAAAAGAAGCTATCAAAGGAAGGGCTGTCGGACCTATAGGAAGGGCATCAGGAATAAAAGAGGATTTCCGTAAGGGCCATTACACTTATGATGATTACTTTGACTTTAAGGTTATCAGAAGAACCGAAGGGGATAACTACGCAAGAACATTAACTAGATTTGATGAAATACCTGAATCAATAAGTTTAATCAGACAAGCAATAGAAAACATACCGAAAGGTGAAGTACGTACTCCTGTAGATTTAAAATCTGGTTATGCAATGCGTCAAAACGAGGCTCCTCGTGGTGAAGTAACCTACATGATTGAAACTAACGGTAATCTGATCAAGAACATTTCAATCAGGACTCCAAGTATTGCAAATATGGACTCATGTGCCAAATACATGATTCGTGATGTTCCAACCGTTGCAGATGCTGTAGCTACATATGCAACCAGCGACCCTTGTGTTGCATGTGCTGAAAGGGTGGCAATAACCAATGAGGCAGGAAAAACCTCAATCAAGAAGTTTGATGAGGTGATATAGAATGTCATCCTTAATATGGTACATTTACGACTTTGCAAGAAAGGCATGGGTCGACGCTTTTGCAAATGCGAAAAACGAACCGGAGATTTCTGAAAAGCCAGAACGTTTCAGGGATTTCCCAAAGGTCAATAAGGAATATTGTATCGGTTGCGGTGCATGTACAGTTTCATGCCCTTCACCAAATGCAATCAAGCTGGTTCGTGATGAGGATTCTGAGGAAGGTGCAGGATTGACCTATCCGGTAATCAAGCCGGGAGCTTGTATCCGTTGCGGTTTTTGTGCGGAAGTGTGTCCGACAGATCCGAAAACATTGGAATGTGGGGTAAATCATTTCATCTTACCTGAATTCAATATAATTCCATCAAAAAGGCAATACATTGTTGACGATTATCTATGTATTAAATGTAAGAAATGTTTAAAGAAATGTCCTGTTGATGCGATAAGTGAAGTTGACGGCAAGGTTGTGGTTGATCAGCTCAAATGTATCTCCTGTGGAGAATGTGTGGATGTATGTCCAGTGAACGGTGCAATGAAGGCAGTGTTTGTGGATAACCTTCAAGACCAAAAGGATTTGATTCTTTTATGTGTGGACTATCTTGAAAATTACATCAACTCCAAGGAAGAGGACTTGAGGGCATTGGACAAAAATGACCTTCTGCAGTATGATGTGCCTGTATCCGACATTTGGGATAAGGCTTTAAAAATCATTCCAGATGAAGAAATTGCATTGGAAATAATTGTCAATGCCGTTAACAGGCTTAAAGTCAGAATCATCGATTGGGGTAAGGACAAATGTAAAAAATGTCAATTGTGTATTCCGGATTGTCCAACAGGATGCATTTCATTTGATGAGGCTGAAGATACAATTGTAAGAGATAAGGATAGATGTTTAAGATGCAGTATTTGTTACCAGACATGTCCGTTTTCAGTAATCAAGTACTTCATTTCCAAATTCTCGCTGGAAGACGGCGAGAATATTCATGTTACCGTAAAGGCATCTAATCTGAATGATGATTTATTTATGGAGTGAGTGTTATGATAGATAGTTTTACTAAAACACCAAGACCATTGAGACACGTGGACGTCGACTATGTTGTGGACCAGACAAAATGTGCTGAATGTAGTGACAAGCCATGTTTGGAGTCATGTCCAATCGATGCGATATATATGGATGAAACTGATGGTCTCATTAAACTGAAAAGTACTTGCTTTGGTTGTGTATTATGTCGTAACGCTTGTCCGTTTGATGCAATATCATTGGATGTTAAGATGGACCCTCCTTTAAAGGAAAACGTTCCAAACATCAACACAAAATTATGTAAGGCATGTGGTGCCTGTGTCCAGGCATGTAAGAACGGTTCCATTCACATTGTGGCTGACGGCAATAACGAGCCTCACAGTAAAATCGATAAGGACACCTGTGTCAGATGCGGATTCTGTTTCAGGGTATGTCCTACTGATGCAATCAAATATGGTGAATTGCTTCCTAAGACCGTTAAGGGAGGTAAGGCCATTGTTGTTAACCAGGCCAAATGTATTGGCTGTATGACATGTACAAGGGTATGTCCGTCAATGGGTGCAATAAATGTTGGAAGAACCAACAAGTTGCCATACATCAACCCAGGATACTGTGCGAGATGTGAGGAATGTATGCATTCATGTCCTTCAACAGCAATAAGGTATTCATCACGTAAGAAAGCTTATAAGATGTACAGTGAAATCAAATCCTATGATATAGTTTCAAGTATCATAGATTATGATGTCAAAAGGCTGTCTCTTGACTTGATCAGTTTGAATAAGGTTCTTGAAAAGGTAGGAAAATCAATAGCGTTGGAATTCAATGACCAGAACTTCGAGCACTTCATCGAATGCAAGGTAAATGACATGATGGAAAGGGAGTTGAAAATCAGTTTGGACTCCAGTATTGAAGTGGATAAGTTCACAAAGCTTTTCGGTTCTTATCTGATGGACAGGAACATCGAGGTTTATGACAAGAAATGTATAGCATGTGGCGAATGTTACAACGTCTGTCCTGTAAATGCAATAGAGGTGAACGGTCCAAATCCAATAACCATCAACGACAATTGTGTTTACTGTGGAAAATGTGTTGAGGTCTGTCAATTTGACGCTATCGGTGCATATGATGATTACTTCTACAGTAAGGACAGCGATTTGTACTATGCGAGGTCATATTTATATCAACAAAGACTTGGTGACTTTTCACTTTCAGCGGACAAGTGTCAAGCTTGCGCGATTTGTGTAAAGAATTGTCCTGTCGATGCGTTGTCATTGACTGACGACGATACAATAGATTTCGATAGCGAAAAATGTATCTACTGCAGAACCTGTGAGGACATCTGTCCTTTGGATGCGATTAGAATAGTTAATTTCAGGTGAACGGATGTTTGAAAAATCATTTATTACGGATTGTGAAGGTCCTCTGACATTGAACGATAATGCATTTGAACTGGCAGCCAATTTCATTGAGGATGGTGGAGAGCTATTCAAGATTCTCAGTTTATACGATGATTATCTGGTGGATGTTGTCAAGAAAGAAAACTATAAGGCAGGCAACACCTTAAAGTTGATCTTGCCATTTTTTGTGGTTGAAAACCTTAAGAATAATGATATGGTTGAATTTTCCCAAAACAATATCTACTCAGTCAGGGATTCAAAATTCCTATTGAATTACTTGAAGGAAGCTATGAATACTTACATAGTCAGCACCAGTTATGGTCAGTATATTGAAGCAGTTTCCAATTATATGGAAGTTCCCTTTGAAAACACATTTTATACAAATGTGGATGTAGATGCACTAGAACTTTCTGTCGAAGAAACTGAAAAAATCAAGGAATTCAAAAAGGTCATTCTTGAAAATCCGACAGACTACGAGCTGTTTGATGACATATTCTTCAATCAGATTGTCCAAATGGGAATCTATGAAAGCATCAAGGAAATCGAGGTTGTTGGAGGTCAAGGCAAGAAATTGGCCATTGATGAGATAATCGAAAGGGACGGCATTGACGTTAATGAAATTCTCTACATTGGGGACAGCATAACTGATGTCGAACCATTGGAGTTTGCCCGCAAAAATAATGGCGTGAGCATATCATTCAACGGAAACGAATATCCTTTGAAAGTGGCTGAAATAGCTATTGTCTCACCAAGTGCAATAACAACTGCAGTAATCGCAAATGTTTATGCAGATAATGATAAAGATAAAGTTTTAGAATTTATAAACGAGTATAATGACTCAAATGATTATGAAAAATTATTCAATGACTACAATATTGATGAAAATATAAAAAATGAATTTTTCTCAATTTTTGAAGATGAATATCCTGTAATTCAAATAATCACAGATGAAAACTACGGGGATATCCTAAAGATAAGCAAGGAAATGAGAAATAATATTCGTGGTCAAGATATAGGTGGATTAGGTTAGGTGTAAAAATGAATTATGATAAAGTAGAGGACACATTCTTTGAAGCGTTTCAAGGAAAATACGTAAGGGCATTGATTACTGGTCCTAATGAAAAAATCGTAAAAAGAGCAGCATACGATTCAACTTCAACTCCAAGTGCAGTAATTGGAAGGGTTGAAGGAGGCGTTGAAGGATTTTTAGATGAGTCTGAAACCCCTGACGGAAGATATGGTGCAATCGTCCAATACTGGTTAGGCGGTGACGATGTTGAAAAATTCGCATTTGAACTGTCCTACAGGTTAAGGCAAGACGTATTGGTCAAACCGTTCACACGTATCTTTGATTACTCTGATAAAGACAGTGATGAATATATTGAAATGATGGACATCGTAGGTCACTGCGGTGACGGATATGAATGGATTGTTGAGGAATATGGGAGAAAAATGATCAACGTCCCTATTGCAGTGCCGGATTTCCAAATTGAAGAGAAATTCAAAATAAACGATGGGACCATGGGAGGTAACTTCTGGTATCTATGTGAAACTCCGGAAGCCGTGCTTGAAGCCGGTGAAGCAATCATTGATGCCATCATGGAAGTTGAAGGTGCAACAGCACCATTCGATATTTGTTCAGCTGCTTCAAAGCCTGAAACAAATTTCCCGGAAATCGGTCCGACCACCAATCATGTTTACTGCCCATCATTAAAGGAGACTTTAGGCGATGAGTCCAAGGTTCCTGAAGGCGTTAACTACATTCCTGAAGTTGTAATTAATGCAATCGATGAGGAATCAATGAACAATGCAGTTAAAGCAGGTATTGATGCTGCTTTAAAATTTGATGGTGTAATTAAAATATCTGCAGGTAATTTCGATGGAAAACTTGGAGATAAGAACATTAATCTATTAGATATCTTAAAGTAAGGTTTTAATATGGAAATATTTGACAATGATTTGAATGCAGAAGTCATAGGATTTGGCGCATTGAATGTGGATAAATTATATTCAGTGGAACATATAGTCTCAAAAGATGAGGAAAGTTTCATCAAGGACGAAACCGACACTCCCGGAGGTTCTGCAGCAAATACCATAATAGGTTTATCCAGATTGGGGTGTTCCACCTCATTGATTGGAAAAATTGCTGAGGATGAGGACGGTGACTTGATAGAGTACAATTTGGCCGTCAATGGAGTATATACAAATAATTTAATCTATTCTGAAAATGGGTCTACAGGAAAATGCTTAGGTTTTGTCGATTCTGAAGGTGAAAGATGCCTTTACATCGACCCTGGAGTTAATGATGAAATCAGAATCGATGAGATAAATCCATTAAACATCATGAGATGTAAAATCATGCATTACACATCTTTTGTTGGCGACTCATTCAAAACTCAGATTGAACTGTTGGATAAGCTTAGCAAGGAATGCATATTAAGTTTCGATCCTGGAATGCTATATGTGCAAAAAGGCTTTGACGAGTTAAAACCTATACTTGACAGAACAGATATACTTTTGATAAATGAGTCAGAATTAAGATTATTATGTAATAATAATGAATCCTCCCTAAAAGAATTGGCTATTGGATTTTTAGATTTGGGAATTGAAACTGTTGTTGTAAAACAAGGCTCAAAAGGAGTGTTTGCAATGAATGACAATCAGACCTGTGAAGTCGAGTCATTTGAGTGTGATGTTGTTGACACTACCGGTGCGGGCGACAGCTTTAACAGTGGATTCCTATATTCTTACTTGAAAGGTTATGATTTGGAAAAATCATGCAAAATCGGAAATTGGGTGGCCAGCAAGGCAATAGAAGGATTCGGTATGGAAAAATTCCCTTCCCTAAAGGACTTGGAGGAATTTTTTTAAGTTTATTTAAATAAATTATTTAGTTGGTATTAAAATGAATGTGTCTTTTATAAAACAGATGAAAAACTTGGAACGTGAGGTCCTTTTGAAGTCTGTTGAATTAGATGATGACGGTGACGATTTCCAATTCGAACTGGAGGATTTCAGTACCGAAGAAGAAATCATTGCCGTTGCGCCTAGGTGCGTAAGGTGTAATACCTGTGTTGGTGAATGTCCAGTTAATGCAATCGAACCAGCTAATATTTTCAGAATGGCTAAAATTACTGACAAGTGTGTGAAATGTGAGATATGCGTTCAGACATGTCCGGTTTCAGCAATCAAGCTGATCAGTAATGCAGTCGTTTATAATAGTGAGGATGAGCGTGATGTTATTGAATATAATTTGGCTAACGTTAGCTATCCTCATAGAGTAGTTCGTATGAATGAAATTTCAATTGATTATTCAGTTGATAATAATTGGGATGATTGTGCAACCTTATGTCCAACAAATGCATTCACTCTTGAATTCAGAGAGTTCTTTGAAGATTTGGATATGGATTTAGGCATTGAACTAATCGATGATGAATTGTATCCATATATCAATGAAAAGATGTGCATTGGATGTGGGGCATGTAAAGAAATATCACTAAATGAGTTTGCAATTGAATTGGATAGATACATCGGACCTATTCATCATTCTAGGTTCATTGATGTAAACTATGATTCATGCGTGAATTGTTTTTTATGTGAAGAGAATTGCCCGACAGGTGCAATAGAGTTAGTTGATGGTGAAGTTGTCCTTGACAATGATAAATGCATAAGATGTGTTGAATGTACAAATCATTGTCCTGTAGGAGCACTTAAAAGAATAGATATGAAATAAAATGGGGTATGTTTATGAAAGCAAAAGAATTAATGGATGAAAGTTTTGTATACTTGAACTGTGATGACACAGTGGTGGACGCTTCAAAAGCGATGGAAGATGTAAGACGTTTTACTTGTCCTGTTGTAAACGAAAACAAGCAATTGGTCGGATGGATTACAGCATTTGACATTACAAGAGGTTTGAGGGAAGGTCATGAAAAGATATCTGACATCATGAGCAGTTCCGAAGAGGTTTCAACAGTTCATGAAAATGATCCTGCAAGAAAAGCAGTAATATTAACTGCTAACAACAAGTTTGTGACCGTTCCTGTTGTGAATGATGACAATCAGGTTATAGGTATGGTTCGTGCATGTGACATCGTTGAATTGCTGTCCGAGCTTTATGACATCAAAGTCGTGAAATTATACAAGGCAATGCAAAACCAACTCAAAGGGGTAACATGGGAAGAGTTGATGGCAGCATCCGCTTTGGTATCCAAGAAAACAACCGGTCAAAAGATTTCTCCTGAAGAGTATGAAGCAAATATCATGAATTCCACATTCGGTGAAGCCATTTGGGCTACTGGTGGACTTGAAAAGTTCTTCGCAGGTTTGATTTCTGTTGGAGAAATGGTTATTGCTCGCCGTGTTGGAAAGGCAAAGAAATAAGTTGATTTAGTGAATGAAAATTTACCAACAACACATTTGATTACAACTAATAATTCTACATTCACTAACCCCATTAATCCTAAAATCATTTGATTTTAGGCATTTTTCTATTTTTCATTAATTATTTATATTGACCTGGACAAAGATTTAATTGTTTGGTGAATAAATGCATATCGATAAAAAATTTTTTATTATACTAATCATTTTTTTATTTGTCAATATTGCTGCGGTTTCAGCTGATGATTTAAATTCAACTGAGATTGTTGAATTGGATCATGATGGCTCAGCAGACCTTGAAGCTGAAGAAATTGCTGATGAGGGTGTTGATGAGGTAAATTCATCTGTTTTAGAACCTATTGAAAAGACAACGCCGAAAATCTCAATTGAATCAAAGAAAGTTAACTGCAAGGACACTTTGGAAATCCAGCTAACCAACTCTTCTGGCGATGCCTTAAAATCTAAAAAGATAATTGCCAGTATTAATGATAAGAAATATCCTCTTACCACCAATTCAAAGGGAATTGCAAAACTGACCATTGATTTGCCTGCAAAAACATATAAGTTGACCATGTCCTTTGAGGGTGATGACAACTATACTCCAGTATCTAAAAGTTTCAATATTAAAGTGGTCAAGTTGCAGACCAAAATCACCGAATCTGCCAATTTTGCAGTTAAGGGGAACTATTTATATTTCTCTTTGGCGGATAGCAATGGAAACCGCTTGGCAAATAAGAAGATGACAATAAAATTCAATGGAAAAACTTATACTAAAAAAACCAATCAGTATGGTACGGCCAAACTTAAAATCAAATCATCTAACTCTAAGTATTCCATCAAGGCTAAATTTAAAGGCGACAATAAGCATAAATCTTCTTCAAGAAGCCTTAAGATTCATGTAATCTCATCAAGATCAATTAAAATAGAGAATACTAAGGTGCTTACAAATGGGTTTATCAGAGTTTATCTGAAAGTTGCCGGAAAGGCAGTCAGCAAAAAGGTCACTCTGACAATTGGCAACAAGAAACTGTCCAAAAAGGCAAATTCCGAGGGAATTGCAGTTTTCAAACCTCAAGTCAAAGCGGGCTTTTATACGGTTAAGGCAAAGGTTGGAAAATATTACTCACAAAAGATTCTCATGTGTTATGGGGGTAATGTAAAAGATCCATTAAAAGAGAAGGTTGCCTTGAAAAATGGAGTTCCGGACGTTGATTGGATGCCGGGAAATTATGTTACAGGTGATGGCAATGCAAAATACACTCTTAAAAAGTCCCAATATAGGGATGTTCTAAAAAGAGATAGCTATTGTCTGTTTTTAAATAATAAACTGACAAAATACACTTTCTTTAAAACTAAGTCACATCCTAACTTGAATCATATTATCTCACGGGAGAAATGGAATGTTATTGAAAGGGCCATCAACACAAAACTTGTCAAAAAGAACAAGAATGGCTATTGGCCTGGCAAGATAACAGTTTCCCTTAAGGGAAAATCATACACTTATCCTGAAGTTAGGGATGTTCAGGGAACCGGATATACATGCGGTCCGACATCAGCCAGTGTCTGCAGCCAGGTTTTGAAGAATTATTTCTGTGAGAGATACTTGGCAAAGATTTCAGGAACTGATTCCACCGGAACCAGCTGCTCTAATATGGTTGCCGCACTTCAAAAGCATAATTTCGAATGCAGTTACTTCTATAAGTCCACATTCACTTCAGCATTGAATGAGCTTAAGAAAGGAGGTGCCGCTTTGATATTCCATGCAAACAATCATTATGTTAGCATTCTGGACATCAGCGGCGACGGCAAGAAGGTTTTGGTAAGTAATTCCTACGGCACATATGACAATATCCCTACCAAATGGGTCAAGGTGAGCTATATGAAAAACAGGTTTTCTCCAAAATGGGATGAAAGCCTGATAGTTAGACTTAACTATAATCTGCCGGATGCCGTAAAGGAGAGTGTCAACAGTTATTACAGTAGTTTCGGCACAAATTGGCTTAAGCATAGTACCGGTCAGGGGATTGGTAGAGTTTAATTTTTCAAATTAAACTTTTTTTTATTTTTTTATCATTTTTATTTTAGATATATCAAACAAGCTTTATAATTACTTTTAAATACTTTAAAACTTAATATTAGTGTGTATGGATTTGAATTTTGACTTTACTGAAAAAAGAGTAATAATTACTGCATTTTTCTGTATGGCGTTCACCATTGCAAACTTAATAACCGTTAAAATCATTAACATTGGATTTTTAGGAATGGAAACTCCTGCTGGAGTATTGATTTATCCTTTAGTATATATCTTAACCAATGTGATTGCTGACGTTTATGGTGAAAGGACTGCACGTAGGACCATTATTTTAGGTCTTTGTGTAGATGTGTTGTTTGTTTTCATGACAACATTAATATTATTCTTGCCTTCTCCTGCAACATATACCGGAGACTCAAGCTTGGCATTTGTATTTACACAAACTCCAAGAATCCTTGTTGCATCATACATTAGTTACTTGATTGGTAACTTTGTAAACGCAAGAATCACAACTATCGTTAACAGAGGAAACGACTATTCCGCTGTTAAAAACTTAGCTGTAATCGCTTTCAGTGAATTAATCGACAACTTTGTTTTCATCGGTTTAGCATTCATCGGTGTTTTCCCTGTATGGGAAATCTTAGTGATGATTATTTCTCACTGGGTATTAAGTTTAATCTGGAGTGCAATTGCTCAACCATTCACAGGTATGACTGTAAGATGGGCTGAGAAAGGAAAACCTGCAGAAGCTTAAATTTTTTAGGGAATTCATTTTCCCAACTTTTTTTTATTTTTCACATTGCTATTTTTTTAATGAGAAAACATTTATACTTTCATTTAGAAATATATGACTAATCATAAATGATTATTTCAGTATTTAAAGCGTAATTGTACAGTTTTTAAATATTTTAATGGTTAATTGGTAAGTTATTCAATTTAATTTTTAAATTAATTAATCAATTTATGAGAAATATAGGAAAATTTTGTGATAAGTATGGCGGAAGAAAATAGTAACATGTTACTCGGCACTGGTGACAAGCCAACCTCATTAAGGTGGCTTCTGCTTGCTATCTAGCATGTATGTGCAATGTTTGGGGCTACAATTCTGGTTCCTATCGTTGTAAACACCACTGCTGGTGCAGATATATTGTCAATTCCAGTAGCATTAGTTTCATCTGGTATAGGTACATTAATCTATCTGATTTGTACCCGTAATAGAAGCCCAGTATATCTGGGAAGTTCATTTGCATTCATTGCTCCTATGGTTGCGGGTTATGCAATCGGGGGTACTGGAAGTGTATTCACCGCATTAATGATTGTGGGTATTGTATATGTAATCATCTCACTGATCATCCGTATGACAGGTCCTAGCTGGATTAACAGACTGCTGCCTCCTGTAGTAGTCGGTCCGATGATTATGGTAATTGGTTTGTCCCTTGCTCCAACAGCAATTTCATCAATTGGTCTGGATTTGGAAGTTGTGCCATGGCAAAGTCTGTTTGTTGCATTCATTTCATTCTTGGTGACTGCAATTGTTGCGGTTCGTGGAAAAGGAATCCTGCAGGTCATTCCGTTCTTGGTTGGTATCGTTGTAGGTTATATAGTCGCTGCTGCTTTAGGTATGGTTGATTTTTCAGCTACCCTTGCTGCCCATGTAATTGAGGTTCCTAAATTCTACATGCCGTTCATGAGCTATAATCTGAACTTTGCGGCAGTGCTGACAATAGTTCCAATTGCACTTGTGACAATGGTGGAGCACGTTGGAGACCACAAGGTATTGAGTGAAATTATCGGTCGTGACTTGATTGAAGATCCAGGTCTTCAAAGAACCCTTCTCGGTGACGGTCTTGTAACATTCGTTGCAGCATTGCTTGGAGGACCAGCTAACACCACCTATGGTGAAAACACTTCAGTTGTCGGTATGACTCGTGTGGCATCAACCTACGTAATAGGTCTTGCTGCAGTCATTGCAATAATATTTGCATTCTCAGGACACCTGACTGCAATTTTAACCGCAATTCCAGGTCCTGTTTTAGGAGGTATTTCAGTATTGCTATACGGTTTCATATGTGTAAACGGTTTGAAAATTTTGATTCACAACCAAGTGGACTTCAACAACAATAAGAATGTGGTTGTCGCTGCAACAATGCTTGTTCTAGGATTAGGTGGTGCAGCATTATCATTCGCATATGGAGACTTGTCCATATCAATTTCAGGAATGTCTCTTGCAGCTATTGTAGGAGTATTATTAAATCTTTTAGTGCCGGAGGAAAACCATGAATGAGTTCGTATTAAACCATCCGTTGATAACTCATAAACTAGCAATTTTAAGAGATGTAAACACAGGAACAAAAGAGTTCCGGGAACTTGTAACAGAAATATCAACAATCCTTGTTTATGAAGCTATGTGGGATGCAAAACTTGAGGAAGCAACAATTGAAACTCCATTGGAAAAGATGGATACTGGTATGTTGAATGAAGACAATTATGCTATCGTTCCGATCTTAAGGGCAGGAATGGGTATGGTTGACGGTGTCTTGAACGTTATTCCTAATGCAAAGATAGGCCACATCGGTCTTTATAGGGATGAGGAAACCTTCGAGCCTGTGGAATACTACTACAAAATGCCTGAAGGAATCGGAAACCGTGAGGTTTTAGTGGTTGACCCTATGCTTGCAACCGGTGGAAGCGCATCAGCAACAATTTCAAGGCTCAAGCAGGACGGTGTAAGCAAGGTAAAATTGCTGTGTATTGTGGCTACACCTGCAGGTATCAAATGCATTGAGGAAGACCATCCTGATGTTGAAATATTCTGTGCAACAGTGGATAGGGAATTAAACGAAAATGCATACATCTTGCCAGGTCTTGGAGACGCTGGTGACAGAGTATATGGTACAAAATAGTGAAGTCAATCTTCACTAACTTTTTTTCTTTTTTGGTGATTACATGTTAGATGAATGTCCTATGTGCGGTTATCCTTGCGATGTTTTTGAGGCGCCTTGTCCTAATTGCGGTTTCATTCCGTTTGACCCTGAATCAGGTGATTGACTGTGTGGAACTTGATCTGGCCGATTTTGATAGTTATACTGTCAAATACAGTCTATAACATTTGCATGAAATCGATGCCTTCAGATGTCAATCCATTTGCTGCATTGATGGTTACATACATTGGAGCTGCGATTATCACTGCGATAATATTTGTTTTCATGGTAAAACCGGCGAATGTAGCCTTTGAATTGTCAAAGGTCAATTGGACTTCAATCATATTGGCATTGGTTATCGTTGGTCTTGAAGTGGGATACGTGTTTGTCTATCGTGCAGGATGGTCTGTAAGCACTGCAAGTGTTGTTGCAAACATAGGATTGGCTTGCGTTCTTTTGGTTGTTGGATATTTCCTATACAAGGAAAATGTTTCCCTGCAGCAGATTTTAGGGATATTTGTTTGCATGATTGGTTTGATTTTAATAAATTTGTGAGGTGAAAATATGATTTGTCCTAGATGCGGGTCATGGATTGACCTTGGAGAGCCATGCTGTCCGGACTGTGGATATGATGGTTCCGATGATGATGAAGAAGATGACTATTACTGACATAAAATTTTTATAGTATTTTTTTATTAAATTATCTTATGAGCAGGCAGGCCTATGTAAACAAGGATGTTCCAATAACTGAAATCCGTAGGGTAAAACGTGATTTGCAGAAGTTTGTGGATTTATATGAAAAAGTGACATTCATAGAGGAGTTATACTGTGATGAAACTGTCAAATCTGCAATGGAGCGCAGGGGCAAAACTCCTCAAACTGGATATAAATGGTTGAAAACATGGAATGATGAGGGTTTTGACGGTCTGTTTAGAAAGGAAGGTTCCGGGAGAATCTCCAAGTTGTCAGATTATCAGTTGGAAATTCTAAAAAACAACATTACCGTTAAGGGTCTTTCAAGTGTTTCAGAGATTAAAAATGAGATTCAAAGTGAATTTGGTGTTACTTATTCTGAAAGGCACTTGCGCAGACTGATTTTTGATTTGGGTCTTTTGGATGTTATTAATTCCAACAAGATAAAATGATTATTTATATATACTTTTTTTTGTCCTATACATATTTTTTAATCATATTTTTTCACTAAACAATTTTTAACTTCTCACTATTTTCATTAGAATTCTAATAAATTAATGATTTGTTCAATTATATTATAAGGAGTGCATATTTATGAAAAAAGTTATCGCAAT
>R25__coassemble_308_pt1 | contig 30447 bp, 23 predicted proteins | sample R25__metabat2_low_PE_004 | metagenome-assembled genome bin R25
AATTAGAATCTCTTTACAAAAATCCACTCAAAAAATTGAATTAATGGACGGACTCTTAAATCTATAATAAAAATGAGGTTGCGTAATGAAAAAATCGTATATATCAATATTATTGCTATTAATGGTAATGATATTAGGAATTTCTGCTGCTTCGGCGGCAGATATAGACGATACTTCTGATTTAGCTGTAACTCAGGACGATTCTACTATTTTGGAGGTAGAAGACACTAGTGAAGAAGTTCAAGCGGCTAGTGACACTGAAGTTATGGCAGACTCAGGAGAAGGAAACAATTTCACATCTCTTAAGACTCTGATTAATGAAGCAGACTCTTCATTAACATTGACAAAGGATTATACAAGAGTTGCCAGAGACAGTGACATTGAAATTAACAAGGATTTCACTATAGACGGTCAAGACACATACACTATTGACGCAAACAACTTAGGTGGAATCTTTAAGGTAAACACAGGTTACACATTAACATTAACAGGTGTGACCTTAATAAATGGTAATTCTGATAACGGTGGTGCTGTTTATGTTGAAAACGGTGCTACTTTAAATGCTGAAGACTGTAAGTTCAATCAAAACACTGCAGTTTATCGTGGTGGTGCAATCTACACTGACGGTGGAGAAATCACTCTCACTAACTGTGTATTGGATGCAAATGATGTAACCAATTTAGAAACCAGTGCTGCTCAAAACATGGGTGGTGCAGCAATTTATGCTAAGAATTCACAAGTCACTTTAGTCAACACTAACGTTACCAACAACGGCAGAAGTGAATTAGACCGTAGTAACGGTGATTTAATTAATGCTGTTATTAACTTAATCAATTCCGATGCTACCATAACCGGTGGATTATTTGAAAACAACACTGGTATTTATGGTGGTGCCATTTATGCTGAAGGTGACGGCACTCAAACTTTAACAGTTACCGGAGCTACCTTTAACAATAATAAAGCATACAATGGTGGTGCTATTGATGTTGATCATGGTATGATAACTTCTATTTCAGATTCTGCTTTCAATAATAACTTAGTTGTCGGTCCGGGCAGTTCAGGATATTATGGTGCAGGTGGTGCTATCGCTGTTGGCGGAACTGGTTCATTCAGCTTAACTGATTCAAATTTCACTGCTAACCAGGCAACTGGCGAAGGTGCAACTGGTGGTGCTGTCCATAATAGTCTTGAAGTAAAAGATGCTTCTTCCATCTCAGGATGTGAATTCACTGATAACACTGCTACTGATAGAGGGTCTGCTATCTTTAACAATGGTTATGTAAGTTTAAGTGATAATGTAATTGATGATGAACTTGGAATTTACAGCAATGGTGAAATTGATTCTCAAGTATTTGTAATTTTCATGGATAATGAAGCAAAAACATTTGATGCTTATGATGATGTAAATGCTTATGCTAAAGTTGTTGATGACAATGGAAACATTATTAAAGTGGATTCAATTACTTTAGTCACAACTGGTTTTGCTCAGGGCTTTGGAGGAACACTTTTCGCTTTCAACGAAACTGATAACCTATACCATGCTAAACTTGTCCCAACCAAAACAGGTATTGGTGCTAGTGTATACAATCCTCTTAAAAAACAATTTGCTACTGTAACTGTATTGTCTCAAATCATGACTGTAAATCCAGTTGACAGGATTTTAGAAGTAACTTATGAAAATATTTCTGAGGGCAATCCTCTCACTGTTAATGTAAAACTTACCCGTGCAAAAGATGGTGCACTTTTAAGTTACACTACTGTTACAATTATCATAGGTAATGTGACCAAATCTGTTTCTACAAGAAGTGGTGTTGGTAGTGTTACTTTTGATAACTTAACTTGGGGTAATTATGTCATCAACGCTTCAGTTAAGGGTTCTTCTTCATATAATCCTAATGAAGAGTTAAATAACTTAACAGTAAGTCCCGTTAAAGGAACTTTCACTGATTTACAATACATAATTGATAATGATGAATTTGGTTTAGTATTCTTACCATATGACTTCAAATATGATCCTAACTATGATAGTAACCTAACCAACGGTGTTGTAATTAATAAAAACTTATACATCATTGGTAATGACTATACCATAGACGCAAATAATTCTGCAAGGATATTTAATGTAACCAACGGGGCTATATTCAAAATAGATGATGCAACATTAACAAACGGTCGTGCTGATTATGGTGGTGCAATATATGTTGATGCGGACTCATTCCTGAACACTCAAAATGTAGTGCTATACAACAACACCGCAACCTATCGTGGTGGAGCAATCTACTCTGAAGGTACTGTGGATGTTATGGATTCAGTATTGGACAGTAACGATATTACTTTCCGTACTGCAAACGATGATAATGGTGGAGCAGCAATCTACAACTTGAAAGGTGCTTTATCCATTTCAAACAGTAATATGACCAATAACCTTAAGGATATTGTCATCCGTAACGGTAACGCTGGTGACTTGCTTGTTGGTGTTGTAGTAACTTCTGGTTACACATTCATTGAAGACTCATACTTCGCTAACAATACTGGGTCCTGGGGTGGAGCTATTTCATCTCTCGGATACATGAATGACGAATCTTACCTTTTATCTGTTAAAAACTCTAAATTTGAAGGAAACAACGCTACCTTTGGTGGTGCAATCTTTGTTGAATCCTCAAAACTGGAAGTAGACAACTGTACCTTTGAAAACAATAAAGGTTTAGGTGTTGGAAGTTCCGGTACATCCAATACACAAGGTGGAGCTATTATCGTTCACCCTGCTCAGTCTTCTGTTTCAATAACTGATTCAACATTCACTGGAAACTCTGCTAATGTCGGTGCGGCTGTAAGTTTAAGCCGTGTAGATGGTGATTCAATAATCGAAAACTGTACATTCACTGACAACACAGCATCCAGTGAAGGTGGAGCAATCTATGGATACACAGTAGGAAAATTAACTGTTGCTAATTCAACATTCAGTGGCAACACCGCTCCTTGGGGTAATGCTATTTCAAACGATGGTATTTTAGTTTTATCCAATAACACCATAAGCGGATCAAGCGCTGATATAGCAAATTACTACGGTACTATTGAATCAGAAATGAATATTGTTATCTTAAACAATGAAACTGTTACATTCAGTGGAGAAGCATTAATAATCGCTAAAGTAACTGATGACAACAATAACATAATCAAGGATGTCAATTTCGTATTTGTAGTGAATGAAACAGAACTCGACGCTGAATTCAATAGCACTTCAGGTTTATACCAAGCAATCTATAAGAATGATGCTGCAGGTTTATATGTAGTAAATATTACCTACAACGAGGAAGAAAACTTAGTTATCAAAACCGGTACACTTAAAAACATTAAAGGAACATTCACTGACCTAGCAAATATCATTGCTAATGCTGATCCTTTCACAACAACTGTTTTAAATGGTGACTATGCATATAATGAGGAATTTGATTCTGATTTAGTCAATGGAATTGTAATCGATAAGGAAATCATCCTTGACGGTAACGGTTCAACTATCAGCGGTAACGGTCTTTCCAGAATATTCAATATCACTGGTGGAGACATCATTCTTCACGATACTACTTTAAGAGATGCTGTTGCTTCATATGGTGGAGCTGTTTATGTTGATGCTGATGGTGAGTTCACAGGTTATAATGTTAACTTCATTAACAACACTGCTGTATACCGTGGTGGAGCAATCTACTCTGAAGGGTTAGTGCAGGCATACTATTCTGTATTTGACAGCAACGACATTACTTTCCGTACCAAAAACGATGATAATGGTGGAGCTGCAATCTACAATAATAACGGTTTCTTGGCCATTTCTGACTCAAACATTACCAACAACTTGAAAGACATTGTTATCCGTAACGGTAACGCTGGTGACTTGCTTGTTGGTGTAGTCGTAACAAGTGGCAATACATTCATTATTAATTCTTACTTTGCTAACAACACCGGTTCCTGGGGTGGAGCTATTTCATCTCTCGGATACATGAACCCTGAAGATTACACTGTAACTATTAGGGATTCCAAATTTGAAGGAAACAACGCTACATTTGGTGGTGCAATCTATGTTGAATCCGCTAACTTAATTGTAGAAAACAGCACCTTTGAAAACAACAAGGGTGTGGGTGTTGGAAGCTCAGGCACATCCAATACTCAAGGTGGAGCTATTGTTGTTCATCCATCTGGTTCTTCAGCTACAATTACCGATTCCACTTTCATTGCTAACTCCGCTAATGTTGGTGGTGCTGTAAGCCTACCTGGCGTTGATGAAGACTCAGTTATTGACAACTGTACATTCATCGACAACACTGCGAGTGCTGACGGTGGAGCATTATACTTCTGGACAGAAGGTGCAGGTGTAACTGTAAAAGATTCAGAATTTGTAAACAACACTGCTCCGTACGGTGGTGCTATTGAAAACGAAGGTATTGGTGATTTGACTGTAGATAATTGTATTTTCACTGAAAACACCGCTTCAGCAAGAGGTGGAGCAATAATTTCCAGTGGTAACACTGATGTTTCAAATTCAGTATTCACTGATAATGAAGCTTTAGGTGGCACCAATGCAATATATCTCTATAATGAGGGCACTACATTAGAATTATCCAACAACACAATCACTGGTGATACAGTACAAATACTAGTCAAATCTGGAATTGATATTGTAAACCCATTAAACGCTACATTCTTAGGAAATCAAACAGTTCCTGCATATGTAGGAGACATATTCATCCTCAATGCTACCTTAACTGATGATAAAGGTAACTTCATATATGATGCTGACTTCAAATTCTCAGTTGACGGCGAAACAATTGATGAAGTTCTTTTTGATGATGAAACCGGTTTATACACTGTAGGATATTATATTGGAACCGCTGGTCCTAAAGTCATTTCAACCAATTATGAACTGGATAGACTCGTAAAATACACTGGTATCTTAGATGTTCCAAAAGCAAACATAACCGAATTTGGTGTATTGACTATAGACGCACTTGAAGGCGAAAACGCTACAATATGGATAACCTTAATCGGTGTCAATGACCAAGGTTTAAACTCCACTGTAACTGTAATCGTCAACAATAAGGAATATGCTGTTCCTGTTGAAAATGGTGAAGGTAACTTAACCGTTGAAGGTTTAACTCATGGCCAATACCCTGTTGTTGCAATGTTTGACGACCCTAGTTATAACCCTGCAATCAACTCATCCGTATTCTTTGTAAAAGGACAAGCTAAATTAAACATCACTGAACTCACTGTTGCTGAATATGGTGATGTAATTGAAATCGCTATCAATTTAACTGGCAGTGATGGCAAACCATTAACTGGTGTTGTCGTAGTTGATGATGTAATCAATGTCCTAGTTGAAAACGGTATTGGAACATTTGTCATTGACAATCAACCTGATGTGGGCAACTTGACTTTCCAAGCTGTTTACGATGGTGATAATGACTACTTCGGTGACTTAGCTGTATTTAACGTCACTGTAAACACTAAAGTAATTGATCCTGAAGACATTGTTGTTGACATTCCAAACATCAACGAATTCGGCGAAGCTATTCCTATAACAATCACTTCCCCTGTTGACGGCACATACACTGTAAACATCAACGGCACTCCTGTTGAAGTTGAAGTCGTAAACGGTGTAGGTAATGCCACTATCACTCTTGATAAGCCAGGTATTTACAACGCAACAGTTGACATCGCTGAAGAAGGATACAGCTTAGAAACAATCACAACCGATGAATTTGAATATTTAGTAACTCCTGAATTCAATGTTGAAATCACAGGAACCTACCCTGAAGCTGAAATCAGCATAACCGGTCCTGCAGGAACTTACCATATAATTATCGATGGAATGGAACCTGTTAACATTACACGTGAAGAATCTGATCTTCCTACTACCAAAAAAATCACTGGCATTGATGCCGGTAACTACACTGCATACGTATCCTTTGATGCACGCAATGAGTATTACGGTGATTATAAAGAGATTAACTTCACAGTAAACAAGGCTGCTTTAGAAATTGCAGAACCTGAAGTTATCGGTGATAAGGTAGTTGACGCTAAACTCAACATTACTTTCACATTACCGACCGATGTTGACCCTTCAAGTGTATCCGCATTCATGGACGGTTCTCCTATACCTGAATTTGTAATTAATGAAACCACTGGTGTCTACACTTTACCATTAGATGGTTTCTCAGCTGCTGGAGGTCACTTGTTCACTGTTCAAGTAAATGACCCTAACTATGAGGAAGCTGGCGCACAAGTTACTTTCACAATTGAAAAGGCTGAAACCACTGTAACTATTGAAGTTGACGGTGACCTTGGTGTAATGGGTGGTGCAACTGTAAATGTAACTGTTTCTAAAAAAGCTGATGGTAACATTTCAATTGATAATAATGGTGTGGTATCTGTTGTTGAAATCACAAACGGAACTTACTCATTTGAAATCTATGACTTGCAAGCTGGTGAATACTACATCAACGTAACATTCTTAGGCAATGACAAATATCTCAAGTCAAATGCAACCAAAGTGTTAAACATTCCTAAATCAGCTGCAACTCCTAAAATTACTGATGTTACTGCTGAAATAACCTTAGGAGAGTATGGTTCTATCTTAGTAGAAATGGACCAGGACTTTGCTACCGGTAATATTACTGTATTTGTTGATGGTGTTGAAAATCAAACTGTAGTTCTTGAAGAGGATTATCCTGCTGCAATCGTACTCATTCCAGGATTAACAATAGGAGATCATACTATTGGAGTTAGATACAACGGTGATGACAATTACGATGTATCAGGTATTGTTAATACCACTATTAATGTCGTTCAGGCTGAGTCCAAAGTAACCATTGATCCTATTGACAATGTGATTTATGGTGAAGATGTATATATCACATACACTGTTGAAAATCAAACTGATGTTGTAATTACAGTTCACGACAATACTGGAGAAATTAGTCCAGAAATGGAGACTGTTGATGGTATTATTGTTATTAAAGGTTTAAAACCTGGCGATTACCAAATCATGATTGAAAACGCTGAAAGTGATGAGTATAAATACAGTTATGAAATGGGTTACTTCACTGTAGGCAAAGCTGCTTCAAGCGTAACCATTGTCGAAATTGAAGATCTTGTCTATCCTGGTAATGGCGAAGTTCTTTATGAAATCGAAAATAAAACAGATGAACAACTTATTATTTTAACCTTCAACGGTGCTGAAATAGAAGTCCTATATGATGATGAAATCGTTCAATTGACTGATCTGGCTGCCGGCGAATACACACTCACTATTGTAAATATCGAAGATGATTTGTACAATGAAAGTGAAGCTTCCATATCATTCAAAGTATTGAAAGCTGACCCTACATTCACTTCTGAAGTGGACGCTGATGCTAAGGTTGGTGAAAACGTAACAATCACTGTTAAAGCACCTGCTGACGCTACAGGTAATGTGTCTGTAAGTGTTGATGGTGAAATTGTCGCTACTGATGTGCCTGTAGTTAATGGTACTGCAATTATTAATGTAACTGGTTTAGTTGCTGGTCACCACTCATATGATGTTTCATACGCTGGCGATGACAATTATAACTCTGCAACTGATATCAACTCATTCGATGTTGCTAAGGCTGAAACCACTGTAACCATTGAAGTTAACGGTGCCCTTGGTGTAATGGGTAGTGCAACTGTAAACGTTACAGTTTCTGATAATGTTTCCGGTTACCTTTCAATTGATAATGATGGTACAGTATCTGTTGTTGAAATTACCAATGGAACTTACTCATTTGAAATCTATGACTTGCAAGCTGGCGACTACTACATTAATGCAACCTTCTTAGGTAATGACAACTATCTCAAGTCAAATGCAACTAAACAATTCGAAATTCCAAAATCAGCTGCAACTCCAGATGTTGTGTACACTCCTGAAATTAAGGGAGGGGAAAAGGCTGAATTGAACGTCAATATGGACAATAACCTTGCTACTGGAGTTTTAAGAATCTATGTTGACGGTGAGGAAGTAGGATTTGCTGTACTTGATGAGAATTATGCTAATGCAACTGTATTCATCAATGATTTAGCTAATGGTACTCACACCATTGGTGTAAAATACGCAGGTAACGATAACTTTAATGAATCCGACATTGTAAACGTAACTGTAACAGTTGTTAAAGCGGATTCAAAAGTCACTATTGATCCGATTACTAATGTGACTGTTGGTAATGATGTTGTAATCTACTATAAAGTTGAAAACTACACATCTATTAAACTGGAATTCACTAATCCTAACGATGAAATCACAGTTGACTATGAGTTGTTCGAAGACAGAATAGTTGTTCATAACTTGGCTGCTGGCGATTATGAGGTCAAAGTCTACAACATGGAAAATGAGTTCTACAACACTGACGCTGATGTTGCACTCTTCACTGTGAACAAAATCGATGTTAGTGATAAAATCAGTATTGAACCTGAAACCATTACTTATGGTGAAAATGCTACTGTAATCGTTAACGGATTCCCAGAAGCTGCTACTGGTAATGTAACCATTAAAGTCGGCAATAAGAATTACACTGCTAAAGTTGAAGGCGGTCAAGCAATCATTGAAATTTCAGGATTGGCTGCTGGTACATATGAAGATTTAGCTGTTGAATACTCTGGTGATGATGTCTACAATGCTACAAATGCAAACTGTGCTATTTATGTGAACAAGGCTTCATCTAAGGTTACAATCTTTGTAATTGCTGATCAACCTTACCCAGGCGATATTGAAATTGAGTTCTTGATTGATAATGAAACAGAAAGAACTATCACTATCAATGGTCCTACTGGTGATGAAGTGCCTTATGTCATTGGTGCTGATGATAAAATTGTTTTAACCGATTTAGTTGCTGGTGATTACTACGTTACAATTGAAAACAAGGAAAATGAAAACTTCACCGGATCTGAAGCTGAAGATGTCTTTAAAGTATACAAAGCAGATCCTACCTTCACTTCAAATGTGACTGAAGATGCTAAAGTCGGTGAAAATGTAACAATCACTGTTAAAGCACCTGCCGATGCTACTGGTAACGTAACTGTAATCGTTGATGGTGAAATTGTCGCTACTGACCTTCCTGTAATTAATGGTGTTGCAACCATTAACGTTACTTATTCGGCTGCTGGTCACCACTCATATGAGGTAACCTACAATGGTGATGACAATTACGAAATCGCATCTGATATGAATTCATTTGATGTTGTTAAAGTAACTCCTGAAATCACTATTAGCGATATTGCAGCTACTGTTGGAACAACCGTTGAAGCTACTGTGACTATTGCTGGCGGAGACGCTACAGGTTACATCTTGTACAACAATGTTGCTTATAAACTTGAAAACGCTCAAACAATCATTCAAGTTGGAATTTCAGAAGCAGGCATGCAATCCATTGCTGTAACATACCTCGGTGATGACAAATACGCTAACGGAACTGGTGTGAAAGAATTTGATGCTGCTAAGGCTCCTACTACAATTTCCCTTGCTGACAGTGCAATTACTGTACTTATAGGCAATGATGTAGAGGTTAAATACACTATTGACCCAAGCGTAAGCGAAGGTAATGTCACCGTTTGGATTAATGATGAGGTATATTACAATGAAGAAATTACTCAATCTACCGGTAGTGTACTCATCGAGTCTGAAAGCTTACCAACAGATGATATTTACACTGTTAAAGTACAATACATTGGTACAACCAATTATGAGGATTCAAATGTTGATACATTAGTGATTAACGTTACAGATGAGGTTGTTACTATTGACATTACTGTTCCTGAAAACACTACCACTCCGGTATTTAGCATTACTGTGCCTACAAATGCGGAAGGTTTCTTGTTAGTCGATGTTGACGGTAAACATTACTATGCAGAAGTTGAAAACGGTACTGCAAGCATTACTGTTCCTGGTTTAGAACCTGGAAACTACACTGCTAATGTTACATACACCGGTGACGACTTCTATGAGGGCTTAACTGAAACAGTTAACATTACTGTTCCTCCTAATGCAGATGAAAATTGCATTACCATACCTGAAGGCGCTTCCGCTTTAGATCCTACCTTCAGCATCAACTTGCCTAGCGATGCTACAGGTTACTTCGAAGTGGACGTTGACGGTAAGAAATATGTAGTTCCAGTTGAAAACGGTACTGCAAGCATTACTGTTCCTGGATTGTCTGCTGGTGACCACAACGTTACCGTAAAATACTCCGGTGACAGCAAATACAACAGTATTTCCAAATCAACTACCCTAAACCTTAAAGAACCTGTTGCTAAACTCAGTGAAAACAAATACATTAAAGTTGTTTACTCAGGTAAGGCCACCTATAAGGTTCGCTTGACCTTAGACGGTAAGCCTGCTGCGGGCAAAACCGTTACAATTAACTTCAACGATAAAAACTATAATGTAGTAACTGACAGCAAAGGTTACGCAACCTTGAAACTCGATACTAAGGTAAAACCTAAGAAATACACTGTCACAGCGACATACAAAGATGTTAAAGTAACCAGTAAGGTCAAAGTGAAACACGTTATCAAAGCTAAAAACAAGAAGGCTAAAAAATCCAAAAAACTTAAACTCAAAGTTAAGTTGAAAAAAGTTGACGGAAAAGTTCTCAAGAACAAGAAAGTCAAACTTAAATTCAAAGGTAAAAAGTACACTGCCAAAACCAACAAGAAAGGTAAAGCTAAATTCACTATCAAGAAAAAAGTGATGCAAAAGCTTAAAAAAGGCAAAAAGTACAAATACAAAGTCTACTACGGCAAAGATAAAGTGACCAAAAAAATCAAAGTTAAAAAATAGAGATTTTTCATAATCTCTATACTTTTTTTTATTTTTTATGCTAATTCATGTAGATTAGCAGATCCATGAATTTTAATATCTCATTATACTTCAATTTAAATTAATTTTCCACCAATTATTAATTGTTTTACAAACTTGCATTTAATTTAATTGATTGTATAAGCAATTAAATCCACAAGAATTTTCAACCAATTTTTCCAATTTTTTCCATATTACTAATTTTTATATAACATTAAAAATAGAAATTAAATCATTAATATATTGGTGATTAAATGAGAATACTTCTTATTCATTCTGATTATTTAAACTACACTGTGAAAAAAGAAACACCTGTAGCCGAAGAAATCGAAGAAGCCAAAAAAGAAGGCTCCTTTGATGATTCTTTAGTAGTATTTACAGCTGTTGAAAAAGATGACGAAAATAATCCAGAAGGTATTGTTGAAAATTTAGTCAAAGAAGTTCTTAAAACTAATGATCAAGTTAAAGCTGAAAATATTGTGTTATATCCATATGCTCACTTATCTTCATCATTAAGTTCTCCAAAAGTTGCTGTTCAAATTTTAAAAGATGCGGAACAAGCGCTTTTAGCTGAAGACTTAAACGTTAAAAGAGTACCTTTCGGATGGTATAAAGCATTTGAAATCTCCTGTAAAGGACACCCATTAAGCGAACTTTCAAGAACAATCACTGCAGACAAGGAAGAAGAGAAAATTGAAAGAAAACCTTCCACCTGGCAAATACTTGAAGGGGACAAGATTACACAAATCGATGATTTCAACTTCGATAACCATGCTTTCAAACAACTTGTTGACTATGAGCTTGGACGTGGAGCATCTGATGAAGGCGAACCTCCTCATGTGAAAATAATGAGAGAAAAGGAAATCTGTGACTATGAGCCTGCATCCGATGTTGGAAACCTAAGGTGGTATCCAAAAGGTAAATTGATCAGGGATTTGCTTGCTGATTATGTTTATGACTTAACTGTTGACCGTGGAGCAATGCCTGTTGAAACTCCAATCTTTTATGACTTGGACAATCAGGCAATCTATGAACATGCCTACAAGTTCGGTGAAAGGCAATACAGAACCGACACCAAAAAGAACTTGATGCTAAGATTTGCAGCCTGTTTCGGTGCATTCAGACTGATGTCCGATTCCTACTTGACATGGAAAAACTTCCCTGCAAAAATTTTCGAATTGACCAGATACAGTTTCCGTTTTGAGAAAAAAGGAGAAGTTGTCGGTCTTAAAAGATTAAGGGCATTCACCATGCCGGACTGCCATTCATTCTGTACTGATGTTCAAGCGTCACTTGAGGAATTCTCACAACAAACAGACATGTGTATGCAGACTGGTGTTGACTTGAACCTCGACTTTGAAGTGATTTTCAGAGCAACCCAAGACTTCTTTGATGAAAATGAGGAATGGATGTATGAAATAGCTCGCAAGTTCAACAAGCCAATTCTATTAGAAATCTTGCCGGAAAGACACCACTACTGGGTATGTAAAATCGACCTCGCAAATATTGATGCATTAGGTCGTCCGATTGAAAACCCAACAGTTCAAATAGACGTTGAAAGTGGTAAAAGATTCGACATTACCTACTTGGGCGAAGACGGCAAACAGCACAACCCTACAATCCTGCACACTTCACCAACCGGTAGTATTGAAAGGGTTTTATGTGCAATGCTTGAAAAAACTGCAATTGAACTCGATGAAAGAGCTCCAATGTTGCCAACTTGGTTAAGCCCAATTCAAGCAAGAATCTTGACTGTAGGTGATGCTCATAAGGAATTTGCAGATGAATTATATGCAAAAATCAACTCAGCTAACATCCGTGTGGATATTGATGATAGGGATGAAAGTGTAGGTAAGAAAATCAGAAATGCATCCAAGGAATGGATACCTTACATTTTTGTCGTTGGAGATAAAGAAGTTGAATCAGGCAAATTCCAAGTAACTGTACGTGAAACCGGTGAAAAGGTTGACATGACAGTCGATGAATTGATTAGTGAAATTAATGCTAAATGTGAAGGAAAACCATTCAGAAGATTACCTTTACCAAAAGATATCTCAAGAAGGATTAACTTCCAATAGTTTATTAAAAATAAAGTTTATAGTATAATATGGAGGAAATTTAATGGACCCAATGTATAGAATAGGAGAAGCTCTTATTGGAGACGGCCCTGAATTAGCACACGTTGACTTATTAATTGGTGACAAGCAAGGACCAGTAGGTCAAGCATTCGCAAACGGTTTATCTAACCTTTCCGTAGGCCACACTCCTTTAACAAGTGTAATTAGACCTAACTTAATGACTAAACCAGCTACTTTAATTATTCCTAAAGTAACTGTTGGAGATTTAGAAGACGCAAGTAAAATATTTGGACCTGCACAAACCGCAGTTGCAAGAGCAGTTGCAGATGCAGTGGAAGATGGATACATTCCAAAAGATATTGTTGAAGACATTGTAATCAACGTAAGTGTCTTTATCGACCCTTCAGCTGAAGATTACAGAAAAATCTACCAATACAATTATGGAGCAACCAAATTAGCAATCAGAAGAGCTATGGAAGGATACCCATCCATCGACAAAGTGCTTGCAGAAAAAGATCGTGGAACTCACCCAATCATGGGATTCAAAGTCAAAAAACTCTGGAGTCCACCTTACTTACAAGTTGCACTTGACCTCGACAATGAGGCTGCAATGGAAAGAATCATCAACGATTTACCAGACAACGACAGAATCTTGCTCGAAGCAGGTACTCCACTTGTTAAAAAATTCGGTGTTGGAATTATTGGAAAAATCAGAGCTTTACGTCCAGATGCATTCATTATTGCTGACTTAAAAACTTTAGATGTTGGTCGTGTAGAAGTTAAAATGGCAGCAGACGAAACTGCTGATGCAGTAGCTATTTCCGGTCTCGGTACTGTCGAATCAATTGCAAAAGCAATTCACGAAACTCAAAAACAAGGTATCTATTCCATCCTTGATATGATGAACGTGGCAGAATTCGAGAAAAAATTAGCTAAACTTCCTGAAGACTTAAAACCTGACATTGTATTGTTACACAGAAACGTTGACATGGAAACCTACAGAGCAGAACACGGTGAAGATACTAGTGACATGACCGAATGGGGTAATATTAAAGATATCAAATCCGCACTTGGTCCTAAAGGATTAGTTGCTGTTGCTGGTGGTATTAAACCTAACAACGTTGAAGAAGCAATCACAAAAGGTGCTAACATCATCATTGCAGGTAGATACATCATCGGTTCAAGAGATGTAAGAAGAGCTGCACAAGACTTCTTAGAACACTTTGACCCAGATCCAGACAACATGAGACTTGCAATGGATGAAGATGAAAATATTGAAGTGAAAGACGACTAGTAAATTAGATTTATTCTAATTTACCTCTATTTTTTTTAAAGGTGTTAAAATGGGATTTTGCAATTCCTGTGGAAGGCCAATAGTTAAAGAGGACTACGGAACAAACAAGGACGGTAGTCTTAATGAAGAATTCTGTAAAGATTGTTATCAAAATGGCGAATACACTGAACCTGATATAACTTTGCAGGAAATGATTGTAAGAAAAACAAAAGAAATGATGGAAAAAAATCCTAGGCTTGCTGAAACTCAAGCTACTGGAATTACAGCAATGTTCATACCAGGTTTAAAAAGATGGAATCCAGAGTTTCAAGATGACTATAAAACTCTATAAAATTTTTAATTTTTTTAAGTTAAAAGAGGTTTAACCTCTGTTTAACATAAATTCCCTAACTTTATTAGCTAGGGCCTCATCCTTGCTTTTAGATGATTTGATATTGTATAGCTCTTCGTTTAAATCATTAAATTTATCAACCAAATCGTTATATTCTAAGCGAAGGTTTTCGTAATCCTTCTCAAGGTCTTCGTTGATTTCGTAGATTTCAGCATAGCTGGTTTTAGTGTTGAGGTTTTCTTGTTTTAAATGATCATATTTTGTTGAAACATTGTTGAAACTTTCACGAATGCTTGCATGTTCTTCTTTTAAGTTGGAACATTTGTTTTTAAGATTCTTATTCTCTTCTTTTATGCTGGAATATTTTGTTTTGAGGTTTTCGTTTTCGGTTTTAATGTTTACAAACTTGGTTTTGAGGTTTTCATTTTCAATGATTAATTTGGAATGCTTGTCCTTGATGGTCTCATTTTCTTTTTTGAGGCTGTCGATATTGTCTTGATGTAGAGATTCGTATTTATTCTCCATTTTATTTAAAGCTTCATTCTTTAAGGCTATTTCAGCTTTGAGTTCCTCAATTTCTTTTTCGTATTCTAAAGTTGATGGATTGATTTCATCAAGTTGTTTTTCCAATTTTTTCACTTCCTCAACATATAAATAATTGGCTACTCTTAAAGTGTCAATTTCTTCCTCTCTGTTTTTAAACTCTTCAATTTCGGAATTTGGGATAATCAAAACGGCTTCTTTGTTTTCATAGATGTCTTCATTTTTTGGGACTGTAATTTGGATTTGTTCTGTAGTGTATTTTTTCTTCTCTCCATTTTTTAGTGTCCTGTTGTACTCTCTTGAATATTTCTTTACAACGCCATTCCCGTATTTCATATTATCCCCTATTTACTAATACTATAATTTTAGTTTTTAGATTTAATAAATATTTTGCAATAATTTATTTTAATTAATTAGAATAAACTATCTTTATGAAGGTTTTTGGAATATGTGCCAGTCCAAGGAATGGTACCACTCAGTATGTTCTGTCAGAAGCATTGAATAAATTAAGTGGACATGATATTGAAACGGTCATGTTTTCCTGCCAGGGCAAGGACATAAAGCATTGCATGCATTGTGACTACTGTCTGGAGAATAAGAAATGTATCATTCAGGATGATATGGATGAAGTCTATAAGAATCTCAATGAGGCTGACGGCATCATATTGGCGACTCCAGTGCAATCAGGATCTGTAAGTTCCTATTTGTCTGCAATCATGGATAGGACACGTGCCCTGGAAGCTGTTGACTACAATCTTCTGCGCGGAAAAATAGGCATGAGTATCGCTGTTGGCGGTGACCGCACAGGGGGGCAGGATTTCGCTCATTTGTCAAATATTGCTTACTTCATGATACATGGCATTATCCCCGTCAGCGGAGGACCTTTCGGTTCTAATTTGGGAGCGTCATTCTGGTCCCAGGACTCCATTGATGAAATAAAAAATGATGGTTATGGAATGGAGTCATTGGATAGGACTTTAAACGAATTTGAAAATTTCTTAAATAAATATATTTAAATATTATAATCAAGTTAAAATAGATTAAAAAAACTTTTTTTAAGGTTATAATATGGCTAATAAATTAGTACGTGGTAGTTTAATAATTTTCATAGGTAACATAATCTTTCGTGTAGGCGGTTATGTATATCGTTTCTTAATGGCGATACTTCTAGGACCTACTGCCTATGGTATTTTAGGAATCACACTACCATTTCAAGGAATATTCCAGACTTTGTCTGCGGGTGGACTTCCTCCGGCGATAGCAAAATATGTTGCTGAGTATGAAGCCGTAGATGAGAAGGATATGGCCAGACAGACCATATACACGGCTTTGAAGATAATGGTTTTCCTGGGTCTGTTCTTTGGAGTATTGATGATTTTTATCGTTGCTCCTTGGTTGGCTTATAATTATCTTGGAAAACCTGCTGCGCTTATTCCTTTACAGATTGTTGGTCTTATAACTCCTTTCAGTGTAATTGTTGGTGCATTTAGAGGTGCATTTCAGGGAGTATATAAAATGGAGTATATCGTATATACTCGTGCTGTTGAGCAATTAGGTATGATCTTATTTGCTACTGCATTTGTTTTAATAGGTTTATCCACTGTTGGAGCATTGTGGGGTACAGTTTTAGGTTATTCCCTGTCTGTTGTGGCTGCTGTGTATATTTTTAAATTCCACATGGGCAAATATATACCTAAGGCCAGTGATGATTTTGTTTTCACACGCAAGGACGAATTGAAGCTTGCAGGCACATTAGTTAAATTCTCAATACCTGTTATCATTACAGCTATTGCTGAAATGCTTATTTATAACATTTGTACTATTGTTATGGGAAGATTTTTAACCTTTGATGATATTGGATTTTTTGCAGCGGCAGACCCTATCGCTAGGTTGCCTCTGATTATTTCAATTTCTATTGCTACAACAATTTTACCAGCTTCTTCTGAAGCATTTAAGTTAAAAGATATAGACATGCTTCAAAAATACGTTTCTGAGGCGTATAAATATTCATTATTGTTTGTAGTGCCGATGTGTGTGGGACTTGCATTGTTTGCAACCCCTACCTTGAGAATTCTGTACTTTAAGAATACTGCTTATGTTGCTGGTGCTAGTGCATTGGCCATATTGTCAATAGGTATGACTTTCTATTCAATATTTGCAATTTCAACAAGTATCATTCAAGGTATCGGTAATCCAAGAATCCCAATGTACATTCTTGTTGGGGGAGCGATTGTCACCGGTGTTTTGAATTGGTTCATGGTTCCTTCAATGGGTATTGCTGGCGGTGCTCTTGCTACAAGCATAGCATGTTTATTGATGATGATTCCGTGTGTGTACTTTGTATTTAGATTAACTAAGACAAAGGCTCCTACATCTTCGGTAGTTAAGATTATTTTTGCATCCTTGATAATGGGAATTTTCGCATTTTTCATTCCAAAATCCACATTATGGTTATTCCCAGGAATATTTGCATGCATAATCGTTTATTTCTTTGCATTAATTCTAGTCAAATTCTTCAAAAAAGAGGATATTGAAAGTTTAAGACACTTCTCTTCTAAATTTGGTCCATTAGGCAAGATTATTAATAAGATGTTAAATCTTGTTGAGAAATTGGAATTTAGAAACTAAACTATTTAATATATAAAAGATATAAATAAAAATATTATATTTCGGGGGATTTATAATATGGCTGACGTTAGTGCAGGTGTTGAATACAAAATCAATGTGGATGGCAATTCCTTTTTACTTGACAGTAAAAAATACCAATTGCTGGAGTCCATTTTGGAAACCGGTTCATTAACAAGTGCTGCTAAGGAAATTAAGGTTTCATATAGGACTGCATTAAACTACATTGAGAAAATGGAATCAACACTTGATGTTAAAATTGTAAGTACCACTAAAGGTGGAAAAGGTGGAGGTGGAGGAACCTCACTCACAGAAGAGGGCTACTCTATCCTGAAAGAATGTAAGAAAATCAATGCAATCATGGAGCTTCACAAGGATGTTAATGAGATTGAAGCTGAAATCATTGACATTAATGATGTAAAAGGCGTAATGACTATTAGAATGGAAAGTTTTGAGATCAACGCTCCTCTAAATAGGAATTATGAAATTGGAGACAAGATTTTAGCTTTAATAAGTTACGATAATATCTTTTTAATGTTGGAGCCGCAAACTTCAAGTATCCGTAATATCTTAAAAGGCCAAATTGTTGAAATGAGGCTTGAGGGAGAAATCATTCGTGTTAAGGTCAATGTTGGCGGAGTTACATTATGCTCTGATATTACCGTATCTGCTGAAAAAGAGTTAAGCCTTAACATCGGTAAAGATGTCTATGTTGGATTTAAAGCAATGTCTGTTGCTACTTTAAAATTATGATGTGATAATTATGCCATTGCAAATTTTAGTTGATGAGGAGAAATGTATTGGTTGTGGGGAGTGTGCTGAGATTTGTCCAAAGTCTGCTAAAATTTGGAAAGTTAATAGAGTTGCACGTATATTGGATTTAAGATATTGTCATGTTTGCACTATATGTGCGATGAAATGTCCTACAGACTGTATTACAATTATACGTCCGGGTGAAGAAGCTTAAATGCTTGAACGTAAAATCAATTATTTAATAGGTTAAACTATGACTAGAATTTCAAACGTTTCTAGAAAAACTTCAGAAACAGATATTACAATAAAAATGAATCTAGACGGGATCGGAAAATACGATATAGATACAGGTGTGAATTTCTTCAATCACATGTTGGAATCATTTTCCAAGCATAGCATGATTGATTTGGATATCAAGGCTGTTGGAGACATCGAGATTGATGATCACCACACAATTGAAGATGTTGGAATCTTGTTGGGAGAGGCGTTCCTTGATGCTATCGGCGATAAGAAGGGAATCAGAAGAATGGCTCATGCAATTGTTCCTATGGATGAATCAGTTTCCACTGTAGCTATTGACATAAGTGGCAGAAGTTATTGTAATATGAACCTTAAATTCAAAAACGAAAAGATTGGGGACATGACTTCCGATATAATTATTCACTTTTTCGAATCGTTTGCAAGTTCAGCAAAACTAAATATTTATGGAACAGTCGAAGGGGCAAATGACCATCATAAGGCTGAAGCAGTATTTAAAGCATTTGCTAAGGCTATTAAAGATGCAATCAAAATAGAACACAATCAAATTCCTTCTACAAAAGGAGTATTATAGCTAATCATTAGCTATCTTTTTTTATTATTTTTTTAAAAATTAGTCAGTACTAGGTTTATGGTGTTTGGCTTTAAAAAAGAAAAAAATGAAAGTAGCAAATTTTGCTACTTATTCTGGTTTTGAAATTAAGTCTGTTTTACAACCTGGGTTTCCTTCTTTCATGTGAGGGGTTCTTAAAACAGTATCATTTGCTTTTTCGATATCTCTTGCTTCTTGTGCTAATTTAGCAGCACATGCAGCGATTTCGTGAGCAGCAGCTACTAATGGGATGAAGTTTTCGTAACCTTTGGTCATGAAACATCCTTTCATGTCTAAGTTTGCAACGGATCCAGCCATTTCGTATGCAGCAATAGCTTTTGCTTTTGCGTATGGGTTTGCGAATCCGCCAGCTTCTGCAGCTTTTTCAGCAGTAATAATGAGTTTAGGTAATTCGATTTCACCTGCTTCTGCTTGTGCGATTACGTCGTCAATGGTTTTTTGGACTAATCTTAATGCACCGGTTTCTGCGAGTACTTTTAAGATGTCAGAGTTGAAAATAGCCATTTCAGTTGGGTCTAACCATTCTCTTTTTGCACCGATCATTGGGTCAGACATAACAATGATGTAACCTAAGCCTTGTTCATCCATTTCATCTTTTTTACCTTTACCAGGTGCGTCACCAACAATAATAGCAGGGATGTCTTTTTCAGATAATAATTCTCTTGCTTTAGCTGGACCAGGTGCTCCTGGGTTTGGGCTAATGAAGATTGCGAAGTCAGGTTCGAAAGCGTCTATTTTAGGTACAACGTCTTCTACTTGTTCTGGGTTCATTTTTGCTCCAGATCCAAAGGTTCTTACATCGATATTTGGTCTGTCTGCTCTTTCGTCTAACAATAGGTCAATTACTGGTGAAGTACCAATATTACCACTTTTAATAATAGCAATTTTAACTACCATAATTAATCTCCTTATTTGATATATAAAAATTTAATAAGAAAACTATTTAAATTTTATTATTTGAAAATTTTATTTGTTAATTAATTTTTTTTCTAAAAATTGTTATTGAATAATATAATACTTTTAATAAAAATTATTGGTATAAAAATTAATTTAAAATGCCATGAAAAAGCGTGATTAATATTACTAAAACTCGAAAAAATACTCTGAAAGTAATAAAAATTATACAAAAATAGAATAACAGTGGTTCCGACGAGACTCGAACTCGTGATCCCCTCCTTGTAAGGGAGGTATCATACCACTAGACCACGGAACCAACAAACAATATTATGAATTTATTAGTATATAAATGTTTCGCTATTTGAAATTTTTGATTAAGAATTAATTTTATAAAATAATAAAGATATAATTATTATTGTAAATTTATATGATGTGATAAAATGGCTTGGGACGACAAAGCAACAAAAGTTTGGATAGACGGAGAATTCGTAGAATGGAAAGATGCAAACATTTCAGTACTTTCACACGTAGTCCACTATGGAACCAGCGTATTTGAGGGTATTCGTGCATACTCCAATGAAAATGGAGTTGCTGTATTCAGATTAGAAGAACATGTAAAACGTTTATTTGATTCAGCAAAAGTTTACAAAATGGACATTCCATTCACACAAGAAGAGATTGCAGAAGCAATTCTTGAAACAGTAAGAATAAATGACTTGGATGGTTGTTATATACGCCCAATTGTTTTCAGAGGATATGGAGAACTTGGAGTAAACCCATTAGGATGCCCTGTAAATGTAGCAATTGCTGCATGGGAATGGGGATCTTATCTTGGAGAAGAAGGAATGGCAAACGGTGTGGACATCGGCGTGTCCTCATGGAGAAAACCAGCACCAGACACTTTCCCAACACTTGCAAAATGTGGAGCAAACTACATGAACTCACAACTTGCAAAACTCGAAGCTTTAGACAACGGATTTGACGAAGCAATCATGTTAGATTACGAAGGTCATGTTTCTGAAGGTAGTGGGGAAAACATTTTCCTCGTTGAAGGAGAAAAACTATACACTCCTGCAATGTCTTCATCCAACCTTAAAGGTATCACAAGAGATTCAGTAATGACCATTGCTCGTGATTTAGGTTATGAGGTTGTTGAAGAAACCATTTCAAGAGAAAGATTATACTTTGCGGATGAAGTGTTCTTCACTGGAACCGCAGCAGAAGTAACTCCAATTCGTTCTATTGATCACAGAACTATTGGAATTGGTAAAAGGGGACCAATTTCAGAAAAATTACAAACCGCTTTCTTTGACATAGTGGAAGCAAAAGTAGAAGACAAATATGGTTGGTTAAGTTATATCTAAGTGGTGTAGAAATGGATATATTTCAAGGAATTATTATCGGTATTGTTCAGGGATTAACTGAATTTTTGCCAGTTAGTAGTTCGGCCCACTTGGTATTTATCCAAAATCTTCTAGGTGTTGAAAGCTCTCTTGCTTTTGACACATTTCTTCATTTGGGAACTTTAATCGCAGTATTATGGTTCTTCAGATATGATATTTATAAAATGCTTAAATCTTGGTGGTTGAGTATTGGAGATATCCTGCAAGGAAGATTCAAGGAAGGTTTTTATGATGACCCTTATAAAAGGCTTGCCTGGTATGTCATTCTTGCAACAGTTCCTGTAGGTATTGTTGGAGTGCTGTTTGAGGATTCTGTAGACGCATTGTTTGCAGGCGCACTGTATGTTCCAGCATTTTTCTTGTTTGTCACAGGAACAATTCTATACCTGTCTCAAAGAATGCCGAGTGGGGATGTCAATTATAATAACATTACTAAAAAAGAGGCATTATTTATGGGTTTGGGTCAAGCTTGTGCAATATTGCCAGGGCTTTCACGTTCAGGTACTACAATTGCGGCAGGACTGACCATAGGGCTTGACAAGGAATTTGCGGCAAAATTCAGTTTTATATTATCTATTCCTGCAATTTTTGGAGCATTTATATTGCAACTTAAAGATATCGGCTCAGCATTGGATGTCAATTTCCTGCCGGTATTCCTAGGATTTTTAGCAGCTATTGTGGCAGGTTATCTGGCCATCAAATGGATGCTTGACTTAATTCAAAATAAGAGTTTGGATATATTTGCCTATTATTGTTGGGTGGTAGGTATTATAGTGTTTATGGGCTCAATAGCTCATATATTCTAAAAATTAAAAATTATAGAGATTATTAATCTCTATTTACATACTTTTTCTATTCTTTTTCTTAACTTTTCAACGGAGTTTCCAAGCACTAATGCTGTAAACATTGCACCGCCTGCTCCAGCACCTTCCTTAACGAATCCTTTTAGGTAATTTTTCAATCCTTCATGTTCTGAATCTTCAAATCTAGGGTCAACCACATTGACGGTGATGTTTTCATCAATCTGTTTTAGGATTCCGAATAGATCTGCTGTTTCGTCACTTGCAACGAACACTGTTGTTGCAAGGTTGATTCTTGAAAAGTCAAATGTAGGTTGGATTGATTTGATTGCAGCGCATGTTGCAGCCATCTGTGTTCCTCCTGCTAAAATTATTGGAATGTCTGAACCGATTACCATTCCTGCGATTGCAGCGATGGTTGGGTCTCCAACTGCACCTATTGCCTGCATTGCATCGGCTTCGCCAGGGGTGATTCCAGCGTTTTTCAATCCTTCATCAACTGTTTTTGATTTCAAGTCATGAGGGTTATGTGGCATGCTTCCGCTGACTTTTTCGTTTGCTTTGTATCCCAATGCCTTCAGGACTCCAAGTGCGGTTGTTGTTCCGGCTGCGATACTTTCACCGATAATCAACATTTCATGCCTTTGTGATAACTCATTACCTAAGTCTTTTGCGTTTTCAAATATTTCCAATGGGTTTAATACGCCTTTACCTGTTCTTATGTCTCTTCCGTAGTCTTTTCCTAAGCTGACATATTCAAGATCAGGCTTGATTTTGGAACCTGCATCGACAATAACAAATGGGATATTGGCAACCTGAAGGGCAGCTTTTGTAAGTCTTGCAGGTGTTGGTGCTGCCGCATCTCCAACTACAGTTTCTGCAGGGGCTTCACAGCATCTGACTTCTCCTAAAACCATAAATTCAGCATCACTTGCTGGAGTGTATTCGGTCAAGTCTGCTGATGGGCCTGCTCCGGAAATCCCTTCTATCAGGGAGGTTTCTGTTGTTCCTATTGTAAGTAAGAATACGGCTTCATCCTCTGCCTCTTGCAATTTTTCAATCAATTCGGTTGAGCCATATGTTGTTACACCATCAATCATTATTTTCACCTTGTTTTTTCAATAAGTCAATAATTATCTTGTTTTGATTAATAATTTTCTTGTTTTGAAGCATGATTTTCTTCAACATTTCCATTTCCGGCAGTTCATTGTCAGTTTGGAATGTTTGTCCGTCTCTTGCTCTTGGTGGGATTTTAATCTGTTCTTTTGGAGGCAACTTGTCGCTGTCTCCTTTTGGAGGAATCACTCCTCTGGATGCGCTGTCCTCTTTTGACACGAAATCGACATATCTGTGTGTCACCTTGTTTTTTCCACGTTCGTCAAGCAATTCCATTAATCTGTTGTCAACATTTTCAACGCCAACTAACTCTTCTTGCTCCACTTCATGTATCAGTCTCTTTTGTATGTTGTACGCATTGTATATTGGTATTCCTCTTGTTTTACATTCGTTCTTGAACATGTCGTGGATGTTTATGTCTCCAGTCAGTTGTTTTACTCTTTTTTGTTCCAAAGTATTTGCGCTATAAAATCCCATGTTTTCACTTATGTATTTTAAATTTAAAATATTTTTACATATTAAAAATGTATAATTTTAATACATTAGAAAATTATTTATAATAAAAATGTCCAATTATCATACATTGGTGATAATATGCTGAAGGATATTTTGGGTAATCATCCGCAAATTAAAGTAATTGATTATATGCTGGCCTGCCCGTTTAATGAGCTAACAAAGCAGCAATTGGCTGTTGGGTCTGAAATTTCCAGGTCCACATTGGATAAGTTCATCGGCGATTTTTTAGAGTATGGCCTGTTATGCAGGAAAGGGTCAAAATATGTTGTGAACCTGGAGTCCGTCTACATAAGGCAATTGAATTTGATGTTGGATGAGCTTATCCGGAGGGAAATTGAAATTCAAGAGCAGCTTCCAGAGGATGTTGGGGATAAATTAACGGATGAAGAATTGGATGAAATGTTAACTGAACTTCCAGATGAAGTTGATTTGGATAAATTGGAATTTGAAATAGAATCAAAAGAGTATTATTCTTTTTCTTCGGATAAAACCAGTAAAAACTCTTTTGACTTGTCTTTGATATAGGTGATAGGATGAAAAACATATCTGATATACCATATGATGAAAAAGTGAAAATTAATAAGGAATCTAAAGTTGTTCATGCATCCTCTTTTGGTGTTGGAGGGACAAATGAAGAGATAAGGGTGATTGTTTGTGATAAAAAATTAATTTCAGACGATAATGACTTTAAGTTGATTAATGTATCTGACTTGCAAATTGTTATGGATAAAAAAACGGCGATTGACTTAAAAAATCTCTTAGAGCAATATATCGAGTAGGGGTTGCTAATATGGAAACCACCACCATTACCGAAGAGGTTTTGTTCTTTCTCTATCGCAACCACTATTTCAACAAACGCCACACTCCTGTTGTAAACGTCTGCAACAAATTATCTCAATTTCCATGCAAGCTCGTTAAAAAAGAATTGAATAAGTTGTATAAGGTTGAAATAATCAGGTATAAGAAAACCGCTCATGGAATGGATGTTTTTCTTAATGTTAAGATGAAAAGAGATATAGAAAAAATCATTTCAGATAGGATGTACTCCCTATATTCATTATGATTTAATATTAAAAAGAACAATATAATTATAACAAATATTTAAGTTGATTATCTTGATAAGTTTAGGAATTGAAGGAACAGCAGAAAAAACCGGTGTGGGCATTGTTGACAGTGATGGGAATATTCTGGCTATGGCTGGAAAGCAATTATATCCTGAAGAGGGCGGAATCCATCCGAGAATTGCCGCTGAACACCATGCTGAATGGATTCCTAAACTGATACCACAGGCCATTGAGGAATCCGGATTGTCCTATGATGATATCGATTTAATCTCATTTTCACAGGGCCCCGGCCTTGGTCCGGCATTGAGGATAGTTGCAACTTCAGCAAGAAGTCTGGCTTTATCCTTAAACAAGCCAATCATTGGAGTCAATCACTGCATAGGGCATGTTGAGGTTGGAAAGCTTGATACTGGCGCTGTAAATCCTGTTGCATTGTATGTGAGTGGAGGAAACAGTCAGGTAATCGCATATGAAAGCGGAAGATACAGGATTTTCGGTGAAACCCTGGACATTGCCGTTGGAAACTGCCTTGACCATTTCGGCCGTGAAACAGGACTTGGACATCCAGGCGGACCGGTCATTGAAAAGCTTGCAAAGCAGGGTTCATATGTGGACTTGCCTTACATAGTCAAGGGTATGGACTTCTCATTTTCAGGATTGCTGTCCGCCGCATTAAGGGAGGCTCAAAAGGGAACTCCTATGGAGGATGTCTGCTTTTCACTTCAGGAAACCGCATTTTCAATGCTTGTTGAGGTCACTGAAAGGGCATTGTCCCATACCCAAAAGGATGAGGTGATGCTGTGCGGTGGAGTTTCAGCAAACTCAAGACTTCGCGAAATGCTTAAGACAATGTCTGAAGAGCATGGAGCCAAGTTCTACATGCCTGAGATGAAGCTCTGCGGCGACAATGGCGTCATGATTGCATGGCTTGGACTTTTGATGTGCAAGGAGTTCGGTCCGATGGAACTGAAGGATACTGGAATTATCCAGAAGTTCAGAACCGATGAGGTTGACATTCCTTGGATTGACAATTCCAAAACCTATTTGACATTGCCCGATGAGTTGATAGCCAAAGGGGCTGAATCAAATATCGTTAAAAGTAATTACTTGGGTGAAAAGGCTGTACTGAAAGACAGAATTCCTAAGGGTTACAGGATTCCTGAAATAGACAACAAGATCAGAAAGGCAAGAACCAAGGAAGAGGCTAAGCTATTGTCTGACGCTAAACGTGCAGGTGTCAAGACTCCTGTGTTGTATGACATCAACCTGGAGAACAAGTCAATATTGATGGAAGAGATTGAGGGGCAAATGCTTAAGGAAGCAATCAACGAGGATTTGGCATTTAGGTTAGGTGAAGAGATTTCCAAATTGCACTCATTTGACATTATTCACGGTGACATCACAACCTCAAACATCATGCTAAGTGATGACAAGCTTGTATTCATTGATTTCGGTCTTGGAAGATATTCACAAGTGAAAGAGGATAAGGCAGTTGACTTGCTTGTTTTAAAGAAATCATTGCAGAGCATTGACTATAACTTGGCTGTCAAGTACTTTGACTGCGTTCTTGAAGGTTATGGGGACAGGTCAATTATCAATGCAATTCATGATGTAGAGTCTCGTGGAAGATACACTCACTAATATTAACCAACATATATAATAAAAACCATCATCATAACTAAAAATATGATAACATTTATAACTGGTAACGAACATAAAGTAAAAGAAGCAGAGAATATTTTCAAAGATTACGGCATTGAACTTGAGCATATTGATTTAGGTTACGAAGAACCTCAAGGAACTCTTGAGGAAGTGGCTTTATCAGGCGCAAAATATGCTAGTCGTAAGCTTGACAAACCTGTGATTGTTGAAGATGCTGGTTTATTCATTAAGGCTTTGAATGGATTTCCTGGAACATATTCACATTATGTTCAAGATACTCTTGGAAATCAAGGAATTTTAAAGCTATTGACTGATGTATCTGACCGTTATGCCGAATTCAGGTCAGTTATTGGGTACTGTGCCCCCAATTCTGAGCCCAAGACTTTTTTAGGCAAGGTTGAAGGTGAAATCGCAGTTGAAGAAAGAGGAGATTTAGGATTTGCTTTTGATCCGCTCTTTTATGTTCCAAGTTTGGGTAAGACCTTTGGAGAACTCACAACTGAAGAGAAAAACCAGTTTTCACATAGAAAAAATTCATTAAAGAAATTTATCGAATGGTATTCTAGTCAAGAGTAACATTATTTTCTGTTTATTGGGCTTATTTAAGATTTAATAAATTTAAAGAGGTTTATATTATGGCAAGACCAGAATGGGTAACTTATAGTGACGAAGAAATTGAAGAAATGATTTTAAAATTTAACAGAGAAGGTAAAAGTACCTCCGAAATCGGTATCATCTTAAGAGACCAATACGGAATCCCTTCAGTTAAAGACGTAACCGGTGAAAGAATCACCCAAATCTTAAAAAGAAACGGTCAAGCTGGTGACTACCCTGAAGATTTAATGAACTTAATCAGAAGAGCAGTTAACATCAGAGATCACTTAGAAGAAAACCCTAAAGATTTACACTCTAAAAGAGGTTTAACCATTATCGAAGCTAGAATCAGAAGATTAGCATCTTACTACGTAAGTGAAGGTGCATTACCAGAAGGTTGGAGATATAATCCAAGAGAAGCAGCACTCCTTGTTAAATAGGGCTAGTGAAGCCACAAATATGCTTAAGGAGCATATTGAAAAGGATAGTGTTATCAGATTAATTTCTCATAACGATGCTGATGGAATTTCAGCAGCAGCAGTTATAGCTAATGCTTTGAAAGAGGAAGGTGTTCAATTCCACACAACAATAATTCCTCGTCTTAAGGAAGATATAGTAAATCAACTCAGAAGTGAGAAATATGATTTATTTATCTTTTCAGACATGGGAAGTCCTTTCATTAAGGAATTCAACACATACAAGCATGATGTTATAGTTGCTGACCACCACCAAATTGACGATACCGAATCTGAGAGTAATGTGGTTCACATTAACCCTCACATATTTGGTGTTGACGGTAGTAAGGATTTATGCGGTGCAGGTTCAGCTTATTTGGCTATTCGTGACTTGGACAAGAAACACTTGGCTCACTATGCACTCATCGGCGCATTTGGTGATATGCAAGGTCAAAACGGTTTTACTGGCGTAAACAGATTGATTCTTGATGATGCAGTTCAAAGCGGCGTCGTTGAAATTCACGAAGGCTTGAAAATAGTGTCAAAAGCTTCAGAACCTATATTCAAATCCCTTGCTTACACTTTTTCACCGCCATTGCCTGGAATTAGTGGAGATTTAGAGGGCGCTCAAGAATTTTTAGAGAAAATGAACTTATCTTATGGTATCAAATTCACTGATTTGGAAGATGAGGAAAAGGATCTCCTAAAAGAAGCACTTGTTAACATAAATCCAGACATTTTCGGCGATTGTTATACAGTTCCAAAAGAAGTTCCGCTATTGCGTGACCTTGAAGAGTACTCATACATTCTTGATGCATGCGGTAAGAACAAGAAACAAGGTCTAGGTTTAAGCATTGCACTTGGAGAAAAAGAGCAAGCATTGGATGCTGCCTTAAGGCTCCAACGTCAATATCGTGACCAAATCGTTAAGGGACTTGAATGGATTAAACGTGAGGGAGCTCAGCAATTAAATGCTATTCAATATTTATACTCTGAAGATAAGGTATTGAAATCTGTAATGGGTACAATTGCAAGTATCGGTTTGTCTGTTGAAATATTGGACGGTTCAAAACCGGTAATTGGCCTTTCAAGGCTTCACAAAGATATCAAGATATCTGGTAGGACCACTCGTGAAATGGTTGGTCGTGGAGTCAACTTGGGCAAGGCATTGCAAGACTCCTCCAATAACTTCGGTGGAACAGGGGGAGGACATGACATCGCAGCTGGTGCTATGATTCCATACGAGGCAAAGGACAATTTCCTACATTTGGTAGATGAGATGGTTGAATATCAATTAAGTAATGATTAATATGTTTTTAACAAAAAAAGAACAAGAAATGTGTGATGGGGAATACGGAGAAACCATCAGGAAAAGTATGGATATTCTCGTAGCTTTAGGAGATATCTATGGCGCTTCCAAATTGGTTGACATCACCTCAGCACAAGTATCTGGTGTTTCTTATAAGACAATTGGAGATGCTGGTTTAGAATATCTTGAAGATTTGGCTCAAGACAATTCTGGAAAAGCAACAATCAACGCTTCCCTGAACCCTCCTGGAACCGATTTGGATAATTGGGAGGAATTGGGATTTCCGGAATACTTTGCAATCAAGCAAAATAAGATTGTGGATGCATATGCAAATCTTGGAATTTCAAAAACTTGTACCTGTACTCCTTATTTGGTTGGTAATGTTCCAAGATTCAGGGATCATGTCTCATGGTCTGAATCATCTGCTGTAGCTTATGTCAATTCTGTTATTGGTGCTAGAACCAACCGTGAAGGTGGACCTGCAGCACTTGCAGCGGCAATTGTTGGAAAAACTCCATTATACGGATTCCATTTGGAAAAAAACAGAAAAGCTAATCTTGTTGTTAATGTTGACACCGAATTAAAAGGTGCTGACTTTGGAGCTTTGGGTTATATTATCGGTAAATTTGTTGGAAGTGGAGTTCCATACTTCAAATTGCAAAACACTCCAAACAACAATGACCTAAAAACATTGGGAGCAGCACTTGCATCTTCAGGTTCAGTTGCACTTTATCATGTGGAAAATGTAACTCCTGAGTATGATGTTGCAGGTGAGGCAGATGTTGAAGACATCATGTTCATTGGTGAGAAGGAAATTACTGAAACCCGCCAAAAATTGACAACAACCGATAGGGAACCTGATTTGATTTGTCTTGGATGTCCTCATGCATCACTTGAGGAAATTAAACAAGTGGCATCTATCGTTCAAGGAAAAACTATTAAAAATAAATTATGGATTTGCACATCCGTCAGCGTAAAGGCGACTGCTGACAGAATGGGTTACACTCAAATAATTGAAAGTGCGGGTGGAAACGTCGTATGCGACACCTGTATGGTTGTGGCTCCTATCGAGGAGATGGGCTTTGAGGTAATCGGTGTGAATTCAGCAAAAGCAGCAAACTATGTTCCATCAATGTGTGGACTTGATGTTGTTTATAATGATGTAGAAAATCTTATTCAGTTCGAATAAGTTTTCTCAAATTCTTTTTTTTAAAAAATTTGAGTCTGTAAAATTTTATAGGCTTCTTTCAAATTTTATTTTTTTACACTTGAAAT
>R25__coassemble_333_pt1 | contig 29014 bp, 26 predicted proteins | sample R25__metabat2_low_PE_004 | metagenome-assembled genome bin R25
CATATTTTATTATTTGTCAGTCATCTATAATAAAAGTTTGGTTAGTAACTATAATATAATTTATTGGATATTCGAGTTTAATTGCATCATTAACTATAAGTGCGGATATTTTAAATTATTAATTAATTCATTGATTATAGGGAATATGTGGGAATCATGAAAAAAAAACAAAAATTATATGCAGTATAGGCCCCGCTTCAAATTCAGTAGAGGTCATGAGTGAAATGGTAAACAACGGAATGGACTGTGCACGCATCAATCTTAGTCACGCCACACGGGAGGGCATATTGAAAACAATAGATGTTGTAAGGCAAGTGCGCAAGGCATGCAACGTTCCCGTTGCCATAATGTATGATACAAAAGGGCCGGAATTCAGGACATTGGAATTTAAGGATGGTGGAGTAACCCTTCAAAGGGGAGATATCATTCGAATGAGCAAGACCTGCATTCAGGGTGATGAAAACGCATTTGGAGTCAATCACAGCGATGCAATAGACCATATCAATGTGGGTGACAGGGTGCTTGTCGACAATGCATTGTTTGAGCTGGAGGTCATAGGAAAACGTGATGACTATGTTGAGCTGAAGGCCCTGAGCAAGTGTAAGCTCCAGAACCATAAAACCATCAATGTCCCGGGTGTTCATTTAAACTTGGATTTCATGAGTGATGTGGATAAAAATGACATTGCCTTTGCTGCAGGGCATTCCTGTGACTATTTGGCGCTCTCATTCGTAAACACTAGGGAGGATGTCATTGCAGCTAGAAAAATCATTGATGATGTCGGAGGGGATGCATGCATCATCTCAAAGATTGAAAGCCGCATGGGCATTGACAATATAGATGAGATAATAGATGAATCCGACGGAATAATGGTGGCTCGGGGAGACCTTGGGGTGGAAGTTCCAATGGAGGAGCTGCCGATTCTTCAAAAGACCATAATTAGAAAGTGTCGTGAAAAGGGCAAGTTTGCCATTGTTGCAACAGAGATGTTGGCTTCAATGTATGAAAATCTAAGACCTTCAAGGGCGGAAGTTTCTGATGTTGCAAATGCTGTTTTGGATGGAACTGACTGTGTGATGCTTTCAGGTGAAACCACAATAGGAAAACATCCGGTATCTGCCGTTGAAATAATGAACCGAGTATGCAGAAATGTTGAATCTAGCATTGACTATAGCCAACATATTGATTACAAGGGAGCAATAGGCACCAGTGATACAATTGCCAAACTTGTTGTCGATGCTGTCGAATACTCTGATATAAAACTGATTGTCACTCCCACCATGACAGGTTTCACGGCCAGTAAGATCAGTAACCTAAGGCCCAATTCCATAATATTGGCCTGCTGTCCGTCCAGCCACGTTGCAGAAAAAACAGTTCTGAACTTCGGTGTTAAGCCGGTCGTGACAAAAATATATGAAAGCACTGACGAGATGGTTGAAATCGCAAGAAAAATTGCCAAGGAAGAATTTAATCTGGATGATGGTGATTTGATAATAATCACTGGCGGATTTCCATTAGGTAAGTCAAGAACAACCAATTATCTGAGAATTATTGGCGTATAAAAGAAATAGGTTATGGTTAAATAATAAAAGATTAGATGATTCCATGAATCATCCTTAATGCGTCCAACAATCCGTGACTGTATTCGATACATCCGAATGCAGTCCTCATGTCTTCTTTTTCTAAATAATACTTTGAATCGTTCCAATAGTCAATGGCCCTGTCGTAAACTTCCTTTTCTTTTCCAACGAATTCAATGTGAGCCACCTGATTCAAGTTTCTTTCAAGTTTTGCAATGTCCTTTGCGATCTTTTCAGGACTTTCCAATTCAGTCATTTCAATTGCCTCCAAACGTGTACGATTCTTTGTCCAACGGTAAAGTATGATAGGATTACTAGTATGTAAATAACGTATGTAAAGTAAATGTCGCCTGCAAAGTATCCAATAATTGCTCCAACCATTAATATAATCATTCTAACGGCCCTTTCAGCTATTCCGATATTGCACTCTGCGCCTTGGGACTCTGCCCTTGCACGAACATAGCTCACTGTTATTGCGGAATGAATCGCCAGAACTCCAACAAACCAGTCGCAGTATCCTCCAAATATTATTCCAATGTAGATTATCGCATCGGCAAACCTGTCCATTGTGGAGTCGAGAAATGCACCGAAGGGTGAGGATCTGTTATGATATCTTGCAACTGCCCCGTCCACAACATCCAAGAATCCGGACAATAAAATTGCAATGCAACCTAAAATCAGGTCATGATTTGCAAATCCATACGCTGCAAGCACCGCCACAAATGGGGAGATTACAGTTACAATATTCGGATTTATGTTTAAATTTCGGGCTAGCGGGTTCAATATTCTTGTTAATAATGGTCTTAAACTTTGAAGCATAATTATATATAACGACTTTATCTAATATAAAGATGAATGAAAGTCTTAAAAACAAGTATTGATGAAGTTGATGAGGATATTGTTAGCGAAGCAATAAACGTCTTGGCTGACGGTGGGGTCGTATTGTATCCTACCGATACGGTTTATGGCTTGGGTGCCAATATTTTTGATAAGAAGGCAGTTAGAAAAGTATTCGATATAAAGCAAAGGAGCTATTTGAAACCTCTTTCAATACTTGTGGGTGACGTCAGGGCAATTGACCTGGTTGCAAAGACATCCCTTAGCCAAAAGCAAACCATCAACAAGTATCTTCCAGGACCATACACCTTCATCCTAAACAAGAGAAAAATAGTTCCAAGGACAATCACAAGCGGCTTGAAAAGCGTTGGCGTGAGGGTTCCCGACTGTGAGCTTGCATGCAGGTTGGCTAGCATCTTTCCGATAACCACCACCAGCGCAAATCTCTCAGACGATGAGGTTTTGTCAAATCCGAAAGAGATTCTTGACCAAATAGGTAATAATGTGGATTTGGTCATTGATGTAGGTGACTTGAACACTGCAAATGCGTCATCAATAATTGATTTGACAGGTTTCAATCCAAAAATAATAAGAAAATAGAGATTATGATTAATCTCTTGCGTATTTAACTAGTAAAATGGTTCCGAATAATAATATTATTATTGCAGGAATGTAATTGTATCCAGTCTGGTGTTTCATCAGGTTATGTCGTTCATAATTGCTTTTTTTAGGTTCTATTTTCTGTTCTGTTTCTTTTGTAATGTTTTTAGTGATTTGGATTGAATTATTGGTTGGATTTTCTGGAATAGTGGTGTTTTCGGTTGTCTTATTTTCCAAATCGGTGGAATTGTATTGAGTCTCATTTTTCAATGTGGAATTGTTGATGTTTGTTTCGTTTTCAATAATCTTTAAAATGTCTCTGTAGGTTATCTTGTATGCAAAGAAGTTTTGATGTCCTGGATTGTGTGACTGGAGCACCTCAAAGTTGAACACCGCTTCGGTTGTGTTGTTGATTTGCTTTACTGCACCGTGGTCGGGGATTATCCTTTGGCGAGATATGTTCTTGATTGCCTCAAGCAGGTTAGGGTCAACTCTCCAGCTTGTGAAGTCATCGCTGAAATGCCATATTATGTGTTGGGTTATGATTTCGTCTTTAAGTGCAATGTCATGATATTCCACGAAAAATGTTTTCAATTCATTTCCAACGCATTCATTGCTGTTGCGGTTTATCGCTTCAGTTGTGTCTTGTACTGTGAAGTTGTGTCCTTCGCTGGCCTCATGGTCGCCATAATTGATGCAGTAGCCATTGTATCCGTCGTCAAAGCTGATGTTATAATGCCCATCTTCGCTTGCACTCACAATCTCTCCGGTTCTTTCCTCTTCAGTTCTGATTTTAAGTTCCTCTTCTTCCTGAGCGGACATCATCATTGTGCAGTTGTCCTCTGTTTCGGCAGAAACGAGATTCAATCCTGATGATATGAGTAAGAATATGATTAAAATTGTTGTTGTAAATCTTTTCAAAATTTTCACCTCGGTTATTTTGTATTATTTGCATTGTAAGAGGTTATATATAAAGATAAAGTGATTATTTGGTAACTAAAAAACAACAAAAAGATTAAATTTGATTTTTTCGTGTTTGCCCCATAATTCACGTGAATAACGATGGAACTTCCCTAATAATTGTAAAATTTTTTAAGCTTAACTTATTTAACATATAAGAACCAATATTTCATCATGAAAGTATTAGCTAACTTCGAAGACAATCACAAGATTCCGTCAAACTCTTCACTTGACGCCTTGTTGGGTGGGGGCTTTGAAAAGGGCACAATAACTCAGATATACGGCCCTCCAAGTTCAGGTAAAAGTAATGTGGCCCTATCTTTAACCGTCAATGTTGCTAGGAACAATAAGAAAGTGATTTACATCGATACTGAAGGTGGAATATCAATTGACAGAATCAAGCAGATATCCGGACCTGACTTTTCAAATGTGGCTAATAACATCATTGTTTTTGAACCTACTGATTTTTTAGAGCAGACCGAAACCTTGAGATCAATCGACGTTTGGCTTAGAAAGCATCATGAGGAAGTGGACTTGATTGTTCTTGACTCAGCAGTGGCATTGTATCGTGTGGATGACATGAAATCATACAAGTTAAGCAAGGAGCTGAGAAAGCAAATCCAGCTGTTGTCCACTATTGCCCGCAAGCATGACATTGCGGTGATTGTTACCAATCAGATATACGCTTCATTCGATGATGGTGAGGAAAACGATGTCAAGCCGGTTGGCGGGGATATTTTGGAATATATCAGCAAGGTAATAATTAAACTGGAACGTGGCGATGAGACAAACCAGAGGGTAGCCACTTTAAAACGCCATAGAAGCATTCCTGAAGGAAGACAAGCCACCTTTTCAATTACTTCCGGAGGCATTATTTAAGATAATGCATTTATTCATCATTAAAAATTTATCTCTATTTTTTATTTAAACTAAAACCATCTAATGTATAAAATACTCACCATTAATATAAATCTTTAAATATTTTTCTAAACGATAAATAATATTGGAGGTTAAACAATACAATGATGTTTAAAAAATTTCTTATTTTCATATGTTTGATAACGGTTCTGTTTACCGTTGCAAGCGTTAATGCAAGCGATGTAAATGAAACTGTCATGGCAAGTGATAATCAAGATAATGAAGTGATTCTTGCTGAAAATCAAGACAGTGACGAACTCAGTGTAACTGAAGAAAATGAACTAAGTGCAAATACAGGAACATTTACCGATCTGGCAAATGAGATTAAAAAAGCAGATAATGAATTAAATTTAACTCGGGATTATGTTTATACCGCACCTATTGGTTATCGTGAAACTGATGTTCGCTATGTAGAGGGAATACCTGTCAATAAACAAATTACTATTAATGGTAATGGTTTTACAATAAATGGAAAAAATATAGCATGCGCTTTTTTTATTTTTAATACCAATAATCAAATCGTATTAAATAACATTACCTTTAAAAACTGTTACACTCCATCAATTGGTGGAGCAATCTATTCTAATGGTGAAAATATTGTTATTTCAAATTGTAAGTTTATAGATAACTCTGCTAAAGAGTTTGGAGGTGCAATGCATATTGTTGGTGACAATTCCATCATATCAAATTGTACTTTCATAAATAATAAAGCACCAACAGGTGGAGCTCTCGTCACTAACAAGAAGTGCACCATTATAAATTGTACTTTTATAAATAATAAAGCGGATAACGGTGGAGCCTTCATGACTGGGGAAGAAAATACCATTTCGAATTGCATATTCACAAATAACTCTGCAAAACTCGGTGGTGCCCTCTGGGTACAGGATCATAATTCCGCTATAATGAACTGCATATTCACAAATAATGTTGCAAAAGAGGAAGGGGGTGCAATTTGTTCAGTTGATAATGCCGACAACCTAATTATCTCAAATTCTACTTTTACAAATAATAAAGCAACAACAGGCGGAGCCATCATGTCATATTCTCAAAACACGGTTTCAAATTGCAGTTTCACAAACAACACTGCAGACCGTGCCGGAGCCATCTGGATACAGGGTGCTAATTGTACTGTAATAAACTGCAAAATCACAAACAACACTGCAAATCGTGCCGGAGCCATCTGGATACAGGGTGCTAATTGTACTGTAATAAACTGCAAAATCACAAACAACACCGCATCAGATTTAGGTGGTGCCATCTTCTTAAGGGGTTCTAAAAATTCTTATGTGAAAAACTGTAACTTCAGCAATAATAATGCTGCAGAAGATGGAGGGGCAGTTTATGTGGCGGAGTCTTGTACAAACGCAATTATCTCAAATTCCACTTTTACAAATAATAAAGCGAAAGATGGAGGATCCATGCTAATTTTCTCTCCAACCACTGTTTTAGATTGCAGCTTCACAAATAATACTGCTGCAAATTCTGCGGGTGCAATTTGGATGCAAGCTGTTAATTCCACTATAATACACTGCAGTTTCACAAACAACACAGCATCAAAACGTGCCGGTGCAGTCATTATGACTGCCACTGAAAATTGTAATGTAAAAAACTGTAACTTTACAAATAATGTTGCAAAAGAGGAAGGTGGGGCAATTTCATGGGATTATAATAATAATGGTAATGTGGAACACTCATATTTCTACAATAACACTGCAAACGAGGGTGGTGCAATGTATGGTGGTACTGCTGTGAATTGTTCCTTTATCAATAACAATGTATACAACACAACAATTCAATTTAATGTTAAAGATAACGCAGCATTTATAGGGAGCGTTGTATTGTTCTATGGTTTGCCTGAATGTAATCTTACAGTAACTGCCACTGATAAAAATAAAGTCACAAAAACATTTGAATGCACTGATAAAGGATGGAATATAGAAAACTTAAAAGCCGGCACATATACTGTCAAATTCACTATAAAACAGTATGATGAAAATAAAGGTGAATTCACTACCAAAATAGATGTGAAAACTAAACAAATTCAGGAATTGGATGAATTAATCCGCAATACCCAAAATGACACAATTGTTCTGGATTATGATTATTCATGTTATGACAAGGGCAATCTGGCAAATGGAATCATAATTAATAAATCCGTTACAATAGATGGGCAAGGCCATAAAATAGATGGTAATAACCTAATGAGAATTTTTCAGGTAACCAATAATGCAGAGGTTACATTTAAAAATATAATTTTTGCAAACGGACAAGCCAATTATGGTGGATTTGGTGCTGCCATCTGGAATAACGGAGCAAAAAGCGTCACTGCAATAAACTGTACATTTGAAAGCAATACTGCATCCTATGGTGGAGCAATCTCTAATGTAAATGCTTTAATATGCTCATTCAATAATAATAAAGCATCAGGCTTTGGAGGTGCAATGTGGGGCGGTTCTGCTGTGAACTGTTCTTTCATCGGCAACACTGCAAGGTATGGTGGTGCAATGCAAAGGGTTAGTTATGCTAATAATTGTTCTTTTATCAGCAATTCAGCCAGTGATTTGGGTGGTGCAATGAACGGAGGTTCAGCTGTGAACTGTTCTTTTATCAACAATACTGCAAGCACAGGCAGTGCAATCTACACTGGTTCTGCAGATAATTGTACTTTTGTTAATAACAATGCATACCACACTCAAATTAAATTCTATATTGATGATAAGAAGATATTCTTCCCAGGTAATACCGTATCATTCCAGGGTTTGCCGGAATGCAATCTTAAAGTCACTGTTACTAAAGATGGCATCTCAAAAGAATTAACATGCGATAATAAAGGATGGAAGATAGGAGAATTGGAATTGGGTATGTATGATGTCCAATTCACCATAGAATCTGATAATAACAATGGAAAATTGAACACAGTAATGCAACTGGGATATGCTCTTGATTTATCTGTTGATGTTGAGGATATTTTCGTAGGTCAAAGTGAAACTGTTAGAATTTATGCCACCAATAAAACATTCAATAAGGTTGTTACATTGAATATAAATGGCACTAATTATTCTGTTAATTTTGTTGATGGTTATGGCAGCTGTGTTGTTTCAAATTTGGTTATAGGCGAGTATAATGTAACTGTCAACTTTAAGGACGATAAATTCTGGCCGGTTAAAAAGTCAGTGCAATTTGAAGTCACTCCTAAATTTGATCTTAATTTAACAGTTAGTGTTGAGGACATCATCGAAGGCCAAGACGAATTTGTCAAAATTCATACCATTGACTTATTCAGCGGCAATGTCACAATATCAATAAACGGCAACAACCAAACAGTCAATATTGTAAATGGAACAGGCAATTACACTTATAACGATATGCCAACCGGCAATTATACTGTAACCGTCAGCTTTAACGGAAATACCGAATTCAATGCCGATTCAAAAACAGCTAAATTCGAAGTCCTTCCAAAACAAAACCTCAATTTAAACGTCATTGTTGAAAATATTACTGAAGGCAATATGGCTATTGTATCTGTCAGTGCCAATGAGTTATTTAATGGAGCTATTAAGATTTCCATAAACGGCACAGATATCCAAAATGAAACTTTAGAACTTATTGAAGGCAATGCCACTTATTATGCTATGGACTTGAATGCAGGAAATTATACTGTGACTGTTAGCTTTGATGGAAATGTGGCATTTAATCCTGATTCAAAATCAGTTAAATTTGAAGTCAAACCTGAAAAGGATAAAGCTGATCTTAACCTGACAGTTACTGTTGAAAATATATTTGTAGGTGAGAATGCAACCGTGAAAGTCACCACAAATGACACATTCAACGGCAAAGTCATATTGGTTATAAACGGCATTGTTAATGACAATATAACTATAAAAGATGGTGAAGGTTCATATGATATAGAAAACTTATCTGCAGGCAATTATGCCGCATATGTTGGTTTCAATGGTGACAATGTATTTAAAGCTGATGCAAAAGTAAGCATGTTTGAAGTTGAGAAACGTGATCTTAATTTAACTGTTGCTAATGTCGAAGACATTTTCGTGGGTCAGAATACAATCGTGAAAGTCACCACAGACAATCTATTCAATGGCAACCTTTCAATTGTTATAGCAGGCACTGCTAGGGATATCATCACTGTAACAAACGGTGAAGGTTCATATACTATAGAAAACATACCTGCAGGCAATTATACTGCATATGTTAGTTTAAAAGATGATAAGATATTTAAAGATGATGCTAAAGAAGTTTCATTCTCAGTCAAAAAATATGATCTTGATTTAAATACATTTGTTGAGGATATCTTCGAAGGTCAGGCTGCAACTGTCAATATGACTACAAATACTAATTTCACCGGCAATGTGATTGTATCAATAAATGACATCAATTTCACTGCCAGTGTTGTTAATGGTGTCGGCAGTTATGTTGAGTACGATTTGGCTGAAGGCAATTATACCGTGACTGTCAGCTTTAATGGAAATGACAGATTTAATAATGATAAAACCTCAAAAACATTCAAAGTCAAACCGAAATACAATATTGATTTAAATCTTGAGGTTCTGGATATTTTTGAAGGTCAAACTGAAACTGTTGAGATTCATGCTATTAACATATTCAGCGGCACTGTCACATTATTGGTAGATGACGATGATTATGCAGTTGATGTTGTTGACGGTTTTGGCAGTTATAGTGTTTCTGGTTTACTAGCAGGCAAACATACTGTAACTGTTGTTTATGATGGAAATTACAAATTCAATCCTGATGAAAAGTCAGCGCAATTTGAAGTCACTCCTAAATTTGACCTCAATTTAACCGTTAGTGTTGAGAATATCATTGAGGGCCAAGATGAAATTGTTAAAATCAATACTATTGACATATTCAATGGCACTGTCACCCTATCAATAAACGGCTACAACCAAACAGTCAATATTGTAAATGGTGTTGGCAATTACCCTTATGACGATATGCCTGCCGGCAATTATACTGTAACTGTTAGCTTTGACGGAAATACTCAATTCAATGCTGATACAAAAACAGCCAAATTTAATGTCCTTCCAAAACAAGACCTCAATTTAAACGTCATTATTAAGGATATTGAGGAAGGCAACATGGCGATTGTATCTGTCGGTGCTAATGAATTATTTAACGGCGAAATTAAGATTTCCATAAATGGCACTGACATCCAAAATGAAACTTTAGAGCTCATTGACGGTAAAGGCACTTATTCAACCATATATTTAAGTGCAGGAAATTATACTGTAACTGTCATCTTTGATGGAGATTATGCGTTTAACCCTGATTCAAAAACAGCCAAATTTGAAGTCAAGCCTCAAAAAGAAAAAATCGATCTTAACCTGACAATTACTGTCGAGAATATTTTTGAAGGTCAAAATGCAATTGTAAAAATTAGAACCAATAATACATTCACAGGCAATGTTATGGTAATAATAAGGGATATTATTGATGGTAATATACATGTAGTAAATGGTGCAGGGTCCTATTCTATAAATGACTTGTCTGAAGGTAGCTATAATGTATATGTCGGATACAATGGTGATTACACATTTAAAGCGGATGCAACTGTATTCAGATTTGACGTTAAACCTGCTGTTTATAAAATAATAAACAATAAGGATGTAACAATGCTTTATACTGCTAAATCACCTTATAAAGTTCTCATAACTAAAAACGGCAAGGCAGTAGGTGCCGGCGAAGTTGTAACCATCAAATTCAACGGCAAAACCTACAATGTAAAAACCGATAAAAACGGTTACGCAACCTTCAAAATACCTGACGTAAAACCTAAAAAAGCAAAATATGCAATCACTGCAACTTACAAAGGAAAAACAGTCAAAAACACAGTGAAAGTCAAAAGCATAATCAAAGCTAAAAACAAAAAGGTCAAAAAATCCAAAAAAGTTACCAAAGTAAAAATTTCCCTGAAAAAGGTCAACAATAAATACCTTAAGAATAAAAAGATCAAAATCAAATTCAATGGGAAAAAATACAAGGTAAAAACCAACAAGAATGGAAAAGCAAAATGGAAAGTCAAAAAATCCATGCTTAAAAAACTCAAAGTTGGCAAGAAATACAAATACAAAGTAGCTTATGGAAAAGACAAAGTAACCAAAAAATTAACCATAAAAAGATAGGGATTTTCAAATCTCTATCACTTTAATTATTTTTTTAAGTAAAGTGCAATCATCTTTTTTTTCAATATTCTAATTCTGCTTCTTTCATTAGTCATGAAATAGACCAGCATATTTTTTTTCACGCCTAATCGATATAGGTTTTTCCTGTTCCTTCGAAGTGATTTTTCACTAGGTGTGTTTCAGGTAATTGATTGTCATTCATTTTTCACTCCAAATGAAAAATTAATATATACTATTATTAATATAGTATATTATTAATGGATGATAGACCATTTTAAATGTAATAATGTTTATACATTAATGCTAAAATAGAAATATTTTAGGAATTGTTTGAGTGATAATTATGAGGGAAAAGGATTTCGATATTAAAAAACCAAGAAAGAAATTTCAAAAAACCGAAAGAGTCCCACCGGAAGGATATGATTCCGCTAATGACTTTTTTGAAGATATGTATATGGACAAAGACATGATTTGGATGGGTCAAAACACCAACCACTTGCATGACGATACAATTGCTGATGCAATGATTGAAGCGATTAAGGAAAAAACTTTTTGTCGATATCCGGCCCCTGAAGGATTTAAAGAACTTAAACAATTGATATTAGATGACTTAGGATTAAAAGACTTGGAAGTTTTATTGACCTCTGGTGCAACAGAATCATTGTATCTTGTAATGCAAGCATTGCTTGAACCTGAAGACAATGTGATTTTGTCAGACCCTGGTTACTTCATCATTGGAGACTTTGCAAATCGTTTCGCCGGTGAAGTGAGGTACGTTCCAATTTACTATCCTGAAAACGATTATAAATTGACTCCTGATCTTTTAAGAGAAAACATGGATGAGAACACTCGTATGGTAATCTTGATTGATCCGTTGAATCCGTTAGGTTCATCATACACTGAAGATGAACTTAAGGAATTTGCAGAAATTGCAAAGGAAAACGATTTATACTTATTACATGATATAACTTACAAAGACTTCGCAAGAGAGCACTTCCTTGTGGAAAACTTCGCTCCTGGCCAAACATTGACAATCTACAGTTTTTCAAAAATATTTGGCATGGCTGGTTTAAGAGTTGGAGGCGTAGTGTCCTCAAAACCGATAATCGACGCCATCAAGAACGCTGTTGTAAACGACTTGGGAGTAAACATCATTTCCCAATACGGTGCAATCGCAGGACTCAAGTCAAAACCTCAATGGTTTGACCAAATGAGAGAAATCTGCTTTGAAAACCAAAGATTAATCAGTGAAATGATTGAACCTATTGAAGGGGTTTTCCTTCCGGTTTATCCATCTGACGCGAACATGATGGTTATAGACTTGTCCGGTGCAGGAATAAATCCGAAGGAAATGTCAAATTACCTGATTGAAAGAAAATTATTCACAAGAGAAGGAGAATACACTTCTGAAGAGTTTGGAGACAGATACTTGCGTATAAGTTTCTCAATACCAACAGAAGAAATTGAAGTATTCTGCGAAGAGTTCCCTAAGGCTGTAGAGGCTTTAAGGAAAAAATAGGTTAGTATGAGATTTAGATATCATCAACCTATTCCAAATTTTTATAGTATAGAAAACCCTCACCATCCCAAAAACACCATATCTGATGATTTTTTAAATGAATTTACAGACATTGCCATCGCTTCACGATTTGTCGGTCTTAGCTATTCCAAATTAAGTGATGAGTTTAAGATGGAATGGGGCATAGATTGGGACAACATAATTATTTTGAAATATCCGATGTCTGAAGAAATACTGAAAATGGATCCATCAAAGGAAAAATGCAAATTGATGGACGAAGAATTTCAGGAAGTCGGTGCAAAGGCCTTTGCGCTTGCGGACATCTTGAGGGAAAACGGATTTGGGGCAGACTTGATCAATCCCTTGGATGACCGAGTGAGCCTAAGGGCTATTGCTTTGCAGTCAAATGATGCGGTGATTACAAGAAGCAACATGTGTCTGTTTAAAGAGGGATTGAATTTGGGATTTTTCATGATTCAAACATCAATAGAAAACCTTCCCTTTAAGGATGAAAACGAATTGAAATGGGTTGAAGATTACTGTTCGACCTGTGGAGTGTGCATTGACAGGTGTCCTGAAAACGCATTCGACGAAAACGATAAGTTCCTAAGGAAATTGTGCACAGCCCATCGTGAAGGCTGCAGCGTTTGCATCAATTTCTGTCCCTTTTACAAAAGAGGTTATGATAAAGTTAAAAAACGATATTCGAGGATGAAAAAATGAGTGAAAAAATAGCATTGGTATCATGCAGTGGATTAAGTCCGTTAGGTTTAGTGGTTCGTGCAGCTACTGTGGAATTGGCACTGGAAAACGATAATATTGTGGCAGCGTGCATCACTGAATATTCAGCACAGCCAAACAATTGTTCACCTATTCTGGATGATTCAAAAATAGTCACAATCACCGGTTGTGCGGATGATTGCGCTTCAGTAATCTTAAATGATAAGGATGTAAAATCAGTTAAGAACATTGCAGCCGATGCGGTTGTTAAAACATATGACTTAAACCCATTGGATGCCGTCCGTTTGGATGAAGATGGTGAAAAAGCGGTTGTTGTGTTAAAAAAATATATTTTGAAAGAATTAGAAAATATCTAATTGTCTAATTCTTTTCTCATGTCATTTGCACATACGAGCAACAATATTGCAAATGCTATTGAAAGCATTCCGTGAGTGACTATCACTGTAATTATTGCACAGGAGGCCAGCAAAATCCATCCATGTTTGCTTTTGCCGAATTTTGTTGAAATGAAGTATATGACAACAAACATGACTGCATAAAATATTCCGCCAAATATGAGTTTATCATATCCCACAAGTGCAAACCCTGATATTATCAATATTATTGCACAAATCAAATATGCATAAGACGCTCTTTTTGCTAATTGGGCACCTTTAATTCTATTTTCAAGCATTTTTCCCTCAGTCGGATAAGTAATAATATTCGCCTTTTTCCTTTTGTTCACGGTCTTTGTAACTGTCGAGCTTGTTGACTCTTGGTCTTTTTGTTTCCTTATCTCTTCTGAAGGTAATGTTGAGGTTTCCTAAAAATTCGTTCATTGCGTTTCTAAGGTCAGTCGGTTTTGATGCATGACCGTTTAATCCTGGGTTACCGTTGAATACCATTGCCCTGTCTGAAATGTAGTCGATAAACACGATATCGTGGTCTACAATCAATGATGCTGCGTTTCTGCTTTCAACCATCTTTCTGATTACTCTTGCAGCAATCAGCCTTTGTTCAACATCCAAGAATGCTGTAGGTTCGTCGAAAAGGTATATTTCTGCATCTTTTGACAATGTTGCGGCTATTGCAAGTCTTTGAAGCTCCCCACCACTTAATCCTTTCACAGATTTGTCCAACATTTCATCCAATGTCAATGGTTTCATGATTTCGCTTTCAAAGATTTTGCTTCCGAAACTAGGTGCGTTCATGTATAAAAAGTCGCTCACTGTTCCCTCAAAGTTTGAAACGATGTATTGTGGCTTGTAAGCTATTGTCACTTCCTCATCAACTTCTCCGGAGGTTGGCTCTTCAACACCTGCAAGCATCTTTGCGAATGTGGTTTTACCTATACCGTTAGATCCAAATGCTGTAACGATTTCGTCGTAAAAGATTTCGCCTGCTTCAGCACTCAACTTGAATCCGTCGTAATCCTTGCTCAAGTCGGTGTATGCTGCAAGTGCATCCCCTTCGTCTTCAGGGGTTGGTGGTCTTATTGTGAATTCAATTGGATTTCTTCTGATTCTAACGTTTTCCTCAGCTAAAAATCCGTTGATGTAAGCGTTGATTCCTAAACGAACTCCTTTCTTACCGGACACTACACCGTATCCTCCAGGTTGTCCGTATAATATGTGGATGTTGTCGGACAATGCATCCAATGTAGCGAGGTCGTGCTCAATTACGAGAACGCTTTTTCCCTCTTCAGCTAAAGATCTGATTACCTTAACGGCATTCAACCTTTGGGAAACGTCCAGCCATGATGTAGGTTCGTCGAAGTAATAGAAGTCCCCTTCCCTGAGGACTGTTGCAGCTATTGCAACTCTTTGAAGTTCCCCTCCACTGAGGTTTTCCATATTTCTGTCCAGAACATTTTCAAGTTGCAATTCTTTTGTGACGTAGTCGAGCTTGTCACGTTCATTAACATTGCTCAATAAGTCTTTAACTTTACCCTTCACAACTTTAGGAAGCTTATCCACCATTTGTGGCTTTAAGATTGTTTTGATGTTTCCTTCAGAGAGGTCCTGGAAGTATTTTTGAAGGGATGATCCTTTGTAGTAGTCAATTACTGCATCCCAGTTTTCAGGCTTGTTGTCGAAGTCTCCGAAGTTAGGTATGAGGCTTCCTGACAGGATGTTCATGATTGTGGATTTACCGATACCGTTCGGTCCGAGAAGTCCCAAAACGGTTCCCTCTTCAAGGCTTGGAAGTCCAAACAGTTCAAACTGGTTTTGACCAAATCTATGAATCGGTTCTCCTGCTGCCTCAGGTAAGTTAATAATTGAAATAGCATCAAACGGACAGCGGTTAGTACATATTCCGCATCCTTCACATAATTCTTCAGATATCAACGGTTTTTTTGAGTCTTCATCAATTACTATGGTGTCTTCTTCCATTCTAACACCTGGACAGTAATGGATGCAAACGTAATCACATTTTTTAGGTTGACATCTGTCCTTGTCTAAAATTGAAATACGAGTCATTATAATCTCCTTAAAAATATAATCATTAATAGTTTTGTTAATACTATTAATTAAAGTATTGTTAAATTTGGTCTTTTAATTTATTTTTTTTTATAGAATATAATAATTAAAACACTTGCTTTCTTTGAATGATAAATGTAATATGATAAAATTTTTAAATAATAAATTTGATAATGTTACATAATTAATGTCATTTTTAGATTAAAGACTGTTAAAATTCAATAATTATGGGTGGTTTAATGAAAATCAATAAACTTTTAAGCATATTTTTAATATTGGTTATTGTAGTTTCTGCTTGTGGTGTTGTTTTTGCGGAGTCTGGTGATGCCGGAACTTCAGATTCATCTAGTTCATCTAGTTCTGATTCTTCATCCTCAAGCTCTTCTAGTGCTGATTCGTCATCTTCCAGTCCAGCTAGTTCTGATTCTTCATCCAGTTCTTCAAGTTCAGATTCGTCTAGTTCTTCAAGCTCTTCTAGTTCTACTGGAAGCAGTTCTAGTTCTACCGGATATCGTTCTTCAAGTAGCACCGGTTACAGGTCTTCTAGTTCAGGATCCAGTTCTTATTCATCCCCTCAGCCGACCTACAGTAGCAGTTCAGTTTCATCAGGAGATGCTGATGCAAACGGTGATGGGCTAAACATAACAAATCAAACTAACAATGTGACAAATAATACCAATATCACCAATAACACAAACCTTTCAGGAATAACATCTAATAATGGACCGGATAACTCCATGATTATCCTAATGGGTGTGGGTGTGATAATTGTAATTATAGCAATCGTATTGGTTTATTTCAAATTATAGCTGATGAATATTGGATAAATGATTAGGTTCATTTGTCTTATTTTTTTTATTTTTAGATTTTCAAAAAACTTTTTATTTATTAATTTAATATCTATTATTGATTAAAATGAAACAGGTAATGATTGTAAGAACTGATTTAAAAATGCGTAAGGGAAAAATCGCAGCTCAATGTTGTCATGGTTCTATTGGAGCTTACAAAAAATCCCCTTCTGATAAGATAAGGAAATGGGAAAGGGAAGCTTATGCCAAGGTCGTCCTTAAAGTTAAAACTTTAGAGGAGTTGACTGAACTCAAAAAGGTCGCTGATGAAAAGGGAATTGCCAATTATTTGGTGGTTGATGCTGGAAGGACCCAGATACCTACATCAAGCGTTACAGTTTTGGCACTTGGTCCTGATGAAGATGAAATAATTGACGAAGTGACTGGGGATTTGAAACTTTTATGATGAGACTATCATTTGGTGATAGCTATTTTTAATTAAACATGGGTGTGATTAATATCATAAAACAGGTTGTAAAAATTGGGGGAAGTCTCTTTCCAAATCATGCAGTTGAGTTGGCAAGGCAATTGGAAAACACCGGTTCATTAATTATTTTAGGTGGCGGAGAGTTTGCCAATCTAATTCGCAAATATGACAGTGAAATGAATTTTTCCGAAGAGGCAAATCACTGGACTGCCATCGATTGCATGGACATAATAGCCAAGCTCGTAAATGATAAGGTCGAATCTGCAAAACTTGCCTATTCGATTGAAGAGGTTGAAAAGATATCTGAAGAGGGTTTCACTCCAATCTTTGCAGTTTCCAAGTTCTTAAGGGAAGAGGATCCTTTTGAATGCAGTTGGGATGTGACTTCGGATTCGATAGCAGCATATGTTTCACACCTTCTAAATGCAAACCTTTTAATAGTAACAAATGTAAATGGTATATATACCCAAGAACCGAAAGAGCCAGGTTCAACATTCATAAGTAAAATCGATGCAAAAACATTACTAACTTTTCAAGAGTCATCGATTGATGTAATGTTACCATCTCTTTTATTAGAGTTCGGGTCTGATTGTTATGTTGTGAACGGTAAATATCCGGAAAGGATTTTATCTTTAATTGATGATAGTATAAATGATTATAACTTCGATTACACACATATCATAGGTGATTAAGATGAAAGAAGTAGAATGTATTTCATGTAAACAAGAAATTCCATTAACTGGACCATTCGTTGAATTCGAATGCCCAATTTGTGGAGCAAAAATAGCAAGATGTGAAAAATGCCGTACCTTTGGCCACGCTTACAAATGTGAATGTGGTTTCGAAGGACCATAAGTATAAATGGAGGAATTAGAATGGGTGAAGTATTAACCACTATGAAAATCATGCCTGACAGTCCGGAAATCGATTTAGATACTATTAAAGCAGCTATCGAAAGTTCCATGCCTGAAGGTGCAGAAATCCACGAAATTTCCGAAGAACCTATTGCATTCGGTTTAGTAGCAATTGTCTTCAAATTCATCACTGATGACGGTGAAGGTGGATCTGAACCTGTTGAAGAAATGGTTCAAGCTATTGAAGGCGTAGCTAGTATCGAAATTACTGGCGTTGGAAGATTAATGTAAGTTCTCTTTTTTGAGAATCTATTCGAGTTATTCAATATAACTCTACTTTTCTATTTTTTTTGATTTAACTAAATTTTTGCAAAACATTTATATATTACTTTATACAACCTGTTATATAACACGTGTTAAGTTACGTGTTCCATAGTTAAAATTTAGGTTTACCTAAAAATTATAGAAACCTTTATATACTATGAAAACAAACTTTAATACAAGTGACATATATTTAGGCATGCCTAAATTTTTCACTTTAACAAAACATATTATTAGTCAAATAGTATTACAATCTCCAAAATACAAATGAGCATTGAATTAGTTTTCCACAATTTTCTAATTTGATGCAATGGAAAATTACTGCCACATTTTCCAAAAAAGACATTGGTGTTTAATTCTCCTCCAAAAACACTAAACACCAATATTCTCCTCTATTTTTTTAATATCCTTCACCATCGTAAGTGTAAGGATCATCGTATATTTCCTCATCCCAATAATTATCTTCGATATAATCGTCTATTTCCTGATTCAATCCCCAATTGTGATTGTCATAATATGTATAGGCATTGAATGACCCAGTATTTTTCAAATCGATGTTTTTAATCTTTTCAGCCTTTTTGTAATGGGAATCTCCATCAAACTTAACATTAACATTATACTTGCCAACATCATACTTCAATCTGATTTCACCATTATAAGGCTTATACGCCCATTTATAAAAACCGTGAGAATCTGTGATGTTATAGTGAATAGTTCCCTTGGAATGGATAGCTCTGCCTTTGCTGTCCACCAACTTAATTACTATAAACGCCTTATCCTTAAATGGATGGTCGTCAGTCGATATTTTAACTTTAACTTTTTCTTTTGCAAAAGCAGGACTTGCAAGAACCATGCAAATTGCAAAAATCGCTAAAATGATGATGATTTTTCGTCTCATAATGGTCACTGTGTTTAATTTGTTACAAATACTATTTAAACATTGATATGTAATATAATAATAAGTGATTTTATGATAGAATATGACGACATAATCAAGGACTCCCCATTTTTGGTGAATCACCTGATTTCATTAAGCAAGACACATGACTTTTACATTAACAAGCACATTAAAAACGGAACAGATATTCTACCTAGCCAATACTATATGTTACTATTTTTATATTATGAAATGGGAACCACACAATCAGACATTGCAAAGGCCTGCCTGATGGACAGAAGTGGAGTTTCAAGAGCATTTAAGGATTTTGAAGAAAAAGGATTGATCGTTAGAGAAGTCGACGAAACAAACAAAAGGGCATATAAAATCACTTTAACCAAAAAGGGAATTGAAACATCCGAATTTCTAATAGAAAAAGAAAAAGAATGGGACAACATGATTTGTGAAGAACTTGACATTTCCCGGCCGGAATTGCTCAAGTTATTATCAAAAATATCCCTTAAGTCATTAGAGTTCAATCGTGAACACTTCTAGTCATATCCCTGAGATTCCAGATAGTCATCGATGTCATAATTGTCACCATACTCATAGTGGTCATAATAAGCACCAGGATCGCTTCTGGATAATGTATACCTGTCAGGCACAACCGTATGATAATGGCTGGAGCCTCCGGAGTATCCTGATGAATAGCTGCTGCTTGCCTCATATGTTGGAGGGAATTGTGTTGAATTCAATCCCAATATATCATAAAGCAAGGCATATTCTGTGCAAGTGATGTTTTCTGTCGAAATTATTATCCCATAGACGGCATTTTTATCAGGAAAATGAACCAGGAAACATCTCCCTCTCATGGAATCCAGACTATCTGAGATATAACTGATTTCTGAATCATCAGAAATTGAAGGATAATTATTTGGACTGTCTTTCCAAACAATCATGTTTCCCTGATTGCCATAAGTGTCCAAGTAAGTTATGCTTTTTGCGTTTTTCCAGGACAAATACTGGCCCAGACTAGTTTTAAAATCATCATCAGGAATGTTTTCCTCTTTTATTTTTAAGCAATCCACCAATGTGGCAACCAGTACGTTGTCCCCACCAATATCCTCAACAACCTCATCATTGAAGCTGGCCTGAGATGGAGGAACAATCATGTTGATTACAGAGCCCACAACAAAGCTAACAACGATTAACATGACCAATAATCCAATTAGAAATATTGCAATGTTCTTGTACTTAGACATATAATACATGATAACATTTTAATAACATTTAAAATTTCCTGATTGCTTCAATTTTCAAAAACATCGGCAAATTAACAAAGCAAAGATAATATTGCTAAAAAAATTCAACAAAGTATAAATTGAACATTGTATAATTAATAGGCATGATAGAATTAGTTATAGCCTGTTTTATAGGCATAGGAATTGGAACAACAACGGGAATGATACCTGGAATACACGTAAATACCGCCGGAGCAATCATATTTGCATCCTCCACATTTTTATTAACCTTCCTATCGCCAGAATTCCTATGCGTGCTAATGGTTTCAATGTCAATAGCTCACGCGCTGATTGAATTTGTCCCATCAATGCTGCTTGGAGTTCCACAGGAAGGAACCGCAACATCAATTCTTCCAGGACACAGAATGGTCTTGCAAGGCAGGTCAAAAGAAGTAATCAGAATAGTGTCTGTTGGAGGGTTTGGAGCGATAATAGTGACAATTTTAATGCTGCCAATTTTTGCAATCGCACTTCCAACATTGCATGATTTATCCAAACCGTTTACATGGGCTATCCTTTTGGTGGCATCAATCTATTTAACATACAGGCTAACCTCCAACACAAGAGACTTCCTATGGTCGCTGCTGCTGTTTGCGATTTCAGGAATTCTCGGATGGATAATCTTTCAAACACCAATATCATCAGGAATTACCTTAATGTGCACATTTTCAGGACTTTTTGGAATAAGCACCATCCTGTTCAGTCTAAACGACTCATCAACAATCCCCCATCAAAATCCTTTTTACGAGCTTAATCTGGATTATAACAAGTTCAAAAGCATTTTTGCCGGAGGAATAACTGGTGCAATACTTGGATTTCTTCCAGGATTCGGACCGGCACAGGGAACGGTGATTGCCCAAGCGGTAAGTGGAACCAATGACAATGATGATGACGACACGGTTAACTTTTTGCTGGCAACCTCAGGATTGAACATTTCAGACTGCTTATTTTCCCTAATTGCCATTTATATAATAGGCAATCCACGAAGCGGAATAGCAGTTTACATGTCATATTTGATATTTGAAATGGGCATTAACCACTTGGCAATATTCATTTTTGCATCATTGATTGCCGTATCGGTTTCATTGGCATTATCATTAAAATTAGGAGATTCATTTTCAAGACTGATGGGCAGTGTTGATTATAGGAAGCTGTCGATAGGAGTCATCCTACTTCAAATTGTGATTTTGTACATATTCATATTTTATTACAAGGCTCCAGTTTTCTACATGACTCTTGCATTAATCACTTCAACTGCAATGGGAATGCTTCCCCATTACATTGGCGTTGGAAAATCCCATCTTATGGGAGTTTTAATCATTCCGGCAATTGTCATCTATTTGCAGATGTTCCTATAGCTAGATAATGACTACATTATCAGCTATTCTTTCCGCTTTTTGTACTATCTCTTCAATATCCATTCCAGGGAATGCGTCTATAACACATAAATCCACAGCCCCAATGTCCAATTCCTCAAAGGATTCATTGAAGACTTCACAATCCCCATCGATTTCGTTAATCTCAAGATTCCTTTTAAGGGCATCTATCATTTCAGGATTTATATCATTGAAAATTACCTTTTCAAATCCATATTTAAATAGGTATATCCCCAATGCCCCCAGTCCGCACATTGCATCGACAGCCACTCCTTTTTTAACATCATTATTGTTCAAATAATTGTGCAATTGAACCAATTTCTGTTCGGTAGTTGTTGCAACTTCAATATGATGTTTTGATTGATTCTTTACAAGAACTATCTTATCTTTAAGCAATGTCCTCATGACATTGACCTGAGTATCGTCACCGGCAAGTATCTCAAAGTGATTAATTTTTGAGTTTTTGTCTGCTTGACCCACAATACTTTGAGGACTTCCCTTTAAAACACATTCAACTTCAGGAACCTCTTCAATTAATTTTAAAGCTATTTCTTTTGTAAAATCAGGATGCAACAATATTAATGACTTTTCAGATATGAATTGAGGATTCAAACTGCTGTAGTAAAAATTAGATAATGGAACCGGAGAATTCCTTCTCAAGGTGGCCTCCTGTTTAACAATACCAGATTCTATCATTATTTTTAAAATATGACTCATAACAATGTCCAATGGCCTTTTTCCACACTCACATCTCATATAATCTCCATCAAGAAGTTCGAAATCAATGAGATCCTTCAATGGGGAGAATTTTTTTATTTGAATGTCCTCACAGTTTTCGCACGGCTCCAATGCATTAATCTTATCGTCTATGTCCATGATAATGTCTCCTCAAAATATCTTCATTATGTTATTATTGATTTGACGTGGTTATAATGCTTTCAAAAGTAATAAAAAGTATATAAATTAGTAATACTAATTAGAATACACTAACTAAAAATCGCCATTGGTGAAAATATGAACAATAATGAGATAATACCGCAATATGAGATATCCAGACAAAATTACACACCTGAGGAAAAAATTCTTTTAGGAGAAATTCGTGAAAACCTTGTTGATTTAGCCATGTCAACCGGAGAAAATCTACAGATAGATGACGGAAAGCTATTAAATGACATCAGGAACTTTCTATTTTTGAGATTTCAGGAGGAAGGGCAAAATATCAACGTCTCAAAACAATATTTAGACCACCTATCCCAAAAGTTTCTCAGAGACATAAACGGATACGGAGAAATAGACCCATTAATCCAAGACGATGACCTGGAGGAAATCATGGTAATCGGAACAAACAAGCCAATCTTTGTCTATCACAGAAAATACGGAATGATGAAAACCAACATACAATTTAATGATGAACAAGAGATTAGGGAGCTAATTGACTCAATAGCAAGACAAATCAACAGAAGAATAGACCAGGAAACACCAATCCTAGATGGGAGATTGCGTGACGGGTCCAGAGTGAATGCCACAATACCTCCAGTTTCAGCAGACGGCCCATCACTTACAATCCGTAAATTCAAAAGAGACCCATTGACAATTATTGACCTTATAAACTCCAAGACATTGTCTGTAGAATTATCGGCATTTCTATGGTTGTGCATTGATGGACTCGGAGTAAAGTCTGCCAATGCAATAATCTCCGGAGGAACAAGTTCGGGAAAAACAACAACACTAAATGCTCTTTCAGCCTTCATCAATCCAAAAGAAAGAATCATCACAATCGAAGACACCCTCGAACTTCAAATTCCACACGAACATGTAATCAGAATGGAAACCCGTCCAGCCAACGTTGAAAACAAGGGCGAATTGACAATGAATGACCTTGTAAAAAACTCATTAAGGCAACGCCCTGACAGAATCATTGTAGGTGAGGTGAGGGCAGACGAGGCAATCACATTATTCACCGCATTGAACACAGGACATTCAGGTTTTGGAACACTTCATTCGAATGACGCCAGAGAAACCATCACAAGACTGACAAATTCCCCCATGTCTGTTCCGAAAATAATGATTCAAGCAATTGATTTCATCATCATGCAAAACAGAATTTATACCCCTTCAGGAGTGTCCTTTAGAAGGGTCAGCGAAGTTGCAGAAGTGGTGGGAATGGAAGAGGGAACCGTTCAGTTAAATAAAATTTTCCAATGGAACCCCGAACGCGATACCATTGAAAACATAGGCATCACCAGCCAAACATTATTGCAAATCGCAAATTTAAGCGGATACAGCATCAACGACCTGTATAATGAAATAGACAACAGAAAATTAGTTTTAAGGCATATGTTAAATCACAACATTCGTTCCGTGAATGAAGTGAACGGCATGCTGGAACTTTACTACACCCACCCCGAAAAAGTCCTAAACAAGATCATTCTAGACAGGTGATTTGATGTTTGAAAGCTTCTTTATACTGATTGGAGAAATCTCCTTGTCACTTTTAAATTCTTTCAAAAGCATTTCATTCCAGAATATTAAAAAAAATGAAAAAGGATCCTCAAAAATCAACTCCAAAATATTGACAAAACTAAATCTTGAAATAGAACCTCAGAAATTAACTAAAAACTCAAGCAAAAACGATAAACTGAGAGAAGTCCTTCTAAGCCACATATTAAAAAAACATGTCATCTTCGTGCTATTGGCGATTGGGACAATATTAGGTTTTTTAGTAAATCTGGAGATATCCGGAATATATATTGTGACCATTATAATGGTTTACATCTTCACTTTATATTATCCTCAAATCAAAGAGCAGAGAAGTTACTCAGATTTAAATCAGGAGCTGCCTTATGCATTGAGGCATATGGGAATCGAATTAAAATCGGGAAAGGGATTGCATGACACATTAGTGACAATTAAAAATGCCAATTACGGATCCATTTCTAAAGAGTTCACAAGGGTCCTTGAAGAAATTAGATACGGAAAGACAACCGAGGAATCATTACTTGCAATGAGCCACAGAGTAAAATCAGACGGCTTATCACGTTCGGTCCATCAGATAATTGGTACGTTAAGGGTCGGAGGAAATCTTGCAAATAGCCTGGACATCATCGCTGAAGACATTTCATTTGACATGAGAATTCGTTTAAAAGAGTATTCTCAAAAGTTAAATTCATTTATTCTAATCTATACATTCCTAGCCATTTTAGCACCGGTGATAAGTCTAATCATGTTAATGGCCGGTTCGACAGTGATGGGAGACATAATACCTCCAGACATGCTATTTGTGATTTATACAATATTTTTCCCAATGGTTGTGATGTTTATGGGATTGTTCATCAAAAAACTAGAACCAAAAATTTAAAAAAAAAGAGATTAGTTAGAAAATTGATCCAAGTCCCTTTGAAGCAATTAATCCAACAAAATCTCCTTCATTATCCATGATGATGTTTCCTTTAGAATATTGATCAATAGCGGCATTTATCATGGCAGATTTGGTGTTAGGGTTGCTTGCTGCAGCATTTGCAGCTGCTTTAACTATGCTTATTACCGCATCTCCCCTGGATACGCCATTGCCCCAATCTTCTTCACGGATAATGTCAATACCGCTTGCATTTGTTAGTTTACCATTGACTTTCAATGGTCCTGCTGCAGACAGTATCGCATCTAATGCCTCACTATTTATTGCAATGACAGAATCAACAGATTCATTGGTTTGATATTCCACTATTTCCTTTGCAAGTTGCATCCCCTTATTGTTATCTGCATCCCAGAAAGCATCGTGTAAAAGCAAGGATGATCCGGCACCTTGCTGTTGTGCTTCCTGAGGTTCAGAGGCAGTCGGGTGTGTTAAACCACCAGGATAAACAGGAGTGTAATTCTTAATAACACCATTTTCCAAATTGATAATACATGCCATATCACAAGCGCCCATACCCGGCCTATCTTCACCCTCATCAATTGCACATACAAGGATATTTTTATCTCCTTTAACCAAATCGGATTGATTTCCAATGAATAGTGCACCAGCGATTATTGCCACTAATCCAATAATAACAACAACCAATATTGCAATAAGAAGTCTTTTTCGCCTATCCATATTGCTCACCTCATATCTTTAAAAGTGAGTAAATATTTTTTAATCATTATACTTAAAGATTATTAAAAAAAGATAAGCTAGAAATAAAAAAAAGAAATTAATGATACTTACATGCACAAAAGAAACACCAAATTTTTTTGAAAAATATTTTTCTTCGTTAAACCTTTGGTTACGGCGGATATCCTGCAGATTTGTTTTTGTTTGCTGCCAATGGCCCCGAGCACATTAAGAATCCATGAAATTATGAAAGAATAAGATAAATAGGTGAAATTAAATATGATGAACATATTTAATTTCGTGAGAGTAGTTATATGCTTTTTTTATTAAATTAGAAAGAGAGTAACTAATTTAATAATAATCGGAGTGTAGTAATATGGTTTATTGAAAACCATACCAGCAATCAAAAATTAGATTTTTAGGTAGACCTAATTTTTATCACCATGTAAAATGTTGTTGTCCAAAGTATATAAATGTTTCTAATTTTTTAGGTGAACCTAAAAATTATTGATCGAAAAACATGAGTGAAATAAACAAAAAAAATTAAGAAAAATAGATAAAATTGGTGTTTATTTTGAGGAGAGTTAAACACCAACGAAGATTATTTGGAAATTTTGGCAGATTAAATTTCCATTTTGTATTAAACTAGAAAATTGTGGAAAGCTAATTTAATACATATTTATATTTTGGAGATTGTATTATTATTGACTAATAATATGTCTTGTTAAAGTGAAAATTTAGGTAATCCTAAATTTATGTCACTTGTATTAAAGTTTGTTTTCATACTATATAAAGCTTTCTAAATTTTTAGGTATGCCTAAATATTGTTAGTCTTAATCATCGTATTCATAATTTAAATAACATAAGAAGAAAATATAAACATGCATTTGTTGATATAATTTTTTTAAATTCGAATTTTGGGATTTTAAAGAATCATGTCATTTTTTCTTAAAATTTGTTCAATTAAATTTTAATAATGGTGAAGTCATAATGGTGAAATTGATAGTGGGATTGGCGGGAAATCCAAACGTTGGAAAAACAACTGTTTTCAACAAATTAACTGGTATGCACCAGCATGTTGGAAACTGGCCTGGTAAAACAGTTGAACAGGCAAAAGGTCATTTCTCACATGGCAATTATGATTATGATATTATTGATTTGCCAGGAAACTATGCTTTGAGTGCTCACTCAATAGAAGAAATCGTGTCAAGGGATTTCATCGTAGATGATGACTCTGATGTAATCATAAACGTGGTTGATGCCACTAACCTAGAGCGTAACTTATACTTGACAGTTCAAATGATGGAACTGGGGGCAAACCTCGTTTTGGCACTTAACATGAATGATTTTGCAAAGAAGAAAGGCCACATAATTGATATAGATTTGATGAGTGAACTGTTGGGTTTTCCAGTAGTTGAAATCAATGCTAAAACCGGTGACGGTTTTGATGAATTGTTTGAAATTGTTGAAAAGCAAGCAGAAAATCCGGTTGACTCCAGTGTAAAATTGGCATATGGTGCTGAGCTTAAAGGCCATCTGGAAGATATGCAGGCACTTATTGAAAAGGATGATGGCCTATTGAATGTACCTTCAGTTTGGACAGCAATAAAATTATTGGAAAAGGACTCTATTGTAATTGATAAAGTACAGAAATCACCTCAAAGCTCAGAAATATTCATAGAATCCGACAAGGTTTCAAGGCACCTTTATGATATCTACAAGGAAAGTGTTGAAGAGGTTGTTGCCAATGCAAGATACGCATTCATCGACGGTTTGATGGCAGAGGCTGTTGAAAGGCCTGCCGTTGAAACTGAGACAATCACTGATAAGATAGACAACATTGTAACAAACAGGATTTTGGCAATTCCAATTTTTCTTTTGATGATGTACCTAATGTTCCAAATCACATATAGTGTAGGATCACCTTTCCAGGAACTAATCGAAAAAGGTTTCGGATTGCTTTCAGGATTTGTGGCAAGCTTCATTCCAAATCAATATTTGGCTTCATTCATATGTGATGCGGTTATTGGAGGTGTCGGAGGCGTTATTTCCTTCTTGCCGATTATTATCATGATATTCTTATTCCTGAGTATTCTGGAGGACTGCGGATATCTGGCAAGGGCTGCATTCACAATGGACATATTCATGCATAAGCTTGTGGGGCTCCATGGTAAGGCGTTCATTCCTATGATATTGGGATTCGGTTGTGGTGTGCCTGCAATCATGGCAACAAGAGTTCTGGAAAATGAGAATGACCGTAAACTTGCTATGATGCTTGTTCCGTTCATGTCATGTACTGCAAGGTTGCCTATTTATGCGATTTTCATTGCGGCATTTTTTAAGGAACATAATGGGATCATATTGTTGTCAATATATGTCCTAGGAATTCTTGTGGCGCTTGTTGTTGCAGCAATCCTTAAAAGGATATTGTTCAAGGGATTGTCAACTCCTTTCGTAATGGAACTTCCTTCATACAAGATACCTTCACTCAAGGGTGTGCTGTTGCATACCTGGGAAAAGGTCAAGGGATTCATAAGAAAGGCGGGAACAGTTATTCTTGCATGTTCCATCATATTGTGGGCTTTAAGCATCTTCCCATTAGGGGTCAAGTACGGATCTGCCGACAGCATATTGGGAATGATTGGTAATTTCCTCGCTCCAATCTTCAGGCCATTGGGATTCGGAACCTGGCAAGCGGCTGTAGCAATCATTGCGGGTCTGGCAGCTAAAGAGGTTATTGTGTCAACTTTCGGTACTCTCGGTGGAATGGAAGGTGATGATGAAAGCGGAATAACTCATTTGATACATGACACATTTACTCCATTGTCAGGATATGCATTCATGGCATTCACCTTATTGTACACACCATGTTTCGGTACTATTGGTGCAATAAGACATGAAACTAATGGGTATAAATGGGCATTGGTAATGTGTGTAATCACAATAACAACTGCATATGTGGTGTCATTTTTAATTTACAACATTGGTCTTTTGGCAGGATTTGGATAGTTTCAAATTTTGGCTTTTAATTTATTTTTTTGAGTTTTTTCTAGTTTTTTTTCATTTTTTTAATTTTCATTTTTTAAAAATTTGGTCTCTTTCAAAAACTTGTGTGATTTGAATTTTCACTAGTTTTTGAGTCTCGAAA
>R25__coassemble_371_pt1 | contig 27234 bp, 22 predicted proteins | sample R25__metabat2_low_PE_004 | metagenome-assembled genome bin R25
TTTAGTTATTAAAACTACTGTTTCTGCTTCTAATGTTAATATTACTAATGTTGCTGTAGTGAACTCTTCTACTTATGACCCTAATGAAACTAATAACAAGGATAATGATACTGTAGAGGTTCCTCCTGAGGCTGATTTGAGTGTTGTTAAAGAGGCTAGTGTTGAGAGAGCTCACATTGGAGATTCTGTAATTTGGACTGTTACCGTTACTAATAATGGTCCGGATACTGCAGTTGATGCATATGTGGATGAAGTTTTCCCTAGTGGATTGACTGAGATTCGTATTATTACCGCTACTAAAGGTTCCTTTAGGGGTGATAGGTGGACTATTGGTAATTTGACTAATGGTGAGAATGTTACTATAGTTTTTGCTTCTATAGTTTCTGCTTCTAATGTTAATATTACCAATGTTGTTTTAGTTAATTCCAGCACTTATGATCCTAATTTAACTAATAATAAGGATAATGACACTGTTAAAGTATCTCCTGAGGCTGATTTAGCGGTTGAAAAGACTGTTGATGTTAAAGAGGCGCATATTGGGGATGTTGTGACTTGGACTATTAAGGTTACTAATAAAGGTCCTGATTCAGCGGTTGATGCATATGTTGAAGATGTTATTCCTACTGAATTGACTAATGCTACTGTTGTTAGTGTTTCTAAAGGTAATTTTACCGGTTCTAAATGGACTATTGGTAATTTGACTAATGGTGAGACTGTTACTTTAGTTGTTAAAACTACTGTTGCTAAATCTAATGTTAATATTACTAATGTTGCTTTGGTTAATTCCAGCACTTATGATCCAAATGAAACTAATAACAAGGATAACGATACTGTTGAGATTCCTCCGGAAGCTGATTTAGAAATTGTTAAAGGAGTTTCTAGCGATGCAGTTCATTATGGAGATACTGTGACCTGGACTGTTACTCTTGTTAACAAAGGTCCCGACAGTGCTGTTAATGTTAGCGTCAAGGATGTTTTACCTAAGGAATTAATTTATTCTGGTGTGTATACTTCCACTAGGGGCGAGTATAAGGATAATGTTTGGTTCATTGATGAGGTTGCTAATGGCGAGACCTTGACTTTGGTTATTAAGACCACTGTCAACGCTACCAGTACAACCATTGTTAATGTTGTGAATGTTACTTCCGACACTTACGATCCTAATGAGACTAACAATAATGATTCAAATAAAACATATGTCTCTCCTGAAGCTGATTTGGAGATTGTAAAACTTGTCTCAAACGCATCCGCTCATAAGGGGGACATAATCAATTGGACAATTATTGTAACTAACCTAGGATTCGACGTTGCAGAAAACGTAGTGGTGAATGAAACAGTTCCGGATGGTTTAATTGTTTTAAACGTTATTGGTGGAGAAATTAAGGATGGCGTGTGGACCATCGGCGATCTTGCCAGAGGAAAGAACGCTACCTTAATTATTGAAACACAAATTAACACAACAAATAAAACCATTGTAAACATTGTGAATGTCACTTCCGACACCTATGACCCAGTTCTGGACAACAACAATGCAACTAACCAAACAGCAATCCCTCCTGAAGCGGACTTGTCCATAACCAAGACAGTCTCTAATGCTTCAGCTCATAAGGGTGATGTTGTGACCTGGACTATTGTTCTTGTTAATAATGGTCCTGACGCTGCAATCAATGTTAGTGTAACTGATGTTATTCCAGACACCTTGATTTACGGTGCCGATGATGTTTCTGTGGATAAGGGAAGTTTCAAAGATAACGTATGGTTTATTGGTGAAGTCGCTAAGGGTGAAACCTTAACCTTAACCGTTAAAACCACCGTGGATGCCACTAACACTACAATAGTTAATGTCGTTAATGTGACTTCAGACACTTACGACCCTAACAAAACCAACAACAATGCAACCAATAACACTGTCATTCCTCCGGAAGCGGACTTAGAGGTAATAATTACCAATAACTACGAGCAATCCGGAGACGTTTGCCATAAGGGTGATGAAATCGTTTGGACCATTACAGTCACTAACCACGGTCCTGATGATGCAATCAACTCAATCTTAAAAGACGTTTTACCTGACGGAATCATATATGTAAGCCATGACACCGCCAACGGTACCTATGATAATGAAAGTGCCGTTTGGACTATTGGCGACTTGCCTGTCGGCGAAACCGTTACTTTAACAATTGTGTCCAAGGCAAACACAACCAATAAAACAATAAACAGGGACGTATCCGTTTCATCTGACACCTATGACCCTAACTTAAGCAACAATAAGGATGACAGTTCAGTTGACATTCCGCCTGAAGCAGACCTTCAAGTAACTATTACTAACAACTATGAGGAAAACGGCACATCAGCCCATAACGGTGACGAGGTTGTTTGGACCATTACCGTTACAAACAATGGGCCTGATGATGCAATAAACACAGTTCTTAAGGACATCTTGCCTGACGGATTGATTTATGTTTCAGACGATTCAGACGGTGCTTACGATAATGAGAGTGCTGTTTGGACTATTGGTGACTTGCCTGTTGGAGAAACCGTAACCTTGACTATTAAAACATTAGTTAACGCATCAAACACAACAATTACCAAAGAGGTTTCAGTTTCATCCGACACCTATGATCCTGATTTAAGCAATAATAAAGACAACAGCTCTGTTGATGTTATTCCTGAGGCTGATTTAGAAATCATTAAAGTGGTTTCCAATCAATCACCTCACAAAAATGACAAAATCACTTGGACCATCATTGTCAAAAACAATGGTGGTGATACAGCTGTCAATACAGTTGTAACCGATAAGCTACCTTCCGGGGTGGTTTATGTTTCAGATGATTCAAACGGTGCTTATGATTCTAAATCTGGAATATGGAAAGTGGGTGACCTTGCTAAAGGTGAATCTGCTACTTTAAATATTGTTGTTCTAGTGAAAACTACAAACAAAACAATAGTTAATGCGGCAAACGCTACCTCAGATACATACGATCCGAATGAGGATAACAATAAATGCAACAGTTCAATCACTGTTCCTCCTGAAGCCGATTTAGTGCTTACCATTGAACCAAGCGCTACTAAGGTGACAGTTGGAGACAAGGTTGATTTCACCATTACTGTGGTCAATCAAGGGCCTGATACCGCAGTAAACACTCGTGCATATGTCAAATTGCCTGCTGGTTTAAAACTTGTGAACTTTAAGCCGTCTAAAGGAACTTATGATCCGAAAACTGGAATCTGGACAATTGGAGATTTGGCTCCTGGAGAAAAAGTAACTCTTATACTTAACACTAAAGCTTTGGTTAGTGGCAAGTTTGTTATAGACGCATACACCGTATGTGATACATACGAAAGCGATTTAACCAACAACAATGACACTACCGAAATTGAAGTGGTTGAGCCTGAAGTATCCGGCGATAAATCTCCTGCAAAAGGAGTTCCGGCAAATACAATGCATGCAACAGGTAATCCAATCCTTATGGTATTGTTAGCATTACTTTCAATTGCGGGTTTTTCATTAAGAAGAAAAAGTTAAACACTTTAAAATGGGAAATTTAATTTCCCATATTTTTATTTTTTTGCTCAAAAATTAACTTCAAAATAATTGAAGACATGACTCACGATTCAACACCATTTCAATTAAATCATCATTTAAAAAATCTTTCCTTTTAAAATTTTAATCAAACAATATAATTTTTAAAATTTGTTTTGCATCATCTACATTACTTCATGAAAGTTTTCAATTTAATCAAAATTCAAAATATTATAATACTCATTAGTTAAATATATAATAATGATTTGATTAAATTGTGTGATTAAATGAAAAGTGATAATGTAAAAAAAGGAATTCAAAGGGCTCCTCACAGATCTCTTTTGAGAGCTTGTGGGCTTGATGATGACGACTTTAAAAAACCATTCATCGGTATAGCAAACAGTTTTACAGATATTGTTCCTGGCCATATTCACCTGAAAGAATTGGTTGAATTCGTCAAGGAAGGAATAATCGCTGCAGGCGGTGTTCCATTCGAATTTGACACCATGGCAGTTTGTGATGGAATAAGCATGAACCATGAAGGAATGAAATACTCCCTTCCTTCCCGTGAAATCATTGCAGCTACCGTAGAGTCAATGACCAAAGGACATGCTTTTGATGGTCTTGTATTGATTCCAAGCTGTGACAAGGTTGTTCCTGGAATGATCATGGGTGCTGCCAGAGTGAACATTCCATCCATTGTTGTAACAGGTGGACCAATGCAATCCGGTGAATATAACGGTAAACCTGCAGACTTGATTACAGTATTTGAGGCAGTTGGTGCTCACTCAGCAGGTAAAATGTCTGAAGAGGAAGTTTATGATCTTGAAAGATGTGCATGTCCTGGTGCTGGAAGCTGTTCAGGTTTATTTACAGCGAACACCATGGCTTGTATTACTGAAACATTTGGTTTGTCCCTTCCAACTTGCGCTACAACCCATGCTAGAACTGAAGAGAACAACCAAATCGCATTTGAGTCAGGTAAACAGATTATTAAACTTGTCGAAGATGACATTAAACCTTCTGATATATTGACACAGGAAGCATTCAACAATGCAATCGCTGTTGACATGGCTTTAGGCGGATCTTCAAACACTGCATTGCATATTCCGGCAATTGCTAGTGAAGTTGAAGGCGTTGATGTTGATTTGGAATTATTTGATGAGATTTCAAGAAACGTTCCTCACATTGCACTGATTTCACCTGCCGGTGAGGATTCAATGATGGATTTACACTTGGCTGGAGGTATTCAGGCTGTATTGAAAACATTAGGAGATAAAATCAGCACCGACCAATTGACTGTAACCGGAAAGACAATTGCTGAAAACCTTGAGGATGTTGAAAACAAGAACACTGACGTTATCCACACACTTGACAGTCCTGTCCATGAGGACGGTGGTATTGCAATACTTAAGGGTAATCTTGCACCTAACGGAAGTGTAGTTAAGAAAGGTGCAGTTGCAGACCACTTGATGCATCTTAAAGGACCTGCAAAGGTTTATGACTCTGAAGAAGACGTTACAAAAGCAATATTCGACCATGAAATCGAAGAGGGCGACATTGTTGTAATCAGGTATGAAGGTCCGAAAGGAGGTCCTGGAATGCGTGAGATGTTAAACCCAACTTCAGCGCTTGCGGGAATGAACATAAAGGATGTTGGTCTCATAACTGACGGAAGGTTCTCAGGCGGGACCCGTGGACCATGCATAGGTCACGTATCTCCGGAAGCTATGGAAGACGGTCCAATTGCTGCAATCAGAAACGGTGACATCATTGAAATTGACATTGCTAACAGATTCATCAATGTGGAATTGTCTGATGAGGAAATCGAGTCCAGACTAAAAGAAGTTAAACACCCTGAAAGCGAAGTATCCGGTTGGTTAGCTTTATATCAAAAGTTAGTACACTCTGCTGATACCGGTGCAATTTTAAGGTAGTGTTAATATGGATATTTTAAAATACTCTGAAATAGACTTATCTGAAACAATTAAAAGGTCAGAACAAGATGTCAATAATGTTTTGGGAACAGTTTCTGAGATTTTGGAAAATGTTCGTGTAAACAAAGATCATGCTATTCGTGAATATACAGAGAAATTTGATGGTGTTTTAATAGAAGATTTGAAAGTATCAAAAGATGAAATTAAAGAGGCTTACGATACTTTAGACGATGAATTATTAACCGCTTTAAAACAAGCAGCTCAAAACATTGAAAAGTTCCATAAAAGACAAATTCCTTCAAGTTGGGAGATGGAAGTTAATCCTGGCGTTGTTGCGGGGCAAATCGTAAGGCCTATCAACTCCGCGGGATGTTATATTCCTGGTGGAAGGGCAGCTTATCCTTCATCAATATTGATGACTGTGATTCCTGCAAAGATTGCTGGAGTTGAAAAGGTTGTTTGTGTGACTCCTCCTCAAAAGGATGGTAAAATATTGGATGCAATCTTGGTGGCTGCTGATATTGCCGGTGCTTATGATTCTAAATCTGGAATATGGAAAGTGGGTGACCTTGCTAAAGGTGAATCTGCTACTTTAAATATTGTTGTTCTAGTGAAAACTACAAACAAAACAATAGTTAATGCGGCAAACGCTACCTCAGATACATACGATCCGAATGAGGATAACAATAAATGCAACAGTTCAATCACTGTTCCTCCTGAAGCCGATTTAGTGCTTACCATTGAACCAAGCGCTACTAAGGTGACAGTTGGAGACAAGGTTGATTTCACCATTACTGTGGTCAATCAAGGGCCTGATACCGCAGTAAACACTCGTGCATATGTCAAATTGCCTGCTGGTTTAAAACTTGTGAACTTTAAGCCGTCTAAAGGAACTTATGATCCGAAAACTGGAATCTGGACAATTGGAGATTTGGCTCCTGGAGAAAAAGTAACTCTTATACTTAACACTAAAGCTTTGGTTAGTGGCAAGTTTGTTATAGACGCATACACCGTATGTGATACATACGAAAGCGATTTAACCAACAACAATGACACTACCGAAATTGAAGTGGTTGAGCCTGAAGTATCCGGCGATAAATCTCCTGCAAAAGGAGTTCCGGCAAATACAATGCATGCAACAGGTAATCCAATCCTTATGGTATTGTTAGCATTACTTTCAATTGCGGGTTTTTCATTAAGAAGAAAAAGTTAAACACTTTAAAATGGGAAATTTAATTTCCCATATTTTTATTTTTTTGCTCAAAAATTAACTTCAAAATAATTGAAGACATGACTCACGATTCAACACCATTTCAATTAAATCATCATTTAAAAAATCTTTCCTTTTAAAATTTTAATCAAACAATATAATTTTTAAAATTTGTTTTGCATCATCTACATTACTTCATGAAAGTTTTCAATTTAATCAAAATTCAAAATATTATAATACTCATTAGTTAAATATATAATAATGATTTGATTAAATTGTGTGATTAAATGAAAAGTGATAATGTAAAAAAAGGAATTCAAAGGGCTCCTCACAGATCTCTTTTGAGAGCTTGTGGGCTTGATGATGACGACTTTAAAAAACCATTCATCGGTATAGCAAACAGTTTTACAGATATTGTTCCTGGCCATATTCACCTGAAAGAATTGGTTGAATTCGTCAAGGAAGGAATAATCGCTGCAGGCGGTGTTCCATTCGAATTTGACACCATGGCAGTTTGTGATGGAATAAGCATGAACCATGAAGGAATGAAATACTCCCTTCCTTCCCGTGAAATCATTGCAGCTACCGTAGAGTCAATGACCAAAGGACATGCTTTTGATGGTCTTGTATTGATTCCAAGCTGTGACAAGGTTGTTCCTGGAATGATCATGGGTGCTGCCAGAGTGAACATTCCATCCATTGTTGTAACAGGTGGACCAATGCAATCCGGTGAATATAACGGTAAACCTGCAGACTTGATTACAGTATTTGAGGCAGTTGGTGCTCACTCAGCAGGTAAAATGTCTGAAGAGGAAGTTTATGATCTTGAAAGATGTGCATGTCCTGGTGCTGGAAGCTGTTCAGGTTTATTTACAGCGAACACCATGGCTTGTATTACTGAAACATTTGGTTTGTCCCTTCCAACTTGCGCTACAACCCATGCTAGAACTGAAGAGAACAACCAAATCGCATTTGAGTCAGGTAAACAGATTATTAAACTTGTCGAAGATGACATTAAACCTTCTGATATATTGACACAGGAAGCATTCAACAATGCAATCGCTGTTGACATGGCTTTAGGCGGATCTTCAAACACTGCATTGCATATTCCGGCAATTGCTAGTGAAGTTGAAGGCGTTGATGTTGATTTGGAATTATTTGATGAGATTTCAAGAAACGTTCCTCACATTGCACTGATTTCACCTGCCGGTGAGGATTCAATGATGGATTTACACTTGGCTGGAGGTATTCAGGCTGTATTGAAAACATTAGGAGATAAAATCAGCACCGACCAATTGACTGTAACCGGAAAGACAATTGCTGAAAACCTTGAGGATGTTGAAAACAAGAACACTGACGTTATCCACACACTTGACAGTCCTGTCCATGAGGACGGTGGTATTGCAATACTTAAGGGTAATCTTGCACCTAACGGAAGTGTAGTTAAGAAAGGTGCAGTTGCAGACCACTTGATGCATCTTAAAGGACCTGCAAAGGTTTATGACTCTGAAGAAGACGTTACAAAAGCAATATTCGACCATGAAATCGAAGAGGGCGACATTGTTGTAATCAGGTATGAAGGTCCGAAAGGAGGTCCTGGAATGCGTGAGATGTTAAACCCAACTTCAGCGCTTGCGGGAATGAACATAAAGGATGTTGGTCTCATAACTGACGGAAGGTTCTCAGGCGGGACCCGTGGACCATGCATAGGTCACGTATCTCCGGAAGCTATGGAAGACGGTCCAATTGCTGCAATCAGAAACGGTGACATCATTGAAATTGACATTGCTAACAGATTCATCAATGTGGAATTGTCTGATGAGGAAATCGAGTCCAGACTAAAAGAAGTTAAACACCCTGAAAGCGAAGTATCCGGTTGGTTAGCTTTATATCAAAAGTTAGTACACTCTGCTGATACCGGTGCAATTTTAAGGTAGTGTTAATATGGATATTTTAAAATACTCTGAAATAGACTTATCTGAAACAATTAAAAGGTCAGAACAAGATGTCAATAATGTTTTGGGAACAGTTTCTGAGATTTTGGAAAATGTTCGTGTAAACAAAGATCATGCTATTCGTGAATATACAGAGAAATTTGATGGTGTTTTAATAGAAGATTTGAAAGTATCAAAAGATGAAATTAAAGAGGCTTACGATACTTTAGACGATGAATTATTAACCGCTTTAAAACAAGCAGCTCAAAACATTGAAAAGTTCCATAAAAGACAAATTCCTTCAAGTTGGGAGATGGAAGTTAATCCTGGCGTTGTTGCGGGGCAAATCGTAAGGCCTATCAACTCCGCGGGATGTTATATTCCTGGTGGAAGGGCAGCTTATCCTTCATCAATATTGATGACTGTGATTCCTGCAAAGATTGCTGGAGTTGAAAAGGTTGTTTGTGTGACTCCTCCTCAAAAGGATGGTAAAATATTGGATGCAATCTTGGTGGCTGCTGATATTGCCGGTGCTGATGAGATTTATAAGGTTGGTGGAGCTCAGGCTATTGCGGGACTTGCCTATGGAACAGAATCCATTCCTCGCGTAGAGAAAATTGTTGGTCCTGGAAACATTTTCGTTACCGCTGCAAAGAAACTTGTATATGGTCAGGTAGATATTGAGTTTCCTGCAGGACCATCTGAAGTCTTGATTTTAGCGGATGAAAGTGCTAATCCTGAATTTTTGGCTACTGATATATTGGCACAGGCAGAACACGATCCTAATGCATCATGCTTTTTGGTCACCGACAGTGAAGATTTAGCCATAAAGACTGATGAGTTTGTAAAACAGTTAACTGCTGAAGCTCCAAGACGTGAAATCATTGAGGAATCATTATCAAAAAGTGGAAAAATCATTATCACAGACACTTTTGAGGAAGCGATTTACGTTACAAACGAATACGCTCCTGAACATTTAATCATATCCACTAAAGATGATGACGAAACATTATCACACATTAACAATGCTGGTTCAATATTCTTAGGCGCTTATTCTCCTGTAGCAGCTGGAGATTACGGATCCGGAACCAACCATGTATTGCCTACCGGTGGCGGTGCTAAGATGTATTCCGGTTTGTCCACTGAAGCATTCATCAAAAAGCCAACAGTTCAAAGGTTGACAAAAGAAGGACTTAAGGAATTGTCAAAAACTTCAGTCCCAATTGCGGAATATGAAGGTTTCTTTGCACATGCAAATTCATTCAAGACAAGATTGAGAGATGATTAGATGGATTTTGAAAGAGTAGACATGAGGGAAATGACTCCGGAAGAATTACAAGCTAGTGTTGAACAGTCCCAACTTGTCTTTAAGATTAATCACACAATGCCAATGACTGAAGAGTATGCTGAAATATTGAAACAGTTGTTTGGTGATAATTTAGGGGAAAACTCTCAGGTCATGGCTCCAATTGCAGGTGCTGCTTTTGACAAAATTAAAATTGGTGACAATGTGTTCATCAATTCCAATTCACTTTTGATGGCTCGTGGCGGAATAACAATTGAGGATGATGTAATGATTGCAGGAAATGTTCAATTGCTTTCCAACAATCATGACGAGTACGACAGGCAGATTTTAACCTGTAAGGAGATTCATATTAAGAAAGGCGCTTGGATTGGTGCTGGAGTGAGCATATTGCCTGGTGTGACTATTGGTGAGAATGCAATAGTTGGTGCCGGCGCCATTGTTACAAAGGACGTGGGCGACTATGAGGTTGCCGTTGGCGTTCCTGCAAAAATTGTAAAAACTCTAGATAAAGATAAATTTTAAAAAAATTTATCACTTTTTTTCTTTTTCACACTCAAAAATTAAATGCATTTTACTTTAATACATGATTAATAATTTTGATAGTTACCATGATAAAATCAATATTATTCCTTGACTTTTACATTAACGATAACTATTTCTGAAAAATATCTTCATTTAATGTTGGTATCTACATGCTTCAATAAAATTTTAAGATTTATTTAAAAAAAAGAAGTTAAAGATGAGTTAAATTTACTCATCTACATTTTTTCAGGTGCAGCAACACCTAAAATGTCTAAAGCGTTTTTAATGGTTGTTTTAGCCCTGTCAACTAAAATTAATCTGGTGTCTTCAACGTCAGAACCGATTACTTGTTCTGTTTTGTAGAATTTGTTGAATGAACCTGCTAAATCTTGACAGTATTGGGTGATGTTGTGGACTCTTTGCTTGTTTGCACAGTCTTCAACAACTTGTGGGAATTTAGCGATTTGTCTGATTAGGTCTTGTTCAGCCTCATCAGGTATCCAGTCGTCACTAACGGATAATGCGCTAACATCTTTTCCTGATTTTGCAAGTAACTTGCATGCTCTTGCGTGAGCGTATTGGATAGATGCACAACCTCTTTCAAAGCTTAATGCCTCATCCCACTTGAATGTCAAGTGTTTTTCAGGGGATAATTTTGCAATGAAGAATCTTACAGCTCCAACACCTATGTCTTCAGCCATAGGCGCAATTTCCTCTTCGTTTAAGTCAGGGTTTCTTGATTTGATTTCGTCATGTGCTCTTGAAACCGCTTCATCAATCAATTCATCAACAGACACGAATTTACCTCTTCTGGTTGACATTGAACCTTCAGGAAGTGTAATGAATTCATAAAAGATCACTTCAGGAGCTTCTTGTCTGAAGATTTCTTCGAAAATAACCTTGATTTGTTTAGCAGCCAACTTGTGGTCTGAACCTAAGATGTCAAGAACGGTGTCTCCTAAGGTAGCTTTGTACTTGTGGTAAGCCAAGTCACGTGTGGAATAGAGTGATGTTCCGTTTGATCTTCTCAATACAAACTCTTTTTCTATGTTGAAGTCAGTAAGGTCAATGTATAAAACATCATCTTCCCTTGTGAATCCTTCTCTTTGGATGTAGGTTACAAGGTCATCAACTTCTCCGCTTTTTACAAACTGGCCTTCCCATACGAAGTCGTCATGTTTGATGTTCATTCTCAAGAGTGATTCCTTCATTCCTGAAATACATTTTGAAACGACATCCTCAAAGACTTTGTTTAGCTCTTCGTCTTCGCCTTCTTCGTATTTTTGGATTAATTCATCCACTTTAGCATTTAATGCCTCATCTTCTTCAACGGCCTTGTTTGCATCGAAGTATAACTTACCAATCTTATGGTCTAGTTTTTCTCCTTCATAATCGTCGATATTTAAACCGAGTTCGGTTATGCCGCAAACGATAATTGCGATTTGTCTTCCCATATCGTTTACATAGTATTGGGTTATGACGTCTCTTCCAGCTAATTTTAAAAGTCTTGCAAGGGAATCTCCGAAAATGGAGTTTCTGATGTGTCCGATATGGAGTGGACCGTTAGGGTTAGCTGAAGTGTGTTCCAATACGATTTTTTCATCGTATGCAGGAAGCTGACCGTAGTTTTCGTCAACTTTTTCCAATAATAATTTTGAGAATTTGTTGTAGTCGATGAAGAAATTAACGTAAGGTCCGAAGTTTTGAACTTTGGAGAAAATTTCTGGAACTTCAATCTTTTCAACCAATTCCTTTGCAACTTCAGGAGGTGAAGTCCTTAATTTTTTAGTAAGTGCGAATGCAATGGTACTTGCAAGGTCACCTAAGTTAGGATTAGGAGGAAATTCCAACTTGAAATTTCTGTCAACTTCTACATCATATTGATCTAATGCCTTATTGATGGCATCAATAGCTTGTTTTTCGATTTCAAAATACATTAACTCACCTTAATAATAATTATAATCCTCTTAACCAGAGGGAAAGATAACCAACTTTTGGAATGACGACTAGATTGTCTCCTAATGTAACTACTTTTTCTCTAATTTGGTCTGAAGTTACATAATAAGGATCCGGACGATTGTTATTGTCCCCTTTTATAACATACATCGTAGTTCCGTTAATATTTGTAATATTTATGACCCTGTGAATAACCGGTTGGTCATACCATGCCGCATCATAGACAACAACGTCTCCAACTTCCACGGTATTCGGGTCGAATTCGTGAATTCCAAGGAAATCTGCCTTTTCAACTAGAACAATGTCTCCTCTGTAAAATGCAGGTTCCATACTTCCTGAAACAACAACATTCAAATGTTGAGCAGCAATCAATACAATTATAAGAATAATCGCATATGATGCGACTTCTTTCCAATCAATTTCCATTGTATTACCTTCTTCTTTTTCTAAATGCTTCTCTTAAAGCTAGTTCAATAGCGTCGGAAGTCTTTTGAATGTCTTCCATACTATGAGCATTTGATATAAAATTACATTCAAATTGTGAAGGCGGAATGAACACGCCTTGTTTTAATAAGCTTTTAAAGTATCTGAGGAACTGTTTCCTGTCAGATTCTTGTGCATCAGCATAATTGTAGACTGGTGCAGGATTGAAATAAATTTGAAACATTGAAGCAAGTCCTACCGGTTGGATATTGTACTCTTCATCATCAATTATGGATTGAATGTTTCCTCTTAGGTAGTTTCCTTTTCTTTCCAATTCCTTATAGAAAGCATCATCCAATTGGGTTAAGGTTGAAATACCTGCCTGAACGGAAACGGGATTTCCTGAGAATGTTCCTGCCTGATAAACAGGGCCTTGTGGGGCTATCAATTCCATGATTTCTTTTTTACCGCAGAATGCTCCCATTGGAAGTCCTCCACCAACAATCTTACCGAGGGTGGTTAGGTCTGGAGTGACTCCGTAATACTCTTGTGCTCCACCGCGTGAAGCTCTAAAACCGGTAATCACTTCATCAAAGATTAATACAATACCATACTCTTCAGTTATTTTTCTAATGAATTCTAAAAATCCTGGTTTTGGCTCGATACATCCCACATTGCCCATGACTACTTCCATAATAATACAAGCAATGTTTTCGCCTTCTTTTTCAATCAATTCAGTAAGCGCTTCTTCGTCATTGAATGGAACTGATAATGTATTTTTGGTGGTGTCTTCTGGGATACCTGGTGAATCAGGTAATGTAGCTGCACCAGAACCTCCCTTTACAAGTACATAATCATGTGCTCCATGGTAAGCTCCTTCGAATTTGACTATTTTGTCTCTACCTGTAAAACCTCTTGCAAGTCTTATTGCACTCATTGTGGCTTCAGTACCACTGTTACAAAATCTCACCATCTCAGCAGATGGAATTCTGTCAATAACTTCCTTTGCAAGGGTTATTTCATTTTCGGTAGGTGTACCGTATGCGGTACCAATAGTCAATTGGTTTGAAACTTCTCTTACCACTTTTGGGTTAGCATGTCCCAGGATTAAAGGACCATAAGCTAGACAATGGTCGATGTAGGTTTTACCATCTGCGTCAGTAAGCTTAGATCCTCCAGCGCTTTTAACGAAAAATGGATAAGGTTTAAAAGCCCTAACTGGAGAGTTTACTCCACCAGGGAAATATTTTTTTGATTCATTGAATAATTCTTCTGAATACATTTTATCACACTATAAATGTTGTATTAATGAATTTACACAAGCAACAGCTATTGGTGTTCCGCCTTTTGGTCCTTCCACAATGATATTTGGAATGTCTGAATTGTGAAGCGCTTCTTTTGAATCTGCCGCTCCCACAAAACCAACAGGAACTCCTACGATAGCCTTAAGATTCATTTCACCTTTTTGATATAAATCCATTGCTTCAAAAACAGCAGTTGGAGCATTACCTGAAACGACAATACCTTCAAAATCGTTAGCTGCAGCATATCTCATCGCAGCAGCCGCTCTTGTGATTTGGTTTTCTTTTGCGATTTTAACTACTTCCTCGTTTTTAATGTAACACTCAACTTCCCCTTCATATCTTGTGATACCATATTTAACCATATTGATGTCGGTTAAAATAGTTTCATTGTTTTTAAGGGAAGCCATAGCTGCATCTACAAAATCAGAACTAATTTTAACTAATTTTGCATATTCAGGATCTGCAGTTGAGTGAACAATCCTTTCAACGATGTCTCTTTCTATAGGTTCTAAGTCTTTGACATCATCTCCAATAAGGCCACGGATAATCTCCCTACTTTTGTTGGCGATATCCAAACCTTGCTTAGTTGATGCACCCATGAACATTTTGTCTGTCATATTATAATTTTTGAATTATATATATGTTAAATATTTTGTTGGTGACAAAATTATTTTTCACTGGCTGACAATCCTGCCAGAAATCCTGTAGAAAATGCAATTTTCAGATTGTATCCTCCAGTTGGCCCATGCAAGTCAAGGGTCTCCCCTGCAAAATATAGGTTAGGAGTCAATTTTGATTCCATAGTTTTCGGATTGATATTTTTAAGGTCAACACCGCCGATTGTCACCTTCGAGAGCTTGTCATTGAAGCCTGTTATTTCAAAGGCAAAATGTTTTAGTTTTTCGATTAACCTGTTTTTGCTTTTCTTGTTTATTCTGGACAGTTGGGTTTCCGGTTCAATCTTTGTTTCTTTCAGGAAGTATTCAATGAAGCTATTGGTTAAAAATAGTTTTAAATAATTCTTAATCATTGTTTTTCCCTTAGCCTGGAAATCCTTGTTGAATTTGCTTGCCAGGTCATCACGACTAAGTTCAGGACATAAGTCGATGGCTATCTCAAGGTCTATTTCAGGTTCATTTTCTAATAAGTTATAACTTATACCTTCTGATATCTCATTGCTCAGGTTTATGATTCCCGGCCCTGTAAGTCCGACATGTGAAAACAAGACGTTTCCTGTGACCTTGCTTTTCTTATAACTTATAACAACATCATATAGTGTCACGCCGGCAATGTCAGACAAGTCCTTTTTGGTGATTAGCGGAACCAATCCGTATTTTATGTCAGTTAACGGCTGTGAGGTCAGTGAATAGTTTTTAATGTCGCAACCTGTCTGAGGATAGGTAATTCCTCCGGTGGTGATGATAATCTTTTCAGCTTTTAACTTATCATTTATGACAAAGTCATCACTGATACTTGTAACCTCGAAGTTATAACTTATACTGACATCTTTCAGGTGTTCACTTAAACCTTCCAAGATATCACTTGACTTTCCGCTTTTTGGAAAGACACGGTTGTCCTCTTCTGTGATGAATTCCAAATCAAAAAGTGACAGTAGGTCCTCATTTGTCAATGAGTAAAAAGAGTGTTTTAAAAAGTTTTTCTGTGAATATGAATTCAATAGCTTTTTAATTGGTTTGGAATTGGTAATATTACATCTTCCACCACCGGTTATGAGCAACTTGCGCCCTAAACTTGGGTTTTTTTCAAGTAATATTACGCTGGAGGAATTTTGACTGGCCGCTATTGCAGCCATGATTCCTGCGGGTCCTCCACCAATAACAGCTATTTCATATTCTTCCATAGGTATCTAAGGAGTTAATCTGTGTCTGTCCCTTGGGAAGAGTACACATTCACGGATGTTTTCGGATCCTGTAAGTACCATAGTTAATCTGTCAGCACCTACACCCCAACCAGCATGTGGTGGCATACCGTATTCGAATGCTTTCAAGTAGCTTCCGAATCCAGCAGGGTTTAATCCTCTTTCCTCGATTTGTTTTACTAAGAGATCGTATTGGTGTACACGAGTAGCACCGGAAGACAATTCTAAGTTGTTGTACATTAAATCGAATGCGTGAGAGTATTGTTCTTCACCGTCAACAGGCATTACATAGAACGGTTTGATTTCAGAAGGCCATCTGGTTAAGAAGTAGAATCCTCCCATGGTGTCTCCTAAAGCTTTTTCTGCTTCACGGGATAAGTCTTCTCCCCATTCCATTGATACGTCTTTTGAGTTTACGATGTCAACTGCTTCATCATAAGTTACAACAGGGAAATCTCCGGTTGGAACTTCTAATTCATGTCCTAAGATTTCTAATTCGTTTGCGCAGTTTTCGTTAACGTCTTTTAACACTTGGATGATCATGTCGTTTAAGATTTTCATTACGTCTTCGTCATCTGCAAATGAAGCTTCTGCATCGATGGAAACAGCTTCGTTCAAGTGTCTTAAGGTATCGTGCTCTTCTGCTCTGAAAATTTGACCAATTTCAAATACTTTATCCATTCCGGAAGCCATCATCATTTGTTTGTATAATTGTGGGGATTGGCCTAAGAATGCTTCTTTTTCAAAGTAAGTAATTGGGAATAATTCTGTTCCTCCTTCGGTAGCGGATGCTACGAGTTTAGGAGTGTTAATTTCATAAAATCCATTGTTGTAGAAAAAGTCTCTTATGGTATGGAACATTTGTCCTTTGATTTTGAAAATTGCAGAAACGTTTTCTTTCCTGATGTCTAAGAATCTTGAATCTAATCTTGTGTCAATTCCTGCTTTAACTTTTTCTGTTGGATCCATTGGTAAGGGTTGGTTAGCTAAGTTTAACATTTTAATTTCTTTAGGGATGATTTCAACACCGTTTGGTGCTTTTCCTGCTTCTTGTACTAAACCTTTGATTGCTACAACGGACTCTTTTCTGAATGCTCTTAATTCTTCCATTATGTTTTCTTCTACTTTTTTACTTGGAGCGGTTATTTGAACTCTGCCGGTCACATCACGGATGATAACAAACATGATTCCACCGAAATCACGGATTTCATGCACCCAACCCATGATAGTGATGTCTTCTCCTGCTATTTCAGGATTACATTCACTAGCGTAGTGAGTTCTTCTCCAATCTTTTAATAAACCTTGCAAATTATTCACCTCGGTTGTAAAAATAAAAATAATGATAAATTTTCATTATAATTTTAATATTATATTTAATATTTAATAAAGATATGCAAAAAAAGGGTTTTCTAGGAAAATTTCACAAAATAAAAAAATTTAGATGAGTGTGTTGCTCATCTCTTTTAGTCTACGTAATGGATGTAATCCTCTTTTCTAGGCAATGGTTCTGGAGCTTCCATGTCGGGATATCCTAATACCACATGGCCGATTCCCTCATATCTTTCAGGAATTCCCCATTCTTTCAGAAGCTCTTTTCCTTTCTCGCTTGAGAATTCATCGTATGCCCTGTGAATCCAGCATGATCCGACACCTACAGCGTGAGCGGCATTTACGAGAACTGCCAATACGCTTGCACCATCCTCTTTCCAGGTTGGCATTTCACTGTCTGCTAAAACTATTAACAATGTTTTTCCGCCATAGAATGGGTCCATGTCGTCCGGCATAGGGACTGGGAAAAAGCTCCTGTTCCATGCGGACAGTTCATTTATTGTGTCTTGATTTTGGATTACAACAATTTTTGGAGATTGTGCGCCTCTTCCTGTTGGAGCGTATGTTCCCGCTTCTAATATTGTTTTTAGCTCTTCATCTGAGATTTGTTCGTCCTTGAATTTTCTGATGCTTCTTCTTGTTTTTAGGTTTTCGATTGTTTCGTTCATACTATTTCCTCTGAAATTTTTCTAAGTGTGTCTAAAAATTTATTATAATCTTCAATCCCAATGATTTCTTTGATTTTGTCGTCCCAATTTTCATCAAGGTCCATTACCTTTTGAGCGGTTTTTTTGCCCTTTTCAGTTATCATGATCACTTTTGTTCTTTTTTCAGGAATCCTTTCAATGAATCCCTTGTCCTCAAGCTTTTTAAGGTTTCTGGCTATTGTGCTTTCGTTCAGATGAAAGTTCTGTGCCAACTGCTCCTGGATTATTCCCTCGTTATTGTATATTTTAATCAATAGGGGGTAAAGTCCAAAGCTTAGGTTTTCCTCTTTCACCCTTTCATTCAGGTATTTTGCATGTTCCCTGTAAAGGATTGAGACAAAGGGGACTGTAGGGATGTTTTCATCAAACTGCATTGTCCCTACTCCTAATTAACTTGTTGATGTAAAGCTCAATGCATGCGTAACAGATAAGTGATCCGATTCCTCCACCTAAAAGCATTCCGTAATAGATTCCTGTTTCTCCCATGTGGAATACGAATCCCAAAACATATGCAAATATTAGCACGAGAACGAATTCCCTGAATGCTGTTAAGACAAATGATATTGTTCCTTTTCCAACTCCTTGGAAGACATTTCCAGCACTTGCCCCGAATGGAACATATAAAATAAATAAGCACATCAATTGGATGAAACTAGCTATTAAAGGCTCGAGTTGTGCGCTGCTTTCGGAGTATGAGAATACGAATGCGATTTGATTTGCAAATATGTTTAAAATGATACATACAATGATTGAAGCTATCAATGCCACTTTAACTGCGTATCTTGCTGTGACTCTTAGGTTTTCATATTTGCGGGCTCCAAATGCCACTCCTGCAACTGAAATTGATGCGGTTCCGACTCCTATTGCCGGAAGCATTCCAAGGTTGATGATTCTCCATCCTGCAGTATATACGGCAACTGCGACAGGTCCTGAAACGAGTGTAAGCATGAAATTGACAACAATTGTTAAAGCGGATAAGATTAATTGCTCTAGGCTTGCCGGAATACCCACAACCAAAATGTCCTTGTACATGCTCAGGTTATTGTGGAAATATTCCCTTCCGTATTTAAGGTATGTGTCCTTTTTGATTAACATCCAATAAAGCATTGCTATTATGGAAAGAATGTGTGCCAAAACGGTTGCCCATGCGGCTCCTGCAACTCCGAGTCCTAATGTGTAAATGAAAATAGGGTCTATGCACATGTTGATTATTGCTGTTATTGCAATTGGCACAGTTGCCCTTTTGACGTCCCCTTCAGCCCTGAATGCTCCTCCAAATATTGGTGGAAGAAGCATTGCAAATGAAAATGAGAATATGATGACTCCATATTCCATTGCATAATTCAATACGCTGCTTGCCCCCATGATGTTGAGCAAAGGCTCTAAAAATGTTAGCAAGATTATTGACACGACAATTGAGAGTATAACTCCTAAAATAAGGTTGTGTATTGCCGCATTGTTTGCAGATTTTGTGTCTTCCGCTCCAATGTAACGTGAAATCAGTGAGTTACCGCCTGCTCCGATTCCGTTTCCTATTCCGATAAGCACCATGAATAATGGTGTGATGTATCCAAGTGCTGCCAGTGGTTCTGCACCAAGTCCTGCAACCCAAATACTGTCAATGATATTGTTTGCAAAAATCAAAAACATACTTGCTATAATTGGGATTGACAATTTGTTTATTGCCTTTTTAGGGTCTCCTGTAATCATTTCAATATTAGAATTCTTTTCCATAATCTACCTCTCTTGCATATGCAATTATACTCTTGTATATGCAAGTGTTAGTATTTAAAGTTTTCAATGAAAATTATAAAAAAAGAAAAAAAGAGAAAAAAGGTTTTATACTAGATTTCCTTGTTCATCCACTTGAGGAGGATTGTTCTTGATGTACTCATAGCTTTCTCCATCGTTTTGCCCTCCTTTAATTACTCCATTATTGTCATAGTAAATGTTCAATTCACTATCATAGTTTAAATTAGATGAAGAACTGGAGTTGGATGTGGTTTGAGTGTTTGAAGTGCTTGCACTTGAAGTTGAATTTTGAGATTCTTGGTCAGAAGATGCATCGCCAATTGTGATTGTTTGGGTGGCAGTAGATGCCTTGTATTTGTCATCTCCTCCAAAGTTAACAATCACCTCACAAGCGCCATTGCTTTCGTTGGATAATGTAAGATATCCTTTACCGTTGCTATCGGTAGTGACGGTGAAACTTTGTGTTTGTCCGTCTTTAGTGAATTTGATATTTACAGTTTTATTGGAAAGAGCATTTCCTTGCACGTCTTTAAGTTCAAAAGTGACATTGTCTCCGTTATTTAAATTGTTGGCACTAATAAAGTTAATTTCTGTATCTACACTACTATTGGCCTGTGAAAAGATTATTGTACCAAGAATGGCCAGGACAATAATAATGAGAATTACGATAAGTATATTTTTATTCATTTTATCACCGATATCTAATAGTATTTTGTCATGGTTATTATATTTTATTAGTTTTATTAAAACTTTTAAATATTTTTAAATATATAACTTAAATCAATAGGAGACTAAATTATGAAGGTTTTAGTTGTTGGAACTGGTGCTCGTGAAAATGCAATAGCTGATGCTTTAAAAGATGATGTTGAGTTATACGTTTACATGAGTAAAATTAACCCTGGTATGTCCAAAATCGCTGAATATAAGCAAGGCGATGAAGGAGAAGTTGAAAAAGTGGCACAATATGCCGTTGAAAATGACATTGACATAGCATTCATCGGTCCTGAAGCTCCCCTTGGAAAAGGAATTGTTGACGAGCTTCAAAAAAACGGAATCAAATGTGTGGGACCTACCCAAAGTGCAGCACGTATTGAAACTGACAAGTCATTCATGAGAAAACTGTTTGAAGACTATGAAATCGAAGGATCTTTAGTTTACAAAGTATTTGACAATTCTGCTGACGTTTCAAAATTCCTTGATGAATTTGACCGTGATGTAGTTGTTAAGCCAGTCGGATTGACCGGTGGTAAAGGCGTGAAAATTGTAGGTGACCACCTTAAGGACAATGAGGAAGCAAAAGAATACTCCTGTGAAGTAATTGATAATGTAATGGGAGGATTTGCTCAAGTTATCATCGAGGAAAGATTAATAGGTGAAGAATTCACTATCCAGGCATTCTGTGACGGTGAGCATTTGGCTCCAATGCCTGCAGCACAAGACCACCCTCATGCATTTGAAGGGGACGTCGGTGCAATAACCGGTGGTATGGGATCTTACTCTGATGTCGGTGGATTATTGCCATTCTTAACTCAGGAAGATTATGATGCAGCTGTTGAAATCATGCAAGCTACCTTAAAGGCTATTGCTGAAGAAGCTGAACCATACAAAGGAATCCTATACGGTCAGTTCATGCTAACCGCTGACGGACCTAAACTCATTGAATACAATGCAAGGTTTGGAGATCCTGAAGCAATGAACGTATTGCCACTTCTCAAAACTCCATTGGCTGATGTATGTCAAGCTATTGTTGACGGCACTCTTGATGAAGTTGAATTTGAGGACAAGGCTAGCGTATGTAAATATATCGTACCTGACGGATATCCTGAAACCGAACATGCCGGCGAAGTTATTGAAGTTGATGAGGAAGCTATTGAGGATATGGGTGCAAAAGTGTTCTATGCAGCCGTATCTCAAGAGGAAGATGGAATTCACTTGTCCGGTTCAAGGGCATTAGGAATCGTTGCTAGTGGAGATTCCATTGAGGAAGCTGAAAAGATAGCTGAAAAAGCATGTGAGTTTGTTAAAGGTAACGTTTACCACAGAAGCGATGTAGGTACAACCGACCTTGTAAACAAACGTGTAGAACATATGAAAGAAATTTTAAACTAAATTTCTTTTTCTTTTTTTTAGTCGGGTGATATTATCGAACCGGATGAGCTTAATGATTCTCGAGAATTGCAAGATTTAAAAAATTTCATCAATGATGAAGTTTCCCTGATTGCCGGCGAGTTTGACACTGAAGATATTGAAAAAATCAAAAATCTTACAGATGACTTGAAGAAGAAATACTCCAATACCCCTTCATTTGAAGAGAAAATTGACGATGCCAAAACCAGTTTTTATCAAAGGTTCAAGCAATCCTTTGAACGCAATATTGATATCGATCCCGGAAGATTGATGGGTTTGACCGACGGTATTTTTGGTATGGTAATGACCCTTTTGGTTTTTGGTATGGCTTTGCCTGAAGCTCAATTGTTGACTGTTGGGGACTTTTCGGCCTTTTTGATATCAATTGCCCCAACATTCGGTTTCACTATTGTAAGTTTTATTCTGGTCAGTTCCTTTTGGATATATCACCATGAATTTATAAAGATCAATTCATTGAATATGCCTTACTTATGGATTAACATATTGTATTTGGCTTGCATATCATTTATTCCTTTTACAACTTCCTTGATAGGTACATATTCACGGTTTTTCCTAGCTGAAGTGGTATTTGGAATAAATATTTTATTGACAATCCTGTTCTTTTTAATCATGTATTCATATGCATACAAAAAAGGATTTCTGGAAAATAACCCTTCAAAAAGTGAAAATAAGTATGTATTCAATACATTGCTCTTGATTATGGGATTAACCGTTATTGTAAATCTCTTGGATTTCAATGTTTCAAGCAATTTCATTTATCTATTCTTATTGGTTCCTGTAATATCTACTTTGAGAGATATTAATTTTAGAATGAGCTCATAGAAACATTTAATATATATAAATAAAATATATTTATTTTTATTAAGATTATAAGGGGATTATAATGGGTAGTTTATTATCAATAACAGACATCAAAGATGATGTTAAAGATATTCTAGAGTTGGCTAGTCAGATTAAGGCAGGCGAAGTAGAGGAAAAACCTCTTGAAGGAAAGACATTAGCAATGATTTTCCAGAAGTCATCAACCAGAACAAGAGTTTCTTTTGATGTTGGAATGTATCAATTGGGTGGAAGAGCAATTTTCCTATCTTCCAATGACTTGCAGATGGGTAGAGGCGAACCTATTTACGACACTGCAAAAGTTTTAAGCCGTTTCGTTGATGGAATAATGATTCGTGCTATTAAACACAGTGATGTTGAAGAACTAGCTGAACACTCTGATGTCCCTGTCATCAGCGGATTGACCGATTTTGAACATCCTTGCCAAGCATTGGCCGATGCATTAACAATCAAAGAGCATCTTGGTGATTGGGAAGGTAAAAAAATCTGCTTTGTCGGTGATGGAAACAATGTATGTAATTCCCTTTTATTAATCGCTCCATTGCTCGGAATGGACATGTCAGTGGCCTGTCCGAAAGGATATGAACCTTCAGAAAAAATTCTAAAAATCGCTAATGAATATGCTAGCGAAAACAATACTCAAATCACAGTAACTGATGATATTGGTGTTGCTTTGGAAAATGTTGATGTTGTCTATACTGATGTATGGGTAAGTATGGGCGATGAGGCTGAAGCTGCTCAAAGAAAAATGGATTTTGCACCGTTCCAAGTAAACTCAGATTTAATGAGTTTAGCTAATGATGGAGCTATTTTCATGCACTGCTTACCTGCAATCAGAGGTCAGGAAGTAACTGCTGAAGTGATTGACGGACCTCAGTCAGTTGTCTTTGATGAAGCTGAAAACAGGATGCACGCTCAAAAAGCTGTTTTATATCACTACATGAAGGACTAGAATCCGCTGAATAGTGCGGATATTATAAATATTAAAAACAATCCGACACAACAGCATGCAATCCAGCTACCTGAATCGGATGAGCTGCTTTTGGTTGTGGTGGTCTGTGTTGTTTGTTGGTTATTGTTATAATTATTATTTTGATTTTTAACAGGAGTGTCGATCACTTCTGCCTTTTTAACTTTTTCTTTTAATTTAGCACCGCAATTTTTACAAAAAACCGCATTTTCCGGATTTTCCTCACCGCAATTTCTACAAAACATTTAAAATCCACCTTAATATTATTTTAATAAAGATTATCAAACCTATTCCACCAACAAATCCTGTAATGAATCTCAAGGTGTTTGTGCTTTCCCTTGGGCCAAAGTACTGTGTTAATCCATCTATTGCCACGGGAACTAAAAGAATCATTGAAATGAATAGCATATTCCAGTTGTAGGGATGCTTATAAAAGACATAGGCTATTAAATAGACAATTAAACCAGTATAGAATCCGGTGCACCTGGCACAGACTGGAAACTGATGTCCTCTTATAAAAAAGCTCCTTTCAGGGATTCGGTGACATAGGTATTTTGTGAAATTCATTTTATCACACAATGTATTAACATTAATATGATTTCAATAATTATATATATTTTTGTATTCAAAAGTATTTGTATAATATATGAAAAAAAGGTTTTTACAATGAGAGGCGGAGAAGCAATAATAGAATCCCTCAAGAATATGGGGGTCAAAACAATATTTGGTTATCCTGGCGGACAAACCATTCCTTTCTATGACATGTTATATGATGCAGACATTGATCATATACTAGTAAGACACGAACAAGCCGCAGCTCACGCAGCTGATGGTTATGCAAGGGCATCTGGTCGTGTTGGGGTGTGTTTGGCAACCTCAGGTCCTGGAGCAACCAATCTTGTAACTGGTATAGGAACAGCATTTATGGATTCTTCTCCAATTGTGGCAATTACCGGTCAAGTTCCTACTCATTTGATTGGAAATGATGCATTCCAAGAAGCTGACATCATTGGAATTACAATGCCTATTGTAAAGCATAGTTATCAACCGAAAAGTCCTGATTTAATTCCTTCAATGATTAAGACAAGTTTTGAAATTGCTTCAACTGGAAGACCTGGACCCGTTTTAATCGATGTGCCTAAAGAGGTTCAGGAAGGGGAATTGACTAAATTTGATGATTCTTTAATCGACACTCCGGGTTACAACCCAACAATTAAAGGTAACCTTAGACAAATCAAAAAGGCTCGTGACTTAATTAAAGAAGCTAAGAAGCCTTTAATTTTAGCTGGTGCTGGTGTTATCATATCTAATGCATGCTGTGAATTGAATAAATTGGCTAAAACAATTAATGCACCTGTAATGACATCACTTTTAGGTAAGGGTGCTTTTGATGAGACTGATGATTTGGCATTGGGCATGCTCGGTATGCACGGAAGGAAAGTTTCCAATGATTACATTAACGAATCTGACTTATTAATCGCTATTGGTGTAAGATTTTCAGACAGGACCACAGGTAGATTGGATAGTTTTGTGCCTGAAACCAAGGTCATTCACATTGATATAGACCCTGCTGAAATCGGAAAGAATGTTGATGTTGACTTGCCGATAGTCGGTGACGCTCGCAACATCTTATCTTCATTAAATAAAGTTTTAGAAGGTTATAATCCATCTGATGAAGTAAATAATTGGACAGATATGTTAAAGGTGAAAAAACAAGAATTGCGTCCTCGTGTAACCTATGATGATGTGCCTTTAAAACCTCAAACTGTTATAAAGGAAATTTCAGAAGCTTTAACTCCTGAATCCATATTGACAACTGATGTTGGACAGAACCAAATGTGGGCAGCACACTTCTTTGAAACCCAAAAGCCACGTAAGTTCATATCATCCGGTGGACTTGGAACAATGGGATTCGGATTCCCTGCAGCTATCGGAGCTAAAGTTGCATGTCCTGAAGACCCTGTTGTATCAATCAACGGTGACGGTGGATTCTTGATGGTCTGTCAGGAATTGGCTACAGTTCGTGAATATGATTTACCGGTTATTGCAATCGTTTTAGAGAACAGAACCTTGGGAATGGTATACCAATGGCAAAGCTTATTGTATAATGAAAGACACTCACAAACCTTGCTTGGTAATAGTCCAGACTTCGTTAAACTCGCAGAAAGTTTTGGTGTTAATGGAGTAAGAATCACAAAACCTGGTGAGACTAAGGAAGCATTGTCTGCTGCAATAAAAGACAATGAACCTGTTTTATTGAATGTTGTAATTGATTCTGAAGAGGCATTGCCTATGCTTCCTCCTGGAGCTGGAATAAATGAGATGATTGGTGAGTATAAACTTGAAAAGGATGTGATTTAAATGACTTTAGAATATCACGTTATTTCAACACTTGTTGAAGACAAACCGGGGGTTTTGCAGAAAGTTGCTGGAATGTTCAATAGAAGAGGATTCAACATTGACGGTATTACTGTTGGAAGTTCAGAAGTCGAAGGACTATCCCGTATGGTGATTACAGTTCATGCGGATGAAAAAGGTTTGGAACAAGTAATGAAACAATTAAATAAATTAATTGACGTTATCAAGATTAAAGATATCACTGAAAAAGCTGTTAAAAGGGAACTGTGCCTTGTTAAGGTAAATATTCCTAATGCAAAAGCAAGAGCAGAAATAATGCAATATTCTAATATCTTCAGAGCACACATATTGGATGTTACAGAACAGTCATTAATGATGGAGCTCACTGGAGATAAAAAGAAAATCAATGCATTCATATCTTTATTAGAGGGCTATGGAATTAAAAGAATAGCTCGTACTGGCCTTACAGCTATGTCAAGGGGAGTATAAAAATGACTATATTAGAAAACGTATTAAAAGACAATAAGGAATTCGTGGAAAACTTTGAAGGCGAAGAAATGTCTCACCATGCAGCTAAAAAGTTAGCTATCCTAACCTGTATGGACTGCAGATTAATCGACTTTTTTGAACCTGCACTCGGTCTTAAAAGAGGAGATGCAAAAATCGTCAGAAACGCTGGTAACTCAATTGTTGGGGAAGATGCAATAAGATCCATCGGTGCAGCTTTATACAACCTTGGTGCTGAAGAGGTGATGGTTGTAGGTCACACTGAATGTGGTATGGCTGGTGCTGACGCTGAGGCATTAAAAGAAAAAATGCTTGCAAGAGGAATTAAGGAAGAAGACATCGCTAAATATGATTTGGCTGAATGGATTGGTGGATTTGAATCTGAAGAGGAAAACGTTAAAAACGTTGTAGAAAAAATCAAAAATCACCCATTGATTCCTGATGTGCCTGTTCACGGTCTCATTATTGACATTGTGACTGGTGAGTTGAAAGTTTTAGTAGATGGTTACTAATCCCATCTTTTATTTTTTTTATTTTTAATTATTTATGCAAAAAGTATGGCTCTAAAAAGGTACTTTGGCTCTGTCAAAAAGTTAGTTGATTGAATTTTCTTTCTAATTTTTTCTATTTTT
>R25__coassemble_380_pt1 | contig 26951 bp, 29 predicted proteins | sample R25__metabat2_low_PE_004 | metagenome-assembled genome bin R25
CATTATAATGATTCGTAATAAAAAACTTTATTTAATATCTATTTAATATTATTAACACTGGAAATTATACTTACACATTTTTTATAATTTTGGGATTATTTTATAATTTTTATTAAGGTGAAAAAACATGTCAAATATTTTTGAGGATGAAAGTCTTTTTGGTAATCGCAGGCGCAATGCCATATTCAAGGATAAGAAACCATTGGATCATAGATTTTTACCGGAAAAGCTAGTTCACAGGGATGAACAGATTAGGCAGATTGCAAAATATTGGGTTGATGTATTGGATGATGTGACTCCATCCAATGTGACTTTATATGGAAAGACAGGTACTGGAAAAACAGCTGCGTCCAAATTCGCACGTGAACAGTTGATTGAAGCAGCAAGCAATGAACATGTCTTTGTCAAAATAGAATATGTCAGATGCACAGACTTCACAACAGAATACCAGGTATTGGCAGAATTGTGTAACAGGCTTGGTAGGGATGTTCCAAATCGTGGTTGGACAAAAGCTGAAGTCGTTAATGCATTCAGGGAACTCTTCAGAACAAATGCATTTGGAAAGAAATTGCACTTGATTGTAATTCTGGACGAAATCGATATCCTATTGGATAAGGATGGGGATGGAATCCTCTACACCTTGACAAGAACAGACAATGTTGCAGTACTTTCAATCAGTAACTATCTAGACTTTAAAAATTTAATCAAGTCAAGAGTAACAAGCAGTTTAAACGACAAGGAAATTGTTTTCCCACCGTATGGAGCAGACCAATTGGCTGATATCCTATCCGAAAGGGCTGCCCTTTCATTCAATGATGATGTTCTGGAAGGTGCTGTTATTCCTTTATGTTCTGCAATGGCAGCTAAGGAAGAGGGTGATGCTAGATACGCTTTGGATTTACTTAAAAATGCTGGTGAATTGGCATTTGATGAGGATTGTGAAAAGGTAACCAGTGATCATGTAAAAAGAGCAAAAGAAAGAATTGAACACAGCAAAGTCAGTGAAATATTGTCCACATTACCTCTCCAGCAGCAAAGGGTATTGGAAGCTATCTTAAACCTAACCAAGCAAGGTGAGGAAATAACTTCCGGAAAGCTTTATGATGCTTACACTGAAGTTTCCAAAAAGGATGCAGTTACCTACAGAAGAATTTTTGATTTCATCAATGAGCTTGAATTGTTGGGAATAATCTCAACAAACACCATTTCACGTGGACGTGGAAAAGGTAGAACTAATATAATCAAGCTTCAATGCGATGAAGAATTATTAGAAACAGCCTTATACTCTATTTAGGGTTGTTTTTAATTAATGTTTTTAAAATAGCCATTCTTACAGGAACGGCATTTGCTGCCTGGGTGAAATACTTATTGTATTTGGTATCGTCAACGTCCCCTGCAATTTCATCTATTCTAGGTAAAGGATGCATAACGATTAAATCCTTTCCTTCTAACATTTTTTTATTAACGATATATGCACCTTTAATTTTTTCATACTCGTCAATGTCTCCGAAGCGCTCTTTTTGGATTCTTGTTACATATAACACGTTAACGTCATCGATGATGTCCTCAATATTGCTCACTTCTTCATATTCAACATTTGTTTTGTCCAAATCAATCAATACTTCTTGAGGCATTCTGAGTTCCGGTGGTGAGACAAGATAAATTTTCACGTTGTCGAATAGGCATAAAGCGTTTGATAGTGAGTGTACTGTACGTCCAAATTTCAAATCACCAATCAATGCTATTTTTAGATTGTCAATGCTTCCTATTTCATTTCTTATGGTGTATAAGTCAAGTAGGGTCTGTGTAGGGTGCTGGCCTGCACCGTCACCTGCATTGATTACAGGAACGTCCACAATGTCTGAAATGAATTTTGACACGCCTTCAAGCTCGTGTCTTATTACCAAAGCGTCACTGTATCCCTCAAACATCTTGGCGGTGTCTGCAATGCTTTCACCTTTTGACACCGAACTTGATCCGCTGCTTGTAAATCCGATGCATTGACCATGCAAACGTTTCATAGCTGTTTCAAATGAGATTCTTGTCCTAGTTGAAGGTTCGAAAAACATCAATCCTAAAATTTTTCCCTTAAGTTCCTCTGAAATGTCTCTTGATTTAGCAATGTCCTCAAGTTTGGATGCCTCGTCAAGGATGTATTCAATGTCTTCTCTTTCAAAATCTTTTATTGAAATTATGTTTTTTAACTTAAAAATTTTAATCAACCCTTTTTTCAATCATAGTGTTCATGTAATCGGCAAATTTGTCTATTTCCTCAATGTTCAAAGTTGGAAGGCTTTCTTTATTTTTCTTATAGTCATTGATTAATTTATTTGTTTTTCTTTTTTCAATATAATTTCCTTCATCGGGATTCAATTCATAGCCAAAATTTGAGTTAATGTATGATGAGTTAACAAGTTCCTCTGTGAATGTTTTATTGAATCTGTCCTTATTCGCTTCACAGTTGATAATCAATCCCAATGGCTTTCCTTTCAATGTTTTAATGTTTTTTGAAATGTATAATTTTAAATCGCTCTGCACTTTACCGTTCAAAGCAGATCCTGCCAATATTATGAAATTGTATTTCAATATGCATTCGCTTTTTGCGATTCCAATAGGTATCAGCTGGACATCTGCATTGATCTTTCCTGACAATATCTTGCAGGACTTTTTTGTCGATTCTGTAGTTGTTGTATAGATTATTGCGATTTTCATATTATTCTTTCGATTGGCACAACGAGAATGTCACGGGCACCTGCATTTCTTAAGTCGTTTACAAGTTCGAACACTTGCTTTTCATCAATAACAGCCTGTGCCGCAACGGTTTTGCTTTCGGATAAAACTTCAGATATGGTTAGACCGCCCATTGAAGGCATAACTTCTTTGACCTTATCCAAGTCCTCCTCATCGACATTCATCATTATCAGTTTTTTCCTGTCAGCATCGAGCACACCCTTGATGCTGGTGCTTACAGCCTCAATCAATTGTTTTTTGGTTTTTAGGCTTTCATGGTTTGCGATGAGCTTGATGCTACTGTCAAGAATCACATCTATGATTTCAAGATGGTTCATTTTCAATGTTGTTCCAGTACTGGTCAGGTCGGTAATCAGGTCTGCAATTCCGATGAACGGCGCAGCCTCTGTTGATCCGCTCAACTTGACGATTTTCAAGTCAAGACCCTTTTCATTAAAGTATTTTCGAGTTAAAACAGGAAACTCGGTAGCCACTTTCATGTCTTCAGTGATGTCATCGACTGAATTTATGTTTGACTCTTCGGGAGCTGCCAAGACCAGTTTGGTTTGGCCGAATCTTAAGTCCAGCAGTTCGTTGACGTCTGACTCGCTTTCCTGAATCAGATCCACGCCTGTTATTCCCATGTCCGCAACGCCGTCGTTGACGAATTCAGGAATGTCGGATGCCCTTGCAAACATTACCTCTATATTATCGTTGAATGTTTTTGAAATCAGTTTTCTGTTGTTTTTATCAATTAAGCCTAAACCTGCCTTTTCTAGGATATTTATGGAAGGTTCACTTATTCTTCCCTTTGAAGGAATAGCAATTTTTATCTTCATCATATCTCTCAAATTTTTTTTTAATTCTGATTAATATATTGTAATCATATTATTAAATACTTTTTTTTAAGAGTATTAATTTTTATATGTTTTATTTGATAATCATAATAATAATTTAATCTTATTTTTAAATAATCGCATAATTTTGCAAAATATTTAAATATTAAGATATATTAAAACTTATTTAACTTATTATTAAAATCTCTTAATAATAAGTTTTAACTGAATTTATGTGAGGTGAAAATTATGTCTGAAATACCAAAAGCTCCTGTTGCTAGAATCATCAAAGAATCTGGTGCAGAAAGAGTAAGTGAAGATGCAAAAGCTGAATTAGCTGCATACTTAGAAGAAGTTGCTCGTGATGTTGCTAAAGAAGCTAACAATGTTGCTAAAATCGCAAAACGTAAAACTGTTAAAGCAGAAGATATCAAATTAGCTATCAAAAACTTATAAGTAGTTTTTAGCTAACTTTTTTTTATTTTTTTTAGGTGTTATTTATGAGCGATAATACTATTTTAATTAAGAACGCATTAATTTTAAATCCAGATAATTTCGAAAACAAGAAACAATCCTTATTAATTAAAGAAGATTTAATTGCAGAGATTGCTGATGACATCGATGAAGGCAGTGCAGACAAAATTATCGATGCAGAAGGAAAAATATTACTTCCAGGATTGATTAATACTCATACTCATTTATCAATGACTTTATTTAGAGGATTAGCTGACGATTTGAGTTTAGACAGTTGGCTTAACGATCACATATGGCCGATGGAAGCTAATCTTAATGGTGATTATTGTTATATCGGTGCTCTTTTAGGCGCAGTCGAATTGATTAAGTCAGGAACAACCACATTTTCCGACATGTACTTCTATATGGAAGACGTTGCCCGTGCAGTGGAAGACGCTGGAATAAGGGCAGTGTTGTCATATGGAATGATTGACTTTGGAGATGCGGAAAAAAGAGAAGGTGAAATCAAGGAAAACCTACAGCTGTTCAATTCATGTAATGGAATGGCTGACGGAAGAATCAAGGTGTTTTTAGGACCTCATTCACCCTACACTGCATCAGAAGAATTGTTACTTAAAGTACGTGAGTTGGCTGACGAGTACAACATGGGTATCCATATTCATGTTTCCGAAACAGAAAAGGAAATCAATGACAGTTTAGAAGAAAAAGGACTCAGGCCATTTGAATATTTGGATAAGATTGGCTTTTTAGGTCCTGATGTTGTTGCAGCACACTGCGTATGGCTAAGCGATGAGGAAATCGAAATCATCAAAAAGCATAACGTTAAGGTTTCACACAACCCATGCAGTAACATGAAACTGGCTTCAGGTATTTCTCCTGTTTCAAAATTGATTGAAAACGATGTCTGTGTTTCAATAGGAACTGATGGCGCATCCTCAAACAATAACCTTGATTTGATTGAGGAGTTAAAGACCGCAAGCCTGCTTCAAAAGGTAGCAACCCTTGATCCTAAGGTATTGTCTTCAGATGAGGCAGTCGAGATGGCAACTATCAAAGGTGCTGAAGCTTTAGGTCTTGAATCAGAAATCGGTTCCATCGAAGTCGGTAAAAAAGCAGATATTATTTTAATCGATACCAATTCTGCCAATATGGTTCCTGACAGTTCATCCTTAAGTTCCAATGTTATTTACTCAGCAAATGGTTCCAATGTGGATACTACAATTTGTAACGGTAAAATATTAATGGAAAATAAAAAATTGGCTGTTTTAGATGAACAAGAAATTTACAAAAAAGCTAGAAAAGCTATAAAAGAATTAAAAGAAGCTATCTAGCTTCAAATTCTATTTTATTTTTATTTATTACAATACTTCTTTTCCACTCGTCGTTTGTTTCAGGGAAATCAGATCTGAAATGTGCTCCACGACTTTCTCTACGCAATATCGCAGATTTAACTGATAAGATACATATTTCAACCATGTTTATCACTTCAAGTGCGGTCACAAGGTCTGTATTGTATTGTGTATTGTCGCTGACATCCAGGTTTTCAAGGTCATCCTGCATTTTTTGGAGTTTTTTGAGTGCCTCGTTCAGGCCTTTTTCGTCCCTTACGATAGCTACCTTTTCCCACATGAGGTTCTTGATGTTGTTCTTGAACTCTTGAGGTTTGATTGAACCTTCCTTAATTAGGCTTTCAATTCTTTCAGCTTCCTGTTTGACTTGATTCTCATTGGATTTAAGTTCAACATTTTCGCATGCTTTGGAAGCGCTCAAACCGGCAATCTTACCGAACACCTGAGTGTCTGCAAGTGCATTACCTCCCAAACGGTTAGCTCCATGAACTCCTCCGCAAACCTCTCCTGCTCCGAACAGGTTTTTAAGGTTTGTTGAAGCGTCTTCATTGATTTTTAAACCACCCATAAAGTGGTGTGCGGTTGGAGCCACTTCAATAGGTCCGTGCTTGATGTCAACGCCAACGTTATCGAACTGCAAGACCATGGTCTCTAGCTTTTCGTCAATGTAGTCGTCATCAAGGTGTGAAATGTCAAGGTATACTCCACCGTTTTCGGTTCCTCTGCCTTCAATGATTTCCTGATAGATTGAACGTGCGACAACGTCACGTGTAGCGAGCTCCATCTTTTCAGGTGCGTATTTGCTCATGAACCTTTCGCCGTCCTTATTGATGAGCTTTCCACCTTCAGCCCTAACAGCTTCGGTTACAAGAACACCTTTTTTGGATTCTGGGGTCACCATTCCGGTTGGGTGGAACTGTATTTGTTCCATGTCCACAAGGTTGGCTCCCGCACGGTAGGCCATTGCGAAACCGTCTCCATTTTTCTGGAAGGTGTTGGATGTTACAGGGAATAATTGTCCAGCTCCTCCGCTTGCTAAAATTACGGATTTTGCCTTGAAATAAATTAAACTGGAATCTTTGAGTTTGAGTCCTGTTGCACCGATTACCTCGTCGCCTTCGGTTACGAGTGATGTAATCATTACTTCCTCGATGCATTCGATATCTCTTTTGATGATTTCCTCCTTGAGTGCATTTAAAAGTTCTGCACCTGTCCTATCTCCTTGGTAACAGGTTCTTCTGTAGGTTTGACCACCGAATGGTCTCTGGTCTATTTCACCTGATTCCTGCCTGTCGAAGAGTGCACCATAGTTTTCAAGGTCGATAAGCCTTTTAGGTGATTCGTTTACCAGTATTTTAACCAGCTTTTCATCATTCAAAAAGCTACCGCCTTTCATGGTGTCCTTTATATGAGCATCAATTGAGTCTTCCTTATCGACTGTTTTAAACACTGCATTGTAACCGCCTTCAGCCATTCCGGTACAGCCAGACCTGAATGAAAGACCTTTTGATACAATTATTGCCTTCAAGCCAGCATCATCAACTTCAATAGCTGCTCTTGAACCTGCTCCTCCAGATCCGATAATCAATACGTCTGTTGAGATAGTTTCTATATTCATTTCAATTACCCTGTAAAATTTTTATCGCTAATACTTTTGTTTTTCAATTATTATATAAATTTCTTAAAAAGTATTTATTTATTGAAAATCAATACTTTATAATATCGAATCTATATTTCTTAAACAAAACATTAATGAATTATAGCATTCTTTGATTAAATTAGAATTTTATTTAAAATTTTGATAGGTATATTAATTCTATTTAATTTAATGAGAGGTTATTTGATGAAAATTGATGGTGAAGTTACAACCGGTTTGGGAAAAGCTGCATTTTTCCTATCACAGGAGTTTTACACAAGTGAGTTCAAGAAGAATTTGGGGTTCGTCCCGTATCCAGGAACATTGAATGTCGTCGTCGACAGCGTATACCTGGAAGATATCAATGAAATCAAGAACAGCTGTGAAAACATCATCAAGCCGGACATGGAATTCGGTGCGGTCAAATACATTAAGGCGAAATTATGCGATAAGATCGATGGTGCCATAGTATTTCCTGCAAAAACAACTCATGACGAAAATTATTTGGAATTCATTGCCGAAAACAGATTAAGGGAAGAGCTTGATTTAGATGATGGGGATATAGTTTCTATTGAATTCTAATTAAGGTGTGTACGAATGGAATATGATTATAAGGATATAGCAATCAAGTCAATTATAGCAGGTATCGTTGCTTTAATAGTGGGATTGATACTTGCTTATTTCAATGTAGGTAAATTCAGTTTCTTAATACCTGTGTTCATTGCAGGTATAGTAATAGGATTTTTAGAAGACAGCATAGATTCAGCATTGGTTGTTGCCGGTGTGGCTGGTGTGGTAGTTTCAGTTCTTCAGGGAATTGTACCTCACTTTGTATTGCCTCCACAAATTGCTTCACTGTTTGAATTTTCAGTTTTAGGCCACGTGTTTGGCTGTGCATTGCCAGCAGGTGTTGTCGCATTGATTAAAGATATTAAAGGCTAATATCTTTTTTTTCTTTTTTTACCGTAAAGTTTTTTATATATGATTGATATATTTTTTAATACGTTCTCAGGGCGGAGTGAAATTCTCCACCGGTGGTGATTTTTACAACAAAATAAGTCCACGAGCACAGGGAAGTGTTGATTTGGTGAGATTCCAAAACCGACGGTGACAGTCCGGATGGAAGAGAAGTAATAGTATTATAGTTATTTTTAGCCCTGGTTCTAGTAAATTAAGGAGACATTACTATGAATCACGAAACAGATTTAGATAAAGCTCTAGAAGCTATTAGAAATGGTGAATTCGTACTAGTTTTCGACGATGACGATAGGGAAGGAGAAGTCGACATGATCATCGCTTCTGAATTTGTGACCCCTAAATCAATCGCAACCATGAGAAATGATGCAGGTGGATTAATCTGCAACTGTTTACATCCTGATTATTGTGATGCAATCCATTTACCATTCATGGTGGATATCATGCAAGCGGCTACTGAAAAATATCCGGAACTTGCTGAACTTGCTCCAAATGACATTCCATACGATGAAAGATCATCCTTTTCAATTTGGGTAAATCACAGAAAATCATTCACTGGTGTAACAGACCATGACAGAGCAATGACCATATCCGAATCAGCATTAATGATGAAAGAGGAAAGATTCGATGAATTTGGTGGAACTTTCAGATCTCCTGGTCACGTATGTCTTTTAAGAGGAGCTGACGGACTTGTCAAAAACAGGCAAGGACACACTGAAATCGGTCTTGCTTTATGTGAACTTGCAGGAGTAACTCCTGTTTGTGTAGTTTGTGAAATGATGGATGGTGAAACCGGTCAGGCTACTTCACTAGAAAAAGTTCGCAAATATGCAGATGAAAATGGTCTCGTATTGCTTAGAGGCGAAGACATCATCAATGAATATTTAAAAGAATAGCTAATTTTTGTTATTAGCTATATAATTTGCAATGAATTGGGTAATCTGTTGGATTTTATAAGAGTTGTAAATACTGAAAACCACATATTTCCCATCGTTCATTCTTATTTCCAAAGCATCCCTTATTTCGGATGACTTTGTGATAGAAACTATTTTTGTAAATGGAATTCTCAACGTTTTGCTTTTCAACGCCTTTTCTATCTGGATGTTATCCTCATAGATTCTAACTATTTTCACGACACGGCGGTTCATATCTGAAGCTATTTGAATGTCTCCGTTCTCGTCAAAAACGTAATCAGGTATCAGACATGTTGCCTTCCATCCTTGTTTCATTTTCTTCAATACGTGGGCTCTGTCCTTTTTTGTTAGCTTGACTCCCTTTTCGGGGCTTAGGTTAAGTGCCATTAAATCACCTTGCTTTTGATTTCATCGAATGAGTATATTTTTTCGAATTCTACCTCACGGGCCATGCTCACTATCAAGTCAATGTCCAGGTTGTCCTCAATCAGGTTCATTGCATGTGAAGTGAAAAGCTCGTAGCGTATCTCGACTTCAGGGATGAATCCGCGCATGTCCGCTGACTTTAACTTAGGAAGTTTTAAAACGTTCTCGACGCTTGTGTTGTTCTTGATATACGGAACCACATTGTCGAATATATCGTCGTTGTATACCTTATTGAGAAGAATTGCCTCAACGTCGACTCCGAATTTTTCAAGCATGTTGGCATGTGAGACCAAATCAATTGCAGCAGATTCGATTCCGCCCTTGTTAACTCCTGATGCAAGAATCATAGGTATATTTGATGACATTGCAATTTCTGCAGCTGAAAACGGTACCTTTTCATTCAAAAGACCTGTGAACACGCTCATGACACCCTCAATGAGCACTATATCATAGTTGGAATTGTTAAGCCTGTTTATTGTAGACTCTATGTCTGCCCAACCCAGGTGTCCTATCTTGATTGAAGCGAAGTCCTCCATCTTTCCCTTTGTCAAGTATAATCCAGGTATTATGTCACGAACATCTGGACCCACTTTAAGAAGAGCCACCTTATAGCCCCTTTTTGTGAGTGCACCCGCAAGGCCTGTAACGATGAATGTCTTTCCGCTGTCGGATCCGTTACTTCCAATCATCAGGTATTTTGGCTTTTTGATTGGGTCAATTGAAGGTATTTCGATTCCGGTATTGATGCCGACCTCGCTTCTCAGGAACCTCTTGACATCCTTGTTTCTATTGTAGATGTCGTCGATATCCGTAGCGTCTATTTGTTCCAGGAGATTGTTTTTTATGATTGGATTTTCATCAAGGATTCCATGTATCATGGTACCGATAACGTTGCCGTCGTCATTGCATGCGCCTGAAAAGATGTTGTATTCCCCTTTCTTGTTGGTGTCGCCATAGTTCATCCTTTGAACCTGTGAGTAGAACAAGGGCTTTGCGTCCCCCTCAACCTTACCGTAGGTGTGGGTATGAAATCCGTTTACGTCTTCTGTCTGGCCTTTTGTTAAAAATGAGTTGTCGAACACCTTTGCCTTGACACGGTCGCTTGTAATCAACGGTGAGAAATTCACGTCAATCAGTCCAAGACCGGGCTTTACAATAGGCACAGGGGATTTTCTTCCTATGTCGATTTGGTTGGACAATAGCTGAAAACCTGCACATATTCCGACAATCGGTTTTCCGTCACGGGCCATCTTCCTGATTTCGGTGTTAAGGCCCATGTTAATGTCATTTGATTCAATCAATGTTCCGCCAGGGATGATTAACGCGTCAAGTTCATCGCTGGCATTGTTACCGTTAACAAGTCCGTTTTCCTTAACGATGTCAGTTGGTAAATTTCCAAAATCCTCAAATCCTGGAACCGCTCCATTGATATAAGCAAGTCCTATTTTTGTCATAATATACCTCTTGATATTCTATTGGAATTTAACTAATATAAAATTTAAGAGGTCTGTTTCAAGTGTAAAAAAAGTTATAAAAAAAGAATTTATTGAGTGTTTTCGAAAACACTCATAGCTTTGATAATTTTTTCGTCATCTAATGGTTTTGCCTGAATTTGTAATCCGACAGGAATGCCGTCAACTTCGCCTGCAGGAATGCTTGCTGCTGGAATACCAGCAAGGTTAGCTATTACGGTCAATACGTCGTATGCGTACATTTCCATAGGTTCCAATTCAGCGCCGATTTCGTGAGGAAGCTTAGGAACTGTAGGTCCGACAATCAAGTCAACGTTTTCAAGCATTGAGGTGATTTCTCCTCTGATGACTGATCTTGCTTTTAAAGCTTGCTTGTAGTATTTACCGCTGAATTCAGCTTCAGCAATGTGAGAACCGATTTTGATTCTTCTAAGCACTTCGTCTCCACAAACCTCTTCAATTCTGGAACCGTAATCTCTTCCGTCGTATTTTCTGGTAGCTGAGAAGAATTCCACATAGTTGATTAGGTAGTAGGTAGGTAAACATAAGTCAATGTAGTCAAAGCTGACCTCTACAAGTTCAGCGCCGGCATCAACCAACTTTTGGATTGCCTTGTTGACGGTCTTGTTGATTTCATCATCTGTAACATCGATGAACTCTTTACATACCGCAATTTTCATGCCTTCGAGGGAAGTTTCTCCTAACACTTCTGTGAAGTCAGGTTTGTCCCAGTTCAATGTGGTACATTCGGTTTCGTCATATTTTGCAATTGTATTCAATGCAAGTGCAATTCCGCTGACATCATTAGCTAACGGTCCGATTTGGTCTAGACTCATGGATAAGTCCAAGAGACCTTGTCTTGAAACTGCACCGTAGGTTGGTTTGAATCCGATTACGCCACAGTGGGATGCAGGGTTTCTGATTGATCCGCCTGTATCTGACCCGATTGAAATGTCACACATTTCTGCTGCAATAGCCGCTGCACATCCACCACTGGAACCTCCAGGGATTCTGCCCATAGCCGCTGGGTTTTGGGTTGGTCCGTAGTATGAGGTTTCGGTTGAACTTCCTGCTGCAAATTCATCCATATTCAATATACCGATGATTATACCGTCTTCAGCAAGGATTTCTTCAACAACGGTTGCATTGTAACTTCCAATGTAGTCTTCCAAGGTTTTGGAAGCTGCGGATATGATTAAGTCTTCAACATTAATGTTTGCTTTTATACCAAATACTAAACCAGCTAAAGCACCGACATCTTCGCCATTTGCGATTTTTTCATCAATAGCTTCTGCTTGTTTTAATGCATTCTCATAGTTTAATTCAATGAATGCATTAATTTCATCGTTATTTTCATCGATTACTTTAATGAAGCTTTCAACATTTTCTTTAGCTGTCATTTCTCCACTTTTAATGGAGTTTAACTTTTCAATAACGTTCATTAAAACACCTAAATAATCGTAAATTATAATATTATTAGTTTATTTTTCAAGGTTTATATACTTGTTTTCTTTTTTATTAATAATTGTTTTTACTTTGTTAAATTGCTTTAACTCTAAACTTAATGCTTTATATACTTTTAAATTTAATAATAATTTATTTAACTTTTGATTAAATCAAAGGAGTAATTATATGTCTTTTATTAACGAAATTAAAATTAAATTTCAACATTTGCTTGGATTTGAAAAATCGAATCCACTTAATAATTTTGATTTTGAGGAAACAATTGAAAAATATGAATCGAAGGATAATATTGTTTTATTCAAATCTGCATTTAAAAAACAGAGAGAATATCTTTTTGACAGGTATATTGCTCAGAATATTGAAAGATTCGTGGTTGAATTTAATTCCAGAATGGAAAAATTTAATGTATGTTATGTATATATAAGATTATAGGGAGGAATTTAATATGTTTAATGAATTAAACTGTTTCAATGATGAATTTACTATTAATGTTGTAGAAATTCTTTTACATTCGTACAGAAACGAGAAAAATTCAATTGAAGATAAAATTGCATATGAAAAACATATTAAAGAATTATATCCTAAGGAATTCGATGATTTTTTAGAATATAAGCAAAAAGTAGAAAGGAGAACTCCTAATTTAAAACAAATTTATTTTGATTGGATAGATGGTAAAATAAAAAAATTAGACTTTGACTATTTCAGTCCAGAAGGTTTAGACTTAACATTTATGTGATACTATGAAAAAGGCAGTCGTATTTGATAACTCAGGAACATTGATTGAAAGGTACAGGGTTGTCAAGGATGTCTTGAATGGCAATATATTCACTGACATCAACTCTTTGGATCTCATTGATTCAGCTGACGCTTTGGCCTTGGTTGTTCTACAGTTCAATACCAACAAGCTATTGGATTTGAATCCTGACACTTTGATTTCAGATGTTATCAGGGAGTATGGAATTGAATTTGACGTGAGCTTTTCAACCAGGCAGGTTTCAAAAGCGGAAGTCAAGGAGATTCTTGACAATGAGAAGTCCACCAAAATTTCAGACATTACCGACGGCTTTGACATCTTAAGGGAAAAGATTCCCTATTTCGAGCTGTGCAACGGTTCTGCCCTCATTGTTGACATGGATCTTGGAGTGGTTGCATACACCATCACTTCAGCGGGCAAGTTTTTCCCAAAGGTCTTTGAAACGGTCGAAACATTGAAATCCAGAGGAATTGAGATATTCATAGCTTCCGGTGACAGGAAGGGCGCCATCAACAGGCTGGCCAACATGCTGGACATTCCTGAGGACAACGCCTACGGAACGGTTTCCACTAGGGGAAAATGTGAGGTTGTATCCATCCTGAAGGAAGGCGGCTATAAGGTCATGATGGTGGGAGATGGCCTGAACGATGTTTTGGCTTTCAAAAAGGCTGATGTTAGCGTTTTAACAATTGAACAGCAAGAAGAGGTATCCCCTAAGATGATGGACAAGACAGACCACATTATCGAGGATATATTTGAAGTTACGATGATTGATTTTTAATCATTTTTTTATTTTTTCTTATCACTTATAAGTTATAACTGATATTTCAATGGTTAAAAGTTATAAGTTATAACTAATAACATTTAAAAAATAAATTGAATTATAGATTATCGATGACATCTTTGCTTTTAAGGATGTTATCCCAGTTGTTCAGCTCTATGATTGCAGTGTCAATCTTTTTAAGCAGATTCAAGTCAAGAGTGCCTTCACCCAATGTTATGTGCTGGTCTTTAACCCCATCGTTATCGTTGAGGTGACAATAGCTGATGTTTTTCAGTGAAAGCATCTCCTCTAGGTTTCCGCAGGTGTTTCCGTGACCTGTGTCGATTGTCAATGAACATCCAGTTGCCTCCTGAATCATTTCAATCTCCTCAACGGTGTTTCCCAGGAACTTTCCTCGCACAGGCATGTTTTCAACTGAAATCTCGACATTGGTGTTGTCGATTATCTCCCCTACGCTTTCGATTGCAAGCTCCAATGCCCATTTTCTAAGGTGTGGCTCGTTTCTTCCGATTATTCCCGGGTGAACTGTTATTGTATTTGCATTGATGCTTTCTGCATACTGTCCGCATTGTATCATTTGCTTTACGCTTTCAGCTCTGATTCCCTTGTTGAGGCTTGCGATGTTGATGTCCACTGTTGCTGCATGAATTCTCATGTCCAATCCACAGTCCTTGAACTCGCCATTGTCCTTTTCGTAGAATGGATCTTCCCCAAGAATTTCAACTATTTCAAATCCATGTTTTTTAGCTAAATCGATGATGTCGTTATTCGGTTCCATGAATAGAGCTAGTGTTGTAAAACCCAATTTCATGTTTAAATATAAGTAACGACTATATAATAAATGTTAACATATATCAAAAATTGACATATGGTGAAATATGATAGAAGAAAACTTTAGCGAATCACATAAGAAAGTCTTCAAGAACTTCTCCAACGGCATAATTCACAACTTGATACTGTGGATTATCTCAAGGGAGGACATTCATGGCTACGGCATCATGAAAAGGCTAAATGAGTTTTTTAGCTTTGAGGATTCGAAATGTGATATCACTGTAAATTCAAGTAAGATATATCCAATTCTATCCAAGATGGAGAAAAATGGATTTATAGTTGGCGAATGGAAAATAAATGAAAACAATAAAAGGGTTAAGTTTTATTCAATCACTGAAGATGGAGAAGTCTTTCTAAAGACAATTCAAGATCACATGAATAACATTTTGGATAACCCTTCATGGTTAGAATTTTTTGAAGACATGACCGGACGGGAGATTAACAAATGAATGCAATAGAAACAAAGAACCTGACAAAGGTTTACAGCAATAACTTTACCGCTGTTAATTCCCTTAACTTGGAAATTCCTGAAAAGACTATTTTTGGAATGCTGGGTCCTAACGGTGCAGGAAAAACAACAACAATCAAGATGTTGACCTGCCTGATTCAGCCTACCTCAGGTAAGGCAACTGTTGGTGGATATGATGTTCAAAAAAATCCTGATGAGGTCAGAAACCTCTTGGGAATGGTTCCCCAACAGGTAAGCCTGTATAAGGATTTGACAGTCATGGAAAACTCACAGTTGTGTGCGGACTACTATGGCGTTCCACAGGATGAAAGGGATTCTAGAATTGAGGATTTAATGGAACTTGTTGACATAAAGTATGCAAAGGACAAGCGTGTGGGTCAGCTATCAGGAGGCCAAAAGCAAAAGGCGTCACTTGTTGCCAGTTTGGTTCACAGGCCTGAAATCCTGTTTTTGGACGAGCCTACAATAGGACTTGATCCGACCACAAAACGCACTCTCTGGGATTTGATTAGGGAATTGAATGATAATGGCCATACAATTATCCTATGTTCCCATGACATGTATGAAGTGGACATGCTCTGTGACAATGTGGGAATCATAAACACCGGAAACCTGGTGGCTTATGACACACCGCAGGGCCTTAAGGACTCTCTTTTGGAAAGCAACAAGAAAGAAATGACTGAAGCTTTAAGTCAAATATCCAGTGAAAATGATGTATCCACTTCCACTAAGGAGGATATAGAAAAGCTTAGCTTGCGTAAGATGTCATTTTTACTTAAAAATCAAAATGATGAAATCATAGATTCAATCAGAAAATCCGAGGATGTAAAAAGCATTGAAGTTGCTCACAATGGACGTATAAATTTAAGGATTGACAGTTTTGACGACATGGCCGTTCAAAACGTTTTAAATGAAATCATCGCTTCAGGTGGTGTAATCAAGTCAATCACAACTGAAGAGCCTTCATTGGAGGATGTGTTTATCAAAGCGACTGCAGAGGTGAATGAAGATGATAGAGCCTAAGAAATTCTGGTGGATGATAAAAAAGGAATTGATTTCACTTAAAAGGCACCCTGCCAGATTGGTTTCAATTCTTGCATTTCCTATAATCATGATTCTGCTTTTCGGTTACGGAATGGGAGGGGAAATGACCGACTTGCCTATTGTTGTGGTTTCCCAGTCTCACGGAGATTTGACCGACTTGACACTTGACACCATCAAGGACACGGAGACATATCATGTGGTTGAGGTAATTGATGATATGGACGAGGGAAAGGAGCGTGTCGATTCGGGAGAAGTCAAGGCGGCTATCATATTGCCGTCCGATTATGACAAGGACTCTTCGCAGCAGAAATCCGTAACGCTTTATTTGGACTCTTCAGACCAGATGGCATCACAGATTCTTGAATCATCAACTCAGGGAATATTTTACAGATTGTCCAATATGGTCGCTTCACAAACAAGCGTGTCCACCAAGGATGCGGACATCGAACCGTCAGTAATCCATTCCTTAAACAACTTTAAAGATGACATCAGCCTGCACATTAATCGTATTTATGGAAACATCAAGTACATTGACTTTTTAGTTCCTGCAATATTGGGTATGACCATCATGATGAGCTGTATGATGGGAATGGGTGCAACCATTGCAGGTGAACGTGAAACAGGTGAGCTTGCAAGACTTTTCATGACTCCTACATCAGTTTCAACAGTAATCGGTGGAAAGATTGCGGCCAAGCTTTTAATTGAGCTTGTAAGGGCACTGATACTTATCTTCATGGCGGTGCTGCTCTTCAATGTCAGCATCAAGGGAGGTTTCCTCCAGACATTCATCGTGCTTGTGATAGGGGCGCTTTGTTTTGTCGGATTCGGTATCATGCTTTCAGCAAGAACCCAAACACAGGAGGATTATGCCCAAATTTCACTGCCGTTCTCAATGCCTATGATGTTTGTTTCAGGAGTGTTCTATCCGATTGAAACAATGCCTTGGATCTTGCAGAAGTTGGCTTATGTTTTCCCATTGACTTACCTTAATGATGCAATGAGGGGAATAATGCTTAAGGGTCAGACCTTAGGTGACGTATGGTTGGATTTGGTCGTGCTTTTAGGTTTCACAGTGCTGTTCTTTATAATAGGTGTGAAACGATTTAACAGGGATGTATAGGAGGTTTTCAAATGTATAAAAAATTATTAATCGCATTTATCATTGGTATTTTGTGCTTGTCTCCAATTGCCGCTGAAAATTGGGATTCATTTGCGGGAGGAGTCAATCACAATGCATTCAGGGAAGGAAATTCAGATTTCGTGACAAATCTTTGGACATTCAACATGGAATCTCCAATACATTCATCCCCGGCAATATATGATGATTATGCATATTTTGTATCTGACAATGGAATTTTAAAGGCTATTGACATGTCAACAGGTGAAGAGGAATGGGATTTGGATTTAGGGGCTCAAACAAATTCCTCACCTATAGTTCACAAGAACAGGTTATACATCGGATGTGAGGATGGCCTTAAGGCAGTCAACATTAACTCCCACAAGGTCATTTGGGATTATGACTGTGATAATGTGGCTTCAACTCCAGTATACTATGAGGATGTCATTTACTTCGGAAGTGACGACGGCCACTTGTATGGATTGGATGAGGACGGCAAGGTTCAGTTTAATAAGAATCTTGGATCTGACATTAAATCTTCACCGATTGTTGTAGACGACAATATCTATGTGGGTTCAACCAATGCCAAAATGTACAGCATTGGTACCGACAAGGAAAAGAATTGGGAATTCACAGCGGGAGATGAGATTTTATCATCACCGACATACGTCAACGATAGCGTCATTTTCGGATCAAATGACGGCAATATATACTGCATAAACACCTCAGATGGTGATTTGGTATGGAAGGAGGACCTCAACGATAAGGTCATTTCATCCCCAACCCTGGATAAGCATGACAACAGTGTGTTCATAGGTTCTGATGAGGGCAACTTGACCTGTTTGGATGTCCGTGACGGAACTGTTAAATGGAGCCATTCTGTCGGCGGCAAGGTTCAGACAACTCCTGCATTAAAGGACAATTTGGTGGCATTCGGATCCAACAACGGATTTTTATATGTGCTGAACAAGTACACTGGAGCAGAGGAATTTACATACAACCCAGGAACAATCCTGTTTAACTCAGCTATAACCTCTTCTCCGGTTATAAATGGAAACAGTCTCTTCTTCGGTGACGATTCCGGACATGCATATTCATTGAACATCGAGAAATATGAGGTTCCGGGTTCAACCCAGATGTACTATTCAATAGCGGTTTTAATTATTGTGATTATTGTTGCTGTTGTATTGGTTAGAAAGGTAAAAAGCAAAAAATAGTTTTTTTACCTTTTCAATAACTTTATAAAGTTTTATTAAGAATATTAAACTATCAATAAGGAAGTAATACGATGACTATAAGCAAAATGGAAATACTAAAAAAGGAAAATATGAATATTTCAGACAAGATTTATATTTTCGACACAACCTTAAGAGATGGTGAGCAGACACCTGGTGTCGCTCTTACAGTGGACGAGAAGATTCAAATCGCACGAAAGCTCAACAACTTGGGTGTCGATAAAATTGAAGTCGGATTTCCGGCTTCTTCACAAGGCGAAATAGAATCAGCTAGAAAAATCAGAGATATGGGCTTGGATTCAACACTTGTAGGTTTGGCACGTTCATTGCCTAGTGATATCGATGCCGTATTGGATGCTGGTTTGGAATATGTTCACACTTTTATTGGTACTTCCCCGTTGCATCGTGATTACAAACTTAAGATGTCTAAGGAAAAGATTATCGAAACAGCCGTTAACTCTGTCGAGTATGCAAAAGATCATGGTTTGACAGTAGAGTTTTCCGCAGAAGACGGTACAAGAACAGAAAGGGATTTCCTGTTTGAAACATTCAATGCAGTTGTTGATGCAGGTGCAGACTTTTTGGATGTTCCGGATACAGTTGGTATACTGACTCCAAATTTCACCCAGGAATTGATCACTGATATAAAAAGCAATTTCGACACTCCTATCAGTGTACATTTCCATAACGATTTCGGTTTGGCTACAGCCAATACATTGACAGCTATTGAATGTGGAGCAAACCAGGCTCACGTTACAGTCAATGGTTTAGGTGAAAGAACAGGTAACTGTTCACTTGAGGAATTGGTCATGACCCTCAAGTCAGCTTATGGAATTGATTTGGGATTGGACACTACAAGATTATATAGTTTATCTAATCTCGTGGGTCGTTTGACAGGGGTTAAGATGCCGGTCAACAAACCAATCGTTGGAGATAATGCATTTGCTCACGAATCAGGAATTCATGTTCATGGTATATTGAATAACGCTTCAACCTATGAGCCGATCTCTCCAGAGATGGTTGGACATTCCCGCCGCATTGTTTTAGGAAAACATACAGGAGCCAACGCTTTAAAATCAAAACTTAAGGATTATCATATTGATTTGAATGAAGAGCAATTCTGCAAGGTGTTTGATGAGATTAAGGCATTGGGTGATAGTGGAAAATGTGTAACCGATGATGATTTGGTTGCTATTGCTATTACTGAGCTTTCTTCAGCTCGTGAAACTCCAATTGTTTTAAAAGGCCTGGGGCTTTCTTCAGGTAATGGTGTTTCACCTACCGCTACCGTAAGGCTTGAAGTTGAAGGTGTTGAAAAGGAAACAGCTTCAATAGGTGTTGGACCTGTTGATGCTGCATTGAATGCTATTCGGGACTTGCTTAAGGATGATATTGATATGGAACTTGAAGAATATAACCTTGAGGCTATTACAGGAGGTACTGATGCATTGGCTGAGGTATTTGTGGTTACTTCTGATTCTCAAGGTAATAAGTCCACTGGAAGGTCCACTAATCAGGATATAGTCATGGCTAGTATATTGGCGGTTTTGGATTCCATTAATAAATTATTGTTGATTAAGAATTCAAATTTTAGTTAATTTTTTTATTAATTTTAAATTTTTTTTAAAATAATCCTATTTTTTATTATTCTTTTTTAATTTATATCTATATTTTCTTATTTTTTTATAAAAAATCAAGTTTTCTTGTCCTTTTTAAAGATTATTGGATTTTGTGTAAAATTTTATATACATAGATGACCTAAGTTATATATGGTGAGTTAATATGGAAAATAATACAATTTTTGTTGGTAGTAAACCTGTTATGAATTATGTTTTAGCAGTAGTAACTCAATTTAATGAAGGATCTAACAGTGTATTATTAAGAGCTAGAGGAAAAGCTATAAGTCGTGCTGTTGATGCTGCTGAAATCGTAAGAAATAGGTTCGTACCAGATTCAGAGGTTACTGATATTAAGATTTCTACTGAAGAAATTGAAAACTATAACCATGAAAAAACAAATGTTTCTATTATTGAAATTTTAATTGAAAAGAGCGAATAACTCTTTTTAATCAAATTTCTTTAAAACATTTTTATCAAAAAGGTATTTTGAAAGTAATATATTTGATGTTCCATTTCCATGAGCCTCTACTTTTCCTTTTGATATTGCTTTTAAAATGCTATCAATATCCTTTTCACAATCGACCAAACTATAACAATCACCAACAAATTTCCAGTAATGTGCATCGCTTGCGCCCAGTCCTGGGAGATTTTCTAATTTTGACAATTTTTTCGCCTTACTATTGCAATATCCAACAATGAATCTTGCGTTTTTTGTCTCGATTGCATCAATTTTTAAGTCTGTATAGTCGGTTTTGTGTAGAAGTCCATGTCTGTAGAAACAGTATGGATGGGGCACTATTGCAAGACCCCCTAAATCATGAATTCTGTCTATTGTATCTTGAGGTGATAGGTCACGAGGTATGTTTTCCTCACACCCAAAACCAAGGATATGGCCTAGTGATGAAGAAATTTCTATGGATGGAATTGCTAATATATCTGTGTTTCTAGTTTTACGCAAAACTTCACTTGTTCCGTCAACGGTATTGTGATCGCTGATGGCAATCACATCTATGTTTCTTCTTTGTGCTGTCTTTAAAATGTCATCAATCTTTGAATTTGAGTCGGGTGAATATTCACTGTGAATGTGAGAGTCCATTTTAAGCATTTGAATCTATCCCAATATTGTTTTTATCAGTCCAACGGTACCGGTCATCATCACGTCGCCTCCAGGAGCCGCATGATGCCAGTCGAGGTTTGTCTTTTCAATCAATTCCCTTTTAGGTCCGCTTACTATCACTTTTTGAATTTCAGATATTGGATTTAAGACATGTGCTCCATGTCCATGGTCATTATAGACTTCCTCATGGGTTATTTCTCCTGAAGCCAGTCTTTTGAGGTATCTTTCCAATGATTCACCTGTTAAACTAGAAGTGTGATGTTCAAAGACTCCTTGAATCTTTCCATCTTCAATGGATGCTGCTGTTGTATGTCCGTTTCCGATATCAATAACAATGTAGCTATTTAGTTCTTTTGCCACTTCATCGAAACACATTCCAGCTATTGATGCGAACTTGGTGTCCATTACAAGAGGCAACTCTTCAATTCCCTCGCTTGCTACTTGCCTTCTGACGGATTGCATTCTTGTGAAGTATTCAGGCAGGTCATCGCCCCTGAATCCGAATTCAAGTGGGGAAATTGGTTCGGAAACCTTTTCCCTTATCTTTTCGAATCTGAAGTCCCTGTCCCCCATGTTTTCATTGTATCCGTGGTCTTGTACAGCTATAGCGATTTTGTCAAAGTCGAACTCCAAATCATAGCCCAGCAGGAACTCAGACAATTTGGTTAGGTTGATATCGCCCAGTTTGATTTTGGAATAGGATTCGTAATCCTCGTTTTCATCAGCTATTTCTATTCCAAACGATTTGACCTGATTGATATCGTCACGTATAGTTTTAGCGCATGTTGGTTCCATTACAACCTTGTATCCTTTTTCCATATGTTCCAGGATTGTATTTTTTATCTTTCCTCCTCCCATTATGTCTCCTTCGAAATAGATGTCATTTTCAATGTCTCTTATCTGCTGTGAGATAAATAGGTGGGGAGATGGTAAAACCAGTTTTATTGAGTTTTCCAATTCTTTTTCTGTGTCATAAATCATTATGTCCTGTGTTCCTGTTCCAACATCTATAGCTAAAATTCTCATGATTTTTAATTGTTTTTTATATTATTAAAATTTTAAGTGTACATTTATGTACAACAAAGCTTTAAATAGTACATTATTCATACTTATATTCATGACTTATAAAATTGAATTATCCTCAGACGAAGTGCCAAAACAATGGTATAATATGCTTGCAGATTTGCCAGTTCCACTTCCAGCTCCAAAAAACAGTGAAGGTAAAGATCAGATTTCTTCATTACAATTAGCGTTTACAAAATCAGCTTTAGAACAGGAATTTGCAACTGACAGATACATTAAGATCCCTAAAGAAGTTAGGGAGTTATATATGGAAATGGGTAGACCATCTCCTTTAGTTAGGGCAAATAAGCTTGAAGAGTATTTGAATACACCAGCAAAAATTTATTTTAAAAGAGAAGATAGCTCACCAACTGGTTCTCACAAATTAAATTCTGCTATTCCTCAGGCTTACTTTGCTAAAAAGGAAGGTGTTGAAAGATTAACTACCGAAACCGGTGCAGGCCAGTGGGGTACTGCATTGTCCCTAGCTTGTAACTTACTCGACCTCGAATGTACAGTTTACATGGTAAAGGTCTCATTCAATCAAAAACCAGACAGAAAGAACATCATGCACATTTATGACGGTAATGTTTATGCCTCCCCAAGTGAAAACACCAAGGTTGGCCGTGAAATATTGGCTGATAATCCGGATCATCCCGGTTCATTGGGTGTGGCAATTTCAGAAGCTATGGAAGAGGCTTTGGAAAATGAAGAAGTTAAATACTCATTAGGTAGTGTATTGAACCATGTGATGTTGCATCAAACCGTAATTGGTCAGGAAATGAAAACTCAACTTGAAATTGCAGAAGAGACTCCTGACGTGATGATTGCATGTGCTGGTGGTGGAAGTAACCTTGCAGGTTCTCTGTTCCCATTCATTAAGGATAAGATTGACGGCAATTCCGACACTCAATTCATTGCAGTCGAACCTAGCGCATGTCCTACATTGACTGAAGGAACTTATGATTATGATTTCGGTGATATTAGTGGATTTACTCCAATGCTTAAGATGTTTACCTTAGGACACGACTTTGTTGCTCCTTCCGTTCATGCTGGAGGATTAAGATACCACGGTATGTCTCCAATTGTTTCCCTTTTAACTAATGAAGGTTATATCGAACCTAGATCCGCTCATCAAAGAGACTGTTTCAATGCTGGAATTATTTTTGCCCGTAATCAGGGTATAGTTCCTGCTCCAGAATCTACACATGCAATTAAAGTGGCTATTGATGAAGCATTGAAATGTAAAGAAACTGGAGAAGAAAAAACTATTGTGTTTAACTTATCCGGTCATGGAATGTTGGATTTGAAAGGATACGCTAGCTATTTCGAAGGAACTATGGAAAATGCTAAATAATCCTTTTTCCTTTTATTTTTTTTAATTTTTTAGTTATAACTTATAACTAAAATATTTTTTTCTTGATTAAGTCTTAAATCTTGTTTTATATATGAATTTCTTTTCACTTGAACTATAACTCACAAAGATTTCGATTGAAATATAAGTTATTTTTCAGTTCATTTAATCGTTTCTTGCTTCTCTTAAAATGTAATTTTATTCTTACCTTTTCATTAGATTAGTTGATGTATGAATTATTTTACTTATAACTTATAACTTTTAACATTTAACTTACACCTGTTACACTAATAACTTATTTGTGAAAACGAATACTTTATAAGATAGAAGTTATAAAATATAACTTATTTGTTAAAAGTTAGTTATGATAAGTTATTTCTTAAAACTTATTTTTTATAATTTAGAAGTTTTAACTTAAAACTTATTTCCTATCCCTTAGAAGTTAAAACTGATAACTTATTTCCTTTAAGTTTTAAATTAAAAGGAATAACTTAATCCTTTTAACTTATACTGGATAACTTAAACGTTATTCTTTAGAACTTTGAATTTTTAAGTTATAATTCATAACTGGTAACTTAAAACTTATCAGATAAAGGAGAATTCTTTAAATGAGTGAAGTAATTGCGGTGATGAATCAAAAGGGAGGCTGTGGTAAAACAACTACTGTTGTGAATACTGCAACATCCTTAGCGGTAATGGGCAAATCTGTTTTGGTTGTGGATATGGATCCTCAAGCCAATGCCACTACAAGTTTTGGTATTGATAAGACCAAAATAGAAAATACAATATATGATGCTATCATTGGGGATATTAATGTTAAAAAAGCAACAATTCCTACGTTTATTAAAAATTTATTTATTATCCCAAGTAATATATCCCTCAGTGGTGCTGGAATGGAGCTTTCTCAACGTGAAAATTATCATATTATCCTAAAAGAAACTCTTAAAGATGTTGTACCATTATTCGATTACATTTTCATCGATTTACCTCCTTCATTAGGAGTCATAACAGTCAATGCATTAGTAGCTTCCGATAGTGTTCTGATACCTATCCAAGCTGAGTATTATGCTCTTGAAGGAGTAGCTGATTTAATTAATACAATAAAATTAGTTGAAAAAAGGCTTAGAAGCCCCACTCCAATTAAAGGAATTCTCCTCACTCTATTTGATAAAAGAACTAGACTTAGTAAAGATGTTCATAAGGAATTAAAAAATTACTTTGGCGAAACAGACTTATTATTCAAGACAATCATTCCTAGAAATATTAGATTGGCTGAAGCTCCTAGTTTCGGTAAACCATGTTTAATCTATGATCCGGACAGTACAGGTACAAAAGCTTATTTAAAGTTAGCTAAAGAAATTCTTAAACGTGACGGAGAGGATTTATAATGGCTAGGAAAGGACTCGGTAAAGGATTAGATTCTTTAATACCTGATTTTTACAACGAAGATTTCGACAGCAATTCACCTCAATCCCTGGAGGATATGCTCAAGAAGAATGAACCTGTTGAAGAAACTGAGGAAGAAGTTATTGAAGAAGTTAAAGATGATGAAAATGTTGAAGACGTTAATTCAGATTCCACTGGAAGTGGAGAAGTCCAAGAAGAGGTCCCAGAGGAAGAGGAATCAGAAGAAGATGAAGAGGATGATAGCACATCCGAAGACCTACCTAGCGATGAAAGCGTTGAAGATGATGTACAAACATCACAAAAAATCCAAGTGAACCAGGAACATGTGGATGAAGTCATTGAAATTGTAGAGAAAAATCCAAGGATCACTTTATGGTCATCAAAATCTTCAGCAGTTTTCAGATATTTAAGAAAAACCGAACCTGAATTCAGCATTTCCAAGGAAGCTTCTGTTCTGATTGAAGAAGCCGTTGCCAAAAAATATCCTGAAATTTGGGAGCTATTTAAGGATTTATAATATAATCTATTTACACTTGAAATTATGGTGAATAGATTCTATTAAAATATATTTGTTTTAAAATTTTATCTATTATTATAGTGAAATTACCCATCATTTATTTTAAATTAAAATCACACAATCATCATTATAATGACAGTTTATTCTAAAAATCGAAAGTGGTTTGATATTCTCCACTTATTTTAATGTAAGGCTCTGCCCTATCCACTACAACCCCTAATTTTTTAAGCTGTTCTTTATTGGAGAATGGCATTTTTTTACGAATAGATATAATTTCACGTGCAGATTTCACGCCTATGCCTGGAACTCTTATAAGTTCGATGAAGGGTGCTGAATTTATTTCTACAGGGAAAATGTCCATGTTCTTTGCGGCCAGAATCTTTGGATCCTGGTCAAGTGAAAGCTGGTCATTTTCATCAAATACCAATTCCTTAACATTATAATGGTAATCATTAAGCAAGCTGTCTGCATTATATAGTTTAGCGGTTCTGTCAGTAGAACAGGCTTCCTTATTTCCGAATTCTGTTTCCGCAATTGGGGTGAATGCTGAGAAATATGTCCTTTTCAATTCGGAATTTTTGTATATTTTTTCCATTCTACTCAATATTTCTTTGTCACTTTCATCGTTTGCACCGACAATGAGCTGTGTGGTATGGGTAGAATTTGGATATGTTGTACTCTTGTGCTGTAGACTGTTGATCCATGACAACCTTTTCAATATGTCCTTGTTGTAGTCCTTGGTGGAGGACAGTTCAGCCAAACCGGATGGTGTAGCTGCTTCAATGTTTATGCTTACCCTGTTAGCAAGTGCCATTGCCCTTTTGATGTCGTCCTTGCTTGCCCCGGGGACCACTTTCAAATGGATGTAATCGTCATAACCGTACTTGTTTCTCAGAAGATGCACGGTTTCTATCTGCTTTTCCATTGTAGAGTCTACATCACCTGAAATTCCTGAGCTTAAAAACAGTCCATTTACCAGGCCTCGGTTGTAGTATCCGAGAAATGCCTTGGCCAGTTCTTCCGGTGACAGTTCCAATCTTGTAAAGTTTCTTTTTGACTGGTTGATGCAGTACTTGCAATCGTTTTTGCATTTATTTGTTAAAAGTGTTTTGAAAAGAGGAATCTTACATCCGTTATGGCCTATGGCCTCATAAATTCCGGGCAAGTTTATTTGAGAGCTCTTGTTATGACTAACGTAATCGCAAAGATCATACTGTGCTGAATCTGTTAAGATTTTCATCTTCTCTAGCGTAGTCATAATATTTATTATAATCCATTAATTATTAATTAGTTTCTTTTTTTTATTTTGCGGGTGTCCGCCAAAATTAAATTTTGGCTGACTTGTTGATTTTTTTTAAAATATTG
>R25__coassemble_393_pt1 | contig 26294 bp, 31 predicted proteins | sample R25__metabat2_low_PE_004 | metagenome-assembled genome bin R25
TAGAAATCTTCACCACCAATGGCATTGGAACCATGATTTTTGACGATTAGAATCATTTTTTGATTCTATACTTTTTTTATTTTACTATTTTTTTATTAATTTTATAATTGCAATAAAATTTATAAGTTTAAATCATTTTTAAAGATAATCTGTTGAATTAATGTGGTTAGAATCATTTGATTCTAGCTTCATTCTTTAAAAACTCTTTTTTTTAAACCTTAAACATTTTTCTTAATTCTCTTCTGAGCAGTTTCCATCCGTTTACTCTTGGAAGCTCTTCCAGTGCAAATATTTTTCTAGGAACTTTATATCTGGATAGGTTTTCACGTGCGTAATTGATCAATCCCTCATCGTCAGCCTCATTTTCCCAAACGACTGCAGCCACTGGAATCTCTCCTCTGTGACAGTCGTTGATGCTGAATATTGCAATTTCCTTAACTGCAGGGTATTTGATTAAAACTTCTTCCACTTCTGTTGGATAGATTTTCCATCCGCTCATTACAATCATGTCTTTCTTACGGTCGGTGATGAATAAACGGTTGTCCTCATCAAGGTATCCTATATCTCCTGTCAGGAACCATCCGTCATCAAGAAATGCTGATTTGGTTTTTTCCTCATTTCCCCAATAGCCTTTTGCAACTGCAGGTCCCCTAAGTGCAATTTCACCTTGCTCATAGTTAGGCAAGATTTTTGAGGAGTCGTCCTCATCAACGATTTTAACTTCTGAAAAGCAAACCGGATGGCCTACACTTTCAAAACGGTCAGCTTCACGATAGTCTTCAGGCCTGATGACTGTTCCTGTTCCTATAACTATTGTTTCTGATAATCCGTAAGCGTTAATGATAGGTATCCTGTAGGTTTGGTGGAAATCCTTCCAAATCTTTTTGTGCAGTGGTCCTCCGCCTGAAATGATTTCACGAACTGCCTTCAACTGCTTTTGGGCATTGATGGTTGTTAGTGAGTGTATCACCGGTGGCATTCCTGTCAAGATGGTAACCTTCTCGTTTTCACATAGGTCAAGGTACTCATCAAGATTGAACTGCTCAATCAAAATGTAATATGCGGCAGCTCTCAATGCTGCAATCGCCCATGACAATCCCACGTGTGCCATTGGATAGATTCCCAAGAATACATCATCCTGCTTTAATGTCAACACGTCACATTCGTTGTGGATTGCTGTGAAGTAGTTTCCATGGGTGAGCATTGCTCCTTTTGGTTGTCCTGTTGTTCCGGAGGTGTACTGCAATTGGCATAGGTCGTCCCAATCGGTATTTTCCGCAGGCAGCACTTCACAGTTCTTATAACTGGATATGTTTTCTGGAATGTAGGTGTCAATGTCAATGTCCGGTGCATCATTGTCTGTAATCATAAGCTTTGCCTTGGAGTCACCTATTATGTATTCCAGTTCTGATTTTGTCATGACTCTGTTGGTCGGGATGGCTATCGCACCGATTCTCCAAATCGCAAACAGTGACAATAGATATTCCTCAGAGTTTTTTAAATATATTAGAACACGGTCTCCCTTACAGATTCCCAAACTCTTCAGGTTCCTTCCAATTTCAGAAACGATTGACAGCAGTTCGCTGGAGTTGTATTTGTCTCCAGTGCTTGGATTGTATAATACATTCTTATCCAATCTTTTTGAGTTTGCGTCTAGAAAAGTAGTGATGTTCAACATTTAAATTAACTCCTTAACGATAGCTTTTGTCACATCCATTGTGCAGGCGTCTCCTCCAAGGTCGGGAGTTCTTATCTTGCATTCGGCTATTACCTTTTCAACCGCATTTCTGATGTCATTTGAAACGTCCCATTCTCCGAGATAGTCAAGCATCATTGCTGCGGACAGTATCATTGAACAAGGGTTTGCAATGTTCTTTCCTGCAATGTCTGGCGCTGAACCGTGGACAGGTTCAAACAATCCGTTATGGTCTCCAATGTTTCCTGATGGTGCAAGTCCAAGGCCTCCGACAAGCCCTGCGCTTTCATCTGACAATATGTCTCCGAAGAGGTTGGTGGATACAATCACGTCAAAGTTTTGAGGCTGTGTTACAAGATACATTGCCATTGCGTCGACATAAAAGTCTTCGGTTTGTATTTGAGGGTAGTTTTTTGCAACATTGTAGAAGCTTTCCTTGAAAACGCCGTCGGTCTTTTTCAATACGTTGCTCTTGTGGACACAGGTGACCTTGTTCTGTTCCCTTTTGATGCATAAGTTAAATGCCACTTTTGAAATCCTATCAGATGCCTCACGGGTTATGTGCCTTTCGGCAATCATCTTCTCATCATCGCCGTACTCGACCTGGGAATATAATCCTTCGGTGTTTTCACGGACAATCACGAAGTTGATGTCATCGCGCAGGCAGTTCACACCCTTGTATGATCTTATTGGCCTGATGTTTGCATAAACGTGCAGTGCCTTTCTCAAGTTTATTATGGGGCTTGGCTGGCCAGGTGTTGATGTTGATGCTCCAAACAATACTGCATCACTTTTGCTGGCTATCTTTATTGTCTCTTCGGGTAATGTGGTTCCGTTCTTGTTAAAACAGTCAAAACCGGCTTCCCCATATTTGAAACTAAATTCCAAGTTCAGCTTGTCGAGCAGGTATTCGCATGATTCCATTACTTCGTTTCCTATTCCGTCTCCACCAATTATTGCAAGATTATACATTTAACTTCCCTTGTAAATTTTTAATATATTAATAATTTGAATGTTTAGTATATATGCAATTTTGCTTTTGAAAAAAATTTGTTCGTATGTTATCGAAATACTTTTATATATCCAAAGTTATAATATTATATAACTACATAGATAAGGGTATAAAATTCCTTATTGAATTTGCGAGGGATAAAAATGGAAAGAAGCATTGATGAATTAATCGAATTATTGAATGATAAAGACGACTTTGTTGTAGAGGATGCAGTTGGAGAATTGGAATTAAGAGCAGATGAAGCATTAGATCCATTAATTGATGCATTATCTCACAGAAAAAAACAAATCAGATTAAATGCTGCAACCCTTTTAGGAGCAATCAATGACCCTAAAGCTATTCCGGCATTAGTTGAAACATTACATGACAACAACAAATTGGTAAGAAGGGAAGCATCCACTTCACTTTCCCGTATGGGTGAACCTGCTGTTGATCCGTTAATTGAAACTTTAGAAGATGAAGACTGGAGAGTAAGAGGGGCAGCTGCATGGGCGCTTGGAAACATCGGTGATGAAAAAGCTATTCCTGCACTTGAAAAATTGCTTGATGATGAAAGCGGTTTTGTAAAACAAGGTGCACAAAGCGCTATAAACTCCATTAATAAATAAATTTTTATTTATTAATCTTCTTTTTTTTAATGAATTTCTTATAACATTGTTATTATTTTTCTTTAGTAAATATTTGAATATGGTCTTAACATAATATATACTAGGTGAAACGATGCAATATTTAACATTAAACAATGGCGTGAAAATGCCCATTTTAGGATTTGGAGTATACCAAATTCCTCCAGAAGAGACAAAACATGCAGTTCTTGATGCAATCGATGTGGGATACAGATCAATCGACACTGCACAAAGCTATTTCAATGAAATGGAAGTTGGAGAAGCTATTGCAGAATGCGGAATTCCTCGCGAGGAAATGTTCATAACCACAAAAGTCTGGATTGAAAACTACGGTTATGAGAAATGCAGGGCTTCAGTTTTGGAATCACTTGAAAAATTGGGTCTTGATTATATTGATTTGGTGTTGCTGCACCAGCCATTCTCAGATTATTATGGTGCTTACAGAGCTTTGGAAGACCTTTACGAAGAAGGACTGATTAGGGCAATAGGTGTTTCTAACTTCTATCCTGACCGCTTGACTGACATCTGCTTATTTGAAAGAAAGGTGATTCCTGCAATCAACCAGGTAGAAACAAATCCATTGAATGCTCAATACGCTGCACAGGCAAACATGGAGAAGAATGGTGTTCAAATTGCAGCATGGGCTCCCTTTGGCGAAGGGAAGAATGGAATGTTTGCCAATGAAACATTAATTAAAATTGGTAAAAAATATGACAAGAGCGTCGCTCAGGTAATCTTGAGATGGCTGATTGAAAGGAGTGTCGTCGTTTTATGCAAATCATCACACAAGGAAAGGATGGCGGAAAACATTGACGTGTTTGACTTTGCACTTGATGAGGAGGACATGCTGGAGATAATGAACTTGGATAGTGCTTCAAGCCTTTTCTTTGACCATGCAGATCCTGAAATCGTTGAATGGTTTGACGAGATGGTTGAAGTTGGCAAAAACAATAAATGATAGGTTTGAAACAAAAAGTAAACAGATTATGGATTGATATATTTTTTTAAAAATATATTAACTTCAATAGCATAATATTAAACAGGGATACTTATGAAAAGAAAGGAAATTGCATTATTCATGATTGTGGGTACAGGAATCAATTCAGATTCCAATGAATCCGGATATAAATTGCTTGCCCAAAAGCTATATTCAACAATTAACAAGATATATCCTAATTACGTTGTGTTTTTTGCATCAGACAAATCCAAACACACTATTAAGTATATTGAGGAATTGTTTGAGCGTGACCATGACGAGTTCATTGAGGGTGAGGATTATCAAATTGCCAATATTGAAGCGATTGATGATTTCAATGCCTGCTTTGAAGTCTTTGAGTCAAAGATATGGGAAATGGACTACCAGAGTGGAGACAAGAAGTATGAAATAATTATGGACTACACATCAGGAACAAAGACAATGTCTGCCGCAATGGCCTGCTGTGGAATGTTTTATAGCAAGGATCTGATTTCTGTTGGAGGTGATAGGGCTACCGGTGAAGTGTCTGCCGGAACCGAAATCATAAACTATCAGAACCTCTACAAGATTTACGACAAGTTTGCACTGATGAGAATCAGGAACTATTTCAATGCCCACAGGTTCATGTCATGTGTTGACATATTGGGTTACATTGTTGATTCCTCAATTCATAAGGATTCATTGATGCACCTGTGCAAGGCATATTACGCATGGGACAATATGGAATTTGAACATGCATTTAATCACTTGAAGGAAGTTGACACTAATCTTTTTGAACTTTCACAGCTTCGAGGTGACCTTAAGAAAAACATAAAGGCATTGGGAACCATTGTTAATGCCAGATCATTAAACCTGAAAAATTGCTATATTCTTGCAAGCATAATCAACAATTCAATAAGAAAGGCTGATGAATACAAGTATGACGATGCAATTGCAAGATTATACCGTTCATTTGAACTGATTGCTCAAATAAAATTGTCCAATTACAACATTAAAAGTTCAGACATCGATGTTTCAGTCCTTTTGGAAAACAATGTTTCAAAAGATTTCATTGACACACTTGAAAAGACCCTCGAAGATGGTAAAATCAGAATAGGCCTTACAATGGACTTTTTGCTTCTAAACGAGTTGGGTGACGATTTGGGTAAATACTATGTTGAAAATGAAAACAAGATCAAGAACATGACTCAAAAGAGGAACAATTCAATTCTTGCCCACGGTTTGGATTCCCAATCTAGAGATGATTTTGATGATTTCCTGGAGGTTGTCCTTGATTTGGCCCGTAAATTGGATAAAGACATGAACAAGTTTTTAAAAGAGACAGAATTCGCTAAGTTTGATATCGTATTGAAGATGAATCAGTAATTCAATTCATCATATCCCTTTGCTATGTCCCTTAGCATTATCTTTAATTTTTCATTTTCCTCATCACTGTATTTTTCAAATATCTCATTTTCTAAATTTTCAATCATCGTTTTAAATTCTTTTGTTGTTTTTCTGCCTTTGTTGGTAATTTCAACAATGTTTTTGCTTTTGTTTTCAGGATTTGGATATATTTTGACCAATTCTTTTGCCTCAAGCCTTTTCAATGCCTTTGTGACACTTCCTCCACGAATGTTCAATAGCTGTGAAATGTAGGATTGTGGCAGTTTCTCTTCTGTGTTTATGACAACAAGGAAATTTGCCTGGTTTATTGTCAAGTCAAGCTCCTTCAATTTTCTGTTTAAGCTGACAAGGCAAATGTCGTTTAGTTTCATTATCAGGAATTCGAATGGTGCCTCTTTTAAATCCTCATTGGACAAGTCGGATATGTTTCTAAATTTCATTATGATATAATATTTCCTAGGAAATATTTAAATATTTCCAAAATTAAAGTAGATGATATGAATGTTAATGTAAAAAATATTAATAGGTATGTTATATATTTAATATCACTATTTTTCATTTCATTGGGGGCATCATTATCCATCAAGGCAAATTTGGGAACCTCTCCTCTGATTTGCATTCCATACGTCTCTAGCCTGATTTCCAATTTGAGTGTCGGCACAACATGCTTTTTCTTTAATCTTCTGCTGATTGCAATACAGATTTTGATTTTAAGGAAGGATTTTGAAAAAAGACAGTATCTTCAGATTATCATCGGAACATTGGTTTCATTTTTTATGGATTTCACATTGATGCTGGTCAATTTCCTGAATCCTACAGATTACATATCTCAGATGATTTTGCTGTTGGTAAGTTGTGCAGTGATGGCTTTTGGAATATTGCTTGAGATAAAGACCGAAGTTGTCTATCTTCCGGGGGATGGTTTCATTGTTGCAATGTCAAAGGCTTTCAAAAAGGAATTCGGTAAAATCAAGCCTTATTGTGATGTTTCATTTGTAATAATTGCAGCTAGTTTATCTTTCATATTTTTAGGATATCTTGCAGGGGTTCGTGAAGGAACCGTAATCTCAGCTATCATCATCGGACCAATCGTCAGGATTTTCAAAAAATATCTTGGAGATTATGTCGACTTAATCATTGAGAGATAAGCTATCGGTGTAATTTTCCAAAATCTCTTTTTTAACATTTTCATTTAGCTTGCTGCATTCCAGTTCATTCAATGAGTAAACGCTCAACTCATACAATATCTTATTTGTTTTCAAACCCTTATCGGATAATTTATAATAGGTTTTGTTCCTTGTTTTCTCATCAACGGTTTCCTTTGTAATCAATCCAACCTCTTCCATATATTTCAATGTTTGGGATAAAACGTGATTGCTCAATTCCGGATTTGACTCTTGAAAGTCTGTAAAATGCTTTTTTCCTCTAAACATGTCCATCAATATGCACAAAACCCATTTTCTGCTGAAAAAGTCTAATGAGTCACTAACTGGACAAATGTCTTCAATATTCATATGACTACTTTTGTAATCTTAAATATAAATCAATTAAGTAATTTTAAAATTACAGATTCTTTTTAACTGACAATTCAAAAACAAATAATCATGAAATCTGAAATTAGTGAATATGAAGCTGTCGAAAAGGCAGCTGAAAAATTCGTGAAAAGTGTGGCTGAAGGTAACAGCAAATATGCAAGGGAACTATTCGTCGATGAAGCGGTGCTCTTCGGTTATCTTGATGGTGACTTGGAACACGGCTCCATTGAACAGTTCTATGATAATGTTGACAGCGTTGCTGCAGGCGATGAATTTAAGGGAAGAATAGATGTTCTACTTTTAGAGGAAACTTTGGCTGTCGTAAGGGTTCTTGAGGAAAGCTGGGGTGGAAAAATCGATTTCACCGACGTTTTGCTCATGTTGAAAATGGATGGCGAATGGAAGGCTGTTGCAAAAGCATACAACCAAAATTCTGAAACAATACAAAAATAAGTTGGAGGAATCAAATCCCTTCAAATAATTTGGAAACATCTTTTAATAATTCTGGAATGTCCAGCTGCTGGGTGCATATGTCCAGACAGCTTCCACATTCTGTACATGCGGATGCAGGTGCTTTTGTTGCGGTGATTGTACCGTAATTTGCATGATTTGATACTAGGGAATAAACTTTTTCACCATTGTACAGGTTAAAGAGGTCAGGTATTGGAATTCCCATTTCACACTCCTTGACACAATATCCGCAGTAGCTGCAGTCAATTGCCAAGGTCTTTTTAATTTCACGCGCCATTTTCATCAGGAATCTGTGCTCGTCACGTGTGATTGGTTTAAATTCATTAAATGTCTCGCAGTTTTCTTTCATTTGTTCCAAACTGCCCATTCCACTTAAGACGATGCTCACATTATTTTGTGAACCTGCGAATCTCAAAGCCCATTCTGCAATGCTTGCATCTGAATAATCCTGAAATTGCTCTTTAACACTATCTGCAACATTAACCAAGGTTCCGCCTTTGATTGGCTCCATCACAATTATTTCAACTCCATACTTGGCACATACTTTATGACATTTTTTGGATTGGACTGTTTGACTGTTCCAGTCAAGATAGTTTAGTTGTATCTGCACCACATCAATGATGTCGCCGTATTTCTCAAGGACTTCTTCAAGCAGGTCTGCCTTGTCATGATAACTGAATCCAATTTTTTTGGCTTTTCCTTCTTCTTTTAATTTTTGAAGGTACTCAAAGCTATTGCAGCTTTCGGCAATGTTGATGAATACATTGTTGATGTTGTGAATCAGCAATACGTCAAAGTATTCTATTCCCAAGCGTTCAAGCATAATATTTACAAGTTTGTCATTGTCCTTTTCGTTTGTAAGTAGCCATGTTGGTATCTTGTCACATATTCTAAATGATTCGCGAGGATATCTTTCAACCAAAGCCTTTTTAAGTGCCTTTTCTGATTTTTCGTCATGGTATGCATATGATGTGTCGAAATAGTCAAATCCTTGTTCCATATAGTAGTCGACCATGTCGGTGAACTCTTCCATGTCGATGGTTTTCGGGTCAGTTGCATCTGTTTGAGGAAGTCTCATCGCTCCAAAACCTAATATTGTATCTTTCATTTTTAATACCTCTATTTGATATTATGTTAATCATAAAATATAAATGTTGCAACTGTAAACAATTAATTACCTAGGTGGTTATATGAAAATTTGTGTATTGAAAGGAAGTCCGAACAGGAAAGGATCATCAAACATGCTTGCAGAAAGCTTTGTGAAAGGCGCAAAAGAGGTAGGTCACGAAATAGTTGAAATCGATGCGGCACATTCAGATATTGCTCCATGCACAGGTTGCATTCACTGCGGATATGAGGGTGAATGCATCTTAAGCGATGATATGGATGAGATAAGGGAGGAAATATTGAAGTCAGACATGTTGGTGTTTGTAACACCGTTGTACTACTACGGAATGTCTGCACAACTCAAGATACTGATTGACAGGTTCTGCTCAAGAAACTCCTCAATTCAAATGAAAGGCCTAAAATCTGCACTTTTGACAGTTGCATATAATGCCGATGATTGGACATTTGATGCGTTGGAGGCTCATTACGACACATTGGTCAGATATCTCAATCTTGAAGACTGCGGCAGGATTCTAGGTTATGGCTGTGGAACACCGTCAATGACCAAGTTTTCAAGATATCCCGACGAGGCATATGAGCTTGGAAAACGACTATAATTATATTACCTCCAGGTAAGTAGTAATTATTTATCTTAATAATGCAAGAATACCACGACCTCTTTTAGGTCGTGGATGAATTGCACAGTTGTGTGTACTTACTTTGGATGTAGTTTTTATTGAAATTTTATTGTTTTTATGGGTTTAGAATTCATATTTTTCTTTTTAATTCTGTTTAGTGTACTTTTTGTTTTATTATAATTTATTATTTTTTTTCATGTTTTAAAATAGTAGGATTACTGTCCAAATGCTCTTTCCTATTATTTTTATATACGTTACATCTGAAATTATACTATATCATTTGTATTGTGTTTGCATTGACCATTTTATTATGGTTGATTTTTTTTATATTCTATAAAAACATATTGGGGATTTTTCGGATGGTGAATTTGGTTAAAAAGAATATTGAGGTTAGAATTTTTCCCGGTAAAATGGATTGCAATGATAATGGGGAGAAAATAGCCAGCATCAATAAAATTGAATCCAACATCGGCATTAGACGATTTATCTACAACGAGGAATTAGAATTCATAAACAACTTTAAAAAAATGTTAATTCAATATGGTTACGGTGACGATATAAAAATAAAAGTAAACGATAGTTCTTGCAGTGTTATTTTAAATATGTTGGGGTGTGAGTATTCTTTTTTGGAAAAAGCAGAATCCAGCAGCAGACAACAAGCACAAAAAGACCTAATCACTGCTTTTAAAAGATACGATGATCCATATTTAAAATCCGCGTATCCAGCTTACAAAACCAAGAAAAAAAACTTGAAATCCACATTCAGAATAATAAACAACAATAATAATGTAAGAATAACAAAGGATAAAAATGGATATGATAAAATAAAATTAGCCAAATTAGGATTAGTCAAATTCAAAACCAGCAAAGAATACCGAGAACTACTACGTCGTGGAAGTGACAAAAATGACCTAAGTGTGAAAATCAAACACGTAACAGTTAAAAGACAACACGGCAAATACTACGCTGTTTTTAACATAGAATATATGCATGTTCCGGAAAATATAATTGGTCCGCTAATGCAAGTGGGAATTGATATCGGATGCACAAAACTAGCTGTACTTTCCAATGGCACAGAGATACCCAATCTAGACCTAGAAAAGGAAACAGACAACATCATACGACATCAAAAAAACATGAGCCACCATCAAAAGGGTTCCATAAGATACCTTGAAGCACAAAGATTATACAATAAAGCCTGGGAAAAATTCCTAAACAAAAGAAAAGACTACTACAATAAGTTGGCAAACTACATTGTAAAAAACAGTTCATTTGTAGTCGTTCAAAATGAAAATATCATTGCATGGAAAAAAAACAAACATCTAAGCCACAGCATACAATTAAATGCGCCTCGTGATTTTATGGACAGATTAGAGAAAAAATGCCAACAAGAAGGCGTAAAATTCATTAAAGTTCCCCGTGTTTTCCCATCAACCCAAAAATGCAGCAAATGCCAAAAAATCAACGAAAACCTCAAAGGACTTAAAAACCTAGGAATAAGGGACTGGAACTGCCCATATTGTCATACACATCATGATCGTGACTTGAATGCAGCTATAAACATCCTTAATAAAGGATTAGAAATCGTAGGGACTACGGTGCAGTAAAAATTTTCCAAAAAAACTATAATTTTTTTTGGTTTGCGAATCCTCGTCGTCTACACGACGAGGAGGTTCAATAGAGTATCTTAAAATTTAGATAATGTATGAATGATGAAATAACTTCAACAATGGAAGAGTTGAATTTTCTTTTCAGAAAGAAATGGACAATCTGTGTGTTGACTGACCTGCATTTGGGAAGCAAGCACTTTCAGGACTTCAATAACAACCTGCCTGAAATTTCAACAAAGGTTCTGCACCAAACACTGAATGAACTTGAAGAGGCAGGATTAATCGATAAGAAAGTAATTCAGGACAAGCCAAAAACAACAGAGTACGCTCTGACTGAAAAGGGAAGGCTATCCAAGAATTTCATCAAGGAATATTACGGATATATCGCAAGCATTTCTTCAAATTCATCAGATGAAGAGGAAATTCTTAAAAGAATAATGGAATTATAGGTGTTTTAAATGCATTATACTGGAACAGTTTACAGAAACCCATATGAACCTCCTTCACCGTTGCTTGAAATAACACAGGGATGCAGTCACAACAGATGCAAATTCTGCAATATGTATGCTGGAGTGAAATTCCAACCCTCTCCGATGGAATGGATTGAGGAGGATATCAAGGAAATTGCTGCATTTTATCCTGAAACAAGCAGGTTGCAGTTATTGAGTGCCGACCCATTTGTTTTAGGTTTTGACAGATTGAATGAAATCTGCGACTTGATTCACAAGTATCTTCCGAACATTGAAATCATGACAATGGCAGCTCGTGTTGATAATATTAAAGACAAAAGCGTTGAAGAGCTTAAAATCCTTAGGGATAAAGGTATTGTTGAATTGAATATAGGTGCTGAAAGTGCGGATGATGAGACTCTTAAAAGCGTCAATAAGGGATATTCCGGTCAGGACATACTTGAGCAATGCGAAAAGCTTGACAAGGCAGGAATGGAATACTGGCTTACATTTTTAAATGGAGTTGGTGGTGTGGACCATACTGAAAATCATGCATTGAATTCCGCTAAGATATTCAGTGAAGCCAATCCTACAGTTGTTGGAACTGGTGGATTAGTGTTGTTTGAAGGAACTGGACTTCTGGCTTTATATAAAAGAGGAAAATTCCATCCATTGTCAGAAAAAGGATTAATGGAAGAGTTAAAGCTATTCCTTGAAAATCTGGACCATGACGGCAGGTTCATAACACACCATACGTTTTCAATGGACTTAAACAATGGAAGTTTCAATGAGAATAAGGAAAGGATTCTTAAGGACTTGCAATATGGAATAGACAACTTTGACATGAGTCGATTGACTCAGATTAGAAATAGCAAGAGGACGTTATAATGGATATAGTAGCATTGATGGGATCACCAAGAAAACATGCAAACACCGACATGTTGATGGACGAGATGATTAGGGGAGCTGAAGAGAATGGACATAATGTCATCAAGCATTACATTAGTGATTTGGATGTTCATCCATGCAAGGGATGTGGAGTGTGCACAACAGGCAGGGACTGTGTTTTTAAGGATGACGGACTTGAGGTCACTCACCAGATTGCAAAGGCTGAAGGCTTGATTGTTGGAACACCGATTTATTTCGGTCAGATGACTGGCGAGCTAAAAGTCCTTCTTGACAGGCTTTTCGGAATAACAAACAATCCGTTCATTCCAATGTCCGGCAAGGTAGCTTTGATTTTCACTCATTTGGGGCCTGAAGGATATTATGACTCATACATCGAGCTTGCCAAAATACAGCCGTTTCAAATGAACATGCACTATGAGATTGTTGACGTTCTGGTTGCTGGAAGCCTGGGTGATGTTAGAAACCAGCCAAATAAATTCATAGAAGCATTTGAAATCGGTAAAAAATTTTAATTAAAAATAAGTTAAAAGCAGGTATTGCTTTTAAAAACATTCTTTCTATTTTTATTTTAATACAATAACATCATCAATCATTTCAATCATGATTTGGTTGATTGGATTTTTTAAGGATAACGGATGTTCCTTTTGATAATCTAGGGCAAATGGCATGATTCTGAAACTGGACATGCATTGGTCAGTGGACCTTAGTGCAAAATATGCCTTGTAATTTCCATCGATTATGTTTATCATCAATCCAAAATCGTCAGTCTTTTTAGGAGCTGCAATGCCCTCTTCGGCATAAACCCTGAACTTTTTAACGGCGTCTGCAGTGATAAGTGCATATTCCACCATGTACTCATATTCATCCTCATCCAGGTCGTAGTCATCATATTCTATGATTTCGCTGCATTCCTCATCCGGAACAAACAGGTTTGAGGCACAGTAACCCAATGAGATGTATATTCCGTCATGGTCCAATGCCTTTGATATGATGTCAAAATATAGGTTGTCAAGAGGCTGGGACTTGTACATGTTTCCCAAAATCTCAGGAACCGTGTGTGCAAGGCCGCTTTCATCAATGACTGTGCAATAGAAATGTTCCTCTCCAAGATATCCTGCGGTTGCCGCTTTTTCTATGGTCTTTTTAATGTCAATGTTGTTGGCATTTTCTATTCTTTTGGCTATTTCAAGGGTTTTTTCAGTCATTTTCCCACCGTTTATAATATTTCAAAAATCTCGTCTATTGTGTCTGCCACCTTAAAGAGTTCCTCTTGCTTGTAGAGGAATCCCTTGTCTCCCATCTCATCAATCATTTTAATCATTGTGTCATAGAAGTGGTTTATGTTGAAGATTATGATTTCCTTGTCGTGCTGCTTTAGTTTGCGAAGAGTTATTATTTCAAAAAACTCGTCAAGGGTTCCGATTCCTCCAGGTGAGATGATGAATGCATCTGAATTTTCAAGGAACTTGTTTTTCCGCTCATCCATTGAATCTACATAGATGAACTTGCTGCATTCCTCACATAGAGGTTCAAAGTTTCCAATCCATTCCGGAGCTATTCCAATTGATTTTCCTCCGTTGTCATGAACTCCTTTTGCACATGCTCCCATCATTCCGGTGTCTCCTCCACCAAAAACAAGGGCATGGTCGTTTTCAGCAATCTTGCAGCCTAACTCATATGCTGCATCGGTATAAATTGAATCTATTTTTCTGCTTCCAGATCCATATAAACAAATATTCATGTAATCACTCTAAATGTCGGGGGTTTGCTCCGCAAGGCATAAATGGCAAATCGCATTAACGTTGTCTTTCTGGTTATCTTTTACTGGGCAGAAGAAATCTCCATTTCTTTCCTCAACAAATAAACTTCCTGGGAATTCACTTCCCACAGGATGAATAGGTTCCTCCAGGATGAAGGTTGTATATAATGCAGTAATGACATAAATCAAGGGGAATTTATCATCTTCTGCATTGTCTAACCTTTCCTTCTCAAAGGTTCTCTCAAGCATTGGAAATGATGTGTCGAAGGAGGTTTTGTCAATTGCAGTGTTGACATAATCGTCTTTTTCCTTGACTTCCTTCATGCGCATTATAAAGTATTTTATGTAAACTTTCAGGTATTTTTCACGGTAATTTTTCTGAACAAACTCTCCGTCCTTTCTCATGCGTGCTGTAGCCATCATTAAATCCTGCACTGAAATGATACGAGCATATTTTTTAAGGATATCCATCAGCTCGTCTTTCATTATTTTATCGTTTAAAGATAATTCTTTAAGTTCATTTAATATGTCTTCAGCTTCCATGATGTTATTATAAAATTCCATGAATAAATACTTTTAACAATAACTATTTAAGAATAATAATTTAAACAATGTATTAGGTAGATTGATATGACAGATGAATTTATGGAAATTTCAAAAGAAGATATTGAAAATGTTGAAAATGCATTAAAGGTTAATTCCGATTATAAATTAAACAATACCAAATTCGATGTTAAATCATTTGAAAAAGGCCAAGACATTGTTTTGACTCAGTATGTGGCCAATGTTGAAAATGAGCTGGTCTTCAGCACAAAGGAAGAGAACGGCAAGTATTATATTTCAGAAACCTTTGGAATATTCATCGACAACATAATCAACGGTAGCGTTTCACGTGATGTCTTCCAGTCTGTCAGCGATTATTTCCACAATGTTATTGATAATCCCAATGAGAACTTTGAGGATGAAAAGGAAGAGCTTATCAATTTCTTGCTCTTGACTGAAGAGTATGATGAGGAAGATTTGAAAGAGGAATTGGACCCTTATAAAATCAGGGAAGATTATAAAAAAGATTACAACATGATTTATTCCGACGAATCATTGAATAGGGTTCAGAAAAGCCTTGCCCTAAAGGAACTGGTGCACATGTCAATTTGCCAAGTTGTCAATGATCTTGACCTGTTTTTCACAAGACCTTATGACTTGACCCCTGAGGAAAATGCCGAAAAGAACCGTCAGGAAGCTAAGGCATTGGAAAACGAATTGCAGTTAGGATAAACATTAAGTAATATTAAATGAATAAATATTATTATAAAAATTAAATTTCACTGATTATATGATAAACATTACTAGAAACGAAGAAGTTGTTTTAAATCAAATAAAGATTTATGCCGTTGAATATCCTGATGGCGTTCCGATTAACATCTTAAGGAAGGAATTAGGATTTCATGAGTATGATTTAGTTCAAATTTTAGAAGAGCTTCAGGATAAGGATTTACTTATTTTTAAGGACAATAAGGCCAGTTTATCTGACAGTGAAAAAGAGATCAACACTGTTAATTCCAAAAAGGATGTTGAGGAACTTGAATTGGACAGGAAGGAAAAGGCATCCTATGAATTAATCAAGGAATTGGTCGATGACAAGAATCTCATTTCTAAATATACATTAGAAGGTCATTTGTTGTATGGGGATTTGGAAATCAGCAATTTCAGGATGTACCATATCATATTGTCTCTTCAAAACAAGGGGCTTTTAAAATCCATTAATAAGGATGACGGGGAATATTATCTTCTTGTTGAATAATATTTTTTACAAAATTTTTATTAATGCAGTAATATTTTTTTTTAAGTTAATCATAATATTTATATAACTAAATAACCATAAATATTAGTATATTATTAAACTTTTGATGTGTTTATCATGATGAGAATAAGTATGTCTTTGCCAAAAAAATTATTATCTGATTTTGATGAAGTCTTAAAGGAAAGAGGGTATCAGTCTCGTTCAAAAGGAATTCGTGATGCTCTTCAAGATTACATTGTAAGGTACCAATGGATGAATTCAATGGAAGGACAAAGAATTGGTATTGTAACAATTATCTATGACCACCATTACACAGGAGTAATGGAAAACCTAGCAGAAATTCAACACAGTTTCAGAAATGAAATCAATACAAGCATGCACATCCACATGACTGATAAATACTGTATGGAAATTGTTGTCGTAAATGGGGATATCGCAGAAATCCGTGATTTGACTGAAAGAATAATGAGACTCAAAGGTGTTGAACACGTTAAATTAACAAGTACTGCAAACGGAGAAGAATTTAGTGAACCTGGTCACTCACATGACCATCCACACTCTCATTAAATTCTTTTATTTATCTTTTTTTTACTATGAAATTCAGAACCACTCCATATCATTCACATTTACTAAAGGACACGGATAGATTATCTGTCTTTTATGAAGCCATTAATGAATGTGATTTAGACAATAAAGAATTGGCATATGATTTGGGATGTGGAAGTGGAGTTCTTTCCTATTTTTTAACAGATCATTTCGATGAGATAATATCTCTTGAAATAGACAAAAAGACATTCAATTGCGCAAAGGAAAATCTGGCAGATTTTGATAATGTCGAGGTAGTCAACAGTGACGTTTTGGATTATGAATTCACAAAAAAGGCAGATTTGATAGTCTGTGAAATGCTTGACACCGCACTTATTGACGAGGAGGAAGTTCCGGTTTTGAACTATGCAAAAAGATTCCTCAAGGAAGATGGAAAAATCATACCTCAGGGAATAATCAATACGGTTGAGCTTGCACATCTTGAAAGGCATTACCTGCACTGGGATGAGGGCGTTAACTATGAAACCCTTTCAAAGCCCGTAGTGTATGATGAAATCAATTTTTTGGATGACATTGAACCTGACTTCAAGATTAATCTTAAATTGAAAGCGGAGAATGATGCGCTTTTGAATGGATTGAAAATCACCACATACACAAAACTCAGCGATGAAATAATTGCCGGACCTATGCCTATGTTAAACCCGCCATTATTAATCCCATTGGAAGAGAGACACATAAAGCAAAATGACTTTATAAATGTAGAACTAAAATATATTATGGGAAATGGGATTGAAAGTATTCAAACAAAATATTTATAGGTGAAAAATATGTCCTTTGAATCTCAATTGAGCAATTTTTTAAAAGATTGTGAGAAATTAATTGTATTAGGTGTGGGTAATGAGCTTAAAAGTGATGATGGTGTAGGGCCATTCATTATTAATAAGTTAAAAGCAGAAAATATCGAAAATAAAAACTTATTATTCATTGATGCTCAGACAGTGCCTGAAAACTTCACAGGTAAGATAAGAAAAGAAAAACCTACTCATCTGATAATTGTTGATGCATGTCTAATGGATTCCGATCCAGGGGATATGCAGATTGTAAACAAGTATGAATTTGCTGACATTGGAATTTCAACCCATTCAATGTCTTTGTCTTTCTTTGTCAGATATCTGGAAAAAGACACAGACTTTAGAATAATTTTTGTTGGAATCGAACCAAAAACAATGGATTTTGGAAATGCACCGACACCTAAGGTCCAAGAGGCCGCTGATAAATTTATAGAAACTTTAAAGGGAATAATATTATGAAATTATTATTTATAGGTTCAAGATTATATGATGACATTGATTGGTATGTTAGAAGCAAAGGCATAGAAAGCGTTCTGACAGAATCCAATGAGAACGCTATCAATTTGGATTTGCCTGATCAGGTATTTATCGTTCCTCGAGGAATGGATGGTCCAAAACAGGTTGCATTGATGCAAAAGGTTGATGCGATTGTGCCCCTGATAGGTATTGATCCGCCATTGATAGATGTTGCCCGTATGAAGGAGGAAGTTGAAGAGGAATACGGAATACCTGTTATCGCTGCAGGGGTTCGTGCTGTTGAGTTAACTTCCAATAAAATCAAAACCAAGGCGTTTTATGATGAGATTGGTGTTGTCACTCCAAACTATCAAATACTGAACAGCCCTGAGGAATTAACCTTGGATTTCCCTGTTGTTTTAAAGCAAGGCGAGGGACAAGGTGGAAAGGACATTAAGGTGGCTAAGTCAATTGAAGATGTTGAAGAGTACTTCACCGAGTTTGACCAAGCGTTATGTGAAGAGTTCGTTGAAGGATCTGAAATCTCAATTGAAGTGTTAGGATTCAATGGCGAATATGTTGCATTGCCTCCAATCTATAAGGGTGAGACAACAATTGAAGGAACTCATCCGTTGAACAAGGTCAAGACAGGTCCTTGTATGGTCAGTGGACTGGACAATAACCTGGTGCAGCACACTGCTTATAAGGTGGCTAAAAATCTTGCATCCGATGGAATTTTTGAAATGGACTTCATGTATTCTGCCAAAAAAGACCAATTGTATGCAATTGAGGTCAATACCCGTCCGAACGGAACAAGATACTTGACAACTGCAACATGCGGGGTTAATTCATTATGTGAACTGGTTGACATGGCTATTGGCGAGTTCAGTTTATCCAATATTTCAGATAAATTAAAATATTTTTACTCAACTGAAATACCTATTGGAAATTATGAGGGTCCTGCTCCAAACGAGCCTGTAAAATCATTTGAGGATAATGATTTTGTTGTTCATGGTCCTGCAGGTTACCAAAGGGTCACAGCAAGAGCTGAATCAAAAGAAGAGCTTGAAAAATTAGTTGATAAATTAACTTAAATCTGTGTTATAAGTTATCATTATATACTATTATCAATAGATATTTTATTAGTTTAAAAGATTTATTGTGTGGTAGAATGTATAATACAGATATGTTAATTCTTTTTTTAATAACATTATGTGCATCCATATTCTTTACATGGTATGTTAAAAGGATATTGTTGCAGGCAAGGATTGCAGACAATCCTATAGTTAGTGAACATAGACATAAAAGCGGTACTCCTACAATGGGAGGTATTGCATTTTTATTTACAATTTCTTTGATTATAGCATTATACTATCAAAACACTCCAATATTGATAGTTTCATTCATAATGCTTGCTGGAGGAATCGTGGGTTTAGTCGACGATTTAATCGGTCTTAAAGTTAAAGAAGTTCAAAAAATTGTTGTAAACACTTCCAATGAGGTAATAACTCTTGGAAGATTGGATGTTGAACCTGGTGAAGAAGTTCGTGTAGCCACTCCAAAGGCAAAGGCTGAAGTTGATGACTTGCTTAAGGCAGGTAAAGTTGAAGTAATCGGAGAAGTTCCAATCAAGACCGAACCTGAAGAACTTGAAAAAATCATCTGTCAAATAGTATTGGGATTATTCTTGGGATTAACCGGTGTAGTTACAACATTGGGCGGATTCACATTAGGAATATTGGCTATTCCTATTGTTATCATTGCAATTTTAGGTTGTATCAATTCAGTCAATCTTATAGATGGTATGGACGGTCTTGCGGCAGGTATCGTTGGAATTGCATCAATTGCATGTTGTGTTTACGGATACTTATTTGGTCCAGCTACAATTATGCCGCCATTCCTAATCCTATCAGGTTTATGTTTAGGATTCCTGGTGTTCAACAAGTACCCTGCATCCATTTTCATGGGTGACACAGGTTCATTTGTATTGGGTACAGGTTATGCAGCTGCAGTTTTAGTATGTGATATTCCATACTTTGGTGTGCTTGCATTGGGAGTTCCAATTTTATCAGTTGTTGTAAGCTTATTGCATAGGGCAAATATCATTAAATTACCGGTAGAACCACTACATCACACATTAAATCATTACGGAATGTCAGAAATAAAAATCGTATTAACATATTGGGGGACTACTTTATTGTTATGTGTAGTTGGAATACTTGCTAAAATGTATGTATTCTAATTTACTTTTTCTTTTTTTGGTGATACTATGAATATAAAAGATTTGGCTAATGCTATCAATGGAAAACTTGTGGGTAATGATGATTTCTTTTCTATTGATGGATTTACAGGAAAAATTACATTTTTAAATGATGCTCACACAGGAGATATTGTTATAAGGGAGTCTATAGATCCTGCAGGTGTTGAAATTGCATTTGATAAGAATATTGCATGCCTTATCACACCGGATGCTAAAGAGGGCACTGTTGAGACTGCTGAACGTTTAAACTTTCCACTAATTATCATAGAGGATATCGAAACCGCAAAGGAATTCGTATCCAAACTTTCAGAGAAACAAAATTCAAAAGAGAAAACTGGTTTGGTTCATAAGGTTGGAGACAAACTCATTCCTGGGGATGTTTCAATTGGTGGAATTGCAGACAAGATTACATTTTTAAATAGAGATGATGCCGACGCTGAAAACACATATGTGGAAGAACTTGAAGACATTAATGATTTGGCAAAGGCTGTCGAAGGTAAACTTGTGGGAAATGATGAATTCTTCTCAATTGATGGGTTTACAGGTAAGTTCACATTTTTAAATGACGCTCATACTGGTGATATCGTTATAAGACATTGGATTAATGCAACAGGTGTTGAAATTGCATTTGATAAGAATATTGCATGCCTTATCACACAAACCCCTAAGGATGGAGCTATTGAACTTGCAGAAAGGCTCAACTTCCCGTTAATCATTACAGATAAGATTGAACTTGCAAACGCATATGCGCTTTCACACACTATCAAGAAATATTCTCCGGATTCAACTAATGTCGTAATTACCGGAACAAACGGAAAGTCAACAACTTCACATTTAATTTATCATATATTGAATAATGCAGGTTATCATGTTTTGACAAATACAGACAGCGAATCAGAATTCAATACATTAATAGACCCGATGGTTTCCAAATTGATCTCAGATGAAGTCGTTGCAAATGGAAAACTCGACTATTTGGTCATTGAGGTGTCTGAGGTTCAAGGCTGGTTGGACAAGCTGATGAAAAATCATGCCGCATTGATGAGTGAAGCTATCAAGCCAGAAGTTGGAGTCATAACAAATATAGCAATGGACCATATCGGACTTGTCAATTCAATTGAAGATGTGTTTGATGAAATTAAAGCTGTTCCTAAAGCTATTGGTGGTGGAGTGACAGTTTTAAATCATGATGATGAGTTGGTCTTAAAGTTGGATGCTGAAAATCCATTCTACACTTCAATGTCTCCATTAGCTGAGGAAAATTCCGTGTATTTCGATGGAGAGAATATAATATATGAAGGGAATTCAATTTTAACTGTTGATGAATTGCCATTCAAGGGCAGTCACTTCATACAGAATATTTTGTCTGCAGTGGGCGCTTGTATCTCATTAGGAATCGACATCAATGACATTGTTGATGGGGTCAAATCATATAAGGCATTGAACAGACGTTTTGCTAAATTAAGTGATGATCCATTGATATATGATGACTTTGCTCATAATCCGGATGGAATCAAGGCAACCATCAGCGAAACCTTAAAGTTACTCCCTCAAAACCAAAAATTGCACCTTGCATGTGCGATTAGGGGTTCAAGAGGAGTGGAAATTAATCAGTTAAATGTTGATGCTTTGGTAGAGTCAATGACAGATGACATAGTGCTGTATCTGTCTTCAAGCAATGATGTTGTGAATGATTTGAACTTTGTTGAAGATGATGAAAGGGAAGTATTTTTCAAAACCTTGGATGAAAACAATGTTGAGTATGTTCATTTTGATAATTTAAAGGACTGTTTAACTGAGGTTTGCAATAACGCTGAAGCTGATGATGTTATCTTATTGATTGGAGCTCAAGGGATGGACCCTGCTGAGTCACTTTTAAAAGAGATAAAATAAATTTAAATATTATTGTAATTTAATATAATAAATGTATAAATTTATTCTTTCGAATAAATATTGATACTAAGAGGAAATAAACATGTTTATAAAGATTAGGAGAGACACACTAATAATTTTATTATTGGCATTTATTTTAATTGTCTGTGGTCGTTTAATCACATATGTTGCATTTGCATCCTCTGATGATATTAATGACGGTATTCCAATATCTGGGGTAATCATTAAAGGTAATGATGTTGTTCCGGTGGATACCATCAGATATAATGTAATGCAAGCAGGTTTTAGGGATGGTAGTGTAATATATGGGGATATTCTAAAAACCTCCAAAAGAGAGGTTTCGTTGCAGGACGCGATACAGACGGCGCAGGAATTTGCAACACGGTCAACTGTGCCAGGTACATCTGTTCAACCAATCACCGCTGCAGATGTTCAAGTAGATAAAAATACGGGTGTTGTTACAGTTACTGTTATAGAGGACTTTTCATCTGTTGAAATAAAGAATAAAACAAGCGAGGCGAGTGGATGAAGTTGAATAAATTCCATGTTTCAATTGTTTTTTTAATCATATTCTTAATGACTATGAGTAGTGTTGCGGCTACCTGTAACATTATAGTTATTACCGATCCTAGTGGTAATGACCCTAATGGTGCTGCTGCAGGGAGTATGTCTTTTGCAGAAAACATGTTCCAATCCACATTTTTAATGTCTAAGAACAATCATTTTGCGGTACTCTCCGGGGGTACAGGTAGTTCAGACACTAGGTTGGATTCCATTGTTGATGCAGTTGCAAATCTTGAAAACAATGCATCTGCTGCTTCTGCGGCATCCATAGCATCCCAATATAAGGGTGCTCGTCTTGTAGTCGGTGGTCCAAATATTGGTGCAGCTATTGGAGGATCATTTAACGCTTACGTTATCACTGTAGATGATGCAAGTAATGATATTAAAGTTACTCCTTACAGTAGTGGGGTTGCTACTTTACAGCCTGGTCAAAAAGGAGCTATTATTCACTTGAGGAACACTGCAGGAAACCCATTATATGGTACAGCTGACAATGTTAGAAAAGAAACCGCAATGAATATTGGAAAAATGATTAGGGATGGATATTCCGCTACAACTATTCTTTCAGAAGCGATGGGTGAAGTTGCTCACGATTCTGGTGAAAAATACGGTGGGGGTGGAGTGAACCTTATTTCAGGAATTTCCACTGACGACATGTTCATACCTAAAGACATGAACCAAACAGGTTATCCGATGGACGAGGAGTATTCGAAGGTCTGTGATGAATGTGGTTGGGCTACAGGTTATCCTGCCGCTGAAGCTTATGACAGATGTCCGGTTTGCGGTTCAGAGTTAAGGATTGTATACGCTTATGAGGCATTAGGATCTGCCTTGACAGTCAGTTCAAATGCAGTTAGTGTATCCGTTTACGGTACAGACAAACCTGGAGTTGCATCAACAACTCAAGAAATTGTTGAAGCATCTGTTGCAAAATATGGTTATGATGCATCAGCTATTGCAGGTTCAATTAACCGTGCTATTAACAATGGTCTATTGATGGGTGTTGACCACGTTGAACCTAAGGACCTTAACGTAAAACAAGGTTCCAAAGCTGTTGGTGTTTATTATAATGCACTTCCAGGTGACAGATCTGCTCCTGCATGGGATTTACCTATTGACGGAAACATCCTGAACATTTTAGGTAGTATCCAAACGGCTGTAGGTATAATTTTAATCCTATTGGTTGTATTCAGAAGTAGGTTATTGAAATCTTTCCAAAATAGGTGATTCACCTATTCTTTATTTTTTTGTGATAATTATGGCATTAATTTTAATTAGAGGGGAAAACAATTCAAAATTGCTCAATGCAATTGCAGATATGGAACGTCATGGCAGTTTGAACTTGACATCCAAACCTAAGGTTGTCGACGCTTCCTTTGCGGATAAGTTGGTTGAAGGAATTTTGAACTCAAAACTCAGAACAAAATCTAATGTTGCCACTGCTTTTTTTGTTAAAGAGGATACCACATTAAGCATTATGCAAGTTAAAAAAATCCATCCTCCTGCTCATGTAGTTGTCGTCAGTGATGAATACGGTGCATATTCAAAATTAGAATATGTGTTAAACAAGGCAGAGGACTTCAAGGGATATCAATCTAACAAGGCTATTAATGATGGTATGATTGATTATAAAATTGATAAAAAAGAGAGGCATATAAAAAATGATAAATTAAATAGCTATATGAAATAGCTATTTTCTTTTAATTTTCATTACATTGCCTAATGTGCGTTCCCCAGAGGAACTGTTCACGAATTGATTTAAGTCGATATTGTCTACTTTTTCAAGTAATTTAATGTTCAACGCTTTTTCTAATTTTTTTGTGACCTTATTGTCAGGGGTCATTTTTCCGGTTTCAATTCTTGAGATGACTGAAACCCTTTCATTGATTCTTTTACCTAATTCTTCACGAGACCAATCTTTTGATTCTCTAGCTTTTCTTACTTCGAAGCTAAAATCTTCAATTAATTCCTCTGAAGGTTCAACATTTCTTGAATAAGGTTTGTTTCTAGTTGTGGTTGGTCTTTTTGTTTTGTTATTCTGTTTAATAAATCTAGGTTTAGGTTGAGCCTTTTGCACTGTTCCCAATTTTGAACACTCTTTACATACAACCATCACTGATCCTTCGATTTTAGCTCTTATTGGATTGTTTTCAGGTACGGGTTTACCGCATATTTCACATTCCATAATAACCAGTCTCCTTATTTTTTAATTAAATATATATTTATAATACGTTATATAATATTGTTAGTATTAGATGAAATGAATACCTTTAAATACTTTAAAGTTACTAATTGTTATTAAAGTAACATGTTGTAGAAAATTTAACTAACTGGAGATGATTCACATGGATGATTTTAATGATTTGGAAAACTCCTCAAAAGATGAATTAATCGAAAAGGTAGAATCTATGCAAGAAGAAATAGATTCATTAAGAGAAGAGAAATCCAAAGCTAAAAGTAACTTAATGTGGAAAGTTAGGAAATTAGAAAAAGATAAAGTCTTAATTGAAAATGAAAAGATCAGATTAGAAAGGGAAGCTAAATCCTTACGTTCAGAAGTGGATAGATTTAGGTCTCCACCTTTGGTGCTTGCTACCATTACTGAAGTATTAGATGATCACAGGATGACTGTAAAAAGCAGTACAGGACCTAGTTTTCTTGTTAATTACTCAAAATTCTTAGATGAAAAATTATTAGTTCCAGGTTCAAGAGTTGCACTAAATCAACAAACTTTTGGTATTGTTGAAGTATTGCCATCAGAAAAAGATGCAAATGTTTCAGGTATGGAAATTGAAACAAAACCAGATATTACTTATGATAAAATTGGTGGTTTAGAAGAGCAAATCATAGAAGTTAAAGAAACTGTAGAACTTCCGTTAACCGAACCAGAATTATTTGAAAAAGTAGGTATTGAACCTCCTAAAGGTATATTGTTATATGGACCTCCTGGAACCGGTAAAACATTACTTGCAAAAGCTGTAGCTAATGAAACCAACGCTACTTTTATTAAAATTGTAGCTTCCGAGTTTGTTAAGAAATATATAGGTGAAGGTGCAAGACTCGTGCGTGAAGTGTTCGAGCTTGCTAAAGAGAAAGCACCTGCAATCATATTCATAGATGAATTGGATGCTGTTGCAGCTAAAAGACTTAAAAGTTCCACCAGTGGGGACAGGGAAGTTCAAAGGACTTTAATGCAATTACTTGCAGAACTTGATGGATTCGAATCAAGAGGAGATATCGGAATTATTGGGGCTACCAACAGGCCTGATATTTTGGATCCTGCACTTTTACGTCCAGGACGTTTTGACAGATTCATTGAAGTTCCTCTTCCAAATATTGATGGAAGACGTGAAATCCTTAAAATTCACACTAAAAACATGTCATTGGATGAAGAGGCAGATGTTGACTTGCTTGCCGAGTTAACTGATGAATTATCCGGTGCAGATTTAAAAGCAGTATGTACTGAAGCTGGTATGTTTGCAATTCGTGATAAACGTGACAAGATTATGGTGTCCGACTTTATGGATGCTATCGAAAAGGTCATGAGTAAATCCAAAGAAGACGAATTGTTCAAATCAGAAGCAGGCGTAATGTTTGGATAAATATTATTGAAGAATAAGCCAATGATGAACCCTATGAGCTCTGATACGTGATGAATGATGGGCGAGCTGAGGCTTATTTTTACTATCTTTTTTTGCAATGCTGTCAAGCTAAGATTTTCTTGATTTTTTAAAAGCTATCTTGGATGT
>R25__coassemble_418_pt1 | contig 25334 bp, 24 predicted proteins | sample R25__metabat2_low_PE_004 | metagenome-assembled genome bin R25
AAACAATAGGTATGGCCTAAGAATCTCCAGCTTCTACAAGCTGGAGAGGTTCAAACTATATCATTAAGAAAGGTCAAAAATTACACTTAGATACAATGAGTTATGAAGAAAATGCCCGAATAATTAGTGACGATATTTTTGATTTGGTGAATGAATGTTTCCGTCAGGAAAAAAGTACCCGAAATAATGAAAGTAGGGTCAATTTTTTTGACACTTACAATGATTATTTTGTTTTAACAGATGATGGATCCTATTCTATTAATTCAAAAGAAATAAACCATAAAGTTGAAACATTACATACATCTACCGGTGCAATAAGTGAGTCATTTGAGAAATTCATCAAGCCGATGAAATTCGACTACACCAAAGACATCGCCATTCTTGACATATGCGCAGGGTTAGGTTACAATTCATCAGCTGCAATAGCTGACTTCATGAAAAACTCAACCGAACACCTGACAGTCGACATGGTGGAAATATCAAAAGCAACATTCGCATGCGGGCTTCTTGTTCCATCACCTATACCGGAACACGACATAACCAAAAAGGCAATTGAGGATGAACTTATCACCCAGGATTACGCAACATTGAGCCTTGAGGAATGTGAAATTCCTGAAAACATCGACATCAACGTTTACATTGAGGATGCAAGGCAAACCGTTCAGAAATTGGATGATGACACATACGATGCAATATTCTTGGATCCGTTCAGCCAAAACATGGCCCCTGAGTTGTTCTCACTTGAGTTCTTCAAGGAATTCAGACGCATAATCAAGGACGACGGAATCATTGCAACCTACACCTCATCAGCTCCAGTTAGAGCAGCATTCATCGAGGCAGGTTTCTACATTGGTCTCGGCCCAATTTTCGGAAGAAAGCAAGGAGGAACACTTGCAAGCCCTAATCCTTTGATGCTTGACTATTCCCTTCCGAGAAATGACGAGGTGAGAATTGCCCTTTCAGATGTAGGAATACCATTCAGGGACCCTGGCCTGAACAATTCAAGCGACACAATACTTGAAAACAGAACAGAGGAAAGGCATGAGGCAAGGCACAACACCAAAATCTCATCAGCAGTGAAAACCCCAATCTTTTTAGGGGTTGAAATGGATGATGAAAAGCTTAAAAGACGTGTCGAAAGAAACCTTGAGAAAATGAACATCCCGTCAACAACATCAAAAGAAGCGAATTACATCGTTGAGGTTGAGGATTCTTACCTTGAAAAACAGGACGGCAAAAACAATTCGACAAACAGAATTTTGGAAATGAAAAAAAGATTAAAAAAAGTAAAAAATGAGAAATTATAGTTTAATATAATCTCCACTTTTAAGAAGGTATGCCATTTCTTTTGTGGATTTCTCCGGAGATGTGATAGCAGTCAAATGATATGAACTGCCCACTTCATGCTCATGACCGAATATTGAGTAGTCACTGTCACAATCGGCACAGAAGATTGCGCCTTCTACACTGCTTCCTTCCTTGTTACCGGTTGCCGGGAAAATTCCCCAGTTGGATGTTTCATCTCCAGCCCAAAAGACACCCCAATATAAGTTATGACCATGACAATGAGGACAAGTTCTTTCAAACTCAACCATATACCATGTATAACCGTATTGAGACTCTTCACTTGCTGTAGATGGCCTTCCGATAGCCAATATAGTTTTTCCATCTTCAGAAACACCATATTGAGTATATGCCACACCCATCTCATGCTTTATGACAGAGATCTGTCTAGTCACCTTATATCCAGTGCTTAAATCTTCACATACAACCTTGTATTTACCGATAGGCAACTTGAAGGAAACACTTGCAACACCTTTGGAATTGGTTGTTACTGTGTGTGCCACGCCGTTAAGAGTTATCTTCATCTTAGTGTTTTTAGCAACATCACCGCTCTGTTTCAAGAGGGTTGCCTCATAGGTTGAAGCCTTATTTTCGATAGCTCCCATATCCCTAGCAATGATTGATGCCAGTTTAACTGTCACCTTTTTGCTTATTGTGTATTTGGTATATGGATCGACAATCTTGAAAACATGGACCCCTTTAGGTAATTTGAAGCTTACGGTTGCCACACCTTTTGAATTGGTCTTAACCTTCTTCTTTGAACCATCAATGTACACCTTCATCTTTTTATTTGCAGCCAATTCACCATTGGTCTTGTGCAAAGTGATTGGAAACTTGGAAGTCACGTCACTGAACACGGTCATTGGACTTGCAGATAAAGGAGACAATACTGTTAAGGTATTTGATACTTTTTCACCTGTTTGAGGATTTACAGATTTAATCTTGTATGTCCCAGGTGGAGATACGACCTTAATAGAAGCCACACCTTTAGAATTGGTTTTCTTGTAAAAGGTTTCGCCCCTTACAATGAACCTGATCTTTTTCTTTTTGAGAACTTTTCCGTTGGTTCCATAAAATGTGGCCTTGAATTTTTTAGATCCTTTATAATACTTTTTCAGGTCAGATGAAGTAATTGATGATTTAATTGAAATTTTATTTGAAATTTGATATCCATTTGGATGGATTGCATAAACCACATAATTTCCCTTCTTCAAGTCCAAGGCGAGACTTGCAACACCTTTTGAATTGGTTTTGCTTGTGTAGGTCTTGCCGTTGATTTTGAATTTGACATCAGTATTTTTCAATGCATTACCTTTTGAATCTAAAAAGGTTGCAGTGTATTGTGTGGAACTCTTATAGGTTTTAGTAACATCCTTACCGGTGATTACCGGCAATACCTTAATCTTATTTGAAGTTGTGGTATTTCCGAATATTGCTGAAATGGTATAAGTGTTCGGAGTCAAATCCAATGCTAGAGAAGCTTTACCATTGGTATCAGTGGTTCTTACATAAGTCTTACCATTGAGTTTCAATGTTACATCAGCATTACTGACCGGAGCGTCACCATCAGACAAAGTCACCTGATAACTGGACCCTCCCTTGTAATACATGCTTACATCACTGCCCTTCAACGAATAGTCATTTTGGGTAGGTGTAGTGTCATTAGCAGACAATACCTCAACATCACTCGATGGAGGTTCCTCATCCACTTCATTAGCAACCACATCATCTGTTGAGTTTGAGTCAACTGCTGCGACTGCAGACACAGACAACATGAAAACCAATGTCATTATTATTAAACAAAATTTTTTATTAAACATACGTTAACTCCATTTAACATTTGTTCGTACTAAATTATTTTTAGTTAAAGGTATAAAAAGCTTTTTATTTTCAAAAAGAGCACATTACAGTTAGATTATGCATAAATAAGTCAAAATAAGTTAATATGAAGTATAAAAAGGTAAGACTAATTGGAATAAGTTTTTAAAGGTTCAATCCATTTGAATCTGAAATAATTTTAAGGGCTTTTATCCAAAACCTCTTTTAAATATGGCAATTGGTGAAAAGAAGGTATCACCATCGGCAAATATGGTAAAAAATGATTAATTAATTAATATTGCTCTAATTTAAAAAAAAAGAAAAATTAATAGCTTAAAATTAAATCTAAGCCACTATTCTACAGTTACACATTTCGCTAAATTTTTTGGCTTGTCAGGGTCATGACCCTTCTCAAGAGTGATGTAATAAGCGATGAGTTGGAGAGGAACAATATAGACCAGAGGTGCAATAATCTCCTTAACCTCTGAGTTGATTCCAATCACATCACTTGATTTTGCCTTGAGTGACTCGTCATCAGCAGAACCGATTGCAAGCACATTTGCCCCACGGGATTTTACCTCTTCCAGATTGCTCATGGTCTTGCGGTAATTGTCCCCTGGAGGAATTATGACCACAACAGGTATTCCCTCATCTATCAAAGCCAGAGGACCATGCTTCAACTCACCTGCAGCGTATCCCTCACCGTGAATGTATGTGATCTCCTTAAGCTTCAATGCGCCCTCCAAAGCTGTAGGGTATGAGTATCCCCTTCCAAGATAGAAGAAGTCACGTGCAAAGTTGTATCTTTTTGACAGTTCCTTGATGTCCCCAACGCTGCCTAAAGCCTCATCAATGAAGTCAGGCACCTTGTCAAGTTCTTTAAGGAGTTCAACATTTTTAGAAATGAGTGCCGCAAACAGGTAAATCGCAGTCAATTGCGCAACATATGTCTTGGTTGCCGCAACACCTATTTCAGGACCTGCCTGAGTCTGGATGACATATTGGGCCCTTCGGGTTATTGATGAACCTGCAACATTGACTATACCCAATGTCTTTGAGGTCTGGTTTGCAACATCCAATGCCTTGAGCGAGTCTGCGGTTTCACCGGATTGTGAAATGAATATGACCAATGTGCCCTCATTTAAAGTGTTTGCAGAGTACTTGAACTCAGATGCCAAAATCACATCGGTCGGAATGCCTGCAAGAGATTCAATCAGGTACTTACCGGTCAATGATGCATGGTAAGATGTTCCGCATGCAACAAAGCATATCCTTTGCAGGTCTTCCACATCATCAATTATCTCCTGGATGTTGTCCTTTTGGGTCAAGGTGTTCCTGACCGCTGTTGCCTGCTCGTTGATTTCCTTAATCATGAAGTGGTCGTAACCTTCCTTTTCAGCCATTTCAGGTGTCCAGTTGATAGTGTCGATTTCCTTGTTTACGACATTGTCAAACTCATCATGAACAACGACACCTTCCCTGTCGAGGATTACGATTTCACCCTTTTCGGGATAGATTATGTCACGAGCATATTTCAAGATGGCCGGTGAGTCAGATGCTAAGTAAAATCCGTCTTCGCCCAAACCAACAATCAATGGAGAGTCCTTACGGGTTGCAACAATCTTGTCAGGTTCGTTTTTTGAGATTGCTGCGATTGCATATGCTCCCTCAATGACATCGATTGTCTTTCTGACTGCATGCTCAAGGTCGAATTTCTCATCCATATACTTTTGAATGAGGTGAGGAATGACCTCTGTGTCAGTGTCTGACTTGAATACGTGACCTTCAAGGATTAGCTTTTCCTTGATTTCCAGATAATTCTCAATGATACCGTTGTGAACGACTGCAACGGTATTGTCTTCATCAACGTGAGGGTGGGAATTTAGTTTTGACGGGTCTCCATGAGTCGCCCACCTTACATGTGCAATACCGAAGCTTCCAGGCATGTCTGTAAGGTCAAGTTTCTTGTCCACTTCCTGAATTTTTCCTTTGTCCTTTTTTATGTGGATCTTATCTTCAAAAAATGTAGCAAGGCCGATTGAATCGTATCCACGGTATTCCAATTTTGAAATGCAGTCAAAAAGTATTGGTGCCACATCTGCTTCCTCTTTTAATATACACCCTACAATTCCACACATATTATCACCTTTGATATTCGTAAATTTCCTTATACATGTTCACAACATCCCCTATAATCAGGATTGCCGGGGTGTTGATTTCCTTATCGGCAATATCGCCCAAGGTTCCAAATACAAGGTTTTCGTTCGGTAATGTTCCGCTTTCAACCGCACATACAGGTGTGTCGGCTGAGCGGTATTTCATGATTTCTGAGGTATTTTCCTTTATGTTTCCAATACCCATCAAAATGATTAATGTATCGGCAGTATAATCCCAGTGAACCTGACTTTCAGGTTTTGTCGGGTCTTCATGACCTGTCACGATAGTTACTGAGGTTGCCACTGCCCTGTGAGTTACTGGTAGTCCTAAAGAAGTTGGTGCTCCAATAGCTGAAGTTACACCTGGAATTACTTCAAATTTGATATCATGTTCCATTAAAGCCAATATCTCTTCTCCACCACGACCAAAGACGAAAGGGTCTCCTCCTTTAAGCCTTACAACATTTTCATGATTTTGAGCCTGTTCGATTATCAACTCATTTATCTCGTCCTGAGTTTTGTAATGCTCGCCTGCCTTTTTACCTACATATATTCTTTCAGCAGTTTCCGGAGCGTGAGCTAATATTTCTTCATTAGCCAGATAATCATACAATACAACATCCGCTTTATTTAGAGCCTTTACAGCCTTAAGAGTTATTAAATCAGCATCTCCAGGTCCTGCACCAATTAAATAAACTACCATTATATCACTTTATACTTATAAAAATCCTTTGAAAAAGTTTAAACCGTCATCTGAACCGAATAGTTTCTCACATGCCCTTTCAGGGTGAGGCATCATTGCGCATACAAGACCTGATTCATCACATACGCTTGTGATTGCTTCCATTGAACCGTTAGGGTTCTTTCCTTCAAACTGAAGCACGATTTGGTCTTGGTCTTTTAACAAGTCAATGTCTTCTGTGTAGAATCTTCCTTCTGCGTGTGCGATTGGAAGAGCGATTGTTTGATTTGTCTTGAACGCTTTTGTGAATGGGGTCCTGTTGGTTGCCACTTTCAATTCAACCCATTCACAGTTGAATTTAGGATATTCATTTGTGATGAAAATTCCCGGAACGAGTCCTATTTCACCTAAGATTTGTGCTCCATTACATATTCCTAAAACAGGTTTTTCCTCTTTCACCAATTCTTTAATTCCGTCAATTACAGGAGTGATTGATGCCATTGCACCAGCCCTCAAGTAATCTCCATATGAAAATCCACCAGGAATCACGATTCCATCATAATCGGTGAGCTTCTCTTCACTCCACCAGATGTATTCAGGAGTCATGCCCGCTAATTCAATGGCCTTTGCAACATCACGGTCGCAGTTGGTTCCCGGAAATCTAATTACTCCAATTTTCATGTTCTCACCTTATTTACCGCAAGCCATGTTTTGTGGAATAACATTAATTTTATAATCATGAATTACCGGATTACAAAGCAATCTTTCACACATGTCAACAACGTTTTCTCTGATTGCTTCTCTGTCTTCCCCTTCCATTTGGAACTTGAGGATTTCAACAGTTTTCATGTTGCTCACTTCGTATCCGAGCAATTCAAGAGACCTTTCGATTGTTGTTGCTTCTGGATTTAACATACCGCTTTTAAGAGAGATTTTCACTTCAATATCAAATAACATTTAAATCACCTTTTCATCATCAGGAATGATCCTGTTGTAAACTTCAATATACGCTTCCATTACCTCATCGTCTTTTCCTTTCCTGAACAATTCCTTGTCAAGCATTTCAAGGGTTTCGCTGTCCCATAATCTGCATCCGTCAGGGGAGATTTCATCACCTAAAAGGATTTTGCCGTCCTTGTCCTTACCGAACTCAACTTTGTAGTCGACCAAAATGATTCCTGCATCTGCGAAGAATTTGGTTAAAATCTCATTGATTTTCAATGCCTTTTCGGTCAACAGGTCGATTTCCTCTTGGGTTGCGATTCCCAATGCCTTGATGATTGAATCGTTTAACATAGGGTCATGGTATTCGTCAGCCTTGAAATCCATTTGCACGATTGGCGGTTCAAGTCTTGTACCGTCTGCAATCGGGTATTTGCGAACTAAACTACCAGTCGCAATATTTCTCACGATAACTTCGATAGGAATCATTTCAAGTTTTTTTGCAAGCATGACGCTTGGTTCAGGAAGGTCAATGAATTGGGTTTCAACACCGTTTTCTTCCAGAACCTTGAAGATTTTAGCTGAAATGACAGCATTGTATGCTCCTTTGTTGTTCATTACTTCCTTGCGTTCGCCATCACCGGCAGTCATGTCGTCTCGAAACTCGATGATTACTTTATCGTCATCATCTGTGGTAAATACGCTTTTTACTTTTCCACTATTAATTAACTCTTTTTTGTTCATGATATCAACAAAATTATTAAATTATTATATTATAATTTTTGGCTTTAATATTATATAAAAATAGTTAATAGTGAAAATTAATTATGTTATTTTTGCAAAAAAAGATATTTAAAAAAAGTAAAAAGAATAGTAGTTATAATTTATTTATTGGAATTCCCACATGTTCTTCTTTAGGGAATTTCATCCCGTTCAAAAGCCCGTTTGGAAGTTCGGACATTATAATGACCGGAAACTCATCATTTGGCCTTATGAACATCTGATGTGTCACGTCCTGACGTGTGGTAACTACTATTTCATAGGAATTATCCTTCAAAGCCAATTCACCATCCATGAAAACCTCATTGAAGGGCTGGCTTAAAAGATAATCCGGCAAATCTTCTTCGATTTCAAAATGATTTAAAAGGTCCTTTAAAATCATTCAATCATTCCATGCTTGGAAGCTTGTCCTGATCTGAATCATAGGATGAACCTATCAAATCACCGGTTTCAGTATCGTATTGCCTGAATCCGCCGTCCTTATATGTAACTTCACGGTAATATCCTTCACCGTTTTGTGCATTGAACTTAACTTCTTCTGAAACAATGTCTCCAACTTTATCCATCACTGAACCTCCGGAAGATCCTGAAGAAGAACTTTCTGAAGATGCAACATTACTTACTTTATCCATTATATCACCTATTGAATTTGTATTATCAATTCCCGCTTCACTCATTACGTGAAACGCTGTTGCGCCACCGGCAACTACTACAACTGCAATAATTGCCAATATCACTAAAATAAAGCTTTTCATATTTTCACCTCACATTAGTTTTCCAATAGTTATATGAAAATAGTTATTAAAATACTTTTCTACTAATTTATATAGGTTAAAAACACAATTATTAATCATGAACATGAAAGACACCGTAATACTTCTTATATTCCTGCTGGCAATCGTAGGACTATTGGTTGGAATCTGCTGCACAGAGGATTTGGACAGTGCAAACTCTCATGAAAGCAGTTTAGAAAAGCTCTTCAGCGATGATGACGGTGATATAACCATCAGCCTAGAAAAAAAAGAAAAAGATGAGTTAAGTAAATACTTTACCTAAACTCTTTCTTCAGCCTTGTCCCAATCAGGGTTTTTAGCCGGAAGAATTGTAAATACCAATGTTGCGATAAGCAATGCCGCCGCTGATACCACTGTGAAAATCAGCTGGTCAGTGGTTCCTTGGCTTACCACATCATACATTCCACCGATCCACACTATTGCAACGAATATCGGCAGGATGTATTTTACAACGACAATCCACCATTTTCCCAATTTAAGTGTTTTTGACCTTGAATTCAAGAAGTCAATGAGTTTTTCAGCCTTGAATATCCATGCGAAAATGATGCACTCAAAGATAACACCAAGAAGAATTGCAATCTGGTTGATGAATGTGTCCACAAATCCTAGCACGGATCCACCGTATGCGGTTGCATAAATCATTGATATTGCTGCGCCTACAATGATGAGTATTGTCATTGTCCTTGACCTTGTAAGGCCGAACTTGTTCTGGATTGAAAATGACAACGGCTCGATTGTGGAAAGGATGCTTGTAAGACCTGCAAGGTAAACTGTAAGGAAGAACAGAGGTCCTAAAACGTAAGCCCATTGGCCCAATACGTTAAATACTGTAGGATATACGATAAACACAAGTCCTGTTCCCTGAGTCACAAGGTCTGCAACTGCGGTTCCTGACTGAAGTGACATGTAACCCAAGATTGAAAATACACCCAATGCGGCGAAGTTTTCAAAAATGGAGTTTGCAAGTGCGATTGAGATTGTGTTTGTGATTAAATCCGCATCGTCCTTGGTGTAGCTTGCGTAAGTGAATGCAATTGACATTCCCAAACTCAATGAGAACACGATTTGTCCGAATGCAGCCATCCATATCTCGAAATTGCCTAAAAGTGACCAGTCCGGATTGAAGAGTTCCGCAAGTCCGATTGATGCTCCAGGCAATGTGAGTGAGAATCCTACAATTACCACCATTATGGCAAACAATAGAGGCACAAGAACTTTTGAAACCTTTCCTAGGCCTGCTTCAAGGTCCCTGTGTGAAATAAACCAAATGATTACCCAACCGACAAGCATTGCAACTGCAATGAGCGGAATGAAGTGCAAGAGTCCAGTGATGGAATCTGAAGATTGAAGAAGGGTTGTTGTGAAGTATACGTTAGGGTCTGCCCCCCAACCCTTGAAGAAACTCAAGAACATGTAGATTCCGTCCCAACCCAAAATAGCTGAGTAATAAATCATAATCATAAAAACGGCAACTGGCAAGAACCAGCCTAAATACTCCCATTTGGAGTTAATCTTTTTAACAGCCTTCGCAAAGGAAGACTTGAAATTGTATCCCACACCATACTCCAATATTAGGAATGGAATTCCCATCAGGAGGATTGCGACAATGTATGGAATGTAGAAAGCCCCTCCTCCATTGGAGTACAATACATAAGGATATCTCCAAATGTTTCCTAATCCGACAGCAGAACCAATCATCGCAAGGATGAATGACATGTTGCTGCCCCATTCATTTTTATCTTTTGACATAATCAATTTTCCTATACAATTATAGTCATTATTTTTGTAATTGGAAAGATAAAAAGGTTTATATTTGAAAAAAAGAAGTGAAATTTTAAAAATAAATGAATAATCAATTTAAACCAATAATATTATTGGCATAAATTGAACAAATGTAAAATAATTTAGTCTTCACCTTGTGGTTTGTCAATACTTTCGGCAGAATTTCCGATTGAAATCTTGTCGAGAACTGATGAGCCGTAATGAGGCAAGATAACAAGACCTATGATTGTTGCCATCCAGAATGAAATGAGCCTTTCAATCAAGGTTACAGGCGCTGCAAGTGACATGGACACTCCCGCCTTTGAGTAGAATCCAACCATTACACCGTCAACGGCACCAAGACCTCCCGGCAAGAGCGGAATCATACCGACAAGTGATGCGATGATGAAAACCTCACCGATGACAACCACGTTCAATGTTGCTCCGAACGCAAGGAAAACTATGTAAACACGCAGAATCTCAAATACCCATATCACGAATGACAATGGGATTGTGTAATACAATACCTTCCTGTTTGAGATGAGCACAGCCATGGTTTCCTGAAATCCGAAAATGTTTTCGTGAATGGTCTTCTTCATGTTTTCAGACCCGTTCTTGCGGACCCTTTTGACAATCCCAAGAATGAATCCCTCAACCTTGTATCCGAAAGTTGGCTTTATGCACAAATAGATTAGAATTGCAAGGATTGCAACGATTGCTATTACCGCCAAGATCAGAACTATGAGCAGCCAGGTAGGCATCTGGAAGTAGAACACTGTTGCAGCGATTGTTATTATCGCAAGTACGATGAACGGAAATGTGTCAAGCATCCTGTCAGCCACAACGGTAGCCAATGTGTCCTTAAGGTGAGAATCATGCTCCTCTGCAAGGATGTATGCCCTTACAGGCTCACCTCCACCACGACCGGAAGGAGTGATGTTGTTTATTGCAAGACCCACCATGGTAATAGGAAGCAATTGTGCAAAACTAACTTTGATATCTGTTATGTTGATAATCCATTTCCAACGAAGGTTATACAACAAATAAGTGAATATCTGCACACCAATAGCCAATACAATCAGCCAAGGATTAGCACTTTTCAAAGTAGTGATTATCTTGTCAAAACCAACTAGATAAAGCATTATTGCTAAAATCGCAATGCTTAAAATAATAAAAAATGCAGATTTCTTGTCCATATTATATATTAAATTTTTTATACATTATAAAAATTTTGAATGAAAAAAGAGAATTTTATTCATATGGGCCGAAATCCAAAGTTTCAGTGATGTGATTGTACCTGTCCTCTTCAGGAGGCAACTGCATGTAATCGCCATAAAGACTTGTCAATATGAAATCATAATTTATAGGGGCGTTAACTTCAATATCTTCAAATTTAACCTTTGCCACTGACTTGAAATCCGCTTTCCTGAATATTTGAGGATATTCCTTTGATGTGGCTGAAATATCGAAAACATGTTCGGCATCAGGATTTTTATATTTCTTCAAGAAGTTCAAGCATCTCCTGTTCAATGAAGATGGCTTAACCCTAAATAGCTTGAGAACATAGTAACCTGCGTGAGAGACTACCTTTTGTATGAAAGGCAAATTGTCCAATCTGACTTTAGACATTATCAATAGCTTATTATAGACGAATGACCTCTTAAGCTGATAGCTTCGCTTGAACTTGCCTTCAGCCAAGTCATCCAGAACGAAGATGTCCATATTGATTCCAACATGAAAGTCAACTTGACTCACCCATGACTCCTCAAACCTTGTGCCCTTAAGCATTAGCTTTGCAAGCAAATGGAAGTAGTCCTTTTCTGTTTCATTGCACAATAACTCGTACTTGTCATTTTCAGAGGCAATGAAAATCTTTTTGAACTTTTCAAAGTCATCCCTAAACATGATGACATCCAAATCGTCATCCCAGGGAATGAATCCGTTATGCCTCACAGCGCCCAGCAAGGAACCTGCATACATGTAGTAAGTCAGGTTATTCTCTTCGCAAATCCTAATAAAATCCTTTAGAATCATCAATTCGAGTTCATGCAGATGATTCAAGATTTTATCGTCATATTCATTATAATTCAATAACATCACTTGTTCAAATTTTATTGGCTTAGGAATTTCATGAAGTTTTCCTTATTTTCAAGTGCAGTGGTTGTTGGCCTTCCCAAATCATCACGTGCACCTATGGAGGACATTACCTCAATAAAGCACAATTTATTCATTTCCTTTGCTTTTTGAAGCTCACTGTCCAAATCATCAAAATTGTCAACGGACACTGCATAATTATAACCGCAAGCCTTTGCAATGGCAACCAAATCCATACTTGAAGCGACAGTCGGCATTCCACCAACGGTTTCATGGGCACCATTGTTTATTACAATGTGAACGAAATTGTCTGGATTGACATTACCAACGACAGCCATTGATCCCATATGCATCAGGACTGCACCGTCACCGTCAATACACCAAACACGCTTATTCGGCTTGTTTATTGCAACGCCCAAAGCAATGGAAGATGAATGTCCCATGGATCCGACAGTCAGGAAATCATATTTATGGGATTTGTCTGAATTGGTCCTGTTTTCAAACAGTTCACGGCTTGCCTTACCGGTGGTTGAAACGATAGGATCTTCTCCGGTCACATCAACAATGTGTGCAATGATGTCCTCACGAACCATCTCATTATCGTTTTTGTATTCCACCTTCTCATCATATGTCAAGGCATTCTTACGGATAACAAAGGCGACATTCTTTCCTTTTTCAAGGATTTGCCTGTATTGGGTCATGATGTCGCGCAATTCGTCAACGGAAGTTTCCTTATCGATTACGAAATTCTCAATATCCATCAGGTCAAGCAAGTCGCAGGTGATTTTTCCCTGATAGATGTGCTGTGGCTCATCGTGAATGCCAGGCTCTCCTCTCCAGCCGATTACAAATATTGTTGGAATGGCATAGACCTGGTCATTCAAAAGTGATGCGACAGGGTTTATGATATTTCCCTCACCACTGTTTTGCATATAAACGACAGGAACCTCATTTGTAGCCAAATGATAACCTGCAGCCAAAGCCGCACAGTTTCCCTCATTTGCAGCGATTAGATGATGTTTTTCATCAATGCCGTATGTATTCATCAAATAATTACATAATGCCTTAAGCTGGGAATCCGGAACACCGGTGTAAAAGTCACATCCCAGTACATCAACAAAATCTTCAACCTTCATAAATAATGATCCCTATTTGTTTAATTCTGGAGTAATGATTTCTTCTATGAGGAAATCAGCTGTCTTTTCAATATCGTCATATTTGACTTCTTTTGGTAAATCTGCACCAAATACATCTTTAACCTTTGCAATTAAATCGTCAGTGTAAATAAGTGTAGCATCCCTGATGTCTTCAACACCGTCAAGGCCTAATGATTCACGGTTGGCCTTATCCATTTCATCAAAGCTGAATACTGATTCATCAATCCAAGCGGAAATTTTTCCATCCTTATAACCGATGATGACAGGATAACCACCAATGTGGCCGAATGCACCTGGAGAGAATACCTTTTCATCTTCACCGGAACGGATTGCATCAATCACTGCAGAGATTATGCGGTAATTACTTGATGCGTTCATCATGTTTCTTTTTTGGTCCACAGGCATGCTTATGGAACATTGCGCAAATATTTCATCATGAGGAAGGTCTTGCTCCTCTCCCTTGTAGTATATTTTAAGAGGCAAGTCAACGCCTTCGGTTTGGCCTTCCTTACTGATTACAACATCGTGGAAGTGAGCTGCAGCAAAATTAAAGTCAACGTTCCAGAAGTCGTCGACTCCTAACATGTCTGCCACTGCAAATTTCATTCTTGGAATCAGGTGATTCAGGTTTCCGCTACCGAAGTCAGGATATGCTTTTCCTGCACTCTTAAGCCATGGGATAACGGCATCTGAATAGGATGTGTTGATGACAACAGCATCGGTGTCAGCCTTGTCACATGCTTCCATGATGTTTTTGGTGAACTTGATTGATAATGGGGTCCAGATACCGTAAGCACGTACATTATGCCAGGAGATGCTTCCGTATTTAATTCCTGCATATGCTCTGCTTGAGTTTACGATGAAATCAGGACTGTATTTGGAGATTGCCTTTTCGATTGAGTCGATGTCGTTGAGGTCAACTCCTGATTCAACGATGATTTCGGACTTGTTGACTTCACGGATAAGTCCTGCAACACGTACAATGTTAACGTCGGATTGCATTTTTTCCTGGTTTCTTCCGACAACAACAATCTTTATTGCAGGGTCGTTTTTACTGACTAAAAAGTCCAATAAATAGGTTCCGACACTTCCTAAACCTATAATCATAACAGTTATATCATCATCTTTTACATGTTTTTCAACAACTTGTAATCTTTCATCTAAAGTTTTCATGTTTATTCTCTCCAATAATTCTTAATTAATTTATAATCATCACGTGTATTGCAATTAACCCAACGATTTAGGCCAATTATTTCAATATCATCTGTATCTTCAACCAAATCAAAGTATTTCTGAATGATACCGAGATTTGTATCCTCAATCAGGTTCTCCTTAAAATTGTCATTGGCTATCTTAAGCAATTCCATGTCATTGAATTTCCAGGTTTGTCCTGAGTTGAAAATGGCCTTGAAAGGCTCGTCCATGCTCAACAGTCCATGGTCGCTATTGAACAGGTAACAGTATTCATCGTTTTCATTTTGATATAAAACCACTGCCTTATTTGAGTATATCGGCTCATGATTGAATGTCAATACATTTTTGGAAGATTCCACGACCTTATTGAATGACTCGTCATCAATATCCAAATCCCCTTCAACAAATAGGATTTCATCAATATCGTCAAAATTTTCCAATGCACAGTCAATTCCCAGGTATAAACTGTATCCTGAGCTCAGGTCACTGTAATGGTCGTTATAGACCAAGACAACCTTGTCTTTCAAGTCTTGGGAAAGATTTTCCTCAATGTATGCCTCCAAGTCGGCATACTTGAATCCTCCGACAATGACGATTTTATCCGCATAGCTTGATTTTTTAAGCATTTGATAAATCAAAGTGTCCTTTGGGTCTTCTTCAAAATATAAGCATTTCAATAGCTTTTCATCTTCCGGAATGTCCTTATTGAACCTGCTTGACACACCAGCAACTGTAATGATAACAATTTTCAAAAGTATTCACCTAATTTTTAGTATAATTTTCAACGCACTCTTCCAATCCCTTGTCAAGGTCAACTATTGGAACCCAATTGGTTCTGGTCCTGATTTTTTCGGTTGAAAGCAGTCTTCTTTCAGGATCGGATTCACGATAGCCTTCAAACTTGATGACAGGCTCGTCAATTCCCATCTTTTCACCAATCAGCTTTACCAAATCGATTATGGATATTTCCTCATCAGTAGCAACATTGTAGATTGTACCGTCAAGTGCGGAATCACTTTTAATTAATTCAATCACTGCATTGCAACTGTCATAGTTGTTCAGAAATGTTCTGCAATTCTTTTTGGAGTTTTCAAGGAGAACAACTTCTCCGGTGTTTTTTAGATTATCGATAATGTGAGGTATGATGTGTTTAGGGTATTTTTCGTCCTTACTGTAAACGTTTGCAAAACGGATGGAGCATCCTTTGATTTTTCCATTGTCAACGGCATCCTTCATGAAAAACTCTGTCAACAGTTTTCCTGTTGCGTAACTGGTTCTTTGGCTGTGTTCCGCATCGGCCATTGTGATGTAATCGGATTCCTTAACTCCTCCATCCTCATTCCATGAGTTCATGGAGTAAATCTCTGAAGTGGAACAGTTTATGTATTTTTCAGCTCCGACATCAATGGCTTGGCTTAAAAAGTCGTTCATACCGACAACATTGGTCTGATAGGTTTCATAGACCTTGTAGAAGTGTTCTGTGTGAACGACAGCTGCACAGTTGATGTATACTACCTCATCAAAGCTGTCCTTAACGTCCAATACCATGTCCTTGATTTTGGACATCTGGTTTTCGTTGTTCAAGTCATATTCGTAAAATTCAAACCTTTCGTCATCCAGGCAATCTGCCACTGTGTCGATTGAAGATGCATAAAAGTTGTCGAAACCAATAATCTTTACTTCATCTTCATCTTGGCTTAAGAGCTGGCGAACCAGTTCGTTACCGGTCATTCCGGTTACTCCACTAATAACGTACAAAATTTTCATAAATTCCACCCTAAATTCCGTTTTTTAATCTAATTTGATAAAATTCATCAATGCTTCCATTATACAATTCCATTGCCTCATCAACAGGATATTTCACTGATTTGAGTTCAACACCCATTGTTTCAGTGTCCAGAATTGCATATTGGGCATTAGGATTGTGGTTTCTTGGCTGTCCCACAGATCCTGGATTTATAAATAATACTGACTTTTTATTCCTCATGTCAGGATTGTCCACCTCATAGAACTTCTGAAAGACATGAGGGTAATGTGAATGGCCTGAAAGGACTATGTCAAACTCCGAATAGTCACCGTTCAGGTTATCTGGGAAAATCGCTTTCCAGTAATTGTCAAGAAGTGATCCATGAACCGCAAGGACATTCATTCCATCCAATTCAAACTCCAGTTTGCCGTCATGGTTCAATTCCTCATTCAAGTATGCTTCAACATCCTCATCCAACTGTGAGGCTGTGAATTTTGCGGATTCCACACCTCTTTGACTTGAAAAGTGATTGAAATCCTTTGTCAAGATAGCATTCTCATGGTTTCCCCATATATTGCAGATTATTTTTGAAGGGAACTCCTCTTTGATTAACTTTACTGTTTCATTGGATTGCATGCCGTAATCTATCAAGTCGCCTAAAAGAACAATTGATTCAACATCATGACTGCTTAAATCTTTTATTACCTCTTTAAGCGCATGCAGGTTTCCATGAATGTCTGATAAAATCGCTATTCTTGACATGTTATCTACAATTCATCAATTAATGTAATAATATCTTTAATGGACAAAAGCTCCTCATCGATTTCATGAGCCCTGTGATGTTTCAAGATGCTTTTTGCGGCATTCTGCATTGCAGGAAAAGCCGCTCTCAACAATTGGTTAGCGTAAATTACAATGTTGACTCCATGCTTTACCAGTTCCTCTTCAGTGATTGTATTGTATGAGGAAGGTACCACTACAATAGGGGTTTCCTTATCTTCTGCCCTGAACTTGTCACAGAATTCCAATATTTCATCCGGCTCTTTTCTTCTGCTGTGAATCATGATTCCGTCTGCGCCTGCATCCCTGAATGCGAATGCTCTTTTGAGTGCATCTTCCATTCCCTGTTCTAAAATCAAGCTTTCAATCCTTGCAATAATCATGAAATCATCTGACAATTGCGCATTCTTACCTGCAGCAATCTTTTCACAGAAATGGTCTATCTCATCCTGTGTCTGCTCCACTTCTGTTCCGAAAAGTGAGTTTTTCTTAAGTCCAATCTTATCCTCGATGATTACCGCAGAAACACCCATTCTCTCAAGGGACCTTACTGTATATACGAAATGCTCTGCAATTCCTCCGGTGTCCCCGTCAAAGATGATTGGCTTGGTTGTGACTTCCATGATGTCGTTGATTGTCCTGAATCTTGATGTCATGTCAACAAGCTCAATGTCAGGCTTTCCCTTTTCGGTACTGTCACATAAGCTGGAAATCCACATGGCATCGAACTGATCCATGTGCTCATCATCAGCAATAACGGTCTTTTCAGCAATAAGCCCGGTCAGACCGCTGTGAACCTCGATTGTCTTGACGACAGGAACCAAATCCAGCAATTTTTTAAGCCTTGCCCTTCTAAGCTCAGGCATGGACAATTGCTCCCTCATTTGCCTGTCAATCTTTTGGATTTTTTCATTGAAAGTGTATGGAACTTCAATGAGCTCTCCACCGTATTTGTCCAAAACATCGATAATGTTTTGCCTAATGACCTTCATTGAGTCTTCTGACCAGTTATCCCCATGGATAATGTAATCCGGACGAAGTTCCTCAACAACCTTATCATACATAATTTGATCTTGAATTATGACCTTGCTGACGTCAGGAATTTCTTCCACTAGCTTTACACGTTCGGAAGTGGATTTCAATGGGAATCTGTTGTATTTAACCATTTGAGCATCGCAAAGAACGCCGACTACAACGTCACCGTACTTTTTAGCTTCCTCGATTAAGTTTAGGTGTCCATCGTGGATGACATCAGTACAAAAACAAGTATAAACAATAGAATTATTTGAGTCCATAATCATTACCTTACATTTATATATGATATAATTTTTTTAAAAAGAAATATTTAAAAATTTCCAACACTAAAAATATTATTAATCTAAAAAAATAAAAGTTGATGAAAAACATGTTTAAATCAAAAAGATATGATGATGAAACATTAAAACATTTGCAAAAGGTTCAATTAAAAATATTTAATTATTTCCTAAAAGTGTGTGAATATAATGACATACCATATTTCATTTATGGAGGAAGTTTACTTGGAACCATTAGACATAAAGGTTTTATCCCATGGGATGACGATATTGATGTAATCATGTTTAGGGAAGATTTTGAAAAACTAAACAAAATTTTACTAAAAAACATTGATGATGAGTACAAATTTATCAATGTGCTTAACGAAGAAACTTATCATTTCACATGGGCAAGGCTAATGCTAAAAGACACTGTATTTAAAGAATGGTGGGCAGATCAAGTCGAATACACTCCCAACATTTTTATTGACATATTTGTATTAGATAACATACCTAACAATAAAATAAAAAGATTTATTCATAAATGGACAAGTTTTTCACTTAATCAACTTACAATGTATGCATTTATCAAATATGATAATGAATCCAAATTAAAAAAAATTTTTCAAAGATTCATATATTATTTCTTAAAAGTGATTCCAATTTCAAGTTATTCAGTTAAAAGAAAATGCATAAAGACATATGCAAAATATCAAAATGAAGACTGTGATGAAGTTTGTGACTTCCCAGCAATATGTCAGATGCCCGTATATTCAAAAACTGATTGGTTGCCTGCAAAAAAAGCAAAATTTGAAAATATAGAAGTCAATATTCCAAATAATTACGATAAAGTTTTAAAAAGAACATATGGAGATTATATGGAATTACCTCCAGAAGAAAAAAGATTCAGACCGGCACCGGATGAAATTGATTTTGGAAAATATTAATGGTGATAAAATGAAATTAGATGTTGCAGTTATTGGTGCAGGAGCAATGGGAACCGCAATCTCACAATCAATTGCGGAAAATGTAAACAGCTTATTCTTATATGCTAGAAATAGGGAAATTTGTGATGAAATAAATGAGAAACATTATAACTCACAATACTATCCAAATTTAAAATTAAAAGAAAACATTATTGGTATAAATGATTATTCAAAATTGGACCAAGTAGATGTCGTTTTTTTATGCATCCCATCATCCACAGTTAGAGAAGTAACAACAAAATTAAATAAAATCATGTCAAAGGATTGTATAGTAGTCACTACAGCTAAAGGGATGGAATCAACTTCCAATAAACGTATGACAGAAGTCATTGAAGAGATAATACAAAGACCTGCAGTAGCATTATCCGGGCCAAATATTGCATCTGAAATGGCTAAAAACTTATCAACCGCAACAACAATAGCTTGTTCAGATGAAAATTATCTTGAAATTGTTGAGAAAACATTGAAAACCAAGAAATTTAAGGTTAATTCAAATACTGACGTAATTGGAACTGAATATTGTGGAATTATAAAAAATGTATTAGCCATTAGTCAAGGAATCTGTGAAGGATTAGACATAAACGCAAATGCTAGATTCGCATTATTCACTAAAAGCTACAGTGAAACAAAAGATTTGATTGAAATTTTAGGTGGTAAAAGAGATACAGTTGATGATTACTGTGGTTTTGGAGATATAATCACTGCTTCAACATTATCTGTAAGTAGAAATCACACTTTAGGAGTGTTATACGGCCAAGGAATTGTGATTGATGAAAAATCATCAGGAATATTGTTTGAAGGAAAAAATACATCAGTTATCCTCAAGAACATATGTGATAAACACAATATCACTAGTTTGACAGTTGATTTTGTTTATGATGTTATAGTAAATAAAAATAATCCGAGATTATCTTTTAACAACTTTTGGGATGGTTTATAATTATGATATTTACTGCTATGCTCGCAGGAGGCATTGGAACTAGAATGGGTTTAGATAAACCAAAACAATTTGAAAAAGTTGGTGGAAAACCTATACTTATCCATTCAACAGAAACTTTCTTAAATGTTAATGAAATTGACCAAGTTATCGTTTCATCACCGAAAGAATATATAGATGAAACCAAAGAATTAATCGAAGATTATTTTCCAAATAATGAAAGAGTTGTTGTTATCCAAGGTGGAAAAACAAGAAATGATACAATTTTAAATTCAATTGAATATGTAAAAAACAACTTTAAAGATGATGATCCCATATTGATTACACACGACGCCGCTAGAATTTTTGTAAGTGAAGATTTAGTTAAAAAAAGCATAGAAAATGTAAAAAACCATGATGCAGCAAGTCCAGTAATCCCTGCAGTGGACGTGATATTTGAAAGTAAAGAAAAAGGAATATTAACAGATATTCCTCTTCGTAAGAATCTTGTTCATTCACAAACTCCACAAAGTTTTAAAATTAATAAATTCCTAGAGATCTATGAAGCCTTGAATGAAGAAGAGATTAACAAATTAGATGAAGCAATGATGTTATTTTACTTAAGAGATGGAGATATAAAATTATTTGAGGGAGACTCAACTAATTTTAAAATTACAAGAAACATTGATTTAAAAATTGCTGAAGCATATCTTAATGAATAAAAGAAAAAATGTTATTTAAATTCATCATTAATTTTTTTTAACACCTCAATAGCTTCTTCAAATGCTTTATTCATCTCTTCCTTAGAGGCAAAAAAACTTGAGTTATATTCTGAATATCCGTGCATTTCCAAATTTATAGGAATATCCATATAATTTTTTCCATACCATCTTTCAAGTAATTCTTTAGAGTTATTTGGACATTTAAACTCATAACCTTCAAAGCTATGAGATTTTACTGGGAAAAATAAGTTTGAATCATAAACACCTAAATCATCATCAGATGCATCAAGTCCCTCACCAATAAAGTTTGTTTCATCCAAAGTTAAACCTAACTTGTCAAAACGGGCATTAAATTCCTTATCAAAATTAAAATCCTCTTCAGATACAGAATTCCTGAATAAAATTTTACTAGCACTATAATATTTTTTATAATAATCCACTGAATCTTCCTTTATAAAATCGTGTGGAAAAATATCCAACCTGACCATTGGTTTTAACCAGCCTATTTGCACGAATAAAGATTTGCATACCCTTGGCAAATCGGGATTATCAATACCATCTGATTTATCGGGAGATTTATCAAAATTATAAAAATAAACGTCATGTCCTAATTCTTTATCATAAAGAGTTTTTACAGAGTCAAAATAATTATCATTAAAATTAAGTAACTTAGTTAACCCAATATTCTCTTTCAAGATACTGTTACTATTGATTTCATTAGGTAAAACTTCAATTAACTTATTGTAATCTTTCCTCATCATTATTATATCACAATCATCATCCCATGGAATAAAACCATCATGACGAATGGCACCTAATAAAGTCCCATATGCTAAAAAATATTCCAAATCATATTTCCTACAAATATTGTCGATAAATCTCAATAATTCAGCATATAATAATTGAATATTTCTTAAAGTTCCTTCAATTTTTACATCAGAGGATTTAAATAAATAATTTACCGTGTAAGTAGAAGTGGATCGAGGTTTCTTTTCAATGTTCAATGTTTTAGCTAATTTCTTACAAAAAATCATGAAATTCTCTGAATGGCGAATTTTTTTTGGTAATTTAAAATACAAATCTTCTAAATTCATCATAGCCTCCCCAAATCAATAGGATATATTCACAAATAATTTAATTTAATACAATAATTTCTTTAACGATTATAGTTTATAATCAGTATACATTTTGAATTTTAGCACACCATATTTTATTCTATTTAAAATTATATATAAACCTTAAATAAATAAAAAATCATAATATAAACTTGAAAATAATAAAAAAAATTATTATTAAATAATTTAAACTTAATAAAGTTAATATGATGATTTTATGAGCAAAATAAAAACAATATTTACTAACATGAGCTGGATTCTTGTTTCCCAAATCATAGCAAGTATTTGTGGATTCGTATGGACCCTTGTAATAGCTCGATACCTTGGAGTAAATGATTATGGTATTTTAGGGTTCGCAACATCTTTAACAGGAATTCTAGTTGTTACAGTGGATTTTGGAATCAGTACCCATATTGTAAGGCATATTGCTACTGATTATGACTCTGCACCCAAATATTTGGGTAATGCACTCCCACTGAAAAGTTTTTTTGCAGTTTTTTCATTCATTATAACATTAATAATATTATTAATAATGAGATGTGAAGAAGTCACTATTACAATAACCCTTCTTTTCACATTAGAAATGGTAATTAGGTCATATATCAATTTAATGAACGGTGCATTCCAGGCATTTGAAAAAGGAAAATATCAGGGAATCGGAAATACATTATTGAATACAATCCTATTAATATTTATCCTATTAGCCATTTTCACCGATTGGGGACTTTTAGGAATAACCTTTGCTTATCTGATATCAAATATGATTGCATTGTCCTATCTTTACCTCACTTTTACAAGAAAAGTGACCAAACCCCACTTTGAATTGGACAAATCATTTTGTAAAAAGATTACACTTTATTCCATACCTTTTGCAATTGCAGGAGTATTGTACTCCATTTATTATTCAATAGATATTGTAATGCTCACCAATCTTATTGGAAATTCCGCTACAGGAATATACAATGCATCATACAAGTTAATTAACGTTATAACATTGCTTTACTCAGCATATACTGCAGTAATCTTTCCAGTAATGAGTAAATTTTACAAAAATGACGAGAAACTTCTAGAGATAAGTTATGCAAAATCAATCAGGTATTTAATGTTGATAATGATTCCATTGGCCATGGCTACAACAATATATTCATCAGATATTGTCCTATTGATTTACGGTTCTGAATTCGCTGATTCAGCATCAGTCTTGTCAATTTTAATTTGGACAGTATGTCTCTTATTTGCTGCAAGTCCGGGAAATATCCTATTGGAGTCATCACATAGGGAAGTTACCGTTACAAAAATATATGCAATAGCTGCAGTGTTCAATATTGCCTTGAATTTCGTTTTAATTCCAAGATTTTCATTTATAGGCGCTGCAATGACAACCGTTATTAGCGATATATTAATCGTGATTATCCAAAAATACGTGATTCATAAAATCGGATATAGGCCGGACAACAAGTTATATTACGATTTAATTAAAATCGCCACAGGAGCTGGAATTTTAGGAATTGCGCTTCACTACCTGCACCTGAACATGTGGGTTGCAATACCTGTCGGAATTGTAATATACTTTACTGTAATTTATCTTTTAAGATTCTTCGATGATGATGACAAGTATGTTATAAAAGAGATTTTAGGTAGAAATTAAATAACAAAAATATATAATAATTGTTTAATTTAACTTAAAATACCATAGGAAAGTTATATATTAATTTAATAATAAAACTCAAATTATGACTTCACCAAATCCCCAAGATAATAATTTCACATTTAAAACAGAAAATCCGATTAATTCAATAGATAAAGACCTATTGAATATAAGTAATTTTTCTAAATATTTAGCAGCAAATATTGAAAATTATTTTGAATACAATCATGAAAGCATCACAATTGGTTTAATGGGAGAATGGGGATCTGGTAAAACATCAATACTAAATTTAACTGAAAATTATCTTGATAAAAGCAATATTAAAATAATGAAATTTAACCCATGGATTTATTCATCATACAATCAGCTAATAGAACAATTTTTTAATGAACTCATCAAACAGTTTTACAGTAAACGAGATTATGATTTAGGAGACAATATAAAAGAATATTGGTTTAAGATAAATAAATCTAATTTAGCAAAATCTATTCTACCCACCATCATTTCAACTAAATTTAAAACACTCGGCAAAATATTAAAAGAGAATACAAAATTTGATTCAGAAGAAAAATCTTTAGAAAAACTTAAAGATAAAATTAACACCAAACTTTTAGATTATAAGATTGTTTGCATTATTGATGATCTCGATAGAGTGACATCTGAAGAAATTCAGGAAATGTTTAGATTAGTAAAAATAATGGCTGATTTTTATAATATAATTTATATTATTTCTTTTGACAAAGAAATAGTGGCAAAATCATTAGATAGCAAATATGTAAATGGTGAAAAATATCTTGAAAAAATTATAAATATCTCCCTAGATGTTCCAGTAATAACCGAAAACGAATTAGAAATTATATTAAAAACTAATCTAATCGAACTTTCTGAAAAACATGAAATTGAACTAGATGAAGACAGATTAGACAATATTTTAGATGAATTTGATTATGAAACAAAAAAACATTATGGAATCTTAAAGTTTTTTAGAAACATGAGAGACGTCAAACGATTTATTAATGTATTAGAGTTCAATATTGAATTGATAAAAAATGAAGTGAATTTTATAGATTTCATTGCAATAACCTCTATTCAACTTTTTAGACCAGAAATATATGAAAAAATTAAATATAATGAAACATTACTTGTGAAATATGTTATTTCTAAAAATGAATATGATTCCAATACTGAATTAATTAAAACAGAACAACATGCTTTTGAAAATATTGTTAAAGATGACAAAAATATTAAATACCTCTTGCAGAAATTATTCCCAAAAATGAGTTTTATTTATAATACTAAATATTATTCAGATTATTCAGATACTTATGATTCAAATTTATCAATTTGCCATTCCAACCATTTTAATGCTTATTTTAAATTAAATCCAAATATAAAAAGAATTACTG
>R25__coassemble_523_pt1 | contig 22782 bp, 18 predicted proteins | sample R25__metabat2_low_PE_004 | metagenome-assembled genome bin R25
AAATTATAGTAACATTTATATACTATGCAAAATAACTTAATTAATAGAGGTTCATAACGTAATCGTTATCGACTTAAATTGATCATTATTTTTATACTCGAGAGGGGCTGAAAAACACGTATGTTCCTCTCACCTCCTTAAGTTTTAATACTATTTTTTACTAACTATTTAATATGATTAAGAAAATTCCAGTAATAGATTTAAAACAACACCAAGCCGTAAGCGGCAAGTCAGGCATGAGAGACACATATCAACCATTAAAAACAGTTTTTGCATCATCTGCAAATCCAGTTGAAATCGCACAGGGATTGAAGCTTAACGGTGCAGACGAGATGTACATTGCAGACCTTGACTTGATTGAGTCACAGGGCCACAACATAAACGACATCAAGATGGTAAACACAATAATTCCTGTAATATTTGATGGTGGAGTCAAGAACCTTGAAGGGTTCGAATTCTTCCTTGACTATGCATACAAGGTAATCGTTCCGACAGAAACATTGGAAAGCATCGATGAGCTTAGAAAAATATTCGAAAAGTATCCTAAGGAAAGGATTGTAGTGAGCGTTGACACTAAAAACAATGAACTGCTTGCAAAAAACATGGACTTGACATTGTCTGAATTCAGAGACATTCTTGTTGAGCTTGATCCAAATGACATAATACTTTTGGACATTACTGGTGTCGGTACAGAAAAAGGCTACAATGAATATCTACTTAATGAATTTGCTGATTTAAAAGATAAATTAATTATTGCTGGTGGTTTGAATAAAGAATCTCTAGGTGAGTTGGATTCTTTAGGTATAAAAAGAGTGTTGATAGGAACTAGCCTACATTCTGGTGAAGTTAAACTTCTAGATTAAAACACTTAACACTAAATAAGGGAATATGCATGCAATAACAAATAATGCTATTCCTAAACCTAATTTCGGATTGTTGTCTTCAAGAGATCCAGAAATTATTAATATTAATGCAAAAAATCCAAAAATTACTGGTAAAATATGTGAAAATATTGTTGTTCCCATAACTGCCATTTTTAATCACTACTATAATTTACTTTTTTTAATTATATAAAATTAACTTTATATTTTCTATATTGGGGAAATGATAATCTTTTTTTATAATAACTATAAAATATTAAACCAATGAGAATAGATACGCATCATCACCACAAGAAAGCTGGTGAAAATTTAGCATTTGTATTTTTTATGAATTTGGCGTTTAATATAATAGTGGTTATAGGAGCCCTTGCAACAAACAGTATGGCAATACTTGCGGATTTCATTCATGACGCATCAGACACAATTTCAATTGCAGTCGCATGGATTCTGGAGCATGTTGCCCAAAGAGACTCAACAGACAATTATTCCTATGGATACCAAAGGTTTTCAATTCTTGGTGCAGTAATCATCTCCATTTTCGTAATCATCATGGCATTTGTGATTTTATCTGAGGCAATACCAAGGCTTTTTGCACCTGAAGGTGTCGATGCAGGTAGAATGCTGGTTGTGGCCATTATAGGTATCATTTTCAAATCAATTTCAGTGTACAGGTTGCATGATGGTGAAACATTCAACGAAAGGGCAATCCTGTTCCATCAGCTTGGGGATATTTTTGAATGGGTTGCCATTTTGATATTGAGCCTTGTGTTGATGTTTTGGGACGGTGCACAATACCTTGATCCATTCGTTTCAATTGGAATTGCATTCTGGCTGATATTCAACCTTGGAAGAAACCTCTACAAGTCAGTTGAGGTTTTGCTTCAAAAGACCCCTAACTATTTTGATGTAGATGAGTTCAAGAAATCCATTGAGGGAATTGAAGGCGTGAATGCGGTTGAGGATTTCCATGTATGGTCACTTGACGGAATAGATTCAGTCATGACCGTGAAGGTTGATGTGGACTTCGGCAAGAATGTCGAGGAAATCAAAAAGGAAATTTACGATATTTCAGCGAAGTATCATGTTGTGGACATCACAATCGAACTTAAATAATTAAAGAGGATTATCTATCATGACATTGGTTGTAATAGGTCCCGTTACAAAGGATCTAATCGTCATTGGCGGAGAAAAGTCTTTCAAGGTTGGAGGAGCCACATATTATCAATCCTTCGTATTCGAGGAATTTTTCGGGGATTACTTGGCTATCGTCAATTGTGCGGATGAAAGCCTAATTAATGATTTTCCAAATTTGGACAAGGTCAGGGTAATCAAAAAAGACGACACTCATTTTTTCATTAATGACTATCCCGATAGGGATGACAGGGACACTCGCCTGCAGTTGAGCAATTTTGCAGACATCCCAATCCTGCCGTCTGATTTGGAGGAAATCCTGCCTGATGAGATTGACGGTTTTGTGATAAACCCTCTCAACAGACATGACTTTCCGGCTGAAACGGTTGAATACCTGAAAGGTTTCAATGTTCCCATATTCCTTTCGATACAGGGTTTTTTAAGGATTCCTGACGTTGAAGTAAATGAAAATTACACTCTTAAATTAGAGTACTTTGATGAGTTAAGTGGCATTTTAAACGGTGCCTCTTCAATATTTATGGATGAGTCAGAAGCAAACATCATAGGCATAGACTTTGATGTGGATGAGGTTGTCATAACTGACGGTTCTCATGGGTCAAGAATTGTGGGTGATGGTGAAATCAGGATAGATGCTGTGGGATGTGATAATGTCGTTGACACCACCGGCTGCGGAGACACCTATATGGCATCATACATTACACAAAAATTATTGATGAAATCATCTGAAACTGCCGGAAAATTCGCATCAAGGATTGCCAGTGAAAAAATAGAAAATTTTGGACCATACAATTTAAACAGGTACTTGTAATTTTCATATTTTAATGAATTCTTTTAAACATTAATCATTTCCTATTTTTAAATGATTTAACCTAAATTTACATTGTTTAGAAAACTTTATTAATTAACATGATTATAATTATATATGCATTTTGAATTTTTTTTAAACACTACAAAGGGTCATCATGTTAAATAAATCATCAAATATAATCGAAAAGGAATTTAAAAATTTACGTAAGGAGCTATTGGATTTAACCTTAAGAAATCAACTTCTTAACTTCAAATCAAGAGCTAAAACTATCACTATAGTAAATCAATCCCCTATAAACCTTTATCAGACATTGGTCCTGCAAGAGAACAAGATGTATTTTGTGGCCAACAAGAAGGACAAAAAGGAAGACAAGTCATCCGTATGGGATCATATTCCGTTTGACTTTTCCAAGTTTTCAGAAGGGGATAAGAAATTAGCTACCGATTTGACTCCAAAAGAGCTTCAAAAAAGATTATATTACATAAATAACCAAGCTAAGACAATGCTTCAAGAGCAAGGTTATAACATCTTGTACTTGGCAATTGGATTCTTGCAATGGAAGGACAAATCCAAGCCAAGACAAAAGAACAATGCTCCCTTAGTGTTGATTCCGGTTTCAATGGAAAGGAAAAAGGTTGGTGAGTCATTCAACCTTGAATGGACCGGAGAAGATATTCAAACAAACATTTCACTTAAGGCTAAATTATTGGATGCAGGAATAGAACTTCCCGATTTCGAGTTTAAAAAGTATGGTGAAGTAATCGACCATTACATTGCCAGCGTGAGAAGGGCAGTGTCCAGAATGGACGGTTGGGAAGTGAACAATAATGTGGCTTTAGGTTTCTTTAGTTTTACAAAATTTGTCATGTACAATGACTTGAACCCTGAAGCATGGGAGGATAATGTCGACTTGACCAAAAATGAGTTGATTCAAGCTATTTTCAATCCGGCTAAAAACGATCAGGAATCATTTAAGGAAGAGGATATTGACTCAAGGCTTGAATATCAGAACATGTATCAGGTTCTTGATGCGGATTCATCCCAGATTGCTGCCATTCAGGATGTTAAGGCAGGACGCAATCTTGTTGTGGAAGGTCCTCCTGGAACCGGTAAGTCCCAGACAATTGTGAACTTGATAGCAGAGCTTTTGGCTGAAGGAAAATCCGTATTGTTCGTATCAGAAAAGATGGCAGCATTGGATGTTGTAAAAGACCGTTTGACTGCCGTTGGATTGGGCAAGTTTGTATTGGAATTGCATTCACACAAGACCAGACGTAAGAAATTCCTCAAGGACTTGCAAAAGGCAACTAATGTAAGGGCTCATGAGCCTTTAAACATTGACCAGACAATCAGGAAATTGGAGACATTGCGTCGCCAGCTTGATGACTATTCACAAATCATTCACAAGCCTGTGTTTGCTGTCAACTTGTCAGCATTTCAATTGTACGGTATGAAAGAGTCTGCCGATGACCACTTTGCACGCAAAGACACTTTGATGCCTTTGGTCAGGTTTGAAAGTCCTGAAAGCGTTACCTTAAAAGACTTGGATGACATGAAGATTGCCCTTGAAAACTTGGCTGAGCTATATCAAACCATTTCTAAGGAAAACCCTTGGAGCAAATGCGCTCCAAAAAGCCTCTTGCCGGCTGATTTGAGGGAAATTGAGATGCTTATTAATGATACTCTATTGGCATTGGACAATTTCCTGGTAGAACGTGGAAGGGTGTATGACATTTATGGAATCAAAAAGCCGGACACATTAAACGAATTCCAGAATTCATTGTCCGCTTTTGAAATTATCAAATCCCAAAATGCAGAATTGATTGACGGAAGCATCCTGAAATCAGGTGCATGGGAAGGCAATAATGATGATGCGTTCAGATTAATCCAGGAACTTCAAAAGTATCAGAAGTATTCTGTGGCCCTAACAAAATTCAACCAAAGCATTTTCCAAGCGGATATTGACAGGTTAATCTATGAGTTACAGCATCTTTCAACCAAAAAATTCAGGTTCTTTAACAATAAGCAGCACATTGAATTGGTCGAAAGGTATTATGCAGTTCCTGTAACCGGCAGTGTTGAAGAAATCATTAGGGACTTGCAGGAAGCGAAAGTGGTTATCCAAATCCGTAAAAATCTGGAAGCTAATGATGCTCTGGGAAGAAAATATTTCGGAGGATATTGGCATTTAAACGCTAATGTGGATGACTTGAAGACTATTGCTCGTTGGATGCATGAGTTCACTGCGCTTGTACGTGATGGAACATTTTCACAAAATACAATTGATTTGATGAGTAAGGACCTGTTTGACATAAAGCCTGAACGTGACCTTGCAGAATACATCGATTCAGGTGAGGAATTCGTACGCGTTTTATCAAGGCTCAAGGACAAGTTAAATCCAAGAAGTAAATTAATCTTTAAAAGGGAAACCGGTGATGTGCCATTTGAAGCATGGAAAGAACAGTTGTATAATTGGAGAGGACAACTATCAAGCCTTCACTTATGGTCCCAGTACTTAAGTACAAAGCAAGCATTAAGCGACTCTAACGCTAAAATGTTTGTAAGCTCAATCGAGAAAAGAAACATTAAAAAAGATGACATTGCTGCATTGGTTGAAGGAAACTTTGCAGATTCACTCTTAAACATATTATTTGTTGAAAATCATGAATTGGCAACATTTGTTGGAGAATTGCATGAGAATAGAATTCGCGAATTCAAAGATTTGGACAAGAAAATACTGACTTTGAACCGTAAAAGAATTTACCATAAGTTAAACAGCAACATTCCTAAAATCTTTGGTGGAACAGAAAATCCACAGGCTAAAATATTGGCTGGGGAATTCACACGTAAAAGCGGACACATGCCGGTTAGAAAACTTCTGGAAAAAGCCGGTGGAATGATAAAGCAAATCAAACCTTGTTTCATGATGTCCCCATTGTCCATTGCACAATATCTTGACCCTACAAATGAAGAGTTGCAGTTTGATGTTGTTATTTTTGACGAAGCAAGTCAGGTGAAACCTGAAGATGCATTAGGTGCATTCATGAGAGGTAAGACCGCTGTGGTTATGGGAGACACCCAACAACTGCCTCCAACATCATTTTTCGACCAGATGTCAGATGCCGACAGCGATGAGGAGGAAGCAACCTCTTTAGATATGGAAAGTATCTTGCATTTGTGTAAGTTGTCATTCCCGGTCAAGATGCTAAAATGGCACTACCGTTCACGCCATGAATCCTTGATTACCGTATCAAACAGGGAATTTTATGATGATGACTTATTGGTTTATCCTTCACCTTCACATTCAGACCCAGAACTTGGTTTGAAGTTCCACTATAATCCTAACACCCAATATCTAAGGGGAGCATCCTCTAAAAATCCATTGGAAGCAAAGGATGTTGTGGAAGAAATATTCAATCATTTTGAAAAGTATGGGGATACCAAGAGTTTAGGTGTTGGAACATTTTCCGTTGCACAGAAAAACGCAATATTGGAAGAATTGGAAGTGAAACGTAAGGAACATCCTGAATATGAACCGTTATTCTCAGACAACAAGGAGGAACGTTTCTTTGTTAAAAACCTTGAAACAATCCAAGGGGATGAAAGGGACGTTATATTGATCAGTGTAGGATACGGTTACGACCAGGACGGAAAAATGTCACTCAACTTCGGCCCTCTAAACCAGGACGGTGGGGAAAGAAGATTGAACGTATTGATTACTCGTGCAAGGGAGAAATGTGTTGTATTTTCAAACTTTAAAGCTTATGACATGAACTTGACCGCAAACCCTCCATATGGAGTCAAATCCCTAAAAGAATTTTTGGAATATGCTGAAAACCTGACATTGGGAACAAATGGAATTAACGAATATTCAAAAGAGCCATTTGAAGATGCTATTGCAAGCTTTTTGGAGGAAAACGGTTATACTGTAGACAGACAAATCGGTTGTGCAGGATTTAGAGTAGATTTAGCTATTGTGGATGATGAAGATCCTGGAAAATATATTTTAGGAATAACAACCGATGGAAAAATGTATTCCTCAAGTAAAGTGGCTCGTGATAGGGACAGGTTACGTGAACAAGTGCTTACAGGACTTGGATGGAAATTATATCATTTATGGTCCACTGATTGGTATAGGAATCGTGATTTGGGACGTAAAAAACTGTTGGAATCTGTTGAAAAATCAATCAGAAAAACACGTGAAGAAGAAAAACGCAGGTCCGAAGAAGAGAAAAGATTGGCTGAAAAAAGAAGATTGGAAGCCGAGAAAAAAGCTGAAGAATTGCGTATTGCACGTGAAAAAGAGGAAGCTGAAAGAAAGGCACAGGAAGAAGCGGAATCCGATGAAATTAATCCGGAAGATATTGGTCCGGCAGACTTTGTTGAAGTTGAAAAAGCCGGTGAGGATATTTTAGAAAAACCAATTGATGTTTCTGAACTTGATCCTGATGAATTCTTTAAGGAAGTTGCAGCTGAAGAAGTAAGACATTCCAATGATTCAATTAATGATGACAGCATTCCTCATGAGTCTGAGTTTGTTGAGGTTGAGACTCCTGAGGAAAGTGTTGATTATTCTTCTCAAGAAATGAAATCTGATATTGAAGAAGGTCCGATTAATGAGGATGTTGTTGAATCCTCAGTTGGCGAGACTGTTGAAGAGGTCTCTTCTGCTGGAGAATCAGATGATGCTGAAGTTCATAATGGGGTTGATGAGGAAATTTCTGAATCTGAAGAAAATCCTTCTCAAGATGACGATGCAGAAGTGTGGGAATCAGATGAAGGAGTGGCTCCTGAAGACAATGCTGAAGTTTGGGAGAATGAAAAGGACTATTCCGATGGAGAATCTTCTGAAAAACAGCACAAGTCCATTAAAGAGAGGTTCAAATCATTTATTAATCCGGGACATTCCGAATTGGATGATTCCATAGTTGACGATGATGAAAGTGATGAAAAAGAGTCATTCTTAAGTTCTCTTAGATTCAAAAAGGATTTGGATAATGATTCTGAAGAGTTGGAAGATTCAAATGACTCTGCTGATGAAGAAATCACAGAAAATATTTCTGATAACTCTAAATCAGACAATGTTGAAACTGAAGATGAGTATGTTGATTTAGGTTCTGATGAAGATTATATTATTGTAGACCATAGCAATGATGAAGTAACAGAGGAGATTGGAGAGATTCCTAAGGCCAAATTTAAAAAACAAGTTAAAAAGCCTGTTAAAGAGGAAATGTTCGATGAGCCTGAGGTTGTTGGTGAACCTGTTAAAGAGGAAGTTGCTGATGAACCTCGTAGGGAGGAGTTTGTTGAGCCTGAGGTTGCTAGCGAACCTGTCAGGGACAAGGTAGTCGAAGAACCTATTAAACCTAAAGATGAACCTGATGAGGAAATAGTTGATTTAGGTTCCGATGATGATTATATTTATGTAGATCACAGTCATGATGATGAAAGGGTTTATCCTGAAGATGAGCCAATGGATTTCGGATTTGAAGAGTCTGAACATGACGATAAAATGAATTTGGAGTCTGAAAATAAGGTTGATTCTCAAGATGAAATTCCTAATGAGGAAAGTACTTCTAATGATATTGGTGAAAGAATACGCCACAAACCAAGAAGAAACAGTTTCAAGTCAATGATTTCAGATGTTGTTGGCGGTGAAACTCAACTTCAACCTAAAGAGGTGAAAACCGTCAGAGGAGAATTCATTGATGACGATGATGAGCCATTGCATAAGCCTGCTCCTAGTGATGATAATGTTGTTGAAGCCGAAATCGTAACAGGTGATGATGAATTGAATGTCTTGAATGATGACTTTTCTGATTATTCTAATGATGAAAAGGATTATTGGGATGAAAATGATGAGGAATTGAATATTTTCAATGACACTTTGCCTGATTTGGATAATGAAGATGATGTTTTAAACATTGTTGATAATGCCAAAAAGGATTATCTCGATGATATTTTTGAAGGCGAGGAAGTTCAAAATCGTGTTATGGACAAAGCTCCAGTGGAGGAAAATCGTCCTGACGAAAACATTGAAGTAATCAAAAACAATCCTATTGGAAATGAATTTGAAACTAAAGATGTTGAGGATAATGAACCGGTTATTCAAGATGATGAAAGTGAAGAGATAGTTGAGGAAAAAGTAATTCAAGAAGCTACACGCGATGGCGTTACATATTATCAGGGCTCAAATGATGTTACAAGTAAGCTTAGGAAAAACAATTTCTACTATGACGATGAAAAGCCAAGGTCTGTGAAGGATTCCATTAGGGGAATTAAAAAGGACATGAGATATATCAACAAGTCCCTAAAGGAAATTGAAAACCCTACTAAAATAGATTATGTTTCAGTTGTTGACAGGACTGAAGAGTATAATCCTGCTGACTATTTGAACATGCCTAGCGATGACGATTCCGATAAGATACTTGAAAAAGAGGAAGGATTGACCTTTGCTGAAAAAGAAGAGTTGAGAATTGAAGAAGAATTGAAAATGGAAGTTCTTAAAAAAGAATTGGCAAGTGATGAAGAGGTCATCATTCCTGTTCATGAGCAGTTTAGAAGGGAAGAGCTAAAAGACCAAGCCCTTGAGGACATTATTCAATCAGCAGATGAGGATTACAAGGAAATCGAAAAAGAAAGGTTCAGGCAAAACAATCAACTCAAATCATTCGATAATCATAAGTTGCCTGGCAAAAAAAGTTATGAGGATAATATAGTTAATTATGTTGAATCAACCGACATAGGGTTAGGCTCATCAGATGACTTGTACAATCAGCCAATTGATAAGGTGTCTGATGCCGTCAAGCTAGTGGTTGATATTGAAGGCCCAATCCATGTTAGTGAAGTAACCAAAAGAGTCAAGGACAGTTGCCATATTAAACGTGCAGGATCCAAATTGAAAAAGACAGTCAATTCCGCAATTTCAAATGCTGAAAGCAAAGGGGATATAATTAAAATCGGAGACTTCTTATATGACTCTTCAAACAATGATGTGCTCATAAGAAGAAGAAATAAACCGAATATAGAATTGATTTCAGATGAGGAGATTGCAAAAAGCATAGAATTGGTATTGACTTATAATAAAAACATTACCACAAAGCAGATTCCAAAGGAAACATCACGTAATTTCGGATTCAAGTCAACTTCCAAAAAGACAGCTTCAAGAATCAACAGTGTATTGGATTTGATGATAGCCAATAACAGAGTTAAAATAGTGAATGATTTTGTTGAACTTAAATAGGGAGCGCCATGTCAACCAAAGTTAAATCCCCTGATAATTTGCCGAATAAGCCTGGTGTCTACATTATGCGTGATGAAACCGACACCATTATCTACATAGGTAAGGCGAAAAATCTTATTAAACGGGTTAAATCTTATTTTAGAGAAAAACTTGACAGGCCGAAAACCCAAATATTGATGAGCCATTTCAATAGTTTGGAGTATATTGTAACCAACTCTGAAAAAGAGGCATTAATCCTGGAAGCCACATTAATCAAAAAGCACCGTCCAAGGTACAACGTTCAGCTTAAGGATGATAAAAGGTATCCGTATGTAAAGATTACCAATGAGGAATTTCCAAGGTTGGTAATCACTCGTAATGTGACAAAAAATGGTGTTTATTTTGGGCCGTTCACCGATGTGGGTTCCGTTAAGCAGACTGTCAAATTCCTAAAGTCACTGTTTAAAATAAGGACCTGCCGAAACATGAATGGTCCTTGTTTAAATTCACAGATTGATTTGTGCTATGCTCCATGTGATGGCAGGATAACCAAGGAAGAGTATTCTGAAATAATCAATAAGATAGACTTGTTTTTCCAGGGCAAATATTCAACAATAGTTAAAAATCTCAAAAAGGAAATGATGGATGCTGCATCAAAGGAGGAATTTGAAAAGGCGGCCGTTATAAGGGATCAAATCTCATCCATTGAGGAGATTATGGAAAAGCAGTTTGTTGATTTGGTCGATGATGATTTAGACCAGGATGTGATAGCTATCGCTCCCGGTGAAAATGAGGTTGTGGTTATCATAATGCCTATTAGAAACGGTAAAATCGTGGGGCGTGACGACTTTTTGATGAGTGCCTCTCAATATGATTCCTCATCGGAAATCATGTTTGCCTTTATTCAACAGTATTATGGTTATAATCGTCATATTCCAAAACAGATTCTTTTGGATGAGGACATTGACGATAAGGAATTGCTTGAGGATTGGCTAAGTGATTTAAGGGGAAATAAAGTCAAGATTAAGGTGCCTCAAAAAGGAGTTAAATTAAGGCTTGTTAAAATGGCCAAGAAAAACGCCGAAATCATCAAGCATCAAAAGAAAAAGATGGAAGATGGATTGATAGAGCTTAAAAAATACCTCAAACTTGAAAAATTGCCACGTGTAATCGAGGGATATGATATCAGTAACATTTCCGGTAAGTTTGCCGTAGGCTCAAAAGTGTCCTTTAAAGACGGCAAGCCTGATAAGAAGAAATATAAGCATTTCCGTATGGAAACTCCAGGACCAAATGACTTTGCGATGATGGAGGAATTGCTGACCCGCAGATTGAAAATGGTGGATAGGGATCCCGAGCCTGACCTGATAGTCATTGACGGAGGTAAGGGTCAACTTGGTATGGCTTGTGGTGTATTGGAAAAATTAAATCTAACTCATATTCCTATTATTGGTCTTGCAAAAGAGTTTGAAGAGGTTTTTATTCCAAATTCTTCTCGTCCAATCATTATTCCTAGAAATAATAAGGCTTTATACTTGCTTCAACAAGTTCGTGATGAATCTCATAGGTTTGCAATCACCTACCACAGAAAACTTCGCAGCAAGAATATACAGGCTTCTTCTCTTGATGAAATTGTTGGTGTTGGCAAAAAAAGAAAAATCGCTCTTTTAAAGGAATTTGGTAGCATTGATAATATAAAAAAGGCTTCAGTTGAGGAATTGGCAAAAACTGAGGGCATGAATATGAAAACTGCTCAAAATGTCTTTAATTTTTATCACTGAATTTTTATTATTTTTTGTCTAAAAAGCCCTAATTTTCAATTACATTTAAATATAAGTATTTTTATAAAGTTTTTATAACGAAAATTAAAAGGTATATAATTATGGTTAAATGTCCACGATGCGGGTATGAAAATTCGCCCTCATCCGTATATTGTGATAATTGTGCCTATCGCCTAGCAGATGCTGAGGGAAATAGGATAAATAATTCTCAGCGTCAAAGTAGTTGGAACATGGGCTTAGGTAAAAAAATTGTTATTGTATTGGGTATTATTGTCGTAGCGTTTTTATTGTTTTCTTTTGTATATAATAATACTCAGCCGTCTTATCAAGATTCATTAAATGTTATTACTGATGATGGAAGTAATTATCAGACTTCTTCTTATCCTTATAAAGCCGTAATCAAATATGATGGTAGTTGGTACGCCGAAATGGGTGACCCTAATTACCTTGTAAAAGAGTCTGGTTATGGTAACAAATCCTTTGTTCTGGATTGTGCTGCATGGGATAAAATAGCCATTGATGCTCAAAAACAGGATTCTGGTGAAGGAAACTTAACAGTTCAACTTTTAAAAAATGGTGAAGTTGTTGATGAGAAATCAACTGCAAATGCAAGTTCTCATCTCGTGATTAATTATAACTATTAGACCTGATTCATTTTTTCTTCTAATAGTTGGATTAACTCATCTGTTTTATAAAGTCTGATTTCCTCTTCGTCTGGTTTGAATATCTTGAGGAAGTTGATAAGATCATTGCATAATTGGTCATATTGAATACTTAGTGTGTTGTAGTTATTCAGTAGTCCGAATGCTTTTTGTTGGTCTAATTTGGGGTTGTCTATTAAAATTCTTTCCATGTTAGCAAAATGGGTTTCAATCATAATCTTTTCTTCTTCTAATGTGTTTAAGTATTCTTGGATTTTATTTTCACTAGCCATAGTTATCACTTATTTTTATAGTATTATAATTAAAATATAAATAGTTTCGTTGATAAAAATTGGTATGTATTAAAAGGGGCATTAAGAATGATAAAAGTTGAAAATGTTAGTAAAGCTTATGAATTAGATGATGGAACTAAGGTTACTGCGCTTAATGGCGTTAGTTTTGAAGTTAAAGAAGGTGAAATTCTAGGAATCATGGGTAAAAGTGGTTCCGGTAAAACAACACTTTTAAGAGCTTTAAGAGGTGTTGAACACATTGATGACGGTTCCATCAGTGTAGGCAAGGTTAAGGTAACTTCAGAATCATCTCAATTCTATTACAATAATCTAAAAAAGGAAACTGCAATTCATCTTCAAAGATCTTTTGGTTTATGGCCGGATACCGTACGTGAAAACGTGCTTCGTAAATTATATGCCAGAAGATACTTTGATGAAGGAGATACAAATTTTGAAGTGGCTGAAAGTGAATTTGGTGATGAGGCCGATGAATTGTTGGAACTTGTTTCACTCACCCATAAGTCTGGCCATTACGCTTCCGTATTGAGTGGTGGTGAAAAGCAAAGACTTATCATGGCAAGACAACTCGCAAAGCGTCCTAAAGCTTTACTTCTTGATGAACCTGCAACCATGGCATGCCCTAAAACAAAACAAGAAATATTGGATGCAGTTAAAAAGATCAACAAGGAATTGAACATAACAGTTATTGTCGTCTCTCACTTGCCTGATGTACAAAAATACTTGGCAGACAGGGTAATTCTGCTTGAAGATGGTGAAATAGTTGATGAGGGCTCACCTGAAAAGATTTGCGATGAGTTCATGAATGACATGGATGACATTGTAGATATCCAAAATGTCGCAACCGATGATGATGTGATTGATGTTAAGGACGTTTACAAGAGATTCTACTTATTGACTGGTGGAGAAGTGCTTCAAATTGAAGACATCAACTTCAAGGTTCAAAAGGAAAACATTTTAAGCATAATCGGTCCTAGTGGTGCCGGAAAGACTGTCCTTTTAAGGATGCTTGGAGGATTGGACGATCCTGATAAGGGGGAAGTCCTCTATAATGTTGATGGCGAATGGGCAGACATTGACATTCCTGGAATGGACCGTATGAAAATAAGGTCAAAGTTGGGTTTCATGCACCAGGAATTTGCATTGACCCATTATGCAACAGTATTAAGTCAGTTGTCAACAAGATTGGGATATAAAAATCAGGATATTGTCAAGGAGGCTAAAGAGAGAGCTGAAAGACTTGGCCTTAGCGAGGAACTGTTGGATTCATTTTATCAATTGACCGATTTGCCTGAAGCCGAAGCGAAAGAACGTTTAAGACAAGTCGGTTTGGATGGAGAAATCCTTAATGACCTTTTCCCAAGATTTCCGGAAACAGAAACCAAGAAAGCCGTTGCTGATATATTTGAAAGCCTTGACTTGGACATGGATATATTATATCGTAAATCATATGAGCTGTCAGGTGGTCAAAAGGTACGTGTAATGCTTGCATTGATTTTAATCTCAAGACCTAAATTCCTGTTATTGGATGAACCGTTCGGTGATTTGGATCCTGTAACCTTAAGGGATGTCACAAACGCTTTAAAAACAATCTCAAAAGATTATGGAATCACCATTGTGATGATTTCACACAACACTGACTTCATTAAGGAATTGTCAAACAGGGCAGTCTTCATGGATGACGGAAAAATAATTGATGACAGTGAAAACATCGATGAGATTGTGGATAACTTCATTGACTTCTGTCATGCTGACTACCTGAAAGGTGATTAGTCATGTTTGATGTGATTACCGTTCCTGTTGACGGGTCCGATTACGGTTACAAGGCGGCTGATGTTGCCATTGAAATAGCTCAGAAATTCAACTCCAAAATTGCTGCAGTTCATGTTTTGGAGGAATTCTCATTCAACAGCTATGATTCCGAGGAGGATTCCGGTGATGCGATATTGGCAAAGATTACCGAAAAGGCAAATGCCGTTGGTGTTGAAGTGACAGAACATTTGCTCACTGCTGACCCTTTGAGAGATATGAAGTTCATCATTGACCAGACTCGCGCTGATTTGGTTGTAATTCATGCTCATGGAGCAAATAACAATAGATTTGTCTCATTTGAGGAAAATGAAGTCTCAGACACTCAAATTGGTTCAGTTTCTGAAAGACTTTTAAGAACCTCTGAGGTTCCGGTATTGTTAGTGAAATAATACCTAAAAACTTATTTTTTCTTTTTTTTATTCATTTAATACTTATTTTTAACTAAACTTTTAAATATGATAAAAAACTTAGTATTCATAACATAAATGTTTATATTATAGGAGATATTTTTATGATTGTAAAAGATTGGTGCTCATTCTGTGGAGAATGTGCTGGAGTTTGTCCAAGAAATTTAATTCAAGTAAGAGAATACTCATTAGTGTTCGATGATGATGACTGTAAAGATTGTGACACATGTATTAAAGCATGTCCAATTGACGCTTTAGAAAAAGAGGACTGATTAATATGATTGAAACTGATGTAATTGTAGTAGGTTCAGGACCTGCAGGATCCAGTGCAGCAAAACACGCTGCATTAGGCGGAGCAAAAGTTATTTTGATGGATAAGAAATCCGAGATTGGATCACCAAAAAGATGTGCAGAAGGAGTTTCAATTGAAGGTTTAGAAAAATTAGGTATTGAACCTTCCCCTCGTTGGGTTACTCAAAAAATTGAAGGAGTAAGAATCCAAACCCCTGACGGAACTGACGTATGGTTAACCGAAGACGAAGTAAAATTGCCTGAAGCAGGTTACATCTTAGAAAGAAAAGTATTCGATAAGCACATGGCAATGGATGCAGCTAGAGCAGGTGCAGAAATCAAAATCAAAACCCTAGTAACTGGTATTGAAAAAATCGATAACGGATACATTGTTGAAACCGAATGCATGGGCGAAAAAATCGACTACAAATGTAAAATCCTAATCGCTGCTGACGGTCCTGAAGGACACGTTGCAAGATGGGCTGGTTTAAGACCTGCTGCTAAAGCTAAAGAGATGGAATCAGGTATCCAATATGAAATGTGTAATGTTGAATTTGAAAAACCTGGAATCATTGAATTCTACTTAGGATCATGCGCACCTGGTGGATACGTATGGATTTTCCCTAAAGGTGACGACATTGCAAACGTAGGTTTAGCAATATTACCTCACAAAGCAGAAAAAACAGCAAAAGAATACTTAGATGATTTTGTTGCAACATCTCCATACTTGAAAAACGCTCAAGCTGTTGAAATGAACGTTGGTGGGGACCCAGTTGGTGGAATGACCAAAAAACTTTATGATGACAATATCATGGTTGTAGGAGACGCTGCAGGACAAGTAAACCCATTAACCGGTGGAGGAATCATCTCCGGTATGACTGGTGGAATGTGTGCAGGTCAAGTCGCAGCTCAAGCTATTAAGGAAGACTGTTCCAAAAAATTCTTAAAACAATATGACAAGATGGCTCATGCAGAGCTCGACCATGAAATCAAAAGATACAAAAAGGTACAAGAATACTTGCTAACATTATCTGATGATGAATTAAACAGTATTGCTCACGCATTTGAAGGAGAAAGCTTTGAGAAAATCTCAACCACTGAAATCGTTCAAAAATTAATCAAAGTATCTCCAAAAGCATTACTCAAATTAGGTAAATTTATCTAGGTGTTAAAATTGATTTTAATTACTGGTGGAGCGGGTTATATTGGTTCACACACCAATAAGGCATTGCATAATGCAGGTTATGACACTGTCGTAGTTGACAATCTCTGCAAAGGTTATGAGAACTTTGTAAAATGGGGAAACTTTGAAGACTATGACTTTGGAAGCAAGGACATAAGAGAAGTTTTTGAAAAGTACGACATTGATGGTGTTATTCACTTTGCAGCCTTTTCATCAGTAGCGGAATCAGTTGAATTTCCTCAAAAATATTTTAAAAACAATTATAAAAATACATTAAATCTTCTACAAGTCATGAGGGAATTCGGTGTGGATAAATTTATTTTATCATCTACTGCTGCGGTTTATGGAAATCCTGAAAAAGTTCCAATCACTGAAGACCAGGATCTTAAACCAATCAACCCTTATGGACACTCTAAGTTCATTACTGAAAAGGCTTTACAAAGGGAAGCTGATAAGGGTGATTTCAATTATGTGTCCTTAAGATACTTTAATGCGGCAGGATGTGATTTTGACGGTGAGATTGGGGAATTGCATGACCCTGAAACTCACTTGATTCCTTTAATTTTAGATGCGGCAATCGGAAAAAGGGACAGCATTTCCATTTTCGGTACCGATTATGACACTCCTGATGGAACCTGTATCCGTGATTACATTCACGTCAATGACCTTGCCGATGCACACATCAAGGCATATGAATACTTATGCAAGGAAAATGAATCAAATATATTCAACCTTGGAAATGGTGAAGGATATTCCGTTCGTGAAGTGATTGACATGTGCAAAAAGGTCACAGGTCGTGACTTTGAAGTCAAGATGGATGAACGCCGTGAAGGCGATCCCGCTATTTTAATTGCCGATTCAACTAAGATTAAGGAAAAACTAGGCTGGACTCCACAATATGATTTGGAGCAAATCGTAGAATCCGCTTGGAATTGGCATGAAAAAATGAATGTGATTTAGGTAATATTCATGAATCCGGAAACTCATGAATCAAAAATTGATGTTCGAATAATAGTAAATGGGTTGGATGTTGCGCAGGTCATATCAAAGGCTGTAAACAATATTCAGCTTGAAAACGATTACAATATTATAGTTTCATCTATAATACCTACAGTTGAAGTCAATATTGTTAAAAAAGTGGCTAATGGTGCCGACATTTTGCTTATTGGTGGATATGGTCATGATGAAACATTTAATATTTTATATAATGAATTAAAAACTGATTTTAACCATATTGGATTATTTGATTATAACAACATTATTATTGAAGACGAGTCAATCGACTATAAACTGGCTGAAAAGGAAATTCTCAACTCAATAATAAAATCAACATTGTCTTATTCTTTAAACTTAATTAATATCCATACTTTAGAAAATAAATTAATGAAAGTAACACATAATTATAATAATTTACTTGATGATTATAATCAACTTATCAAAGAGCAGGATGTTCTAACTCAAGAAAACAAGGAATTGAGAGAGGATATTGATGAAGTAAAAGCTGACTTTTCAGCTTTCAAGTCCCGTTATGATGATATTTATTCAAAGGATATCCTGGAAATTTTTAACTTGAATGATTTGTGGCAGGATGTTTTCCGTCAGGAATTGGAGGATGAGGAAAGGATTGTCATTGCTACAGACAGGTTCAGGCCTGACGACATTATTGTTGGACAGGGTTTTATTGCAGCTCAATCAAAACAAAAAGCTATCGAATGGCTTAACATTGTAAGGACTGCTTTAATATTTGTTGATGACAATAGTGATGATTTGAAAAAGGAATTGTCTAAGGAAGAGGAAGAGAAGCCTCCTGAAGTGATTGATGATTATGAAATTCCTAACAATTTTGAAAATTTTTGGGACTAAAACATTAATTTTATTATATTAGTTAAACAAAAGTATTAGTATACTATTTAGGGGTATAATATATGCAAGGTGAAATGGAAGACAAGTGTGGTATTGTTGGATTTCATTCTAAAGATGAATCTAAGGATGTTGCATCATTAGTTTATTATTGTTTGTATGCTTTACAGCACAGAGGTCAAGAGTCAGCAGGTATGGCTACTTTTAATACTAATGTTGGTTTAAGCCATCATTGTGGAATGGGTTTAATCACTGATGTATTTGATAACGATTTAATTCAAAATTTACCTGGACATATGGCTATTGGGCATGTAAGATATTCAACAACTGGCCAATCAAGATTAGAAAATTCACAACCTTTTGTGACTGATTTTGGTGACGGATTTATTGCAATGGCTCATAATGGGGATATTGTAAACTCCGATGAACTTAGAAATGAACTCATAAATGAAGGATTTTACTTTAAATCCGATTCCGATTCTGAAGTGATTTGTTATTTGCTTAAAAAAGAGCATTATGACAATAAAAAGGATATTTTGGATGCTATTGAAGCTGTATGTGATAGGCTTGTAGGATCATACGCATTGACAATATTGGTTGATGGTGAATTATATGGTGTAAGAGATCCTATGGGAATCAAACCTCTCGCTATTGCAAAAAGAGATGATGACTATATCTTAGCTTCAGAAACAGTTGCTTTTGATGTAATCAACGCAAAATATGTAAGGGATGTAGTGCCTGGAGAGGTAGTTTACTTTAAAAATGATGAAATCAATTCACACATGTTAGAAAGTGCAGGAAAATGCAAGCTTTCACATTGTATGTTTGAATACGTTTACTTTGCAAGACCTGACAGTACAATTGACGGCATTAACGTTTATGAAACCAGGGTGAATATAGGTAAGCAATTGCATGAATTATATCCTATCGATGCTGATGTAGTCATTCCAGTGCCTGATTCATCAATTCCTGCAGCTATTGGATACTCAAGAGCTTCCGGAATACCTTATGGTGAAGGATTAATTAAAAACAGGTATGTTGGAAGGACATTTATCATGCCTACCCAGGAAGAAAGGGAATTGGCAGTTAGACTTAAATTGAATCCTATTAAGGATGCCATCAAGGGCAAAAAGATTATTTTAATTGACGACAGTATTGTAAGAGGAACCACCTCAAAACAATTATTGGATCTTGTTAAGGAAGCTGAACCTGCTGAAATTCACTTCTTGGTAGGTTGTCCTCCTGTTATGGCTCCTTGTTATTATGGTGTAGCTATGGCTACCAAAAAAGAGTTGATTGCAGCTAATTACACTGTTGAAGAAATTCAAGAGCAACTTGAGATTGACACTTTAGGTTACATTACCTTGCCTGCTTTGGTAAAGGCTATCGGAATGCCTAAGGAAAACCTGTGTCTCGGTTGTTTAAACGAAGAGTACCCAACTGAAATTCCTGATGGACTTGAAGCTGAAACTTATTACAAACCTTAGATATATATGGTTGAATTATTAGCTCCTGCGGGAAATTTCATCTCACTGCGTGCCGTTTTAGAGAACGGTGCCGATGCGGTTTACTTTGGCCTTGATGACTATAACATGAGGGCCAACGCTAAAAACTTTTCATTAAGCGACTTGAGTGAGGTTTCCAAAATCGCCAAGGATTATGGGGCTAAAACCTATTTATGTACTAATATTATTTTAAATGAAAGATTAGCTGATGAGCTAAATTCTAATTTGGAGTCAATTTCATCATCAGAAATTGACGGTCTTATTTTATCAGATATCGGATTGATTGAGGATACCGTTTCACATGGCCTTGAAGCGCACATTAGCGTTCAGGAAAATGTCACTAATTCCTTTACTCTTAAAACCCTTAAGAAGTTAGGTGCCAAAAGGGCAATACTGTCCCGTGAATTGTCCCTAAGGGAAATCACTGAGATAACTGAAAAGTCTCCTATTGAAACTGAGGTTTTCGTTCATGGTGCAATATGCATGGCGATTTCAGGACGTTGCTTTTTAAGCTATGGATTGTATGGACGCAGTGCAAATTGCGGGGATTGTCTGCAGCCTTGCCGCAAGAACTGGACATTGACATATGAGGAAGGTGAAGACAATGTGGTCAACTTCTCCGATGTTGAGGATGAGTCATTCATTGTCACCGGAAGTGATGACGGAAGTTACAGAACCAACTTTTTCTCACCGAAGGACATGTGCATGATTGAATACATTCCTGAACTAATGAAAAGTGGTGTTGCATCATTCAAGATTGAGGGAAGAGCAAGAAGTCCCGATTATGGTGCAATGGTTACTGGAATCTATCGTGAGGCCATTGATGATTATGTCAGGGATCCATTGAACTATACTGTTAAGGACGAGTGGATGGATGAGCTTACAAGTGTTTTCAACAGAGGATTTGACACAAATTTCTATTTCAACACTCCATTCGAGACAAGTGAGGACAACCAGTCAAAATACATCAAAAAAGATATTGGACAGGTTGTCAATTATTATAATAAGGTTAAGGCCGCTGAACTTAGGATATGGGATGACCTTAAAATTGGAGATAAGATTATAATTCAGGGTCAAACCACAGGATCCATCACTCATACAATCGATTCCATGCAGATTGAAGGTGAATCTGTTGACAGTGTTGGGAAGGGATGTAATGTTGCAATAGCGATGCCTTTTAAAGTACGTGAGAATGATTTTGTTTACAAACTAGTTGAGAGGAATATCAATGATTAAGAAAATAGCTATTTATGGAAAAGGTGGAATTGGAAAAAGTACTACTGTAGCCAACCTGTCTGCCGTATGGGGCAGTGATGATTTGAACTGCTTGGTTATAGGTTGTGACCCAAAAGCGGACACAACACGTACTCTATATGGAAAAAGAATTCCAACTGTTGTCAATACCTTGAAGGACAACAGGAATCCTGAAAAAGAAGATTTGGTATTCACTGGTTTTAAGGATATTCAATGTGTTGAAAGCGGAGGTCCGGAGCCTGGTGTTGGATGTGCAGGACGTGGTGTGATTGTTGCCATGAAACGCCTTGAAAAACTTGGCATTTTTGACGATGATCTCGATGTCGTTGTATATGATGTGTTAGGTGATGTTGTATGTGGCGGTTTTTCTGTGCCTTTACGTGAAAAGTATGCTGATGAGGTTTTGATTGTCACTTCAGGAGAATACATGGCATTGTATGCAGCAAACAATATTGTTAAGGGTGTCAAAAAGCTTAAGGGCAACTTGAGCGGTATAGTTTGCAACTGCCGTAATGTGGATAATGAGGAACAAATTGTTGCAGACTTTGCAGAAAAGATAGGTACACATGTTATTGGCACTATTCATAGAAGCAATTTGATTCAAGATGCTGAATTAGATGCAAAAACCGTTGTAGAAAAATACCCTGAAAGTGATGAAGCACAAGAATACAGAGACCTTGCTTCAAGCATTATGGCTAATGAAAAGATATCAACTCCAGAACCTATGGATGATGAGGAATTTGAGGAATTCTTCAAGTCATACTTGTGAAAATGTACTACTCAACTAATTATGGTTCTCCGATTGGGGAAATGATTATCGTAAGTGATGGGGAATCCTTGTCTGGCATCTGGTTTTTAAACCAGAAGAATTTTCTGTCCTCAATTAAGGGGGAGCTAATGGGAAATGGCGACCTCACTATTTTTGAAAAGGTCATTAATTGGCTTGATGATTATTTTGATGGTAAAAATCCCGAAATCGATTTTGAACTTAATCCTGAAGGCACTGAATTCAGAAAAAAGGTATGGGCAATATTGTCTGAGATTCCATACGGGGAGACAATGACTTATGGTGAAATTGCATCAATGATTTCTCCAACAATGTCTGCCCAGGCTGTCGGAGGGGCGGTAGGTGCAAATCCGATATCAATTGTCATTCCCTGCCATAGGGTGCTCGGCAAGAACGGTCAGCTGACAGGCTATGCTGCAGGTATTGATAAAAAAATTGAATTGTTGAACTTAGAGAAAATAATTTTTAAAAATAATGAATGATGTTCTATTTTTTTAATGTTTATTTTTTTTAATATTCTGAAAATGAACAGTGTCTATTTTTTGTATATTGATTCAATTGTAATATATTTCATACAATAATGAACATGATTAAAATTAGTAATTTAAATTATATACAATTAGTATTATATATTGTTTTTATTGATTTTTTCGTAAATTTTATATATCTTGTGTAACTTATTTATCACTGTATTAAATATATTATATATTTAATTCCTATCAAAAAATTATGTAAAAATTATTAATTGGTTTTATAAATTCTGGCTTTTTGTTTAAAACCGGAAAAATTAGTTCATTGAACTGTTTTTATAAGACCTTTTTGGAGATTGGATCTTCAAATAAAAGATTTATAATTATTTTTTTTTGGTAGTTGCTATTAAAGAGTAG